>Ga0304730_1000039_pt1 | contig 163243 bp, 151 predicted proteins | sample M_130628_MF_Meta_FD_190474 | JGI IMG/M metagenome (GOLD analysis project Ga0304730, IMG submission 190474) | Freshwater microbial communities from Lake Montjoie, Canada to study carbon cycling - M_130628_MF_MetaG (v2) (version 2) | ecosystem: Environmental > Aquatic > Freshwater > Lake...
GAACGAACTACCAATGGGGTGCTTCAGTTTGTATGAGTATCGTTGGTACTGCTGGTATGGTTGCAGACGGAAGTCAAGCTAACCAACAAGTGGTAAGAATGGAAACAGCAAATGATGTAAACATGAGCTTGTATCCAAACCCAACACACGGTACAGATGTGAACATTAACCTTTCTGGAATTACTTCAGAAAATGTACAGATTCGCGTAGTAGATGCTATGGGTCGTCAAGTATGGAGCAACCGCTACTCAGTGAGCGGTGTGTTGAATACGAACATCACCTTCGAGCGTCCACTTGCAAACGGTTTGTACATGGTTGAAGCAATCTTCAACGGTGAAGTTCAAACACAACGCATGATGGTTCAAAAATAGTTTTAAGATTCAATCTTGAAATTGGCTTAAACCAATAATCTGAAAAGGCCTCCTTCGAAAGAAGGGGGCCTTTCATTAAATAAGAAAACCTAACTAAAAAGAATGGCTCGAAAATTTATATTGCTCTGCATATTAATTGGATTGCGAACCACATCAATGGCTCAAGTTATTCAAGATAACACAGAGGCCTTGGGCGTGGCTGTTTTCAACGGACCCATGCTGTATGGTGCAGGAGCAAGTTTTTACGATGTGAATGAAGACGGGTGGGACGATCTTACAATTTGCATTCCCGGTGCACCAACGCGATTCTATTTAAATGTCCAAGGACAATTTCAACTTCATTCGTCATTCGATAACATCTACGATTCAAAATCGTGCTTGTGGGCAGATTATGACGAAGACGGCGATAACGATTTATTTATTATTCACAGAGACGGTCCAATGCAATTGTTTAAGCAAACAGATACTCTCGTTTTTCTTCAAAGTTCCTCTCTTTTGAATGCGTCTTTTGCATCTGCCGATAATTCCTTTGGCGCGGCCTTCGGTGATCTGAACCGAGATAGTTTTTTAGATCTATTTGTGGCGAATTATGGCACAAGTTCAACTTCAGGAAGTAAGAACAGAATACTCACGAACTTAACAAACGGAAATTTCAGCGCTGCTTATTACGGCTATACGCGCAATTCATTTCAACCGACATGGATAGATTTAGGCAACGACGGATTCCAGGATTTGTTTATTATCAATGATTTTCGTTACGGGTCAGAAATATATACTAAGAGTGCGATGGGCGCTTTTACAGATGAAACCTTAACCACAACATCAGGGTTGGCGCCTCACATTGATGAAATGTCTAATTCGTGGTGTGATTTCGATAACGACGCAGATCTGGATGTGTATATTTCCAATACACCTCCAACAGGAAATCACTTGCTTAGCAACGACGGCTCAAACGTATTTACAAATGTTGCTCCTTTTGTTCATGCAGAGCTACATAAATGGTCTTGGAGTGCTTTGTGGTTAGACATTGAAAACGACGGTTGGAACGATTTGTTTGTGAACAGCAGAAATTTAGGGGTGGGTTTGGAAGCGCTCTTCGGCATTCACATGCTTCGGAATGACAGCGGTATTTTTACCATGGATACCGTTCACGGGGCAGATGATTTTCCCTATGGTTTTTTTACTTCCGCCAAAGGCGATATCAATAACGACGGATTATACGATATTTATTTTGGGGCAGAAAGCGCCCAAATTTCGAAGGTGTTCCTGAATACCACATCAACAACAAACAACTACGTTAAGCTTCGTTTAAAGGGGAGATTAAGCAACAGGAACGGCATTGGAACGCGAATAGATTATTACGTGAATGGAACTCATCGCGTTCACTACACGCAGTCAGGAGAAAATTACTTGTGTCAGAATTCGCAGAATTTTATTTTCGGATTGGGAACGTACAATCAGATCGATTCCCTCCAATTGAAATGGCAAAGTGGGGTAGTGGATACCTATTACAATATTTCTGCGAATGCCTTACATGTTTTAACGGAAGGTGAAACACGGCCTGATATTGTTGCATCCAAGGCCATGTTGTGTCCAACAGGAAACGACAATCTAAATCTAAGTATTACAGGTTGGCCCAACCATACGTGGGGAAATGGCTCAACAGCGGACAGTATTTTAGTTACAGCCCCGGGAGTTTATTCGGTTACTGTTGGCACTGGATACGGACATACCCTTCAACTGAATTACGAGGTGCAAATGGCTTCGTTAGATGATTTTACAATCACCCGATCACCCGTATTGTGCGCAGGAGATAGCTCGGGGTTCATCGAAGTTGTTCACGTGGCTTCTGGACAAACCGTATTTACAATGAGCAATCTTACTGCCGGTGATTATGTAGTTCCGATTACCTTGTTTGAAGGTTGTGTATCAGAGCAGCAAGTGCTTATTGAAGAGCCTCTTCCGTTTACGCTTCAAGTAGATTCAATTGCAAATGCATGTTTCGGAAATTCAGATGGAACTGCTGTGCTGCGCGCTTTTGATGGCACAGCACCGTATTTAGGATTCAATGATTTTGGCGTATTGCATTTTAACAATTTACTTCCGGGGAATTACACAGATACCGTTACAGACGCCAATGGCTGCAATGCGACTTACTCATTTGAAATTGCTGAGATTCCAGGAGCTATCATTGAAATAACCTCGCCGAATTGGGTATGCACGGGAGAGTCAGTTGTATTCGAAGCGAACGTTTCTGGAATAGGTTCGAATTATTTTTGGGATGTGATAGGGCCTGGCACATTGCTTTTTGCAGGCAGTCAATCATTCACAGTTGTGGATTCTGTTCAATGCGTGACTATCCTGAACGTTACGATTGAAGAAATACCTTTGCCAACGATCACGGCGAATGTTTCTTCTGAAAGTGTGTTGGGATTGGGAAGTATTATGTTAGATGTAATTGGAAATAATCCTCCGTATACCGCCACTTGGACATCTGGATTTGTAGGTTGGAACTACACAGATTTGTCGCAAGGAAATTACAACGTTTCCATTTCAGATTCGCTCGGATGTACAGTAGACACACTCTTCACGGTCTTGTTTGATTTTGTTGAAGAGGCTAGTTCTTCGAATGAATTTATTGTCGATTGGAAGACGGGACAGTTGAAATACACTGGAACCGAACGTTTGTTCGGTCTTGAAATATTTAATGCAATCGGACAATTGATTTTAACGAAGTCTAACTTGGGGACGAATGAGAGCGTGCATTTAAATATTCCCCTGCAGACCATTTACATTTCATCTTCGAAGGGAAAGTTTAGGACGAGGGTCGTTCTTCGTTGAGGCAACCATTTATTTCCTCTGCGTCTTTTAGGTACCTTAACTAAAACTTTTACTACATGACAAATTTAGCATCAGGCCTAATTTGATCTTATTGCGAAAAGCATCACGGAAAATTTCTGTGATGTTTTTTTTTTTGTTAAGGTTGTTGGAATGAACCTTTAATAATCTTTACTATGAACTGGACACTTCACAAAGGCGGTCTTCATTACGATGGTTCTGAGACCTTGCATCATGTATTTGTTTATGACGCAGTTGGAAAACTCTTGCACAGAGAACAGATTATGGCTGGACATACAACCATTCCAATGGACGCTGCAGGTCCCTTGTTTATTCTCTCTCACGAAGGAAATTGGAAGTCTTCTGTTTATACCGAATGAATATTCGGTTGTGTCAGATGGAAAAGGGCAACACCCCCGCTGACAGCCACATTCAAGCTGTGCTTCGTTCCGTGTTGTTCAATTTCAAGAGCTCCTTTTACAAGCTTTAGCACTTCTTCATCTACACCATTCACTTCATTCCCTAAAACTAAAGCAATAGGCTTCTGCGAGTGAAAGGTGTGAAGAGCAACACTGTTATGCGTTTGCTCCAACGCCCACACTTCGTGTGAACCCTGTACCTCTAAAACAGCCTCGGCAGTGTTGCTGAAATGCTTCCAGCTAACCGATTCCGTAGAACCCAAGGCAGTCTTCAAGATTTCACGGTGGGGAGGAATCGGAGTAATTCCGCAACAATAAATCGCCTCAATGCCAAACGCATCGGCACTGCGGAATAGACTTCCGACGTTCAACGCACTGCGGAAATTATCGAGGATTAAGACAATCGGAAATTTTTCAGCATGCTGAAATTCTTCAGCGCTCATGCGCTGAAGTTCATCCATGCTTTTCTTCTCGAAACTCATTCAATAGTTATGTAAAATGGAAGACGTGTCTGAATCTTTCCGCCATTGCTCAACTGACGAATGTCGAGGTAATTTTTATATCTGCTTCCCAACAAACGAGAGAGAACTGCATCTTCAGACTCGCCAGAAATATCATTGAAAAATTCTTCAAGAGGATCTAACATCTTAGGTAATTCTAAAACAGAATTCGAACTTACACCGGCCTTGGCTGACGCATACGCAATGGCTTCGCGCAATCCGCCAAGCTCATCTACTAGCCCAATCGTAAGCGCATCTTCACCGCTCCAAACACGGCCCTGACCAATGCTGTCTACATACGTTTGTGTTTTATTTCTTCCCTTCGCAACTTTACTGGTGAAGTCGTTGTAAATGTTACTCACCATGTCCTGCATCGCTCGCTTTTGAACGGTGTCTAACGGAGATGTCAAGGTCATCATGTTCGCATGCTCATGCGTCTTGTACGCATCGAAGGTGATGCCTAGTTTGTGATCTAAGAAGTTTTGCAGATTCGGAATAATTCCAAATACACCAATAGATCCGGTAATCGTATTCGGCTGCGCGAAAATGCGATCAGCTCCACAAGCTATGTAATATCCGCCCGAAGCCGCGTAATCACCCATGCTCACAACAAACACTTTTCCGCTTTGCTTCAACAATTCCGTTTCTCTCCAAATCACATCGCTCGCCAAGGCACTTCCCCCCGGAGAACTCACGCGCAAAACCACCGCTTTAATTCCATCATCCAAACGCGCTTCGCGAAGCGCCTTTGCAATGCGATCACTTCCAATCGTTTCATCGTCGCCCTTTCCGCTTTCAATTCCACCAATGGCATACACCACCGCAACTTGAGCCACATCCGAAACCACGTCTTCCAACTTCACAACGTCCAAATACCGATCAAAAGAAATCACTTCTTCGTCTAGTTTTTTGTCGTTTTCCAATTTTCCTTTTTCTTTCAAACGAGCCGACATCTTCGCTGCGAGTTCATCAGGATAAATTAATCCATCTAATAATTTCGATTCAAGCAACGCGTTGTTGTTGATGAACCGAAGGGATGTCGCAGCAGCATTCAGTTCTTCTACGGAGATGCCGCGTTGGGCAGAAATCTTTTCACACATGACCTTCCAAATATCATCTATGAAAGTCGCCATCTGCAAACGGTTTTCATCTGACATGTGATCATAAATAAAAGGCTCAACCGCGCTTTTGAATTTGTTGTTCGGACCGCGAATCACCTGCGCTTCAATTTCCAAATTGTCTAATAATTTTTTATAGAACATCACTTCAGCATTCAGTCCGTGCCAATCGAAAGTTCCTGTCGGATACATATACACTTCATTGGCAGCGCTAGCCACGAAGTAACCTGCTTGCGAATAGCCTTCGCTATAGGCGATGACCCATTTGCCAGATGTTTTGAAGTCGAGTATAGCGTTGTGCATTTCCAACAACATAGCAGGTGCGGCTTCGATAGCGCTTATATTTAGGTAAACGCCTTCAATGCGATTGTCGGTTTTTGCAAAACGCAAGACACGCTCAAGGTCACGCAAGGCAATGCGTTCTTCCGCCCCATCGAAACTGAAGGTAGGAGAGTCTAAACCTCTTTCAGTAAAAGAGTTTTCCAATTTAATTTTAAGTATGGATTCATGCTCCATGGAAACGTCTTCAGACGAAGCCAAAGCGCCAATGATTCCGGCAATAACAACAACAGTGAGTATAGTCCCAATGGTTGATGCAATAATATTTCCAACGAGGGTGGCCCAAACGGTTTTCCAAAAAGTCATAGTCAGTAATTTGAATTAAGAAGATTTTCTTCGCTCAAAGTTACGCAGGGCGGTTGTATTTTCGCTCAATGGAAAAAATGAATCGCGTACTGTTGAGCATTGGCGGAAACGAAGGAGAAAGAGAAGCAAATTTGGAAGAGGCTCGCATGTTTATTTCATTCAACATGGGCGATGTTTTAAAGGTGTCTGAAGTCATCGAAACAGAAGCCTGGGGCATGCCTGAAGGAACAGAGCCGTTCTTGAATCAGTTGGTTGAAATTGAAACTTCGCTCACCATTGAGAAATTGTATACTGAAATTGTTGAGTTGGAAGAGTATTATGGAAGAACTCGCAAGGAAGGTGTTTACCTCGATCGTGAAATGGATGTTGATGTGATTTCGTTCAACGATGAAATTGTTTCGGAAGGAAAAATAATTGTCCCTCACCAGCGCATGCACTTGCGTGAATTTATATTGAAGCCGTTGGCTGCAACGTGGCCCGATTGGATTCATCCGGAAATGAAAATGACTGCTGCGCAATTGCTCGCCGAATTGAACAAGAAAGAAGATTGAACAATTACACCGTCATAGAAGGCATTATTGGCGCGGGTAAAACCACGTTGGCGAATTTGTTGTCGCAGCAACACAACGCCCAATTGGTGTTGGAAGAATTCGCAGACAATGCCTTCCTTCCGAAGTTTTATGAAGAGCCGAAACGTTATGCTTTCCCGTTAGAATTGAGTTTTCTTTCCGAGCGTTTCGCACAATTGAAAAGTGTTTTTCAATCGCCCGATTTGTTTCAACCCAAAGTCATTGCCGATTATTTTTTACCGAAATGTCAAGTGTTCGCGAAGAACAATTTAGAGGAAGACGAGTACAAATTGTTTCTTCGGTTGTATGAGATCATGGAGAATTCGCTTCCGCAACCCGACTTGTTGGTGTACTTGTATCTCACGCCAGAACAGGCGTTGCAGAACATTAAAAAGCGCGGGCGTTCATTCGAACAGAATATTACTGTTTCTTATCTCGAAAATATTCAGCAGCAATATTTGTCGTTCATACAACAACATCCTGAATTAACGGTGCTTATGATTTCAAGTGATCAATTGGATTTCGTTGAACGAAAAGAAGACTTGTTATTCTTGAATGAAACCATTGCGAAGAGCTACGCTCCCGGCATTCACAGGGTAGAGCCGTAAGTGTTCATCCAATTGGAAATGCGCTCAATTCCGTCGGAAGCAATTTCCTCAGTGGTAGCCAAACTTATTCTGAAAGATCCGATTGCACCTGGACCAAACCATTTTTCCAATCCGGGAACGACATGAACTTTTGCTTCCTGCGCTAAACGTTCACACAGAATTTCGGTGTTCCAATTCTTAGGATGTTGAACAGATAAAACGAAAGTTCCTTGCGGCATTTCGCACTTTAAATATTCCAATTTATTGAATGCAAGAACAGCGTGTTCAAGATTTTTTTTGAAGAGAGCAACCGCTTCTTGCGTGTGCGTCCATCCTTGTTCCATGGCTGCGGTTGCAGCAACTTGAGAAAGTGTGCTGGCGCCTTCAATGGTTCTTGAATATCCTTGTTTTTCCGAAAGCAATTCAGCTTGTTCAGCAGAGGGTGCGATGATACTTCCAATGCGTAATCCAGCCAATCCGAAACCTTTCGATAATCCATAGACAATCCAGGCGTTGGAATTCACAGCTCGAATAGAAGTGAACGATTCTTTCGTATGAACGATATCGCTCCACACTTCATCGGAGATAATTACAATTTCTTTTTCATTCGCCCAATTGGAAAGAGCTTCGAGTTGAACTCTTGAAAGCACGTATCCCATAGGATTATGCGGATTACAGATGACAAGTGCTTTCGTTTTTGAAGTAACGAGTGAATCCAATTCAGCAAGGTCAATTCCGCTTGACCGCTGCTGATAACGTTTGCTGATAACACTTTTTCTTCGCGCACATTCAGCCAATAAAAAATCTACAGGATCTGCAATAAGTATCTCGTCTCCTTCCTTAAACAAGAAAGAATAAACATCGTCAATGGCTTTAGCAGCGCTGTTGGTTGCAAGAACTTCTTCCGGATTTACAGATGCGTTTTTTCTTTGGTTGAAGTGAAATGCGACTGCCTTTTGAAAGGACTTCATTCCCGAATTGTTTCCATAAGGAAACGAATTGAATTGAAGGTATGCGCTTACCGCTTCAGTCACAGCACTTGAAACTTGAACGTCCCAATCGGCCGCTGTAAGCGGAATGTGGCCTTCTTCCACACACGCCCAACGCATGTTGTATGCGTTGTTATTCAAGAATTCCGAATCGGTTGCTTTCATGTTATTTCAACAATGAAATAGGAATTTTTGAAGCGACTTCTTCGAAATCGGTAAAGCAGAAATCGTGCATCATGTCAATGCCAGATTGCACCACAACATCTGTTTCAGCAAGTCTTTCAGCGCTGTATTGATGCGCAAATTCGGGAAGCGTTTTTCCAGATTTTAATAACTGAATGAATAGGGCCACGTCCACAATGGCGCTGTTGGTTCCCTGACTGGTAAAGGGAAGGAAGAGGTGAGCCGCATCTCCAAAAAGAAATACATTTCCTTTGGCAATGTTCGTGACGTTCTTTAATGTTCGTCCTTGCCAAACGTAGGAAGTTTCAATATTTGAATTCAACAACGCTTGAATCATTGGGCTTTCGCAGTCGCCTATTTTTTCTTTCAAAAAAGACATCAACGAATTACGATCGCGTGTGGGAACGCCGTGATCAATGCTGTTCACTTGCAGATACCAGATGATTTCGCCGTCTTTCAAAGGCAGAATACCAAGTGACAATCCGTTTTCTGCAATGGCATATTTGTGCAATTCATTGCCGAGCATGTTGTAGAGAAAATCACTTTTCACCACACCCATGACTTCGTATGTAGCCGTATCCTGATTTTCAGCTTGTGGATTTAAATATGTTCGTGTGTGGGAATGAACGCCGTCTGAGCCCAATATTCCGTCGAACGTTTTCGTGCTCAGGTTCGTATGTTCTCCAATAATGAAATCGCCGTTTTCGGAAAGTTTAACCAGATCTTCAATGAGACTTGCGCTTTTGTTGGCGAGTGCTTCTAGGAATTTAAATCGACTTATGCTGTATACTTCCTCGAAATCTATTTGATTGCTTAAGTCGCCGCTGGTGTTAATATAATTCACCTTTCGAATGCGAAGGCAATAGGGTTCAACGTCTTTCCAAACGCCGAGTTCTTTCAATCCGGCAATTCCATTGGGAAGTAGAAGAAATCCGAATCCGCTTCGCATTTGAAATGAAGATTTGTCGAAGACAGTTAACTCGTGATTGAGTCCTGTTAATGTGCGGTTGAGCAATGCTCCCGACACGCCACCACCGATGATACAGAATTTCATATTGAGCCAGTTTTAGGTAATCTGAAATTCCTTACGAGAAAAGAGAGGAGAAGGTTACTTCTTAAGAACTTCCGCCATTTTAGCGCCAATCTCAGCAGGAGAATCTACTACGTGAATGCCACATTCGCGCATGATACGCTTTTTAGCAGAAGCACTTTCGTTTTCCCCAGATACAATTGCACCTGCATGACCCATTGTTCTTCCTTTCGGAGCAGTTTCACCTGCGATGAAACCTACAACAGGCTTTGTTCCGTGTTCTTTAATCCACATGGCAGCCTTGGGCTCGAGTTCACCACCGATTTCACCAATCATAATGATACCGTGAGTTTCAGGGTCGTTCATTAACAATTGAACGGCTTCTAACGTGGTAGTTCCAATGATTGGGTCGCCACCGATTCCGATAGCTGTAGTTACTCCCAAACCTGCTTTCGCAACTTGGTCAGCAGCTTCGTAAGTCAACGTTCCTGATTTAGAAACGATACCTACATTTCCTTTTTTGAAAACGAAACCAGGCATGATACCCACTTTCGCTTCGCCTGCAGTAATGATACCTGGGCAGTTAGGACCTATGAGGGTTGCACCGCGATCGGTTGCGTAGATTTTTGCTTTCACCATGTCTGCAACTGGAATGCCTTCGGTAATTGTAACAATTACTTTAATGCCTGCAGCAGCAGCTTCCATGATAGCGTCAGCAGCAAATGCTGGTGGTACGAAAATAATGGTCACATCGGCGCCCGTTGCTGTAACAGCGTCGGCTACCGTGTTGAATACCGGACGGTCTAAGTGTGTTTGTCCACCTTTGTTTGGTGTAACACCACCAACAACGTTGGTTCCATATTCAATCATTTGTGTTGCGTGGAATGTTCCTTCACTACCTGTGAATCCTTGAACAATTACTTTCGAATCTTTGCTTACTAAAACGCCCATGTGGTAATATTTTTTGCTGCCGCGAAATTAGTCATAATTTGGAAAGAATAGTCGTTCCATTGCCGATTGTTTCTCATTTTTGCAGAACATGAATGCAATTTCAAGAGAAGAGACTATTTGCGCCCTATCTACTCCGCAAGGAATAGGCGGTATTGCGGTGGTTCGCGTTAGCGGGAAACAAGCTTGGGAAATAGTGAGCAAACTTTTTTCGAAGCCCCTTCAACCCGAACAAAAACGCAAGGCACTTTTCGGATGTGTGTATGACGGGAAGGAAATTCTAGATGAAGTGGTGGTGACCTTGTTTCAAGGTCCACATAGCTTCACGGGAGAGGACGTGGTTGAAATTGCTTGTCACGGTTCGCGATATGTGCAGCAGCGTATGTTGCAATTGTTGCAGGAAAACGGCTGTCGCATGGCCACAGCAGGCGAGTACACCATGCGCGCGTATTTGAATGGAAGAATGGATTTGAGCAGGGCAGAGGCAGTCGGAGATGTGATAGCGTCTGAAAGTGCTGCGGCGCACAAGCAAGCGGTTCATCAGATGCGCGGAGGATTTTCGAAAGAGATCGATGGGTTGCGTGAACGCTTGATACATTTTGCTTCTTTGTTGGAATTGGAATTGGATTTTTCGGAAGAAGATGTCGAGTTCGCCGATCGCACGCAGTTGTTGAATTTGTTGAATGAAATCTTGAAGGTGGTTGTTCAGCTTCGCGATAGTTTTCAATTGGGAAACGCCATTAAGAACGGTGTCCCGGTTGCCATTGTTGGCGCACCGAATGCGGGGAAGTCAACGTTGTTGAATGCCTTGTTGAATGAAGAGCGCGCGATTGTAAGTGACATTGCTGGAACCACGCGCGATACGGTGGAAGAAGTTTTGAATGTGGAAGGCATTCAGTTCCGATTTATCGATACGGCTGGAATTCGCGAGACGACGGATACGATAGAGCAGTTGGGAATAGCGCGCAGCATGGAGAAAGTGGGGTTGGCGCAGTTGGTTTTGTTGTTGGTAGATGTGTCGAACACATCACAAGCGACATTGAATGAAATGTTAGCTTCCATTCATGCGAAGGCTCGTCCAGATGCGCGCGTGTTGGTAGTCTTCAATAAAATAGATGCATTATCTAATTTCGAATTGAAGGTTGAAGGAAGCAGTTTGAATATTTCTGCGAAGTCGGGTGAAGGCATAGAAGGTTTGCGCAGTTGGTTGGTGGAAAGCTTCGCTCCGTTGTTGAATGAAAGCGACACTGTGGTTACGAATGCCCGTCATTTCGAATCATTGCGTCTCGCAGCCTTATCCCTCGAAGAAGTCTTAAACGGCATGAACCTCGTTGTCCCTTCCGACCTCCTCACCGTAGACATCCGCAAGACGTTGTATCATCTTTCTGAAATCACGGGGAGTATCTCGGCGGATGATATATTGCATTCGATTTTTGGGAAGTTTTGTATTGGAAAGTAGAGATAGGATACAGGATTGTCGTTTCAGTGATACGACATTTGGGATTCTCTAGATATGCTAATGATAGAGTACCAAAAATATAGTCTACACATTGCGTAGAGATTGTCGCAACAGTGTGGCGACAATTCAAACAATTGAATGTTTCTGATGGTTTTTGTACCTTATTTGTACCTCATCAGAGATTATGCAAATTCGAATTTATCCGTTCAAGTATTTCTTCAAAACTAGGCTGACCTTTGTAGTATAATTTTGATGTAGAAAGATAACGTTTTTTGAAGGATTCTCTGACTTCTTGTTCGCTCAAAAGTAAAGATGGATGTTCGTTAAGTTGTATTAGATTATCCGCTCCCTTAATTCGTATTGATTTATGTTTTGCATATTCAGGACTGCCAATGAATTCAACTACATCTGAGTTTCCTAAAAGACAGTAAACGTCGTAGTATTGGCGCATAAAGTTCTTGTCGTCAGTTGCTCCAGGATTGTCTTTATTGCGATATTTTCTAACAATAGTCTGCAGCTTTTCAATCAGCGTGTATCCTGGGTGATAGCATTCAACACCCACTGCTGTATTGTTGATGTAATCGCTAGTTGCATTGATTGAAACAAGATGTTCCCATATCCAAGAGGAAATGTCGATTGGTTTATTTGGAGTCACATTGTCAAAACCCGCTTCGAGTAATATTCCATCTTTAAGACCGTCAATTGTAGGAGTATAACTTTTGTAATACAATCTGATTCCACCACTGCGGTATTTTTCAAAGTCGTCGAAATCATGATCCCTCGTGATTTCTATTATTCCGTCAATCAACAGTGAATTAGCCAGTACGTCATAGAACTCTTTGCGGGCCTCTCTTACTTGAGGTTTGTCTTCTTTTCCTTCAGTAACTAATCCAAAATTTGTACGAATGTGAATGTCTATGTCTTCCGAAAACCGATGAATTAATCCGTATCCTTTTGATAGCGATGTTCCTCCTTTCAATTCAAACTCAATTCCCTGCTGTTGCAAAGAATATAAGGCATGCATGATCCAATAGTCTTTTTCAACTAAAGTGATATCTATTCCTTTCTGACCAGATACGATTGAGAGAAGTTCTTTGAATTCAGGGTCGTTGTGAATGAAATCAAGCATGATTAAGTAATTTACGGACGATAGATTTAATTACACGTTTTGTTTTTCCTGTTCCAAATTGTTGAGTAGCCTTCATCAAATCATCGGTGTCGAACCTTCGTACATTACCTTTCAAATTCTCAAGAACCAGAGTTTGGTCTTCGGCAAGAATCTCCAAATTATTTAAAAGATCTACAAGCAAATATTCTTTGGAGATATTTTTAGGGAACGAAGATTTCAATTTGAATTCAAAGGTCTTTCCATTTAGCTGAAATTCTCCTTTACGCTTGTGATTATACACCCACGTTGTATTGTAAAGTTGAGTAAGACCTAGTCCTAACGAATTGAAGACGTTGGGGGATATTAATAAAAAATCTTCGTCTTTTAAAAAGCGCTCAACAACTTGATGGTCATCTGGTGGAACCGCTCCAAATTTGGATTGCTTGGGCGCATAATACAAGCCCTGATTTACTTTTATCAAAGTTCCCGCTTTTGTAAGCTGCGCCAAATGTCTGTCTATGGCCGAGGAATAATATTCCAGGTCAGAGCGGCGATACACTTCACCTTGCTTTATGTGTTGACTGAGTAAATCCATTGGTCAGATGCAAAGTTAATGTAATTTTGAAAATTGCATGCGAAAAATAGAAAAATTCATGCAGTATCTGCGAGCTGTGCTTTTGATTTTTATTTACCGGGAGAGGAAAAGAGAAATTATGCACCCGCTGTGGGCACAATGTAACCTACAAAGGGCAAATTGAATTGTATCTGCGTTGGCTGGAGAAATACGAAAAAGTGGAAGGCGAGAATTCTCCAATCGGTTTAATACTCTGCGCCGATAAAAATGAAGAACATATTGAATTGCTTCAATCGGAAAAAAGCAACATCAAAGTAGCAGAATACCTCACTCAATTACCCGATATGAAGGTATTGGAATCGAGGCTTCATCAGGCTATTGAAAGGGTGAAGAATAGGTTGGCGGGGGTGGAGTGATGATACTTTTAAATGATACTAAGCGATTATAAATTTGCTTCCTTTTGTCTCACAAAAATTGAGAATAGAAGGTAAAAGCAATTGCAAACCATGTGTTATCGAAAAAACAATTAAAATTCGATATATTTACAAGTCCATGTATTTAAAACCACACTAACTAAAAATAATGAAAATTGTTGATTTGAAATTTTGGCTTTTATCGATTTCATCTTTCGTGATGTGCATAGGTTATTCACAATCACAGTTGTCAAAAGCGATTGAGAAAACAATACCCGCCGTTTTTCTGATTCAAACTTTCGACGAAGACAATAATAAACTTGCTATTGGAAGTGGTTTCTTTATTGATTCAGTCGGAACAGGGGTTACTAATTATCATGTGCTTGCAGGAGCTACATACGCAACTATTACTTTACAAGATGAAACAGTTTTTCCAATAGAAAGTATAATTGGTCAAGATTCGATAAAAGATTTAATTTTATTTAAGGTACCACCCCCTGAAACAAAGACATTCAATTGGTTAAAAGTTTTGAATGAAATACCTCAACTAGGGGAAGATGTTTTTACAATAGGGAATCCAGAGGGATTATCATTTTCAATTTCGAACGGCATAATTTCGTCCATTCGAAAAGATGAAATGGGTGAGATACTTCAGACGACAGCGCCAATTTCCCCGGGGTCATCGGGGAGTCCGTTGTTGAATATGAAAGGTGAGGTTATAGGAGTAGTTTCATTTTTTATAAAAAATGGCCAGAATTTGAATTTTGCAATAAGTTCGAAATACGTTTCTCAAATTTTAAAATCTGACGGGAAAAAATCTTTCCCGCCAGTATCAATATATGATAAACAAAGAAATAGTATTAATGAGTCGATGTTTAAAAGGTTTAATTGGAATACAACACAGTCTCAGGTTCGGATTAACGAAAAATCGAAATTATTCAGTGATGATGTTGATTATGAATCAAAACAACCTCAATTACAGTATATAACAACTTTAGCGGGGAAGCCAGTATTATTGGAGTATGATTTTAACGGAGGTTTTTTAAGTGAAATTTCTTACGTGGCTACCTTTGGATTCAAAGAAAATGGTTTTTACATATGGTACGCATCACTCGAAAAGATATTAGATTTTTTCATCAATACTAATGCTGAACTTATTGGTCAGCTAGGCGAGCACTGTGGTTGTGCCTATTATGGTTACTATTATGGTTACAATGAACTGAATTTGAAAAAAGAAGTTTTACACTACTCAGGCAGAAATTGTATAGAGCGAGGTGAAATGACTAAATATAAAATTATAGCCATTGCAGATTCAGCATTCGAATTTGATAAAAATTATTGTGTTAGAAATAATTTATTTTATGATGAAATTTCCGAGGGATTAACATACCACGTTCTTTGGGAGAACAACGATAACCACTATGAATTAAGGGTAAATTACATGCCCGAAGAGAATATTTCTCGAAAATATTTGCCCAATAGTGAAGCAAATTGCAAACTAACAATAACGCCGAATAGGAAAGATATAATTTGTGAGGATAAATAACTGACGGGTTCATTTTGAGACAAGCTTGTTTATTCAGGTAGGTTTTGTAAATTAAATTTCAGTGGTAATATGAATCCAACCCTCAAAGAAAAAATCTATCGATATATTGACCAAAACGGATTTGGTGGTCATCATTCTAGACATGGTGGCATGATTCTGAGTTTTGACATCGAAGCTCAAACAATAGAGAGAGTTGAAAATTCATCTCCAAGTTTTACGCCTAATTTGCCTTTTAAGATCACCAAAAGAGAGCAGCGCGAGGTTATTGAAGAATATATTTTTGATTTGTCTGGAGTGCGAGTTAATCTGAATAATATCGATAAGTACTCGAATATCGAAGGGAAACCGTTTGTTCTTCCAATTAATGAGCATGGTGAACCCGCGTTTTGTCTGGCATTTAAAATAATACCTGGAAGTTTGTTTATTCGTGGGCGATATGGTATCAAGTCGTTGGGAAATATCGAACAGGTTAATGGAGATTTAGGTTTTAGTGAGTGTGAACTAGAATCTCTCGGACATTTGCATGTTGTAAAAGGAAGCGTTTGGACAGCACAATCTGGAGTTCATTTCACGAAACTAAAGACATTGTCGCCATTGGTCGAGGTAGGAGGAGATTGTAATTTGAAAATGACTCCAATCGAGACGTTGGGCACATTGAAGCGTGTTGAAGGTAATCTTAATCTGAGAAATACTTTCTTAGAGGATCTTGGAGATCTTGAATATGTTGGAGGTAATGTTTTGCTGTCTAAACATTTAGACCTTGATTTTTCAAAGGTGGATGTTAGAGGGAAATTTCGATATTACAAAGATTAATATGGGTGGTAATTAATATTGAATCATTGTTATAACTTTCCTTAAATTTGACGTGTAAACAATAATCAAAATGGCAATACCAACAAAAATTCAAAGTAGAATAGTAGAAGGATTGAAGAGGTTTCAACCAATTGTAGAATCAGCTAAAATCAGAGATGCGAATGAATCGGATACTGTAGTTTTACTGACAGGTATTTTCAGCGAGATTCTTGGGTTTGACAAGTATACAGATATTACAACTGAGCATTCTATTCGTGGGACTTTTTGCGATTTAGCGTTGAAGATTAATGGTAATATTGCCATTATTGTTGAAGCGAAGGCGATTGGTATTGAGTTGAAAGATCCGCACGTTAAGCAAGCAGTTGACTACGGAGCGAACAAAGGAATCGATTGGGTAATTCTTACAAATGGAGTTACTTGGAGAGTCTACAAGATTCTTTTCACAAAGCCTATTCAACACATTCCAGTGTTTCAGTTTGAATTTTTAAACATCAAAGCGAAGTCTGCAGATGACTTGGAATTGCTTTACACCCTCACCAAAGAAGGGATTCAGAAGAGTTCTCTTGAAAATATCTACGTTCAGAAACAAGCCACGAACAAATTCATGATTGGGAACTTGTTATACACAGAGTCTGTATTGAATTCAATTAAAAAAGAGTTGAAGGGCATCTATCCAGATTTGAAAGTGACCAATGATGAAATCGTTAAAGTCCTTCAAACTGGCGTAATCAAAAGAGAAATCACGGAAGGCGAGGAGTCCGATGAAGCGAAAAAGAAAATTCTGAAAACGGCTAAGAAGAAAGAAAAAGTGAAGGCCGATGCTTCAGCCGCATCTTCAATAACTGCCGAGGTTCAAATGTCGAACGAGTTGCCGAGTGTGCCGTTGGATTGATTATTACTATCGTGAACGCTGTTTTTAGTAATTTGGAGTTGCGTTATTTGTCAAACCTAAATAATTGTTAATTCCGACTATTATTACCGTAAGATTTTTCTAGTTATTTAGCAATTGTCGAGGTGAGTTTTCTTCTAAGTAAGTTTTTGAAATGGATTATTTTCAATAGACGTTTAATTCGGATCGCACAGAAAAAGGTAATGCCATATGCTGAAAAAAAATGTCTGTAATTTTTTAAGGGGTCTAGGGCAATTAATACTCATTTTAGGAGGGAAAGTTGTAATTGTAATTTTAGGTCTTTTAGCTTTAATATTAGTTTCTGGATTTTGGCATGTGATTTCAGAAATACTTGGTTTCATCGGTGGGATATTAAATAACTCGTGGGTTGTTGGAGGTTTGATTTTAATATGGCTGTTTTGTATGATATTTACTATGATTTCAGATAGAAAAAATGAGGGTTCATAAAGCTTAGTGAAGTGTGTATAAAAGTCAATGGTTTTTTCTTCAAAACTTGAAGTTTAAGCCCTTAATAATCAATCTAAAATTGACGGTAAAAAAAATCGGATTACTCAACAAATGCATTTAAAATATAGTTCAAAAGCGCAAGTAAATTGACTACATTCCATTACCACCCATTTGTTGACTTCGTATACGTCCCAGATCTATTGGAATTTTTTGTAGATGTAGGGAGTGGCAGGTTTTCAGATTTGTTTTGATAATAATATTGATTAATGTATACATTTCCTCCGAATCCGCAATCCGAATCGCTTGTGTATTGTTTTACATGAACCCCATTATCATCAAAAACAAAAACAACCTTGCAAAAATCAACGTCATACATTTTGGCAGCGAAAACGCCAATGTTACCATATACTTTCATTATTCCTTCCAAGGTTCCCATGTTATAACTTGGTGGACCTTTTACATATTCCAATAAGAAATAATACTCTTCTTTACCATCAAAGTACAATTGTAAAAAACCAGCAGGACCATCCTCGAATTCGAATGAATATTCCCCAGCATAGGTGGATGATTTTATCAGAGGGAGAATTTGATTGTTGGAATAAACCAAATCCAAAGAATCTTTTAAGCCAGTTATTTCATTCTCCTTTTTTAGAAGACTTGCATTCAAATTCGTAATCGTTGACTCCCGTTCATTAAGGTTGTTCTTCGCACTTGAGTTTTCTCTCACTAGTAGATTGTTATCATCATACAATTTGTTCTGTTGATTCTGAAGTTGTGAGAGATTCGCATTCAGTTGTGATACAATTGCCTTGAGGCTATCAACTTTTAAAGTCAAGTTTATTATCTGTTCCTTTTTGGATTGTCCAATAGCGAATTGAACGAAGAAAAGGGAGGTGGTGAGGAGTAAAATTTTCATTTAATGTTTTTTTTTCGATTTCAAATAGATGGCTTTACACCTTGGTTTTTATTTCGAAGGTAAAACCCCTAGATTGATTGCAGGTTTTAACATAAATCAACTTTTTCCATGTTTAATAAATTCAATCTTTGATACAGCGCACAGACATACCACTAGATTTAGTGGTATGATAACGATCGAAATCATTATCTTTATAAACGTCCAAACTGCGGTAAAAGGCATAGTAATCCTTAACAAACTCAAATACTTTCCCTATTTGGAGCGAATTCTCCACAAACGAGGTTGTATCTTCTGAAGAACTCCACCAGTATCCACTTGTGCTATTGTTCCATTTCATCTCGCCTGCATTAGCATAGGCGAATGGCCATCCCCCAAAACCGCCTGGAAGAGCCGAAAATCCGCTGCTATTAGTTCCGTTACCAAGTAAAGGTATATCGAAATTCGGCCAGCCATTGGTACTTTTCAATTGCAAGCTAACTTCATCCCCTAAAAATTCTTTTAATTCCTCCCATTCAGAGTCTGATGGAATGTGGTAACCAGCAGGCGCAAGTCCGCGTGGATCATTCACTGCATACCAGTTGTACAATTTGCCATATTTCGTTCCGTTATTTGCGTTATTCTCATAATAGCACCATGCAGGCTTTTTGTTTATTCCGGCTTTATTCCAGGAATCTGCGGTTTTAGCTTGAGGTATAGGGTCTCCATTTCTAAAGGTAGATACATTCAGATTTTTAGTCATCCAAACTTGTTTGCCAATCTTCACTGTTTGTCCAGAACAAATATTGAATGAAGCCGAGGTGAATAGTGTGAAAATTAATAAGGTGAAAGTTTTCATCTTCTAAATGATTTAGACTTCGAAAATAAGCATAAACACAAGTTCAGATTCATTAATGGTAGATTACTTTTTCCAGAAAGCATTATCATTCAGATACCAACGAAAAACTTTCCCTAAATTCGTCTACTTGAACTTAAATTTTATAACATGAATATTAAATTACATTCCTTCCCATTCCTACTTGGTCTAATTCTAACATTTAATTTAAATGCTCAATCTGGAATTGAAATTGAAATGGTCTCCGTTGAAGGGGGGAAGTTTATGATGGGTTCGAATGAAGGAGAGGAATTCAATAGGCCAGCCCATGAGGTGAATGTTCAAGCCTTTAAAATCGGGAAATATGAAGTAACTCAGTTGCAGTGGCGATTGGTAATGGGTTACGATCAAAGTACTTTTTCAAATTGCGATGAGTGTCCGGTAGAAACAATCTCTTGGAAGGACATTCAAAACTTCATTAAAAAACTAAATTTAGAAACAGGAAAGAAATACAGACTTCCAACTGAGGCCGAATGGGAATTTGCTGCTAAGGGTGGTGTAAAAAGTAAGGGATACACTTTTTCAGGAGGAAATAATATCTCAGAGGTTGCTTGGTATTATGAGAATAGCGATTCAACAATTCATAAAGTTGGTTTGAAACAGCCAAACGAATTGGGAATTTATGATATGACAGGAAACGTTTGGGAATGGTGTTCAGATTTAGCTAGCTCCTATTCAAACAAAAATTGGAAGAACGAAGGTTCTTACAGAATTTTAAAAGGCGGAAGTTGGATTAGCGAAAAAGATATTTGCTTTCCTTGGTACAGAGAATACGACGGTCCTAAATGTCGCAGGCCAAGCGGTGGATTTCGATTAGCAATGGATAATTAATTGGCCCACTTTTGACTGAGATATGAAAACAATGAGTACTTCTTGCAAATCCGCTTTGGCGATTTTGTTCTTTGTTTTTTTTACGTTGATTTCTTTTGGGCAGTCTAAAAAGGAGCAGATAGAAATTCTAAACAACAAGTTAGATAGCATACAGAAAATAACAAACCAATTAGAAGCTGATATCCAAATTAGAAATGCCGAGATTGAATCACTGCAAAATCGGATTCAACTTGAACTTGAGAAGAACAAGAAGAGTTCGTCGGAGAATGCCTCACTTAATGAGAAATTGAAGTCTGAGCAAGATGAGTATTTAAGAAAGGCAGCTGTGTTAAAAGGCTTTGAGGAAAAGAACAAGGAATTAATCGATAGAATTGAGGCTTACACTTCAGTGATATTGAGTGATTCGCTAAGACTTAAATTTTTATGTGGGCAAAGAGTTCCAAAAAATACTCATCTATTGAGTGCATTAATACACGATGTAAATAATGATAAATTCGATGATTTTTTAATATTTTTTCAGGATACAATTAATTGCGAGTGGGATGATATAACTGGTATGTATTTGAGCCCAGTTATATTTGAAATTCATATGTATAGTTCGAAAAATAAAAGTATTGAAATTGGATTTCATTGTGAGGGGCTATTTGATGTTTGGGGTTCTCCTTGGTCTGAAGAGTTTTATATTGAGCCAAGTATAAGTTCTTCAACAGAAAATGGCAAAGGACTGAGTAGTAAGAATTCTTCAAATGGATTTATTATTAAGCATTACGGACTTTCGGGAAGTCATGAAAGTGAAACTATGGAATTTTTGTACCACTCGCAAACAAAAGATTTTTCATTAATGCATTTAGAGTATTCCTATATGGAGAGGTTATCCCCTGATCATGGGGGATATTCATTAGATTTCGATAAAAAGAAATTTGTAGGAATGAATAAAAAGTCAAGAACAATTGATTTTCCGGCACCTGCTTTATCTGCTTGGCCAAACGCTTCTTGGAAAGATGTACTGAAAATTAGAGATTTGGAATGAGATATAAATTTGTAATACTCACAGTATTTTTCATCTCTTTTTGGGGAGAAATAATGGCTCAATCGAAGAAAGAGCAGATTCTAATTTTATCAAACAAAGTCGATAGTCTAAACTCTGTCCTTAATAATGAGAGAAGTTTGTCTTTGGAGAAAATTACAAAATTGAATTCAGAAATAGACTTAATCTCGAAAAAGTTAATTGCAGCGAATGATGAATTGATTAAGGTTTCAAAAGAATGTGAAAATCTTGTAAATGAATTAGAGTCATTAAGTGAAGGAAAGAAAACGATCGAGTCTGAGCTGACTATTTTAAAAGACGAGAATTCAATTTTGGAGTTTCGATTAGATTCATTGGACAGCGTTGTTATTGCTTTTTCATCTATTCCAAAATTCCCTGAAATGATTTTTGTAAAAGGAGGGGCATTTCAAATGGGGAGTAATTACGGAAATGATGATGAAATGCCAGTACATACTGTGAAACTCAACTCTTTTTATATTGGTAAATACGAGGTTGCCCAATACCAATGGACTGCTATTATGGGTAATAATCCAAGTCAATATAGGATTTGTGATAATTGTCCTGTCAATCGCGTAAGTTGGTCAGATGTGCATGAATACATTAGAAAATTAAATGCGCAAACAGGTAAGAAATACCGCTTGCCAACTGAGGCTGAATGGGAATATGCCGCCAAAGGAGGTGTTTATTCAAAAGGCTATAGGTATAGCGGTTCAGATGATATTGAAGAAGTCGGTTGGTATTCTGACAACAGTAATATACAATTGCATTGTGTTGGTGAGAAGCAACCTAATGAATTGGGGATTTATGATATGACAGGTAATTTGGAAGAATGGTGTTCAGATTGGTTTGGAAATTATCGTGGAGGTATTCAAGTGAATCCGAGGGGTGCTGCATCAGGAAAAGATCGTGTTTTCCGAGGTGGTTGTTATTTTGCTTCTTGCGATGATTATGTCTCTCGAGTTACCCAACGAGCATGGGTCGATCCTGAATACAGAAATGGTAATGTCGGCTTTCGACTTGTCCTTACTGATAAACCGTAGGTTAAATGATGACACCAATGAAAATTATATCTCTGTTTTTCTCGTTAGTTACATTTCTCTTCATTAGTAATGTTAGCGCTCAATCGAAATGAGAGCGGATCCTCATTCTTTCAAAAAGGACAGATAGCCTCTCAATCGTCATTAATTATGAGCGGGAAGTTTTTGAATCAGAGTTGAAAGCTTTGAAAAATAGAATAGATTCAATTGGTGAAATTCATTTCAATACAAGCGCAGAACTTTTAAGAGTTTCGGACGAATTTTTCAAAAAGAAACAAGAGGTTCAACGACTAATTGAGATTAATAAATCAAAAGAACATGAATTGAATATAGCTAAGACGACGAAGACCAATTTTATATTGAAACAAGAGTATTTATGTTATTTAATTGACTTGAAGAAAAACCCAAAGAATTCTGTTCTAATAGGAAGTAAAGTTTGGATGACTCATAATCTTAATGTAGACAGATTTAGTAATGGCGATTCTATAAAAAAGGCGGGAACTAAAGATGAATGGAAGCGAGCGTTTGAAAATAGAGAACCTGCTTGGTGCTATTTTATGAAAAATGGACAAGAGATCAAAGAGTATGGAAAATTATACAATTGCTGGGCAATTAGAGATCAAAGAAATTTAGCCCCCGAAGATTGGCATATACCATCAGAAAAAGAATGGCGTTTATTAGTCGAACACTTGGGTGGGCAGCGCTTAGCCGGTGAAAAAATGAAAACACAAACTGGATGGGAAGTTTATCATCAAAAAGCGGAATTTGGTTTGTATGGTGAGCAGATTGAAGGAGAACATAGCTTTTCGGGTAATGGAACGAACAGCAGTGGATTTTCTGGTGAGCCTTTCGGAGATCTCAACTACGGTCAAGTCGGAAATTCTTTTTATGGATTGGGAGAAAGTACCATGTGGTGGAGCAGCACAATCGCGAGTTGGACTAAAAATGAAGTAACTTTCGGTTTGAATAACAGTGGCAAATTTGTAAATGAAGCGAATAATTGTCAAATGGGAGGCATGTATGTGCGCTGCGTAAAGGATTAGTTTTTTTTGTTCTTTGATTTTTTTAAGATATAGTAAACTTGTACTTCCAGTCTCTCCTTAATTCCACATCTTAATCGCATCAGTTGTTTTGTTTGAATTCTCCCTACACTATTCCCCCTCTCCCTACGTTACCATTCAAACACCAACACCATGAATAGATTTTTTCTAGCCTTTTTTGCATGTTTTATTAGTATAGTTTCTTTCGGACAAACAAAGTCAGAGGAAACAGTTGTATACAACCTCGGGACAATGGTCATGTTCGAGGAGTGGACCACCGACCACGTAATTCTTCCTGTGAAGAAAACAGATGTGGAAAAGCGAGGGTTGAAAGGACCGGTAACCTTTTTCAAAGAGGAAATACTTCGATTGACGAACGATCAAAATGGTTTTTCGAAATTTGAGATATTCGAAGAAACATTGGATTTTGATTTCAGCGGTAAACAAACAAGCTGCCAAAGAGCATACGATCAAAGCAAATATCAAAAGTTTGATTTCGAATTGGATAAAAATGGATTTATTCACAAAGCCCAAGTTTCAAGTCCATACACCAATAAACTATTTGGGACAGAATATTACAAGTATGATTCATTGGGTAATGTGTCGGCAACGAGCATGGAAAATGCGAATGGTCAAGTCGAATCAAAAACATTTAAATTCTACAACACTCTCGGAGAACTCATTGAAGAAAAAACTACGAATCAAGGTAAAGTAGTTTTTTGGGAGAAATACGAAAGGTCAAACAGGAAAATTCAGATAGACGATAAACTGAATGGAGAGGTTTGGCAAGGAGAGCTCAATGAAAAGGGCGACGTAATCCGCATAGTCAATCTTGAGAAAAATCAGACACAAGAGTTCACGTATGTCTATGATACATGGGGCAACTGGACAAGCAGAATGAAATCGTTGAACGGCGTGGAAGTTCAAGAGGGGAGGAGAGCATTTAATTATGAGACTTATGCTGAGCGCACAGCGAACCAAACACCTGTTCCCGTGAAAGTGGGAAAGCAGGTGTGGATGAGTGAAAATCTAAATGTCAAGAAATTCAACAACGGAGATTTAATTGAACAAGCACAGAGCAGCAGTGCATGGATTAAGGCTTTAGAAGATGGAACTCCCGCCTGGTGCTACTGCGAAGATCTAAGCGATAACCTCACGAAGGATGTATTGTACAATTACTTCGCTATGACAGATCCGAGAGGCTTGGCTCCAGCAGGGTACCGAATCGCGACCTTCGATGATTGGAATATTCTCTTCAAGAAATATGGCGGGATTGAAGGCGCTTTTGAAAAGTTAAAGGATACTGAAAAGGATGTGCTAAATACCGCTGATATGCGCGGATATAGACGCGGAAATTGGATGCTTCCTGAATCGTATTGGTGGACGAAAGACGGGAAAAAGATAGGGTTAGCAGTTGATTATATTGGAAGAATGCTCATTGAAGAGAATACTGAAGAAGAGGGCTATTACAACGACGGATTGTTTTTGCGATGTGTTAAGGAGTGACAGTGCGAGGAAATTATTTTAGATGCTCTTATTTGAATTTTTCTACTCGTGCGTTTATGTTGTTTATTATCTACATTTGAGTTGTGTTTTTTGGTGTTAATCAACATATTTATCAGTTCAAAAAAGAATGTTGAAATGATCTCTTCAAGAAAAAAGCTTCTTGTGTCTTTTCTGCAATAGTGTAACATATTCCTCCTTCATTTCACCAGAAAGAAAACTTCTTTCTACACACGAAATCCAAGTTGGAAGAATCGATTCAAATCTCTTGTATATCGATGCTATAGACTTTTCATTTATTTGAAGAGAAGCTGCGAATACATCAAAGTCGAGGCGCTTCAGTCGACTCTTCTTTCCATTCATGGTTAATGCCGATTCTTCCTTGTCCTCGGGCATTACAATGGCAGTGTTCACCAAATCATAAGCCGGAGAAAGTTCAAACTCTCCACGAGAATTTTCTATCAAAGAGAAATTCTTCAAGTGCATATCTGCATTGCCTGTATGATAGCAGAAGAGAACCAATTCGAAAAGTCGCTGCGATTCAAATCCTTTGTTGAACGTAAAAGCACGCGTTATTTTTCCAACCTTTTCTATCGAACCACGGTATTTATGTTCGGTGAGATTTTCGCTAAGTTGACAAAAATCTTCCACTGCAATTTTCCCGTTTTTACTTCTGTCGAAACGTTGAGTGATGTACGCCAATTCACCCGATTTCAATCTGATTAAAGCATGCTTCGCGGTTTTAATTTTTATCATTTCGGCTAAATGCATAGTTAGATCTTCGTTTTCAGGAAGCTCTTTGAAATGTGTCGATGGCGGTTTCAAAATGTAGTCGCCATGCACCCCCACAATCGTTAAGCGCGAAGGTTCGTTTCTATGTTTTTCAACGTTAATAGAAAGCTTCGCCTGTACTCCAGTAACGGCTTTACTTTTTAATATGTTCTGCCTAGCCATTTCCTCCAACTCCTTCAAGTCGAAATGAATTTCGGGCAATTGTATCGCGTTGAACAATTTTTTAATGCATGCCGAATGGAAATCGACTTGACCTTCTTCCAAAGGCAAATAACAAAATAGACACTTGCTCATGACTCCATTTCTTTAGCGATGATTGAAACACAACCTATGCAATCTCTGCATAGGGTTAGCAGAAGTCCAAATCGATCGTTTGGTTTTATCTTCCAATTACTAACCGCAATTGTTAAAAGCCAACCCTCTGGTATTAATCCATCGAAAAATGGAAACAGTAATTTGCTTGTATAGGCTTTCTGTTGCAGGGGCATTGTCAAACTAACAGGCTTGGATAGTGGATTTGATAAATACTCTTCCGTGTACTGAAATTCAAATCCATCGTCGGTCTCTTGAATAATACCGGCAAATTCATTCTTGTAAAAAACACTTCCTACTCTCATGATTCAGATTTTTGAATGACACCCAATTCACTTCCAAAGAGTGATAAGACTTGATTCACTTTATCCAATTGAACGGTCTGCTTTCCCTGTTCTAACTCGCGAACAAAGCGAAGTCCAACACCAGCTCGTTCAGCCAATTCAGGCTGAGTTAGTTTAAGTTGCTTCCTTTTTTCTTTAATGAAAATTCCAATGTTCGCGCTCATTTGTATACCCTTTAGGGTGCAAATATAGAAATTAATTGGTTTAATATACCTTTTAGGGTATAATTTTTTTGATTCTAGTTGAATTATACCCTTCGGGGTATAGAAGTTCCTGTTTAACAAACCCAAAACAATTTCTCATTACATTTAGGCATGAGATATTTAGCCCTTTTCCTTTTATTACCATTTGCTTCTTTCGGACAGCAAACCATAAACGAAACAATGATTCATGATGGTTTGACGCGCAGCTATACGCTGTACATTCCAGCAAGCTACACACCAGGTACACCAGCACCAGTGGTGTTGAATTTTCATGGATATACCAGCACTGCTTTTGAACAATTTTATTACGGAGATTTTCGTGCAATAGCCGACACAGCCGGTTTTCTGATCGTGGTTCCTATGGGAACACTTGATGCAACAGGCACAACGTATTGGAATTCTGGATGGGGTGGAACAGTGGACGACATAGGTTTCACAAGCGCCTTAATAGATGAAGTAGCCGCCACTTACTCTGTGAATTTAGATCGTGTATACAGCACAGGTATGTCAAACGGCGGATTCATGAGTTACACTCTTGCTTGCTCACTGAGCAATCGTATTGCAGCCATTGCGTCTGTTACAGGTTCAATGAATGTGGGTCAAGATCAAACGTGCAATGCCGTGCATCCAACTCCCGTTTTGGAAATTCACGGCACTGCAGATTTAACAGTTCCATACAATGGAGGAACTTTCATGGAAGCCATTCCAAATGTGTTATCGTATTGGATAAACTTCAACAATTGCAATGCAACTCCAGTAGTTACCGACGTGCCAAATACGAATCTAACAGACGGATGTACAGCCACTCATTATTTTTACGATGGAGGTGTCAGTGGCGTTGATGTTGAACATTATAAAATAATCGATGGCGGTCATACCTGGCCAGGTTCAATATTTACAGTTGGTGTCACGAACAACGATTTCATTGCTTCAAAAAAAATATGGCAGTTCTTCCTTCAATACGACATTAACGGAAGAATTCAAGGCAATTCAGTTGCTGATTTGAAGGATGAAGAGATTTCAATTTATCCAAATCCAACTACTGATAAATTAGCGATTCAAGGATTTTCACAAAAGCTAACGGCTTCAAACTGCAGTCTGTTTTCTATTGAAGGCAAACAGTTCAACATTGATTTTCTGGAGAACAACACCTTTGATACAAGCCATTTGGAAAGCGGAGTTTACTTTGTTCGCATTTCAACGAAAGAGGGTTCTGCGACTGTTCAATTTGTGAAGGATTAATTTCTGCATTTTCAGGAAGTTCAACGAATGTCATGAGTTTCACTCAGGCATGAATTCACTTGCGTTTTTCCCTTCCCAAACACCAACAAATTTGTACGGAACAAATCGCGCAAACATTTCTTCCTTGTACCAATTAAGTTTTCGAGTAAGAGCCACAACTTCGCGATGTTTTGGATTTTTGTAGGCATAATCCATCATCTCTTTTTGCGTCTTCCAAATGCTAAGGGTTGCTTGCTGTATGAGCGGCCACTCGCCAACACCTATAGATAAAACGAGTCCTTCATAATTTTCAAGGCTCTGACTTACAGATCCAACGCGACTCCAAAAAGACCACAATTTTCTAAATCGGATTCGTGCTCTAGTCAAGACAATGATAGGCTTGTCCATTGCTAATTCAGCATTTTTTAAAAATGGCGTTCTACCATCCCAAGTTCCGTGCACTTCAGCAGAATGCATGTAAACGGTCATCTGCTCGCAACTTCGTTCTTGGTATTCCTTAAAGAAATTATTTTCAGTGAAAAAAGTTTCCGCTTGAATCTCTGATTCCCAGTTGCAAAGGATAACGTACGTTCCAAAATTAGGTTTAGCGCTAAATCCATTTTTAGCACCTGATCCCAATATTTTGTAGAAGGTTAGTCCATCAACATTCTTTAGCTGATCATGCCCCAATTGCATTTGTTTAAACGCCCACCATTTGTTTGCAGATGTTTCTACTTTGAAAAAGGTGCTTGTCGTTACTTGACTCATGGTGTTCTAAAGTAGTTTAAAATACAACCTCCCTCAATGAAAAATGTTCAAAGCTTCAAGGCAGCTCGCTATTCAAACCGTAATTGGTGATCGAACTTTTGCTGCTAAACATTTCTGTTCAGAACACTAATCAATAATTTCCGAACAGTCTCCATTTCTTCGGCTTTGCTCGAAGCGACAAATAGCGTCAGACTTGCTAATGCTTCGTTGCTGATTATGGTTTTTCCGCTTGAATTATATAGCAAGCTATTTCTTTCCAGAAACAATAGAAAACATGCTGCTGCTATGCGCTTGTTCCCGTCAACAAAGGCGTGATTTTTCACAACGAGATATAACAACATAGCTGCTTTTTCTTCCAATGTAGGGTAGACATCTTGCTCGCCAAATCCTTGCTTAATCGTATTTACAGCACTGTCGAATCCACCATCTTTTTCTTTGCCGAAAACATCTGAATTGAATTCTGCACGCATGAGTTCTACCAACTCCATGTATTCATTCATGGTCGGATAGCTTGCGTTTTTTGAATGAATTCCCTTTGCATCGAGTGCTTCATGGTCATAGTCGTCTAATAGCTGAAGACCAATACTAAACTGATTCAACCAAGCATAGTCTTCTGCAGTTGCTTTTTCCTCGATGGCTCTGCTCAGAATTCGAATGCCATCATGAAGCACTTGTATTTCCTTATTCTTTTGCTCTAATCGTTTTTCATTGATTGCAACACCTTCTATTAAATAATCTTTCAATCGTTTAGTAGCCCATTGACGGAACTGGGTTCCTCGTATAGATTTTACTCTGTATCCTACTGATATAATAACATCTAGGTTATAAAACCAAACTGGTTTGTCCGAATTTGCAATATGCATTTTTTGCATATTACTTTTTTTGTCCAACTCTCCTTCCTTGAAGACATTTGCCAAATGTCTCGAAATTACAGATTGGTCTCTCTCGAACAGCAGTGTTAATTGTTCTTGATTTAACCAAACTGTTTCATTTGAAAGTTGGACATTTAGAATTACGCCTTCCTTGTTTTGATAAATTTCTATTTGATTTTCATTCATTTTGCAAAGGGTATTTGTGTATTTAGATTTGAATTTGTTGCTCGAACAAGCCATTCAAAAATACAATTCTGAAACGCCAAATGCGAATTAAGATTTCAACAGAATTGGTATTGATTATCAGTGCTTAAGCTTGTAGTCGAAGATGTGTGATTGGTCTTAAATAAGCATTATTCTTTTTGAAAATGTGAGATCGAACTTTTGCTTGCAATACTTGTTCATTTATAAGGATTGAACAACTGTGCAAACAATAAATGTAGTCTGGTTAAAACGCGATTTGAGGTTCGTAGATCACGAGCCTCTTTTTCATGCGCAAGGCGCCGAATTGCCTTTTATTTTGTTATACATCTTCGAGCCTTCGGTTATGAATCATCACGATTCAGATGTGCGTCATTGGCGATTCGTGTATGAGTCACTTCAAGATTTGAATCAACGGCTGAAGCCTTTCAATAAACACATTGAAATCTTCCACGCGGAAGCCATGCAGGTGTTCGAGGAACTGACTTTAAACTTCAACATACAAACTGTTTTTTCTTTCCAAGAATCGGGAAACTTGCTCACGTATGAGCGCGACATAAACATTTCGGAATTCCTTCAATCCAAGAATATTCAATGGAATGAATTTCAAACCAACGGCGTTGTAAGAAGATTGAAGTCTCGTCCGCAATGGCCGAAGATGTGGGAAGATACCATGCGAACGCCTTCGTTCAATGTTCAGTTAGATTCACTTCAAATTTATAATTTCAATTCAGAAATTACTTTTCATTCAAATCGAAATTCTCTTCCAACAGAAATCACAGAACGCAATCCGAATTTTCAACCTGGTGGGGAATCGTGGGCGTGGAAATACCTCAAGAATTTTATTGCTGAACGAAGTGTGAATTACAGCAAACACATCAGCAGCCCTTCACTCAGTCGGAAAGGTTGCAGCCGTCTTTCGCCATACTTGGCTTATGGAAACATAAGCATGCGAGCTGTTTATCAGTATACCGTTCAACATTATCAGACTTCAACGAACAAGCGTGCGCTTTCGAATTTCATTTCTCGCTTGCATTGGCATTGCCACTTCATTCAAAAATTTGAAACGGAATGTCGGTATGAAATAGAGAACATCAATCGAGCCTACAACGTCTTGGTTAAGCCGAAGAACGAAGTGCACATAAAGGCTTGGCAGGATGGAATGACGGGCGTTCCGCTGGTAGATGCGTGTATGCGTTGTTTGAAGGAAACGGGCTACATCAACTTCCGCATGCGAGCGATGGTGGTGTCGTTTTTCGTTTTCAACTTGTGGCAAGACTGGCGCGAGCTCCATTTTTTAGCGCGCATGTTCCTCGATTACGAACCGGGAATTCACTATCCGCAAATTCAAATGCAAAGCGGAACGACGGGTATTAATACCATTCGCATTTACAATCCGATCGTAAATTCAGAGAAGCACGATGCGAATGGCGACTTCATTAAACAATGGATTCCTGAATTGCGAAACATTCCGGAAGCCTTCATTCACGAGCCTCACAAGCTTTCGGTGATTGAACAAGAAATGTATGCATGTGTCATTGGAAAGGACTATCCTGCCCCTATTGTCGATGTGGAAGAAACTCGGAAACACGCGAGTGAAATCGTATGGAGTTTCAGAAAGAAAGATGAAGTGAAGGTGGAAGGAAAACGTATTTTGAAGGCGCATGTGAGTCGGACCCGAGAAAAAAAGAAATAAACAAGCGGAGCAATATTTTTTGTTTTATTTGCTTTATATCGATATAATATTAACCTTATGAAATACTTACTTCTTTGCATGAGCGTGATTTTATTTAATGGACTGCGCGCGATAGATAATTACAGTTCCAATGAAACATTGAATGTTTTAGCAATCTCGGGATTGAAATTTCGAGACAAACCCGAAGGGAATGTGTTGCAGACCATTCCTTATGGCTCTAAAGTCGTTACAATTGAATCGAAAAACTATGACTATCCTAAAACTGTTGAAGGTATAAAAGGGGCTTGGGTAAAAGTGAATTTTAACGGTAATGTCGGATATGTTTTCGATGGATTTCTTTCGAGTTTGCCAGCGCCTAATCTTTCTGATGAAAATCTTGGAGTATATGTCAAAAGAGAGTTTAGAGCTATCAGCAATGAAATCCCTTTGTCATTCCTCAAGGACAATGAATTAGGCGAAAGCGGCAGTAATGTTCTTTTTCTTGAGTGGAAAAATCAGAAGTGTGCATACGAAGAGAGTTTTTATTATGAGGGCGGTGGAGAAAGTCTTTGTATCCCTGGAGTGTCAATGGAAGAGGCTTATTTGTTGATGCGCATTATTGAGCGAGAAACATTTAAGGAAACGCTTGAAGTTTTAAGTAATGAGAACACAGACAAACGGCCGTATAGTCAATTTGTATTAAATGGTATCTCATATCAAACTTCGGGAAATGGTTCAGTAACAGAAAATAGAGACTTCTACACTTGTGAGTTAAATATGGGCTGCGAGTATCGACTGACAATTGTTAAGCATAATGGCTACGTCATTATTAATATAGGCGGCGGATGTTAATGCATTTGTTTGCGATTAATTAATACTTGATTCAAGAGAAATAGCATTACTTTTATTTCGAAAGAATAAATCGCATTCCATGATTAAATTTAATTTCTCTCAGTTAGCAATTGCATTGTCAATAGCCTTGTTCGTAACAACACCTAATTCAGTTGTTGCTAGTGTTCAAAATAATCTCAACAAAGTTTATTCGTTAGTACCCGATAAATTGCCTGCAGGATATAAGCTTTTGGAAGGTGAGACAATAATTAGTATCGGTGATTTAGATTTAGACGGAATGGCGGATGCCGTTGCCTTTTGCAAGAAGGAAGGGCTTCAAGCAGGCTTTGTAGTTTATTTAAGTAAGTCGAATCAATATGTTTATTCAGAGTTCGAAGATTTTAGTGGAGAGGGTGAGCCAATGACAAGAAAAGCAACACTAACGGAAAAGTCAATCAAGATAGAATGCATGGGGTTTTACGCTTCTGATAAGTTGACAATTGGCTATGATGCTGCAAAGAGCGAATTATACTTTCAGAAGTTCGAATTTAAATACACGACAAGTGATCTAGAGGTGTGGCATAAAGGTTTGGTTTATCTTTCAAGTGGAAAATACGTTGGAAATAAAAACGGAAAGTCAATTACAACCCACCCTACAAGAATTTCCATTTCGCGGAGTAAGGAGTTTTTAGATTTGACCAGGGCTTACTAAGTCACAATATCAAATTTGAATTGTTGGAAAGGTGCGCCAGGTGAATATATTTCAAACAGAATAGCAACCAATCTTTGCCGAATGAAATTATATTCAATTCTACTTGTGATGCTAGTTGTACAATCCTGTTCAAGTGCGAGCTCGAATAAACAGAATAATTCAGCTCGCCAACCGATTCAATCTTCGGAAAAAGACGTGAAAAAAGATTCACTTCCGCCAGAGAAGTTGCTGCCTGTTAGACCAGAGTTGGTAGATGTTCAAATCGTAAGTCCTGCCATTAAAGTAGATCTTAAATACACGTATTCAGATAATTTTATTGGCGATACGTTGTACTTCTTAATAAAGAAGGCCTATCTTCAAAAAGATGTGGCGCAGAAGCTGGCAGAAGCACAGCGGTTATTAACCGCAATGAATCCAGACCTGCATTTATTGGTCTACGATGCCATTCGCCCAAGAGAAGTGCAAACCCGCATGTGGGTGGCCTTGGATTCGATACCCGTTTCTCAACGTGTAAATTTCGTCTCCAATCCGAAAAACGGAAGCATACACAACTATGGAGCTGCTGTAGATTTAACCATTTGCGATGGCAGCGGCAAGCCACTCGATATGGGTGCTGGATTTGATGACATTCGGAAAATTGCATACCCTTCAATGGAAAGACGTTTTTTGCAATCGGGCGAGTTAACGCAATTGCACATCGATAACAGAAACATACTTCGCGGCGTCATGCGCAAGGCGGGATTTTCGAGTATCCCAACAGAATGGTGGCACTTCAATTCATGTTCAAGACAAACCGCTAAAGCGAAGTATAAAATAATGGAGACTGAGGCAGATATTTTTATTTCGAATTAAACTAATTTCACTCGCTGTTGAAAGTTTAATCTGAATGAACTAACTTAGTCTAATTATGAAAAACCTTTTAATACTCTTTGTTTTCCTCGGATTAGGATCAACAATTTATGGTCAGACAAAGCCATACTCAGACGGGAGTTATGAGTTCAGAATATTCGATAAGGAATATCAGAAATCAACAGCAATTTGTAAAGTTACCATTACCGGAAATAAAATTCAAGCGAGGGTTATAGAGGCTTTGCTTGATGATATTTACTCAGAGAATCAACTCGTTTACAAAGGATCCCTTAAAAAAATTGGTAAATATTGGTATATTATCGAACCTGGATCACTGCCAGTTTCCGATCCGGATTTTGAATTTTCGTCGACTCGAATTGATTTTAAAAGAAGATTGATTATTCATTATTAACACAAAAAATAATCATCATGAGACATTATCTCTTTCTTTTATTCCTCCTTCCAATTTCAATCTTTGCTCAAACTGAATTGATCATTCAAGGAGATGTGGTGAATATTCGCAAAGCACCAAACGCTCAAGCTGAAGTTGTAACGAAGGTCAAAAGATTTGAGCATTTATCCGTTTTACAAAAAGCGTCACAAGATTTTATAGGGGGAGTAACAGACTATTGGTATCGTGTTCAAACTTCTACAGGAAAGGTAGGTTATGTGTTTGGGAATTTCACTTCTTTGAAATTAGAGGGACAACGAACAGAGGATATTTATTTATCCGAAATCTCCATGGGCGATTGCTTTCATATCATTTTCGGAAATCATGATTTTGGTTTTGGATATAACAACTACGGGGCGTATTCAGATTTCATTGACGAGTTCGATTCAGGAATTCCGAAATATGTTGGGAAGAAATTTAGAGTGACTTACAATGAATTGTTTTCAATGTGTAGCGAAGCGTGTAATCCTGAATATCCAGAAAAGTTGATAAAAACCGAAACAATTGTGAACTTAATTCTCTTGAATTAATTCCTTCTAAATTCGAATGAAAGATTTATCCTGGCTTTCTCGAACAAGCTTGCTTATTGGCGATGAAAAACTCAGAAGTCTTACGGAGAAACATGTGATGATTGTTGGAATGGGCGGCGTAGGTTCCTTCGCAGCGGAATTCATTGCTCGAGCGGGCATTGGTAAAATGACAATCATTGACGGAGATATTGTAGATCCTACAAATAGAAATCGTCAACTCCCTGCCTTAGCTACGAATCATGGTGAATCGAAAGTGGAGATCATGGCTGAACGCATTCGGGCTATTAATCCAGAAATAGAATTAACGGTAGTAAAAGAATTTGTAAATCCGACAATGGTCGAAGAGCACTTGAAAAGTAAGCCCGACTTTTTAATTGATGCCATTGATAGCATTACGCCTAAACTCACATTTATTCGTATGGCGTTTGATTGCAAAATCCCATTGGTAAGTAGTATGGGTGCGGGCGCGAAGTTGGATCCAACGAAACTTCAGGTCGTAGATATTTCGAAAACATATAACTGTCCTTTCGCGCAGCAAATAAGAAAGAATTTAAAATCGAGCGGTATTCGCAAAGGGGTGAAGGTGGTCTTCAGCCCCGAACTTCCAATTAAAGAAAGTCTTATGCTTACCGATGGAAAGAATTATAAGAAGTCGGCATACGGAACCATATCCTACATGCCGGCTACTTTCGGAAGCGTGGTCGCCTCAGTTGCAATCAGAGATTTAATGCAAGCTTAGTCGTACTTCGGCTTCTTGTCGCGCTTTTCAGCTTTCTTTTCTTTAGCTGTTTTTGTAGGAACTTTTTTCTCTTCCTTTTTAACGTCCTTTCCTTTTCCCATGATGTGTGTTATTAATGGTTAACGATTCGAATTTAAGGTGAAATTTTTATTTCAACTCAAAATCTTTGAAATCGAATCCAGGACTGACCTGACAGCCCACTAGACAAAACTCTGAATGCGCCGCAAATCGAGCACCGAACCAAGTATTCGCAGGTACCACGTGCTGAAGTACTTCGCCATTCAAAATATCTTTCCCCAGTCTTGTAATCTGTTCATTTCCTTCTGAATCGAGTTCTATAATTTCCAACGTTTGTCCGTCATGGAAGTACCAAATCTCGTCGCTCTTAATACGATGAAGCGAAGAGGTCTGTCCTTTTTCGAGAAGAAAATAAATACTGGTGCAGATGGAACGTTCCCCATCAAATCCAGTGAATTGAAAAGAATCCGCGCTTCGGAAGTTCTCTTTGTAATAGCCACCTTCAGGATGAGGTTGCATGTGAAGTTGATCTATGTATTCTTTTGCTTTCATGTTATTGATTTCGGCGTGAAATATAAAACGTAAATTTATGACCCTTCAAAATAAGAATGCCTTAAATTTGAGTCATTATGAAAAAATCCGTAAAGACAGGTCTTATAATCGGTGGAACATCTCTCGTTCTAGGATTAGCTGCATTGTTTTGGTATTTAGGTATGTCGAACAACAACAAACTAATTGCTAAAATACCGAAGGATGCCGCAATGGTGTTCAAGGCTGACGTAAAAAGCTTAGCTGATAAATCAGAGTTTAAGCAATGGAAAGATTTAGCCATGTTCGATGAAATGGGTAAAGACGGAGAAGTGTTTAATGAAGTTCTCGATCATCCGAAGAAAAGCGGAGTGAACTTTTTACAAAACGCCTACGGGTTCGTTGGTAAAGGTGAAGACCAATTCGGAGGAATCGTTTTCGGGATAAATGACGCAAAGGATTTTGAAGAAACTGTTACCAAAATGGGAGATGGAGTTGAAATTCAGAAGATAGATGGATTGTATACCGCTGAATTGGATAAAGGTGATGTAGCGTTAGTTTGGGACAAGAATGTGGCTCTTCTGTATTTCAGAAATGCAGACGATGTTATGGAAAAAGCAAAGCAGGCCTTTGCTCAAGACGAGGACATGAGCATGTTAGAAAACGATACCTACATGGAATATGAGTCTTTAGATGCTGACCTAGGGTTGTACATGAACGCGAAGAATTTCCAGGAGTTAGTTGGGAGTCTGGGTAATACCCCGCAAGGTCAATTGATGGCAATGGACAAAGTAGAGGGTATTGGCATGACTGTTCTTTTCGAAGACAAACAGATGCTTGTAGACGCCACTTATTACCCTATAGAAGGTGCAACTCCGGAAGAAATTTCTATGATGAAGGAAGAGGGAATATCCGAAGATTTAATGAAGCTGATTTCTCCAACACAACCCAAAGGATTTTATGCAGCGAATATGAATCTTGATAAAATTCTAGGCCTTTATCCTCAACTCAATGAAGAGATGATGAAGGACGGATTTTCAATAGATGAATTTAAAAATGGGTTAACAGGAGAGATGTCTTTCTCATTGATAGACATTAAAAATGTGCAAACCATTGGGGAAGTGGCAGACTACAGCAATTGGGACCCTTATGGAATGTATGGTTCTGAAGTGCCAATGAAAAAAGACACAATGAACGAATTGACGCCAATTTATAAAATCAATCTTGGAGTGAAAGATCGCGGAATGATTGATAATCTTATTGCGAAATTCGTTGCGAAGATGAATGAGCCAGTTGTGACCGAAGAAATGGTTGATATGGAAGAGGTAATGAAGTCGAGCTTTGACTCCTACATGACACCATATGACAACTTAGTGGAAGAAATCGAAGAGCCTCAAGTGAAGCGATACCAATACAATGGCTTGGAAGTCTTTGAAACCGAAGATGCGAAGTTGTTTTACAAATTTGACGGCAATTACCTCTCAATTTCCAATGATGAATCGGCTTTCGCTTCACAAAATTTCACATGGGAAGATGAATTAGAAGAAATGCTTACTGAAAAGGCGGGGTCGGGATACATGGACATGAACTATAAGAATTATCCGGACATTGAGCGTGAGAATAAAAACACGGTAGACGAAATGAAAAGCTTTTTAGAGATGATGGACAATATGAAGTTTTCTTCAGATGGAATGACCATGCATTTCGAGATGAACTTCACAGACAGTCCCGATCACATTCTATGGCGCATGATGAAAACCGTAGACGCAAAAGTTTCAGAAGAGAAAAGAAGCTAAAATTAATTCGTGGAATAATTCACCACATCAATTTGTAAATTCCCATTAAGAGCTACAGTAATTTGTAGCTCTTTTTGTGTGGGATAGAATCCTGTTACCTGAAGATTATTCAGTACGCCTTTCAAATTTACTCCTGGCATTAATTCTCCATTCAATTGCTTCTCAATCTCTATTTTTGCTGATTGAAGAATAGGGGTAAGGTCTACATTACATGAATTTTGAATGGTCTCTGCAAGTTTGGTTTGAAAGACATCCACTCCTGCATTCATCAAAACGTGTTTCGATTTGCTATCCACTTCAATAGAACTCACACTCATTTTATTGGTTGAAGGGTCCACGTTAGGGGTCAGAGCTAAAAAGAATTTGCAGTTTTTATATTTCTTGAAGCCAACTTTCATGTCGCACAAAACTTCGACTTGAATTTTTTGATTGCCCAATCCAGACAATCCCAAATGTTTAACGGTAATGCTTTTCTTATTGTCGTCACTCGCAAAGGTGCTACCCGCTGCCATTTCATTGACTTTGGCGGAAAGAGTTTCGTAGCTCGACTTTATCGGCAACTGAATAACAAAGCCTGACGCCATTTCATTTTGAACATTCAAGGGAGGAAGTGACGGAACAACGGCGTTTTCATTTTTGTCCAAACTCATCACAGGAATAGCGTCAATGCCCAGGTTCACTTGAAGAATATTTCCATATCCATACATTGGACCTAGCTTGAAATTTGAAGCGTTGAAGGTCAGATAGCCGTACCCTGGAATTTCCATTTGACTGTTCAATTGCTTCCACGCTTCATTAGCGTAGCTTTTAAAGTCTACTTGAAGACATTGTTGGTCAATATATTTGCAAACGTCAAGAAGCGCTGGCTTCATCGCTTTCATAATTTCCCCGGTCATATCAATTTTTAAAAATGTCAACTCACAAGGGTCCATTGGATTTAATTTCGAAAGAGAAGTGGAAGTGACAAGTTGATAGTTTTCATTCATGGAAAGATTGGTTGAAAATTCAATTTCAACTCTTCGCTTGGTTTCGTTTCCACTTCCACAAGAAAAAGGAATACGCGGATGAACACAATTTCCCCAAACGCAACCGGTGCAATAGTTTCCTTCAATGCCGTACCATGCTTTGGTTCCAACAACGAATTTATTTCCGACTACATAACCGTTTAAGTTTTCTCGAAAAACATCGTACTTCGCTTGCGGGCCATCACATGCACCGAAAGAAGCGAAATTGGGCCATTCCGGATTTCTAATAATAGGCGAAGAAGATTCGTTCGCGAATTTTAAGATGGGGTCAATGGAAATATTCACGGGAATATTGATGTGAGATACTGAAGGGGGTGGGCCAACTGGAATTTCCATATTTGCCATTTCAGGAAGAGGAGCTGTTATTTTACAAGATGATACGGACAGCGCAACAAACGACAAAATGAATATATAAAAAGGTGTTTTTTTGGAAATCATAGTTTGAAGATATTTCATTGTAAAATTACAAGTGATTATGCCTTATTTTCGTTTCAAATTATTAACTATGAAATCATTTCGACTTTTACTTGTTTTATCGCTGTTTGCTTTTTCCGGAAAAATCTTTTCTCAGGGAATGCCAATTTCAGTTATTGTAACAAACGCAGGTTGCGCAGTAACGGTTACTGGAACTTATACAGATTCTATAACTGGGGCTGGGGGAACGTTTCAACTTTTTGCTGCTGATCCAGCAGGCACATCTTTTATGGGTACAGTGGCGGTAAATACGTTCGGTGCAAATTATATAGTTACAGTGTGTGCAACAGACTGCAATGGACTTACCAATTGCGCCACAGGCCCAATGGTACTTGGAGCCGTGACTACTTTCAACATTGACATGGGCAATGGAGGTGGAGTAGTTGACAATGACGGAGACGGTTTTAGCAGTTTTGCAGATTGTAACGATAACGACGCATCAATTAATGCGAACGCAACGGAGATTTGCGATGGAATTGATAACAACTGCGACGGTATTGTGGATGAAGGATGTTCAACGGGTGGATGTACAACTGATATCATTTTGGTTGCAGATTCTTTGATTTCAGATCCATTTAACGTGGTAATTTATTTGCCTGGAGCAAACAGCGCTATGGGAACATACATTTGGAGTTTTGGTGATGGCAATACGGCAACAACAATGTTTCCAACCTGGCAATATACAGAGATTGGAACTTACACTGTTTGTGTTACTGTGGCTTTTCCCGATGGTTGCACGGCAACAGACTGCGTTACTTTCACAGTTAACGCAGATGGATCAACAACCCCAGGCGGAATAAACATGCAAGGCTTCACCTTGAATGTTGTTGGAACAATGCCAAGTCCAAATGCAGTTGCTGAAATTTCTTCAGCAAATGATTTCATGATTTTCCCAAATCCAGTTTCTGAATCAGCAACCATTCAATGGAACGCTACAGCAACTGAGCAAGGAAGATTAGATGTATTCAATGCACAAGGACAATTGGTCTCTTCAGAGCGTTACACCGTATCTGCAGGCGCTCAACAAGTTCAATTGAATACACATTCACTTGCTGCAGGAATGTACATTGTTCGCAGTGTATCGAACGCAGGTGCTGTTCGTCAAACGACTTTTGTAAAGTAATTCGTAAGATCTTATTTTATGTTGAAGGGTCGACCGTTGGTCGGCCCTTTTTTTTGTTCGCTTATGAATAAGTCTCATGTTAAAGAATTCGGAGATGAATGAAGGTGTTACCACGAATCACAATAACAAGACGGTTTTCGTCTATAGAAGAAGTTTAAACGGCTTTCGATATGTTCACTAACGTAAGTGCTGTTGCAAATGAAAAGAGCCGCAGTTGCGGCTCTTTTAAGTATTAAAGTAGGGAAGGTGTTATGCTTCTTCTACGGGTGCATTTGCTCCGCGCTTCGCCATAATGTTGACCAAGTCTTCGCTGTTGCCTACTAACATTTTTTGGAATCGACGTCCACCTGTACCCGCAGGTATTGGGTGACCAACGATAACGTTTTCTTTCAATCCGTTCAAGAAGTCTGTTTTTCCTTGTACAGCTGCTTCGTTCAATACTTTCGTAGTCTCTTGGAACGAGGCTGCAGAGATCCATGAATCTGTTTGCAACGATGCTCTTGTGATACCTTGAAGAATAGGACGCGCTGTCGCTGTAATGGCTTCACGAGATTCCATAACTGCACGGTCTTTACGCTTTAACTCAGAGTTTTCAGTTCTGAATTGCAATGCAGAAATAACCTGACCTGCTAAGAATTTCTCAGAATCTCCTGGTTCAGTAACAACTACTTTGTCGAATAACAAATCGTTTTCATCAATGAACTCCGCTTTGTCTACAGTGCTTCCTTGTAAGAAACGTGTATCGCCTGCATCAAGAATTTCTACTTTGCGCATCATTTGACGAACAATAACTTCGAAATGCTTGTCATTGATTTTCACACCTTGTAAACGGTATACCTCCTGAATTTCATTCACCAAGTATTCTTGAACTGCAGTTGGTCCTTGAATGTCGAGGATATCTCCAGGAGAGATAGCACCATCAGACAATTGCATACCTGCACGAACGAAGTCACCATCTTGAACCAAGATGTGCTTAGCAAGGTTGATCAAATATTTCTTCTCTTCTCCAGTACGTGAGCGAAGGATAATCTCGCGGTTACCGCGTTTGATTTTTCCGTATTCAACAATACCGTCGATTTCCGCAACGTTTGCTGGGTTCGATGGGTTACGTGCTTCGAACAATTCGGTAACACGTGGAAGACCACCGGTGATGTCACCACCACGACCTGCCATACGAGGGATCTTAGCAAGAATACTACCCTTGGTAATTTTCACTTTGTTCTCGGTGTTCAAGTGAGCACCTACAGGAAGCGAATATACCTTCACCACTTCTTTGCCGCGAACGACTTCGATGCTTGGGTTTTTCTTCTTGTCTTTTGTCTCAATAATAATTTTCTCAGAGAATCCGGTTTGCTCATCGACTTCAGTTTTGAAGGTAATTCCTTCTTCAATGGCGTCGAAGTTAATCGTTCCATCTTCTTCAGTGATGATTACACTGTTGAACGGATCGAATTCACAAATCACATCATTCTTCTTCACAATATCTCCAGTGTTTACAAGTAGAACCGATCCGTAAGGAAGGTTCATTGTAGCCATGGTGATACCTGTTTTCTCATCGTTGATTTTTAATTCAGCAGAACGAGCAACAACTACAGTAACTGTAACATTGTTTTCTTTTCTTTCAACTGTACGAAGATCTTCAATCTCAACGATACCAGGGTATTTCGCTTTCAAATCAGAATCAATAGCCGAACCAGACGCAGCACCACCCGTGTGGAACGTACGAAGAGTCAACTGTGTACCTGGTTCACCAATAGACTGCGCAGCAATAACTCCAACAGCCAATCCTTCTTGAACCAAACGAGCAGAGGCAAGGTCACGACCGTAACACTTCGCACAAACACCACGTTTGCTTTCGCAGGTTAATACAGAACGAATTTCCACTTCTTCAATTCCAGCTGCTTCAATAGCATCAGCAATCTCTTCAGAAATTTCTTGAACAGACTCTACAAGTAATTCGTTTGTTTCTGGGTGGTATACATCGTGAACAGAAGTTCTACCTAAGATACGATCGCGAAGACTTTCAACAATTTCATCAGATTTCTTCAATGCATTTGTATTCAATCCGCGTAGTGTACCACAGTCAACTTCGTTAATAATAACGTCTTGTGCAACGTCAACCAAACGACGCGTTAAGTAACCCGCATCCGCCGTCTTCAATGCTGTATCGGCCAAACCTTTACGAGCACCGTGGGTAGAGATGAAGTACTCTAAGATCGACAAACCTTCTTTAAAGTTCGCCAAGATCGGATTCTCAATCATGTCTTGTCCACCCGCTGCAGCGTTCTTCTGTGGCTTAGCCATCAGACCACGCATACCTGCTAACTGACGAATTTGTTCTTTAGATCCACGAGCTCCAGAATCATACATCATGTAGATGCTATTGAATCCTTGTTGGTCGGTCTTCAAACGATCCATAAGGATGTTTGTCAAACGCGAGTTCGTGTTCGTCCAGATGTCAATGATTTGGTTGTAACGTTCGTTGTTCGTAATAAGACCCATGTTATAGTTCTCAAATACTTCAGCAACTTTGTTCGTCGCTTCTCCAACAAGTTTTTCTTTCTCGTTAGGAACAACAACGTCAGTCAATTTGAACGACAATCCGCCCTTGAATGCCCAATAGTATCCTAGATCTTTCATGTCATCTAAGAACTTAGCAGCACGAGCAATACCAACAATCTTAAGAATGTTTCCGATAATATCACGTAAAGCTTTCTTGGTAAGAAGTTGATTTATGAAACCAACTTCAGGTGGAACGATTGCGTTGAACAATACACGTCCAGCTGTTGTCTCAATAATACTTGGCTCATCGTTCATATCGTACCAACGTACTTTTATGAACGCATGCAAGTCTAATTGACCTTCGTTGAAGGCGATAATAACTTCTTCTTTCGAATAGTAAGTTCTTCCTTCACCACGACAAGGTTTCTCTTCAGTACCCTCACGGCCTTTAGTTATATAATAAAGACCCAATACCATATCCTGTGATGGAACCGTGATCGGTGCACCATTAGCAGGGTTAAGGATGTTGTGAGAAGCTAACATTAACAATTGGGCTTCCAAAATTGCAGCACTTCCAAGTGGAACGTGAACAGCCATTTGGTCACCATCAAAGTCAGCGTTGAATGCAGTACAAACAAGAGGGTGAAGTTGAATTGCTTTTCCTTCAATTAACTTCGGTTGGAATGATTGAATTCCAAGTCTGTGAAGGGTAGGAGCACGGTTCAACAAGACTGGGTGTCCCTTCAAAATGTTCTCAAGGATATCCCAAACAATTGCTTCTTTTTTATCTACGATTTTCTTTGCAGATTTAACTGTCTTCACAATACCACGCTCAATCATCTTACGAATGATAAATGGCTTGAAAAGCTCAGCTGCCATATCTTTTGGCAATCCACATTCGTGAAGCTTCAATTCTGGTCCAACAACAATTACCGAACGAGCAGAATAGTCAACACGCTTACCCAATAAGTTCTGACGGAAACGCCCTTGCTTACCTTTCAAAGAATCTGAAAGTGATTTAAGCGGACGGTTGCTTTCAGTCTTAACAGCAGAAGATTTACGGCTGTTATCGAACAATGAATCTACCGCTTCTTGAAGCATACGCTTCTCGTTACGCAAGATTACATCAGGTGCTTTAATTTCTAAAAGACGCTTAAGACGGTTGTTACGAATAATAACGCGACGGTAAAGGTCATTCAAATCGGAAGTTGCGAAACGACCACCATCCAATGGAACAAGTGGACGAAGTTCTGGTGGAATAACCGGAACTACACGAGTGATCATCCACTCAGGGCGGTTGATTACACGTGTGTTTGCATCACGGAAGCTCTCAACAACACTCAAGCGCTTTAACGCTTCGTTTTTACGTTGTTGTGAAGTCTCACGGTTTGCCTTGTCGCGCAATTCAAATGACAATGCATCTAAATCTAAACGAGCTAACAAATCATGAAGTGCTTCAGCACCCATTTTCGCTACGAATTTGTTTGGATCTTTATCATCCAAGTACTGATTCTCACGTGGAAGTTGTTCTTGGATATCCAAGTACTCTTCTTCCGTTAAGAATTGTCCAGCTTCCAATCCTCCTCCTTCTGCATCTGTAACCGGACCAGCATTGATTACAACATAACGTTCGTAATAAATGATTTGATCTAATTTCTTAGAAGGCATACCTAGAAGGTATCCGATTTTGTTTGGAAGTGAACGGAAGTACCAAATGTGAGCTACCGGAACAGTAAGGGAAATGTGTCCCATACGCTCACGACGAACTTTCTTTTCAGTAACCTCAACACCACAACGGTCACAAACAATACCCTTGTATCGGATACGCTTGTATTTTCCGCAATGACATTCGTAGTCTTTTACAGGACCGAAAATCTTTTCACAGAAAAGACCTTCGCGCTCTGGCTTATAGGTACGGTAGTTAATGGTTTCTGGCTTCATTACCTCGCCAGAAGATCTCTCTAAGATCTCTTCTGGTGAAGCTAATGAGATAGTGATTGATTTAAAATCACTGGTTGGTTTTGCTACTTTTTTTGCTTGAAGCATTTTGTGCAGTTTGAATGTCTATGTTAAAATTTCTTTTCGTTGTCTAATGAATTAATTCTGATTCAGATTAATGCTTAATCCTAATCCTCTTAATTCATGTAGCAATACATTGAACGATTCTGGAATACCAGGCTGTGGCATGGCATCTCCTTTAACAATCGCTTCGTACGTCTTCGCTCTTCCGATTACATCGTCAGATTTAACGGTTAAGATTTCCTGAAGGATATTGGCAGCTCCATAAGCTTCCAATGCCCAAACTTCCATCTCTCCGAAACGTTGACCTCCGAATTGTGCTTTACCGCCCAATGGTTGTTGAGTGATCAATGAGTATGGTCCGATAGAACGCGCGTGCATCTTATCATCTACCATGTGGCTCAGTTTGATCATGTAAATCACACCTACAGTAGCTTGTTGTTCGAAACGAACACCAGTTCCACCATCGTACAAGTAAGTCACACCAAAGCGTGGAACACCCGCAGCGTCGGTCTGACTAACAATATCATCCATTGATGCACCGTCGAAAATAGGAGTTGCGAATGTTTGTCCAGTTTTTTGACCAGCCCATCCTAAGATGGTTTCGTAAATCTGTCCTAAGTTCATACGCGATGGTACCCCTAGTGGGTTCAACACAATATCTACTGTTGTTCCGTCTTCCAAGAATGGCATGTCTTCATCGCGAACGATACGCGCAACAATACCCTTGTTACCGTGACGACCGGCCATCTTATCACCCACACGTAATTTACGTTTTTGAGCAATATAAACTTTAGCCAACTTCACGATACCAGCTGGTAGTTCGTCACCAACAGTCAATTGGAATTTCATACGCTTGTATGAACCCAACAATTCATTGTGTTTCAAGTTGAAGTTGTGAACGCAACGACGAACAAGTGAATTCACTTTTTCATCTTTTGTCCAAGACTCTGTATTTACAACACTGTAATCAATTGCTGATAGAACTTTAGCGTTGAACTTCGTTCCTTTTTTAACTTGTTCTTCTTTGAAGTAGTTGAACACACCTTGACAAGGAAGATCTTTCACAATTGCAAGAATCTTGTCTACAAGAATCTTTTTCAATTCACCGTTGTCCTTATCGTGGTCTTTGTCTAAGGCTTCAAGAACTGCTTTATCTGCACTGTTCTTCGTTTTCTTTTCCTTAACTGTTCTACTGAACAATTTCTTTCCAATTACAACACCTGTTGCACTTGGTGGAACTTTCAACGAAGCATCTTTCACATCACCAGCGCGCTCACCGAAGATTGCACGAAGAAGTTTTTCTTCCGGAGTTGGATCCGTTTCTCCTTTCGGAGTGATCTTACCAATAAGAATATCTCCTTCCTTCACTTCAGCACCTACGCGGATAATTCCATTTTCATCTAGATCACGTGTAGCTTCTTCACTTACGTTTGGAATGTCTGAAGTTAATTCTTCAACTCCACGCTTAGTATCACGCACTTCAGTGGTGTACTCATCGATGTGAATTGAAGTAAACCAGTCATCACGAACAACACGCTCAGAGATAACGATAGCATCCTCGAAGTTGTAACCTTTCCAAGGCATGAATGCCACTTTCAAGTTACGACCTAAAGCCAATTCGCCTTTGCGAGTTGCATATCCTTCAACTAGAATTTGTCCAAGAGTAACTTTGTCACCTTTCTTCACCATAGGGCGAAGGTTGATGCACATACTTTGGTTGGTCTTACCGAACTTACGCACCGTGTAAGACTTAGTAGCGCTATCGAAGCTAACCAATTCGTCGTCGTCGTTGCGCTTGTATTTGATACGAATTTCTTCGCTATCTACATACTCAATCACACCATCTCCCTCTGCGGTAAGAAGAACACGAGAATCTTTAGCAACGTATGCTTCCAATCCAGTTCCAACGATAGGAGCTTCTGGACGAAGAAGTGGTACGGCTTGACGCATCATGTTCGATCCCATCAACGCACGGTTAGCATCATCGTGTTCCAAGAAAGGAATAAGAGATGCCGCGATAGAAGCGATTTGGTTTGGAGCAACGTCCATGTATGCAACTGCAGATGGCGCAATCACCGGGAAGTCACCTTCCAAACGCGCTTTCACTTTAGTGCCTAAGAACTTACCTGAATCGTCGATGTCTGCAATCGCTTGGGCAATTACTTTAGAATCTTCGTCTTCAGCAGTAAGGTATGTTACTCCGTTGTTGTTCATTGAAACTTTTCCATTTTCAACCTTGCGGTAAGGAGTTTCGATGAAACCTAATTTGTTAATTTTAGCATAAACGCAAAGAGAAGAAATCAAACCAATGTTTGGTCCTTCTGGAGTTTCAATAGTACACAAGCGACCGTAGTGGGTGTAGTGTACGTCACGAACCTCGAAACCTGCACGCTCACGCGAAAGTCCACCTGGACCAAGTGCCGACATACGGCGCTTGTGGGTAACTTCGGAAAGTGGGTTTGTTTGGTCCATGAACTGAGAAAGCTGGTTTGTTCCGAAGAACGAATTGATAACCGAGCTTAAGGTTTTTGCGTTAATCAAGTCAATAGGAGTGAAGACCTCGTTATCACGAACGTTCATACGCTCACGAATGGTACGAGCCATACGGGTAAGTCCTACTGCGAATTGATTGTAAAGTTGCTCACCAACGGTACGAACACGACGGTTCGACAAGTGGTCAATATCATCAACGTCTGCTTTCGAATTAACCAACTCGATAAGGTAACGAATGATGCTTAAGATATCTTCTTTTGTTAAAGTACGTTGATCAAGAGACATGTTCAATCCCAACTTGCGGTTGATACGGAAACGTCCTACTTCACCAAGGTCATAGCGTTGTTCAGAGAAGAACAATTTGTCTATTACACCGCGAGCTGTTTCCAAATCTGGTGGCTCGGCGTTACGCAATTGACGGTAGATGTATTCAACCGCTTCTTTTTCAGAGTTGGTTGTATCTTTTTGAAGGGTATTGTGAATTAATGTGAAGTCAGCAGCATTCGACTCTTCTTTGTGAAGAACGATTACTTTGGTTCCACTTTCAACAATGATATCGATGTGTGAATCTTCAAGAACAACGTCACGATCTAAGATCAATTCGTTACGCTCAATAGAAACAACTTCAGAAGTATCTTCATCTACGAAGTCTTCGATCCAAACTTTCAACACACGTGCTGCAAGTTTACGACCAACGACTTTTTTCAGTCCAGCTTTAGAAACTTTCACTTCTTCAGCTAGGTTGAATATTTCAAGGATCTCACGATCGCTTTCGAATCCGATAGCACGAAGCAAGGTAGTTACAGGTAACTTCTTCTTACGATCGATGTAAGCGTACATGGCATTGTTGATGTCTGTCGCGAATTCAATCCAAGAACCCTTGAAAGGAATGATACGAGCAGAGTACAATTTAGTACCGTTTGCGTGACGTGATTGACCGAAGAACACACCTGGTGAACGGTGCAATTGAGAAACAATTACACGCTCAGCACCATTGATTACAAATGAACCTTGTGGGGTCATGTAAGGAATAGTACCCAAGTACACGTCTTGCACGATGGTTTCGAAGTCTTCGTGCTCTGGATCGGTACAATAGAGTTTTAATTTTGCTTTTAGTGGAACGCTATACGTTAGTCCGCGTTCGATACACTCTTCTATGGTATATCTCGGAGGGTCGATAAAGTAGTCTAAGAACTCCAACACGAACTGGTTGCGCGTGTCTGTAATAGGGAAGTTCTCGGAGAATACCTTGAAAAGACCTTCTGATACTCGGTTTTCAGGATTGGTTTCGAGTTGAAAGAACTCTTTAAACGAGGCGAGCTGAATTTCCAAGAAATCAGGGTACTCGTAAAAATTTTTGGTCGATGAGTAGTTAACTCGATCTGTTAGTTTCTTTAGCGTTGCCAAAGTGTTTCGTTTTAAAGGTTATAAATCCTATGCACAAAAACTGACGGACATTTCCGTCATGAAATAAAAAACAAGTTTAGGCCCACCCGAAGGTAAGGCCTAAACTGAGGTTCAATGTCGTAATCTTACTTGATTTCAACTTTTGCCCCTGCTTCTTCAAGTTGTGTTTTCAAGCCGTTTGCTTCGTCTTTAGTAACACCTTCTTTCAAAGGAGATGGAGCTTTGTCTACTACATCCTTAGCTTCTTTCAAGCCAAGACCAGTAAGATCTTTCACTAATTTAACTATTGCCAATTTGTTTGGACCTGCTTCAGTAAGAATAACATCGAAAGATGTTTGTTCTTCTGCAACTGCAGCACCAGCGCCAGGACCAGCCATAACAACTGCCGCAGCAGCTGGCTCAATTCCATAATCGTCTTTTAAAATGGTAGCTAATTCGTTAACTTCCTTAACGGTAAGATTAACGAGGCCTTCAGCCATTGCTTTCAAATCTGCCATTGTATTTGATATTAATCGGTTCTTTTAAATTGGAACATATTAGGCGCTATGTTCCTCTTGCGCTTCTTGTTTTTCAGCATGGTTCAACAGTGCAGAAATAACGTTGCGTGCAGGTGACTGCAACAAACCAATGATTTCGCCAATCATCTCTTCTTTGCTCTTCAGCGCTACAAGAGTGTCTAACTGATCATCTCCAACGTATACATCTTCACGAATAAGCGCACCTTTAAGGGCTGGCTTATTTGTACCTTTTCTGAAATCCTTAATCAAACGAGCTGGAACGTTTGCAACTTCTGCAATCATTACCGCTGTATTGCCTTTCAGCACAGGGTAAAGACCTGAGAAGTCAGTTCCTTCAACACGCTCCATCGCTTTCTTCAACAAGGTGTTTTTCACCACGCGCATTTGCACGTTTTGTTTGAAGCATTCGCGACGAAGATTGCTGGTTGCCTCGGCGTTTAAGGAAACCGTGTCAGTGATATACAAAATGGGAGCATTGCTCAACATTTCCACTAACTCGGCGATTTCTGTGTTCTTTTGTTCTTTGTTCATAAAGTACAATCCTCCGATTTAACCAGCAATTAGCTCACTGATTTGGTTTCAACTTGAACACTTGGACTCATGGTTGAAGAAACATAAATGCTCTTCATATAAGTTCCTTTAGCAGCAGAAGGCTTTAATTTCACCAAAGTAGAAATTAATTCACTTGCATTTTCAGCCAATTGGGTTGCGTCGAAAGACACACGACCAATACTTGCATGAACGATACCAGCTTTATCAACTTTAAAGTCGATGTTTCCAGCCTTCTTTTCTGTAACAGCTTTTCCAACATCCATCGTAACTGTACCGGTCTTTGGGTTAGGCATTAATCCTCGGGGACCGAGAATTCTACCTAAAGCTCCAACCTGTCCCATTACGCTAGGTGTGGTAATAATAACGTCAACGTCGGTCCATCCGCCCTTAATCTTGTCGATGTATTCCGTTAATCCTACGTGGTCTGCGCCTGCTGCTCTAGCCTCTGCTTCCTTGTCAGGAGTACAAAGTACTAAAACGCGAACGTCTTTACCAGTTCCGTGAGGAAGTGATACAGTTCCACGAACCATTTGGTTGGATTTTTTCGGGTCTACTCCGAGGCGAACGGCAAGATCCACAGACGCGTCAAACTTTGTGCTTGTAATTTTCTTAACAAGCGACGCTGCTTCGGGCAAAGAGTACGTTTTTGAATTGTCGTACTGTGCCACTGCGGCTTTCATTTTTTTGCTGAGGGTTCCCATTGCTTAATTACCTCTGATTAAAAAGGGCGTTCACCGGTTACTTGTATACCTAGACTGCGTGCTGTACCAGCTACCATTTTCATGGCAGACTCAACGGTAAAGCAATTTAAGTCAGGCATTTTATCTTCTGCAATAGCTTTAACTTGTTCCCAAGTTACGCTACCCACTTTCTGACGGTTAGGTTCTGCAGCACCTTGCTTAGCTTTGGCGGCATCTAACAGTTGAACAGCGGCAGGAGCAGTCTTAATTACAAAGTCAAAGGATTTATCCTTGTACACAGTAATTAACACAGGGCACACTTTACCAGCTTTATCTTGGGTTCTAGCATTGAATTGCTTACAGAACTCCATGATGTTTACACCTTTAGAACCTAATGCAGGTCCTACTGGTGGTGCAGGGTTAGCGGCGCCTCCTTTGATTTGCAGCTTTACAAAACCAGCTACTTCTTTCGCCATATTACTTATTTTATTTATTTTGTTCCGGTGTTTAACGGGAAGCGAAGCGTAACCTTATAAGATTACGTTAAACACCAAAAGCGCGTTTATTCTTTTTCTACTTGCATATAGCTCAACTCCACTGGAGTCTTGCGTCCAAAAATCTTAACACTTACAGTTAACTTTTTCTTGTCTTCGTTAATCTCTTCTACAATCGCACTGAAGTTGTTGAACGGTCCGTCGATAACTTTCACGTTCTCTCCAACTACAAAAGGAATGTTAATCTCTTCTCCTGTTTCAGCTAACTCATCTACTTTTCCTAAAATTCTATTCACTTCGGATAATCGAAGTGCAACAGGCTCACCTCTCTTCTCAGCTCCTAAAAATCCAATAACGTTGGTCACGTTACGAATGATGTGAGGAACTTCTCCGATTAGATTGGCTTCAATTAAAACATAACCCGGAAGGTAGCTACGTTCTTTGCTCACCTTTTTTCCATTGCGGATTTGGAAAACTTTTTCGGTAGGAATAAGAACTTGGCTTACGTAATCTGCTAGACCACGAGCCTTTATTTCGCTCTCAATAAATTCCTTAACCTTCTTTTCCTTCCCGCTAATGGCGCGAACCACGTACCACTTTTTTTCTATGTCGCTCATTATTCCGAGTTGTTATGTTAGGCAATAAAGTCATAAATCATTTTAACGATCCCCTTGCCAAAAGCAAAGTCCATTAAAAAAATCAAAGCTCCTAATACAATCATAGATACAAACGTAAGTACTGTGCTCTCTTGTAATTCCTTCCAAGACGGCCAAGTTACTTTGTTCATCAACTCATCGTATGATTCTTTCAAATATGTGATAATTGCTGCCATAACTTTAGTTTTCGCACGGGCGCCTGGACTCGAACCAAGATCAACGGTTTTGGAGACCGCTATTCTACCATTGAACTACGCCCGTAAGGTTGTTTCTATAAATGTCAAAAGTGAAGACAGAAACTTACGCAGTTTCCGCCTTCACTATGTTGTACTAAATATTACTTAATGATATCAGTTACTTGTCCAGCACCAACGGTACGGCCACCTTCGCGGATTGCGAAACGAAGACCCTTATCCATTGCGATTGGAGCAATTAACTTAACTGTGATAGATACGTTATCTCCAGGAAGTACCATTTCGCGACCAGCATCTAGAGAAATCTCTCCAGTTACGTCAGTTGTACGGAAGTAGAACTGTGGACGGTATTTGTTATGGAATGGAGTGTGACGTCCACCTTCTTCTTTCTTCAATACGTAGATCTCAGCTTTGAATTCAGTGTGAGGAAGGATTGAACCTGGAGCACAGATAACCATACCACGACGGATATCACTCTTTTCAATACCACGCAACAACAAACCAACGTTGTCACCTGCTTCTCCGCGATCTAAGATCTTACGGAACATCTCAACACCAGTACAAACTGATTTTAATTTCTCTTCGTTGAAACCGATGATATCAACCTCGTTTCCTGTGTTGATAACACCACGCTCGATACGTCCAGTTGCAACAGTACCACGACCTGTGATCGTAAATACATCTTCAACAGACATCAAGAAAGGCTTCTCAGTTTCACGAGGAGGAATTGGAATCCAAGTGTCAACAGCATTCATTAATTCCATAACTGTAGCAACCCACTTTGCGTCACCATTCAATGCACCCAAAGCAGAACCTTGAATAACTGGAGTATTATCTCCGTCATATTCGTAGAATGAAAGCAATTCACGAATCTCCATTTCAACTAATTCTAACAATTCTGGATCATCTACCATGTCAACTTTGTTCATGAAAACCACGATACGTGGAACACCAACTTGACGACCTAATAGGATGTGCTCGCGAGTTTGTGGCATTGGACCATCTGTAGCTGCAACAACTAAGATAGCACCGTCCATTTGTGCAGCACCAGTAACCATGTTCTTAACGTAGTCAGCGTGACCTGGACAGTCAACGTGAGCGTAGTGACGATTTGCTGTGGCGTACTCAACGTGAGCAGTGTTAATTGTGATACCACGCTCTTTTTCTTCAGGAGCGTTATCAATAGAAGCGAAATCACGCTTCTCTGCTAAACCTTCACCGGCCAATACGTTAGTGATGGCAGCGGTTAACGTAGTTTTACCGTGGTCTACGTGACCAATAGTTCCAATGTTCACGTGGGGTTTGGAACGGTCAAATGCTTCTTTAGCCATTGGGTTGTTTGTTTTTTGTTTTTTTATTTCTTTGTTAAATAGCCTTTCTTATTTGTTCAATTGCAAGACTTAAATCACTTAGCACGTTTACGCTAAAATTTTCATACTACTGTAGAGCCGTTGAGGGGATTTGAACCCCTGACCTCTTCCTTACCAAGGAAGTGCTCTACCCCTGAGCTACAACGGCTTATGGGGAAGTAGAGCGGGAGACGAGGCTCGAACTCGCGACATTTAGCTTGGAAGGCTAATGCTCTACCAACTGAGCTACTCCCGCTTTTATGTGACCGACAGTCAATTCCACCCTATTAGCCGCAATAAGTGGGGAGAACAGGATTCGAACCTGTGAAGGTGTACACCAACAGATTTACAGTCTGTTCTCGTTGGCCGCTTGAGTATCTCCCCTTTGGAGCCGGTGGAGGGATTCGAACCCCCGACCAGCTGATTACAAATCAGCTGCTCTGGCCAGCTGAGCTACACCGGCGTAAAAAACGTTTTTAGTGATTCAAAGAACTACAACAAAACACCCCTAATCCGTAAATTAGGGGTGCAAATGTAGTTATTAATTTGATATATCCAAACTCTGAAACAATTTTTTTTACTGCTTTTCCTTATTTTTTTCAATCTGACGTTTAAGCGCATCAACCGTTAAGTCCACAGCTTCTTCAAATGTCTTGCATTGTTTTTTTGCAAAGAGCTCTGTTCCAGGTACTTTTAAAATAATTTCGGCAATTTTGTTCTCCTGGTCCCCGTTTTTGTCCAATCGGAGAATAATTTCAGCTTTGTGAATGGCAGGATGAAACACACCTAACTTTTTTGTTTTCTCCTCTACGAATTCGATCAACTGTACGTCGGCGTCGAAATGAATGCTCTGGACGGTAATTTGCATAATCTTTAGTTTTTAGGTGAATTGTTTTCTCTTGGATGTAAATGAGCATGAATGCGTTTCAATCGGTCTGTGCTCAAATGAGTATATACTTGTGTTGCTGCTAAATTAGCGTGTCCCAATATTTCTTTGATGTGATTCAGGTCAGCTCCGTTGTTTAACATGTGTGTTGCAAAACTGTGACGCAAAACATGAGGACTCTTTTTCTTTTGAGTTGTAATCAGGGTAAGGGAAGATTTAACGCGTCTGTAAAAACTAGAGCGGCTTAGCGGATTTCCTTTTTCATTCTGAAAAAGCGCAGAGTCCCCACTTTGAAATGTCGATTCACTCATATGTATTTTTAACTTCTGCATCATTTCTTCATTAACGGGGACATATCGAACTTTGTTTCGCTTGCCTAAAACTTTTAATTGCCCAATGCCAAAGTCAATGTCGCGGTGTTTTAAGCCCATCATTTCCGACAATCGAATTCCCGTTTCATAAAAGAGCTGAATGAGCAAGGCGTTGAGCTTTTCAGAAGTGTCATCCGTGTCAGTAAGCCTATATAAATCAACTCCCTGTTGCTCTTGCAATGTCTCAGGAAGGCGTGAAGGCCGCTTCGGCTTTGTTACTCCTTTTGCGGGATTGACTTCGATTTCCTTTCGCTTGAGTAAATATCGAAACCAAGCATTGAGTGCAGACAATTTCCGATGAATACTTCGTTCAGAAATTTCTTGAATCATGAGTTCGCTTATCCAGCTGCGAATGTGCGTGCTGTTAATGGATAGCTCACTGGCTATTTCGAATTGAACGAGCATGAAGTCTTCGAACTGACCAATATCGCTGCGATAAGCGGAAACTGTATGAACAGAGGATCGCTTTTCGCTGGTTAAGTATTCAAAGAATGGAGTTGTGTTCACTTGGTGAAAATAAAAAAGGTCTCGGGATAACCCAAGACCTTTCGTAAATATTGTTCAATTCAATTAAGAATTCTCTTCACGCTTCATTGCAGCAATGTAAACAGCATGTTTGATCTCGTCACGACGACGAACACTTTTCTTAGTGAATTGTTGACGAGCACGCAATTCTTTAACAACACCGGTTCTTTCAAACTTCTTTTTGAACTTCTTAAGTGCCTTGTCGATGCTTTCGCCTTCTTTTACTGGAATAATTAACATGTCTTTTCTGTTTCTTTAATTGGGCGACAAAAGTAATGAACTTTTTCGATTCTCCAAATCTTATTTAAGAATTTCTCTAGAAATCACTAATTTTTGTATTTCAGAGGTTCCTTCACCAATGGTGCAAAGTTTTGCATCGCGGTAAAACTTTTCTACTGGAAAGTCTTTGGTGTAGCCATATCCGCCAAAAATTTGAACAGCTTCTGTTGCTACGCGCACAGCCACTTCAGAGGCGTAATACTTGGCCATTGCAGATTCCTTGGTGAGTTTCTTTTTACTGTTTTTAAGGTGAGCAGCCTGCAGAAGAAGCAATTCAGCCGCTTCAATATCGGTGCTCATATCGGCGATTTTAAATGCAATAGCTTGAAATTGAGAAATTGGTTTTCCAAATTGCTCTCTTTCTTTCGAGTATTTCACAGCCGCTTCATACGCGCCCTTTGCAATTCCTAATGATAGCGCGCCAATGCTAATTCTTCCTCCGTCTAAAATTTTCATTGCTTGTTTGAACCCGTCTCCGAGCTTCCCCAATATCTGACTTTCGTGAATACGACAGTCTTCAAAAATAAGTTCAGCCGTTTCAGAGGCGCGCATACCTAATTTGTTTTCCTTTTTTCCTCCGCGAAATCCAGGCGTGTTTCTTTCAACAATAAAGGCCGTAATTCCATGTGAATCCAACAAATCACCTGTGCGAACAAGCACAACAGCAACGTCACCGCTAATGCCATGAGTAATCCAGTTCTTCGTTCCGTTAATGACCCAATACTCGCCGTCCTTAACTGCAGTGCATTTCATACGCATAGCATCTGAACCCGTATTCGCCTCGGTTAATCCCCAAGCACCAACCCATTCGCCGGGGGCCAATTTCGGAAGGTATTTTTGTTTCTGTTCTTCGTTTCCGAATTCCAAAATGTGATTTGTGCATAATGAATTGTGCGCAGCGACACTCAAGCCAATGGATCCGCACACTTTAGAAATTTCAACGATACAAGAAATGTATTCATAGTAACCCAATCCGGCTCCGCCATAGGCAGATGGCACAAGCACGCCCATGAGACCGAGCTCACCCATTTTATGGAATAATTCTTTTGGGAAAATTTGTTCTTCGTCCCAGTGCATGACGTTCGGTCTGATTTCTTTTTCAGCGAAGTCACGAACCATTTGCGAGATCATTGCTTCGCTTTCTTCTTGTTTGAAGTTCATGGTATTGTAATTCTAATTTTAAAACTTTGCAAAAGTATGAATGGCAGCCTTATTCAAACCAATGATTTCTCTTCCTTTGAGAAAATTTAATTCCATGAGGAAGGAAAAAGCCACCAGTTCAGCGCCGGTGCTTTGAATGAGTTGGGCAGCGGCATTGGCTGTTCCCCCGGTTGCAAGAACATCGTCGTGGAGAATAACTCGATCTTCAGCATTCAATGCAGATTTTTGAATTTCGATTTCAGCTTTCCCGTATTCTAATGTGTACGACACTGCCGACACCTCTCCCGGTAGTTTGCCTTTTTTTCTTATGCAAATCAACGGAATGTTGAGCTCTAACGCCAAAGGCATACCTAAAAGAAAGCCACGACTTTCCATTGCAGCAAGGGCCGTGGGTTTGTGCACACGAAGATCCTTGGCCATTTCAGAAACAAGTTCTTTCACGAGCTCAGCATGTCGGAAAAGTGGAAGAATATCTTTGAATATAATTCCTTCAATGGGGAAATTCGGGACGTCTATAATGAGTTCACGGACTCTTTCCTGTAGTGTTTGCATACGATTGAAAATCCTTCGCAAGGTAAGGCTTTAATCGGTCTTTCGTTTCTGTCGGAATCGCAATAATTTTTTCAAAATCCTCGACAGATTTTATTGCTCCATTGTTTTTTCGATATAGCGCAATAGCCTTCGCTTCTTTAAAACTCAAGTAGGGGTGAAGGGCCAACTCTTCCTCTGACTTTGTATTAATCCCTAAGGGTTGTATGAGTTCTATGTCTACTCGCAGTGAGGAATGAATACGTTCGAATATTCCCTCTGGAAAATTATAAATTTCAAGAAATTGAAAACTGTTGGTATATCCACCAAGTTGTTCCCGGTAAAGAAGAATTTTAGAGATTAAATAACCTGGAATCTTCAGTTTTAATAGATCATTCGAGTCGGCACTGTTTATCTCAAGCGAAACGAGTTGGTCTTTTTGAAAAGTCCTGTTTTTTTGAAATGCGAAAGTATCTGGTTGTGCCTTGTAGGTTGAATCATATTGAAAAACGATGTTGCTTGTAGGATAGTAGAACGCTGAAATTTCCTTGTAGGTGAGGTAACAGGTGGCAATGGCTAACCATATTAAAATACTTACCCGTTGATCTCTTGAAAGTAATTGTTTGGTCATTTTTTTTATTTTCAAAATTCATTTTTGAAAATAGTTTGGCCAAGAAAAAGTTATGTGATTTTCGTATAATTAGAATCTAAAACGAAATCAGTATGCTCACTTTTTTCAATCAGAGTAATGGATTGAAGGGTAAGGTTGTTATGCTTTAAATTACAATAACCAAGATGAAATTATCTTGAAAGCGTAATGTGTCCGAAGATTATTTCATCATCTCCAAATTGAGACTTGTAAAGAATCTTATAAGAATATGTTCCGTTAGGCGCGTAATAATCTCCTCCGCGAACATTTCCGGTCCAGAAAAAGTTTTGTTTGTCGCCTGTAAAAACGGCATCTCCCCAGCGATTGAATACTGTAATTTCCACTTCGTTTAGTTGGTCGAAAACAGGAAACCAAACGTCGTTTATTCCATCGTTATTAGGAGTGAAACTATTCGGAACAAAGAGCGTGAATTCACATTTTTCATACAGAATTTCAATAGTTTCCGTGCGTGTTCCGCAGTAATTAGTAGCTGTTAAAGTGTATGTTCCGCTTTCAGATGGAATGATGGATGTACTTGTTTCGGAGGTACTCCAGCTATACGTTTCTGCTAAGTTTTCTCCAGCGTTCAGCGTAATTCGAAGGTCGGAACAATGCGCTACGGAATCCGGAAGAACATCAAGCGGAGAGTAGTCCATAAATATATCAATGCTATCGAGTGAAATACATACGCCGTCGTTTACAATCACGCTATAGCTGCCCGGAGAACTTACGGGCAAAATAGTTGCGAGGTTGCCCATGTTCCATGTGCCAGGAGCACCGGCGTTAAGGTTGAGAATTGTTCCTTCACAAATAGTCGTGTCGTTTCCTAAAGAAACAATGGGAGGGAATTGAAACGTTATGTTCACCGTATCAGCACTTATGCACCCGAGGGTATTTAAACTTTGAAAATAAGGACCTGAAGTGGTTGTTGTAATTTGATTTGAGATAACATTGGTGTTCCAAAGGCCCGTTAAATTCGAATTAATTGTTGCTGTTTCGCTTATGCATAGAAATTGGTCTTGGCCCAGATAGAGCGTGGGAGGAGCGACTTCATTTGCTATGATGCTCTCAGCGGTAGCGCAAAAATCGTTGTAAAGTAAAACAGAATAATTACCTCCAGAATTGATAGTAAGAGTGGGTAAAGTTGAGCCATCGATGTTCCAGCTGAAGGCCGTTGCGTTTGACAACGGGTCAAGAACAAGGCTTTCCCCGGTGCAGAAATAAATACTGTCGGACCAAGTTGCAATTGGAAAAAGTAGTTCAGAAACAATGACCGCATCGTTCACGCTGCAGGTGCCATTGAATGCTGTAAATGTATACGTTCCCGCTCCAGATATTGTTGGAGCCGTTGTTGTTTGTCCACTAGTAATTGAGCCTGTATTTGTTGTCCAGATCATATTGGTATATGCACCAGAAACTTGCGCGTTGAGAGTCAAAACGCTGTTGTCGCAAACGACGGAATCTGCAGGGACCGTTATCGTTGGGTAGGGAAGAGTAGTGGCTAGAACCGAGTATTGATGGGGTATCCCACATAAGTCTGAATAAGATACTGTAAAGGTAGTGTCAGCAACCATAATTGCATTTATGGTTGCAGCAGTCGGATTATCAATTATTCCGGCGGGTTGCCATTGAATATTGGAAGCTGCATTGTTAGGTGCATTCAATGTTAAAATTCCACCTTCGCATGTGGGTGGCGGCGTTACTAAAGGGTTGACATTACTGGGTAGGCAAACGGTTTGCAAATTATTTAATCCGCCTGTGCTTCCCGCAAAACCGTAATAAACAATCGGATTTCCTAAGAATATTGAATTAACCAAATCTACTGTAGCGCTTAGTCGAAGGTTACAGTCGAAATAGCAACTGAATGTGAGGGTAGGCGCATCCCAAACCATACGAACCTGATGGCTGAGGTTGTCTTCAATATTCGGGTTTGTGGCGTTGGCTTGAACAGGGCCGGCGATGTTATTCGCAGAAGTGTGATTCACAACTCCATTTTTTAAAAAAGCTAGGTGATCGAACCACGGATCATTGTTTGGACTTGAATTTTGGTATGAATCGAATTCTACCGCGAACCCAGTAGGCAAGCCTTCAAATCCCATTCCTCCTCCACCAATTCCCAAAACGTTGGTCCCAGCGGGCTGAAGAATAAAACAATTCCCGTCGGCGCCTCCGTCACTTGCTCCAAAGCTCATAGTGAAATTGAAATCGAAGCTTTGCGTTAAATTAATTGTTGAAGAAGACCACACAGACCCATTTTGCGTGTTGAAAGCAGGTGTAAGGGTGAAACAGTTGGAACCCGTAGCAAATGCGCTACCATTCGTGACAAATTGCCCGAAGGTAGTTAAAGTGAAAAGTACAAAAACAATTAGCGCAAGCGTGAATCGCATTCTACGAAAGTACGATGATTTGACCTGAATAAAAAAAAGCCCTCATGTGAGGGCTTTTGAAGTGGGAATTACTGGGTTCGAACCAGTGACCCTCTGCTTGTAAGGCAGATGCTCTGAACCAGCTGAGCTAAACTCCCTTCCTTTTTCAGGAGTGCAAATATATAACGTGAATCTGATTCTCCAAAAAAATTATGCGTTTTCTTCTGATTCTTCCTCAGAGCTATCCTCAGAAGTCTCGAAATCAAGCATATCACGACTCTTTAACAGTCCGTACCAACTAAATAATTTTTTAATATCGCTGTCGTAAACACGATCCTCATCGAAGTCAGGAAGAATTTTTCTGAATTCTTCACGCAACGCTGCGCCAGATAAATTGCTTGAAGGATCTTCAGCTTCAGCATAAACATTTTTCATGTTTGAAAGCACCTGCTTCAATGGCACATCTTCCTCATAGGTGAACATGCTAATGTCGGCAAGGGTACTTACTCGCTGGGTGCTTAGGATTGGCTGACGCTTTCCGTCAACTAAGGATTCTGCCACTACAGCAACTTTACCTGCCGATACCACTTTGAACAATCCAGATTTTCCGGATACTGAAATAATTTTTTCTAACTCTGTTGCCATACTTGTTTTTTGAATGGAGGCAAATCTAATCAGTTCGAATAGAAAATTATCAATTCGATGTATAATTTTTCTATCTAACTTGGTCGCATGAATGCAAACATTCTTATTCTTTATGCCGGCGGAACCATTGGAATGTGGGAAGATCCTGCCACGGGGACACTGATTCCGCTTGATCTAAAAGATTTAAATAAGTACCTTCCTGAGATTCAAGGGTTGAACGTCAGCTATGAGGGAATTTCTCTGAAAACGCCTATTGACAGTGCTGAACTCACTCCCTCGGTTTGGACTGAGTTGGTTGAAATTATTGAAGCGAATTACAGTTTATTTGACGGATTTGTTATCCTCCACGGCACAGATACGATGGCATACACCGCTTCTGCACTGAGTTTTATGATTCAGGGATTGAACAAGCCGATTATATTAACCGGATCGCAATTGCCGTTGGGAAGACTTCGCACCGATGGAAGAGAAAATTTTATAACAGCAATTGAAATTGCTTCAACAAGAAAAAACAACGAACCATTGGTTCAGGAAGTAGCCATTTGTTTTGGAGAACGTCTAATGCGTGGCAATCGCAGCTGGAAAGCCAACACGGAAATATTTGATGCATTTGATTCTCCGAATTATGGTAACCTCGCCAACATTGGAACCCATATTATTTTCAATGAACAACTTCTTTTTAGATCGAAGAAACCGTTGAAGTTTTCTAAGGAAATGACCGAAGGTGTTGGCGTTTTGAAATTATATCCAGGAATTCTACCTTCTTCCATTGCATACGCGTTGGCTCGTCCGAACTTGAAAGTTTGCATCATTGAATCTTTTGGAGCTGGAAATGTTCCGCGCAATGAAGAGTTTTTAAATGTGTTCAAAGAATCTATCGATAGAGGAGTTTCAATAATAAATATTTCTCAATGCAGAAGAGGAAGTGTGGATGAAAGACTCTACAAAACAGGAAAGGCCTTTGCCGAAGTAGGAGCTATTTTCGGACATGACCTCACTTTTGAAGCGGCCATTACCAAGAGTATGTTCTTGTTAGCACAAGGATTTTCAGGTGAAGATTTCCGTTTGGCACTGCTAGAAAATATTGCGGGTGAATTAAGTGACAATTAACCCAACGAAAACAATCGCATCGCATTGGCAGTAGTAAGCGCAGCTGTCTCGTCGAACGTGAGTTCTAATGATTTCGCAATGAACTCAACCGTATGCGCAATGAATGCAGGTTCATTTCTCTTTCCGCGATGTGGCACTGGAGATAGATACGGCGCATCTGTCTCAACTACAAGTTTGTCTCGCGGGATTTTTTGAATGCTTCCATCTTGATTTTTCTTGTAGGTGGAAGTTCCGCCAATTCCGAAGTAGAAGTTGTGGTACGAAGATATTTTCCGAATCTCATTTTCACTTCCAGTGAAACAATGGAACACTCCACGAAGCTCGGGACTGTCATGCTCGTCGAGGCATTCAAAGATTTCTTTGAATGATTCTCTTGCATGAATAACTAGGGGTAATTTGAATTCTTTCGCCCAATTGATTTGTTCGATAAATGATTTTTTCTGCACTTCGAGATTGTCTTGCTTCCAATGCAAGTCAATGCCCGTTTCGCCAATGCCAACCGGCTTCACAATAGGAACAAGCGCTTTCATTCGAGCGAGAACTTCTTCGTAATCGTCATTCACATCACATGGATGCAAGCCAATCATGCTGTGAAAAAAAGAAGGGTATGCCTCGCACAGCGCTAACATGGGCGCAATGCTCGACTCGTCTATATTCGGAAGAAGAACTTTACTTACCTCAAACGACTTCGCCCGTTCAACAACTTCGGCTAAATCTTCCTGAAAAACATCTAAATAAACGTGGCTGTGGGTATCAATTATCATTTCGCAAAAGTAGGGAGTTCCTTTTGAATGTATCTTGCAACCGAAATGAATTCGAGGGCAAAAATTTTAGTGATTCGGTTCAGCAGTATCGGAGATATTGTTTTGACTTCTCCTGTATACCGGATTCTTCAGGAACAACTGCCGCATGGTGCAGAGGTTCATTTACTTACTCAAAAACGTTTTTCTTTTGTGCAAGAAGCGAATCCATTCGTTAATAAAATTTGGGCCGTTGAGAAGAGTGGGATGGAAGTTTTCAAAGAATTGAAAGAAGAAAACTTCGATTATATCATCGATCTTCAAAATAGTCTGCGTTCAAGAAGCATTCGAAACAAGTTAAGAGTGCTTTCTTTCCAAGTGAACAAGCAGAACATTCGCAAGTGGATTCAAATTAATTTGGGACTGTGGAAAGGTTCTGTGGGCCATATCGTCGATCGTTACCTTCAGACGCTTAAAACGTTTAAAATTTCAAACGATGGGAAGGGATTGGAGTATTTCATTCCTTCAACAACGAAATCCATCGGAGATTTACTTCCTTCAGATTTCATGGAAAGCAAATTCACGGTTATCGCTATAGGTGGCGCGCATGAAGGGAAGCGTTGGAGTGAAGAAAATTGGTTAGAACTCTCAGCAACATTTCACGAGGAAAGAATAATTTGGATAGGGGGAAAAGAAGATTCAATTCAATTGAATCATTCACCTCTTCATCTCGATTTAATTGGAAAGTGTACCGTTCATGAAAGTGCTCGCATAATAGAAAATGCGAAAGCTGTGATCTGCGGAGATACGGGCATGATGCACATTGCTGCTGCATTCAAAAAAGACATTATTGCTTTGTGGGGATGTACAACTCCAGATTTAGGAATGGGAGTATACAGACCCAAGCCAAAAGTTGGCGAACACATGCATTCAATATATCTTCAGGCGAAGCGAAAAGGACGACCATGTTCTAAGCTCGGTAATCATTGCAAATACGGCATGCACAACAAGTGCATAGACGTCATTCATGTAAATCATGTGATAAACGCATTTAATAAATTGAAAAACAAATGGCAATGAAAACAGTATCACCAAAGGAAACGCTAACGATAGCTACGCATTTCGTTCTTCCTGAAAATACCAATACGTTGGGAAATCTAATGGGAGGACAACTTCTGAATTGGTTGGACATTGCTTCTGCAATTTCAGCGCACAGACTTTGTAAACGAGTTGTGGTTACTGCTGCAGTTAACAATGTGTCGTTTCAACATCCGATTAAGTTGGGAGACATAGTTATTATTGAAGCGAAAGTTTCAAGAAGTTTTGCCACTTCCATGGAGGTGTTCATGGATATTTATGTTGAACACCACACAACAGGAGAGAAGATTAAATGCAACGAAGCCATTTATACGTTTGTTGCGGTAGATCAGATGGGAAGCCCCATTCATGTTCCGGAATTGCTTCCTGAAACGAAGGAAGAGAAATCGCGATTTGAAGGTGCTTTAAGAAGACGACAGCTTCGTTTGATTTTAGCTGGAAAAATGAAGCCTGAAGAGGCTAGTGAATTAAAAGCATTGTTCGAATAATGGATACGGTAAAAGCTCTTCATATCATTTTTGTAGTCACCTGGTTCGCAGGACTCTTTTACATTTTTAGATTGTTCGTGTATCATGCTGAAGCGCAAGAAACACAGGAAGAACTCGAGCGCGAAATTCTTATCAAGCAATACAAAATTATGGAGTGGCGTCTGTGGTACATCATCACTTGGCCAAGCGCAATTTTAACACTTGTTTTGGGTGTTGCCCTTTTATATTTCAATCCGGGTTATCTGACTCAACCGTGGATGCTTTTAAAATTGTTTTTTGTTTTTTGTCTCTATGCTTATCAGATTTTAGGACAACGAATTTTTAAAAACCTATACGAAGACAGAAGAACCTACAAAGCATATCACATGCGCATGCTGAATGAAGTAAGCACACTAGTTTTAATTGCGGTGGTGTTTTTAGTTGTGCGTAAAGATGAGCTGAGCTGGATATGGGGTGTGTTGAGCATAATTGGAATTGGCATGATTCTTACTTTTGCTGTTAGGGCATACGCGAACTACCGAAAGCGCAGTAACTCGTAATCCGAAAAAAAAAGTATTTTCATATCTTTATAAAAAATCAACACGGCATGAATAGAGTTTTGTTTTTACTATTGATAGCTTTTCAGGTATTGAGTTTTCAAGCGATTGGGCAGAAAAAAAGTTTGCCAGATTGGCTCGCTTCTGATAAGAAAAACGAGAAGTTGGTGCATGTAAATGGAGTTACAATTGCGGATGATACCAACGCAGAAATGCCAACCCGAATAACAGTTGAAATCTTCGGCTCTGAGCCGAAGAAAGCTACGTTCGATACGTTTAGCGACAGAGGAAATTTTGAATTTTTCTTGCGCCCGAATGCCATCTATCATATCTCTTTTGAAAAAGATGGATACTTAACAAAAATGCTAGAAGTTGTTACAGATAACATCCCAGACAAAGATTGGAAGCTTGGTTTTAGTTTGGAATTGCAGGTTTCTATGGAGATATCCGTTGAAGGATTTAGTGAAGAGCTACAATCTAATCCATACGCTCGTTGCATGTACAGCGGAAAGTCAAGGAAGATTGAATTTGATAAAGTTTTTTCGAAAGAGTCTAAAGCTTCTTGGGAAAAAGAACGACTGCGTTGTTTGAAGAAATAACTTAAAGGGCGTAATGCCCTTTTATTTTTTCAAATAAAACGTAGGACAATTTGTAATAGCTTTCACTTGTCCATCCCGCTACATGTGGTGAAAGCAAGACATTGGGGTAGATCAATAGCTTTTCGAAAAGCGGATTGTCATTCAATCCTTCCAAAGAAGATTTTTCAAAAGGAAGCACGTCTAGAGCAGCATGAGTTACAATCCCGGCATCCAATGCATTCATGAGATCAAGCGCATTCACATGTCCTCCGCGCGAAGTGTTGATGAATATGATTTTCTTTTTGAATGAACGGAAGAATGCTTCGTTGGCGTATTCTTTGGTCTCTTCGCTAAGTGGTAAATGCAAACTTACAATGTCTGCAGTTTCATATATTTCCTGAAGGGTAACACGCTTCGCCAATGAACCGAATGAACGTTCGGTGTATTTGTCGTAGGCGATAACTGACGCTTCAAATCCGGAGAGTTTTTTGGCCACGCTTTGTCCCATGTGCCCGAAACCGATAAGCGCAATGGTTTTTCCTTTTATTTCAAACCCGCGATGTTCTTCGCGTAGCCATTCTTTTCTTCGGACACTTGCATTCGCTAGATGAATGTTATTCGCTAAAGCCAATAGCATTCCAACCACATGCTCACCAACAGCATCGCTGTTTCCTTCTGGAGAAGAAAAGACTTTTACATGATGTTTTTCACAACTACCGAGGTCTATGATTTCGAGTCCAGATCCGCTTCGCGCGATAAATTCCAAATTGCTTCCAGCTTGAATCAATTGCTCGTCGAAAGAAATACGACTCCGAAGTACAATGCCGTTGTATTCGGAAATGCTCTTCAATAATTCATTGTAAGAAATGCTATAATCGAACTCGCATTCGAATCCCAAGTCAGTTAATTTTTCAGAAAGAACAGGATGAACAGTTTCTAGGAAGAGGATTCGCTTTCCCATTAAAATAGGCTATGGGGTAAGGATGTGAAATGCGTGAGGAAATAATGTCCAACACTGAAATAAATAATAAGACCTACAATGTCATTCGCAGTTGTAACGAAAGGACCTGTAGCCAAGGCGGGATCGATCTTTAATTTGTCTAGCATAAGCGGAAAGAACGTGCCACTTAAACTGGCGAAAATGATAACACAGAATAACGCAAGCGATACCGTTAGACTTAATAGTAATTCGAAATGAAACAATTGGCTCGCTAAAAATATAAGAGCGCTGCATACACCTGCGTTGAGCAAACCCACTCCAAATTCTTTCACTAGTTTTTGCCAAACGGTTTCGTCGAATGCGCTTTGATTTGCTAAAGCGCGCACAACAAGTGCGGCAGATTGAACCCCAACGTTTCCGCCAGTAGCCGCAATAAGTGGCATGAAGACAGCCATTGCGGGATATTCCGTAATGTCAAATACACCAATGATGTAGGCGCCACTCATTCCTCCAATCATTCCAATCAATAACCAGGGAAGTCTTGCGCGTGTGAGTGTCCAAATGCTATCGCTCGACTCAACGTCTTCAGAGATACCACTTGCCAATTGGTAATCACGATCGGAAACTTCTTGCATTAAATCCACCACATCGTCGATGGTAATTCTTCCAACTAATTTTTTTTCTTCATCTAAAACAGGTAATACAACCAAGTCGTATTTTTTCATAATGCGCATCACCTCTTCAACGGGCGTGTTCACATCTACAGTCCGAACTTTTGATTCTTTATATAAATCCTTAAGCGTAGCCCTCATGCTTGCGGAAGCGAAAATGAGTGCCTTCATACTTAATATCCCCAGCATGTGATCGTTTTCATCAATCACATAAATAGAATAGATGTTGTCAATGTATTCGGCTTGCTTGCGCATTTCTCGAATAGCTTGCGCCACAGTCCAGTCTTCATGAACAGTAACCATTTCTACAGCCATAATAGCTCCAGCGGTACCTTCCTCATAGGTCATGAGGTCCATGATGTCGCTGGCTTGTTCTTCATCTTCAAGAAGGGCTATGACCTCTTCTTGTTTTTCTTCGCTCAATCCAGCCAATACGTCGGCAGCATCATCAGAGTCAATGTTTTCAATTAACTCTTCGGCAATTTCGCGGCTCGTAAGATTTGAAAGTAAAGTCTCTTGAATGTCTTCATCCAATTCAAGCATAACATCTGCCGCGCTCTCTTCATCGAGAATGCGATAGAGGTAGACACCCTCTTGGGTTGGAAGCTCGTTTATGATTTCTGCTACGTCAGCAGGGTGAAGATCTTTGGTAAATTCGTGTATAGCACTATCCTTTCCTTCGCCTATCCATTTGCGGAGGTCTGCCAACAAATCTTTTGTAAGTTCGAATTGCACGGGGAAGATTCCATTTAAAGGGTGAATTTTTTTACCGTTGCAAAGGTAAGTTATTTTTAACGTAACCTGATTTATATTCGCCTATCTAAATTGAGCAAATGAAAAAGCATCTAGCATTATGTGCCATTGTCCTCTGCGGAGTAATGGTATTTCCGGCGCAAGGAACCGTTGACCCTTCAAAAAAGAAGAAAGATCCTCCGAAAAAGGAAGAGAAAAAGCCGGAAGATAAATTCGGTGACATTGTGAAAAAATGTAAAAAGAAAGAAGGACTTCTAACTTTCTATACGGACACGGTAACAGGTAAAACCTATTTGGAAATTCAGAAATCACAATTGAATCAAGAGTTTATCTATTTCAATTATATTGAAAACGCACCGGTTGAAACGGGCTACCACAAAGGTGCTTTCGGTGATTCGAAAATTGTTGTTTTCAAAAAGAATTACGAGCGTTTAGAAATTGTTCAACCAAACACAAACTTCTATTACGACCCATCGAACGCAATTAGCAAATCGGCATCTTCAAACATCAATAGCCCTGTTTTGGCTTCTGAAAAAATTGAAGCAACCAGTTTAGATGGAAATAAAATGCTTATCGATGGTGACGCCTTGTTACTTTCTGAAAAAATGCAATTGGTGAAAATGCCTGCCCCTCGCGGCGGAGATGCGCCATTGGGAAGTTTAAGTAAGGAAAAGTCGAAGATAAATTCTATTCACACCTACACAGAAAATTCTGATATCGTGGTGTCGTATGTATATGAGACCAGTTCCCCAAACATTGGTGGAGATGCTGTTGCAGATGGAAGAAACGTTACCGTGCAATACCAGCACTCGTTTCTTTCGATTCCTCAGAATAACTTTAAACCGAGATATGATGATCCTCGCGTTGGATATTTCACAACGCAAGTAAACGACATGACCGTTGCTTCGGCAACACCTTGGAGAGATGTCATTCACCGTTGGAATTTGGAGAAGAAAAATCCGAATGACAAATTGAGTGAACCCATTCAACCGATAACTTTTTGGATGGAAAATACCACTCCGGTAGAATTTCGTCCAATCATTAAAGAAGCTGTTGAAAGATGGAATGTGGCTTTTGAAGCCGCTGGATTTAAGAATGCTGTTGTTTGCTTACAACAGCCCGATGATGCAACTTGGGATGCAGGAGATGTGCGCTACAACGTCCTTCGTTGGACATCTACACCAGCGCCTCCATTCGGTGGGTACGGTCCGAGTTTCGTGAATCCACGTACGGGAGAAATACTAGGTGCAGACATCATGTTGGAATGGGTTGCATTGACCAATCGTGTTTATGCAGACCGCACTTTCCGTTTAGGAAGTTCTTTAACCGAAGAGCAAGAACAATTGTTGAAGGAAAAAGGAGCGCGTAATCCTTTCTTATGCAACGCTGCTGCAATGAGCAACGAGCAATTGATTTTTGGAACAAATGCGGCAAACGTAATGGGAGCAAGCGATTTAGAGAAACAGGAAATAGTTCGTCAGATGTTGTATCGTTTGGTTCTGCACGAAGTAGGGCACACGCTTGGTCTTACGCACAACATGCGCGCTAGTACGCTTCAGTCCGTTGCAGATATTAAGAACATAGAAAAAATTAACAAGGAAGGTTTGGCGAATTCTGTGATGGAATATCCTGCGTTCAATTACCAAATGAATCCGAAAGAACAAGCTCTGTATTGCGATGTGAAAGTTGGTCCTTACGATAAGTGGGTGATTGAATACGGATACAGCACGTCAGTTTCAGATCAGCAGAAAGAAAAAGAGCGTTTAGATAAAATTACGGCTAGAAGCACCGAGCATCAGTTGGCTTATGGAAATGATGCAGACGACATGCGCACTGCCGGAAGGGGAATTGATCCTGATGTAAACATCTACGACCTTTCAAGTGATCCGGTTGCATACGGCGTAGAGCGTTGCGAATTGGTGAAATATGTTCTTCCGAAATTGAAGGAACATTTGATTACTTCGAATGAAAGCTATGCGGAATTGCTTCAATCTTTTTTAATTGCAACGAAAGAGTACGGTATTCAAACCAATGTAATGACACGCCAAATCGGAGGAGTGCATTACGACAGAGCCTATGCTGGACAAGGCTCTTCAGTAAAACCCTTGGAGCCTGTTTCTGAAGTGAAACAAAAAGAAGCCATGAAGGCTTTAGCTAAATATGCGTTTGCTGGCGATGTTTGGAGTGAAGCTATCCCAACCTTCAATTACTTGTTGGATCAAAGAAGAGGCTTTAGCCAATACTCTAAAAGTGATGACCCTAAGATTCACGATCGTATTTTAGATATGCAATCAGAATGCTTGAATCAATTGATGCATCCGCGTGTGCATCAAAGAATCATTGATAGTTATATGTATGGAAATACGTATTCAATCGACGAGGTAATGTTCGATTTAACGCAAGCTATTTTTGAATCTGATTTGAAGGGTGAAGTAAACACGATTCGTCAAAATTTGCAAATCGAATACACTCGTCGACTAATTGAAATGCTTGATGAGAAAAATAGATACGACAATGTTTCGCAGGGAGTGGCTCTAGCTGAGTTAATTCGAATTAAGAAAATGGAAGTGGGAAATATCGCAGGTGGTGCACTAACAAAAGCACACCGTGGACATGTTGTGAAATTAATTGATGATGCGCTTAGCGCGAAATAAGTCTTAAAGAATTCTACGAATGAGGCGAAGGTTATGCGAATAACCTTCGCTTTTTTTATTGATACCCTGATGGTCTAAGATGTCAATCCGAAGTTCCCCTGAAGCATGAAGTATTTCGAAACTTCCATCGTTTTTCAGAATTATTCCAACATGAGTAATTCTTCCATCAGCATTATCAAAGAAAGCGAGATCGCCAGTTTTAGCTTCTGAAAGTAGAATCACTTCGTTCCCCTCAGCGGCTTGCTGATAAGCATCTCGTTTTAAAGCGTATCCCAAGGTCTTAAAAAACGATTGTGTGAAGCCTGAACAATCATAACCGAAATTGGTCTTGCCTCCCCAAACATAAGGAACACCCAAGTACGTTTTAAATAAAGCAAGCGCCTCATTTAGCGACAACACTTGATGCTGAAAATCTTCAGGAACAAACGCGCCAAGAGGCATGAGAATGTGTTTGTTTTCGAAAGCTTGAAGTGTACTTGGAAATGCAAAAACGCGATTTGTATTTACTTCGAAAACCTGCGGAGAGAACTGCTTCTTGTCAATCCATCCGCGGTATTCGTCGAAGCTTGTTTCAATGAAGTACCATTTGTCATTTTCCTCGAGCACTTCATACGTTTCTCCGAAAATAAGTTGACTCACCTGTTCGCTGCGATCAGAGGCTTCCGAGCGCATAGGAATAAATGAAAGAAGACATTGTCCGTTTACCATATTCCAAATTTGATAATAAAATTGCCTTTTTCCATTTTAAATGATTGTCAATTATTCAATGTTGAATGTGAATGGTTGGAAGAAAAGTGTACATTTGGGAAAATTAAAGCACTATGTGGCGCGAATTGGACAATAAACTCGTTAGAGAATTTCGTTTCAAAGACTTCCAAGAGGCATTTACCTTCTTAACAAGAGTAGCTTTCTTGGCTGAAAAGCATGGTCATCATCCGGCTTGGTTTAACGTATATAATTACGTTCGTGTTGAATTAAGCACGCACGAAGCAGGCGATGTAGTCACTGAAAAAGATCGCAGATTGGCTGTTGCCATCGACGAAATTCTTCAATAATAGCGGAACTTACATAGTAAAGCGCTAAATTCGCCGCTGAAAGTAAATCTTTCAAAAGGAAATCATTTTTTATGACTCAACAAAACAGCTCTGCAGAAATGTCTGCAGTTACCGAAAGAATGGCGTTGCATAACCACGAACAAGTGGTCTTTTGTCAAGACAATGCAACCGGATTAAAAGCCATCGTAGCAATTCACAACACAACTTTAGGACCTGCAGTGGGCGGAACTCGCATGTGGATGTACGCCTCTGAAGGCGATGCATTAACTGATGCTCTTCGCCTTTCTCGCGGTATGACCTACAAAAGCGCTCTTGCCGGATTGAATATCGGTGGGGGAAAAGCTGTGATTATTGCCGATTCAAAAAAAGATAAGAACGAAGCGCTCATGCGCAGCTTCGGAAAATTCGTCGACGGTCTTGGCGGAAGATACATTACCGCTGAAGATATGGGTATTGGAACCCGTGACATGGAATATGTGAAGATGGAAACCGACCACGTTGTAGGTTTGCCCGATTACATGGGTGGAGGCGGAGATCCTAGTCCTGTTACAGCTTATGGCGTCTACATGGGCATGAAGGCAAGTGTGAAGGAACAAACCGGTAGCGAATCACTTTCTGGAAAAACTATTGTGGTTCAGGGAGTAGGCCATGTTGGAGAATACTTAGTGGAGTATTTGGTGAAGGAAAACGCGCATGTAATCATCACCGATATTGATCAAGATCGCGTGAATGAAGTGGTGAAGAAGCACGGAGTTAAAGCCATTCTTCCATCAGAGGTTTACACAACACCTATGGACATTTATAGCCCTTGTGCTATGGGTGCGACAGTGAGCAAAGAAACACTTGAGCAATTGTCTTGCGGTATCATCTGCGGAGCAGCAAACAATCAGTTAGCTGTTGAAGCGGAAGATGGCCAACGCGTTTTGGATAAAGGGATTTTGTATGCTCCGGATTATCTAGTTAACGCTGGTGGAATCATCAATTGCTACTGGGAAATTGTAGGGTATAATCGTCAGGCTTCTTTGGCACAAGCCGAACTGATTTATGATACTACGCGCAGAATTTATTCAGCATCAAAAGAAAAAGGAATTCCGACGTATTTGGCCGCAAACCAAATGGCAGAGCAACGCATTCAGTCGATTGCGAATATTAAAACGAGATATTGATTGGAGGGGAAAGAATTATGCTAAACAGAAGACACATACGAATAAAAGTTCTACAAGTACTTTTCGCTTATTACAATGACGATGAGCCTAACGCTGCTAGCTACGAAAAGATGTTGTTTGAAAGCGTGAATCGTTTTCGCGATTTGTATGTTGGCTTCATACAGTTAATGGTGGAAATGCATTCGCTTTCAATTGAAAAAATTGAAGCGGGAATGAATAAGAAACTTCCAAGCCACGAAGACCTTCATCCGAATACGAAGTTCGCCGCTAATTCGGTGCTTCGCATTTTATCGCACAGTAAGTCATTGGAAAAAGCTACGAAGGAGAACCACTTGAAGTGGACAGAAAATCGTGACTTACTCAAGCAAATGTTCAAGGATATTCAGGAGTGTTCAGAATACCAAGAATACTTGGCTAGTGAAGTAAGAGGTTTCGAGCACGACAAAGAAATTGTAGTTAAGTTATTCAAACGTCATTTAGTGAATTTTGAATTGATGCATGACTACCTTGAAGAGCAAGGAATATTTTGGAACGACGATATAGACCTAACAGCTAGTATGGTTTTACGTTCGTTGAAGGCCATTAAAGAATCGGATACCGATATTGAATTTTTACCGTTGTGGAAGGAAGGTGACGAAGAGGAAGAGTTTTGTCGTCAATTGTTTCGTAAAACACTCTCAACGGGTGCAGACACGAAAGAAAGAGTTGCGCTAGTTACACCGAATTGGGAAACAGATCGCATAGCAATCATGGACTTGGTTTTGTTGAAAATGGCTATTGCAGAAGCAATCTATTTTGAAAGCATTCCTACCAAAGTAACCATGAATGAATACATTGAATTGGCTAAATTCTATAGTACGCCAAAGTCCGCAACTTTCATCAATGGAGTTTTAGATACACTCATGCCTAAAATGGTAGAAGAGGGAAAAATCAAAAAGGTTGGAAGAGGATTGATTTAAGAGTCAATGAAAACAGTTATCGCTATTTCAGGGCCTACGGGTGTTGGTAAAACAGCCATGGCGATTTCATTAGCGAATCATTTTCAAGCTGAAATACTTTCCTGCGACTCACGTCAATTTTACAAGGAGATGTCCATTGGTGTTGCTCGTCCCTCAATGGAAGAGTTAAGCGCTGCACGACATCATTTCGTTGCTTTTTTATCTGTTGAAGAAGAATACACGGCCGGCATGTTTTCACGTGATGCAAGGGCTAAAATTCAAGAATTGTTTCTAACGAGTGAGGTTGTTGTAGTTGTTGGTGGAAGCATGCTCTATATGGACGCTTTGCTATACGGATTGGATGAATTGCCGGGAGATAAGGAAGTTCGAAATATATTGAACGAAAGATTCGAAAATGAAGGGATTGAAGTGCTTGTGAAAGAACTTCAATTGAAAGACCCGCAATTCGCGGCGAAAGCCGATTTAGAAAATGCACATCGTGTCATTCGTGCGTTAGAGGTTATTGAAATAACAGGAAAACCATTCTCAGAATTACGCACGCAGTCCAGCGATGCAATTGATGCTGAGATTGTTCATGTGTTCTTATCTGGAGATCGTGAATGGGTGTACAACCGAATAAACGTTCGGGTAGATAAAATGGTGGAAGAGGGGCTGTTTGAAGAAGTTCAAGGACTTCAATCGCTGCAACATCTTCAGGCCTTAAACACTGTCGGTTACAAGGAGTTTTTCAAATGTATCGAAGGTGCTTGCTCGAAAGAAGAAGCCATTGTTGAGATAAAGAAAAACACTCGAAATTACGCGAAGCGACAAATGACTTGGTACCGCAACAAGCCGCATGTAAGACAATTCGATGCTCAGAAAGGAGATGTTTGTGCAGAGATTATTTCTTTGGTTGCGCGTTAACGTCTTCGTATTCCGTTTCTTGGAACTTATTCGTTTCTACTTTTTCACCTTTATATAAGTTTTCTAAAAGTTCGTCGAGTTGTTCTGCCCCTAAAGACTTCGCAATAATCTTCATGTCTTTATCCATTAAGAAAACTTTTGGAGTGCTTGTTACATCCCAAGTTGTGCGATAATTTAAGCTCTTAAGTGTAGTCACTCCGCTGTTAATTAATTCTTGAGCTTTTTCCTGTTTCATAATTTCAGGTGTGTCGCTTACGTTAATCCAGTCGAGATGGTTTTCATTAATGAACTGAACCCATTTATCGTTTTCATAATCGTTTCCGATTGCGTAAACAACAAATCCTCTGTCTTTGTATTTGTGATACATTTCGAGTAGAAGAGGAATCTCTTTTTTACAGTGTCCGCATGAGCTTTCCCATACTACCATAAGCGTATACTCCCCCCGAGATTTATACATGGAAACCCAATTCTTTTCAGATGTGTCAGGAAGAATAATGTCTTGAGCCTTTTCACCACAACGGCAATCGCGCTTCTTGTCTGCGGCTTCCTTCATCTCTTTCAATTTGTCCTCTTTCACCCAATCACAAACCCCTTTCGAATAGTAATTGTCTATCATGAAAACGAAAAGTTCGTCCATACACATGATCTTTGATGTCTCTCCAGTGTAGGTAGCAAAGTGAGTGATATATTTGAATGACTCTTCGTTACCTGCGGTTGCGCTGATTATTTTTTGAACTTCAGCGCAAACGGTATCCGGAATTTGTGGAAGTGTTTTCGTGATATAATCTTCAACAAGTTTGTGGAACGCGCCATCGCGAACCATGCGCGGATCTTTCAAGTCGCAACGATCCCAATAGTGATGGCGGTACCAGTAGTATTGCCATTGTTGTTTTTTATCTTCAGCAATGTTCTCAGGAGCAGTTGGAATGTCTTCTTCCATGCCCATGCGCAAATATTTCGCGAAAAGGGAACTGCTGTTGCTTCTAATGAGTTCTTTTTGATAATTGATAACTTCTTTGTTCAACTCAGTTAACTGTTCAAAGCAAGGTTTTTTTTCCTCTTCTGATTTTAATGAATCATTAATGCAGTTGTCCATAGGCATACGAACATTTCGTTTGCTATTGATGTATCGAATGTATTCAAAGAAGAGTTTATTTTCTTTTGATTGAACCACATTAATTTTGCTCAAATCTGCATCAGCAGAGCAGTTGATAATAATTTGTTCATCAGATGCGATGAAATCGAAGTAACGGGGCCCCGGCATAACCAAGGCGTATTTTCCACATTCATTGAATGGTTTTCCTGCAAACTCGTAATTGCCTCTTTCATCTACATGACATGTATCGTTGTAGTATAACTTGTTTCCGTAGTAGTTCGCGAGATAGATATCTACATTTTGAAGACCCTCGATTTTCCCTTTGATAGAGTAGGGCGGTTTTGCTTTTTTAGTCTGTGCGGTTGCAAATAAGCTTATTGAAATAAGCAGGATGAATAAGATTTTCGCTTTCATATGTTTCATAACTCTCTTATAGACGTTCAAAGTTAGGTATTCGTTGCTTTTTACAATTGAATTCTTTCGGAAAGATTCAGACTGAAAAAAAAGCTTTTTCAACTATTGGTCCAAAAATAAAAAAGGAGCCGATAATCGGCTCCTTTCAAGATTGAAAATATTTCTTATTTCTTAACGAGGCGGTCTGTGAAATGAACCGACCCATTGTTCATGCGAATCAAATAGATTCCGTCGTTCAAATTTGATACATCAACACGCTTGATAGCACTTTGTGTGATGCGATCCTTCATAACCACTTTTCCCGTTAGATCAATAATCGTAAATTCTCCACCAACGAAATTCTCAGGAATTTCAATGCTGAAATTTGAGGTTGTTGGATTTGGGTAAATTGAAACTTTAGATATTTTCTCAGCCGCTATTGGCTTCACAGAAACTCCTGTAGATTCAATCACTTGAACATCATCTATGTAGTAATTTCCAGCTGTGCCTGCAGTATTCGTTCCGTAAAAATCAAAAGCAGCTAGTGAGTTTGTTCCAGCAGTAGCGTTTGCGTTGTTCAAGCTCCATTGCCATTCATTAGCAACTACTCCGTTGAAATACAATCTTCCTAAATCATTGTCTAAGTCAGCAGTAACTTGAACGTCGAACCAAACATCAGTTCCAACAGTTACAGAGCCACCCGCAACGCCACCGGTTGTCCAAGTTGCAACACCCGCACCGTCGAAAAAGATATCGCCAGCCCATTGGTAAACGGTTGAAGAACCAGACCAGGTATGCAATGCGTTGAAATATCCACCCGCTCCGGCCGGAAGGTACATTTTAAATTTAATATCATATTTACCAGTCGTGAAAGGACCAATAGGCAAAACCAAATCTGTTCCAGTTCCATTAACATTGGCACTGTTGGCTCCGCTACTTGCGAAATCAGAACTTACATTTGCGTCTGAAGGCGCAGCTGCACTCCAAAAAGCCCAATTTGTGTTTTGCGCTACAACGCCCGATCCAACGGTATAAGCGTCGAAGTTATCCTCAAACAAAACCGTTTGCGCAGAAGCAGATAAGATCGCTCCAAATGCAAAAAGAGAGAGTAATTGTTTCTTCATAATTAAAGAATTTGTTGAAACGAATATAGTATTCTTTTTCTTTGTTTCCAAATCATGAAAACACATTTAAGAAAAATGCGGACCACTTTGTCTGAAAATGGAGAAGCGCAATACGTTTTGCCTGTTTACGATAATTTGAATTTGCAGGGAGAAATAAAAGTGAATGAGTTAATCGGAAAGCAGATGCGCTTGGCTCCAACAGGAGATATCCGGTGTGTTCTTCATGGCGAAAAATTAAATAAGACTTTTGGTGAAGGATTGTGCTGGAATGGATTTCAAGATTCTTCAAACGCATCGCCTTGTATTATTCATCCTGAATTATGCAAGGCTCATGAGGGCATTGCCTTGCGCGGGGACATGGAGTGGGAGCGTAACAATCATTTGATTCCGCATGTAGTTTATTTGTCTTTTACCTCAGGGATTAAGGTGGGTGTAACTTCTGAACGAAATTTGCTTTCGAGGTGGATCGATCAGGGCGCTAGGCAAGGATTGGTTTTCGCAAGAGTTCCATACAGACAATTGGCTGGAGAGTTTGAAGTATTGCTGAAGGAGCATGTTTCGGATAAATCGAATTGGAAGGGAATGCTTCAACCGATGTTCTCAGAAAGTTCGAATTTACTTGCGGCGAAGGAAAATTTGCTTTTTGAAATCCCAGACGCCTACCAAGATTTCATAGACGACGAAGACAAAGTTTGGGACATTCAATTTCCTTGTGAGGACCGTCCTGTTAATCCCAAGACATGGAAGCTCGCTCCGGAAAATGTCTATGAAGGGAAGTTGAAAGGAATAGTTGGGCAGTACTTGATTTTCGAAAATCAGCAAGTTTTGAACATTCGCTCTCATGCGGGGCATGAAGTTGAGTTAAATTTCACGGATTAAGACTTCATGAATAAATGTAAGATTTTTCTTGCTATTCTCAAAAATGCGTCTATCTTTGTTGAAGCTTACCGATTTATTTCTTCTTGAAGTTTTCCGGAATTACAGTTTAAATGAGGAGTAAGCATTAATTAATTTTTTATTTTTTTTATGAACATTTTTGTTTCTGGACTGAACTACAGTCTAACGAGCGATGAGCTCCAAGCAATCTTCACACAATATGGTGAAGTAGCTTCTGCTAAAGTGATTACTGACCGTGATACCGGTCGTTCACGCGGTTTTGGTTTTGTTGAAATGTCAGATGACGCTGAAGCACGCAATGCAATTGATGCATTGGACCAAGCTGAAATGAAAGGTCGCAAGATCAACGTTAAAGAAGCTGAAGACCGTCCACGCACATCTACTAACCGTAGAGAAGGTGGTTTCCGTCAAGGATATTGATTCAATACGCTTTTGACTTACTTTAAAAAGGGACTTCGGTCCCTTTTTTATTTTACATTAGCAAGATGGAGTTGGAACTGCTCGATTCGTTTGGTGACATGAAAGCACCGCTGTATGCAATTGCCGACGGAACGCATGCCGATTCTTTTTTTACGGCTTCTGCCAACGGATTGGTTTCTGAATGGAATACGGAATACGGAGTGTCTTCTGAGATTCAGGTTAAAACAAATGGTGCTGTCTTCTCTTTGCTTTATGATGAAACTTCCAAATTTTTATGGATAGGATGTCAGCAAAACACGTTGAGCGTAGTTGATATAGCGCAGAAGAAAGAAATTAAAAACTACAACGTTCACCCTGGTGGTGTTTTCGATATTAAAATAGTGGAAGAAAAAGTGTTAAGTGTAGGTGCCGATGGGAATGTCATTGAATGGAACCGACAAGACGCGAGCTATTCCCGAACAATTCCACTTTCTGATTCTAAGATTCGTCGATTTGCAATTAATATGCATGAACCGGTTTTAGCTTTTCCGTTTTCAAACGGAGAAATGGAAATTGTTGACCCAGTATTTTTCAATTCAATTGAGAAAAAGAAAGTTAATGGTATAGGTGTGGCATCGTGTGCGTTTCACCCGAAAAAGAGTGTTTTACTAACAGGAGGAAGAGACGGGGAAGTGCACCTTTGGAACACCAAGAAGAATTATTCGCCTGTGATTAATTTCACCGCGCACAAGGCAAACGTTTATGCCATTGCTTTCCATCCTAAAAGGCACGTATTTGTTACAGGTAGCCGAGATAAAGAAATTAAGGTATGGGATGCTGAGTCATTGGATTTTCTTTGTGGAGGCGCTCATGCGAGGAGTGTAAATGCGTTGCATTTTCTTAAAAACGGACTTCTGCTTTCCGCCAGCGACGATGGTTCTATTCGCTTGTGGAAAATTCTTCGCTAAAAGTAATAGGGTCTTCGTGTATATTTGACACTAAGTATTTCTTTCAACATGAAAAATAATTTATTCGTTTTATTGGCAATTGCTTGTGCAAGTTGCGGTGTGGCTAAAAAGCAAGATTACACTTCAGAGGCTAAGCAAATTGGATACTCTGAAACTAAAGTGGTTCGTCACCCGAATTGGTCTAAAAACGCAACCATATATGAAGTAAATGTTCGTCAGCATACCGCTGCGGGAACATTCGCTGCACTTGAAAAAGATCTTCCTCGCATAGATTCTTTAGGTATTGATATTCTTTGGCTCATGCCGATTAATCCGATTGGAGAATTGAATAGAAAGGGAAGTCTGGGAAGTTATTATAGCGTGAAGAACTATACCGGTGTTAATCCGGAATTTGGAACAACTGCAGACTTTAAGCGATTGGTAAACAAAGCGCATGAATTGGGCATGTACGTAATCCTCGACTGGGTTGCGAATCATACGGCTTGGGATCACCCTTGGGTACTTCAACATCCCGATTGGTATACGCATGATGCGAACGGAAACATTGTTCCGCCTGTTCCCGATTGGTCTGATGTTGCGGATTTGAATTACGACAATCAAGACCTTCGTAAAGAAATGATTCGCGCAATGGAATATTGGGTAAGAGATTGCGGCATAGATGGCTATCGTTGTGACGTTGCAATGAATGTTCCGACCGAATTTTGGAACGATGCGCGTGCGGCATTGGATGCTATTAAACCAGTTTTTATGTTGGCAGAAGCAGAGCAAAAGGATCACCACCTGAAGGCCTTTGATATGTCTTACAGTTGGGAACTGATGGGGACAATGAATGCAGTAGCTAAAGGTGAGAAATCGCTTTATGCGATTGATGAATACATGGCGAAATCGGATACCGTTTTTCAAAAGAGCGCCTATCGCATGGGTTTCACAACGAACCACGATGAGAATACGTGGAATGGGACAGGGGCCGAACGTTATGGAGTGAAACGTAAGTTATTCGACGTGCTGTCATTCACGCTTCAGGGAATGCCATTGGTTTATACCTCGCAAGAAGGTGGAGAGGTTGATGCGAAAGGAAATGCGAAGCGCTTGAGATTCTTCGATAAAGACACCGCGTATTTTAACAACTACGTAAACAGTGATTTCTACAAGCGACTGCTTGCTGTGCATCATGAGAACCCAGCGTTATGGAACGGAGAGTTTGGTGGAAGTTTCAAGAAAATAAAATCATCGAACGATGATGTGTTGTATGCCTATGTGCGCACCAACGGCGATCGTCAAGTAGTAGTTCTTTTAAACTTCTCAGATAAGCCGCAGGCATTCAACTTTACAGATGAGGTTCCAGACGGTGATTTTAGAAGCATTTTCAACAGTGAAACATTTTCGCTTTACTCGAGAAATCAGCGAGCTTTGGCGCCATACGGTTATCAAGTTTTTTCTAAATAGAAGTCCCCCTCGGAATTATCTTTGTGCTCTAAATTAAGTTTATGCAAGAGCCCGAAGGGAAAGAGATTTTTGAAACCACAGTAGAGATTCGCTTTGCAGATATTGATGCCATGGGGCATGTAAACAATGCTGTATACTTCAGTTATTTTGAGCAAGCGCGAATGGCCTATTTCAAAGAACGTGTAGCACGAATTTGGGATTGGAATGAAGACGGAGTTATTGTTGCTCGAAATGAAATAGACTATGTCTTTCCTGTTTTCTTGAACGACCGAATGGTCATTCGGTTGTGGGTAGAACATGTTGGGACGAAGAGTTTCACAGTATGTTATCGCGTTGTTGTGGGAGAGCGCTTGTGTGCAACAGGTAAATCTGTTTTGGTTTGTTTCAATCATAAAAACAAAGCCACGCAAGTGCTTCCAGAAGCTTGGCGAACCGTATTTCTAGCGAATTAATATGGCGAAGGATAAATTAAAACGTTGGGCCGAAAACAAGACGTTTCCGCATGTCTTCGAGCCGAACTTAATGCCAATTATTCGCGAGAATGCGACCTTCATGAAAGGACAGTGGCGCGAAGAATTCTACAAAAACAACAATCCTTTAGTGGTTGAATTGGGCTGTGGGAAAGGGGAGTACGCGGTTGGTCAGGCACAGCGAAACTTAGATAAGAATTATTTGGGAGTAGACGTGAAGGGGCATCGCTTTCACAAAGGAGCGAAAGATTCGCTTGAAATGGGATTAACGAATGTGGCTTTTCTTCGAGCGAGAATTGAATTCATTGATGCGTTTTTCGATGACAATGAATTGGATGAAATTTGGCTAACTTTTTCAGACCCTATGCCGAATGATCACGATGGAAATAGAAGAATTACTTCAGGATTCTACATGAAGCGCTATGAGCGCATGTTGAAGTCTGAAGGAGTCGTTCATATTAAGCACGACAATCCTGCGCTATATGAGCGAGCTTTGCGTGAAATACCTTTGATGGGAGCAGAAATAATTTTGCAAGACGATAATATCTACGAATCTGGATTTTTAGAAACCATTGATGAGAAGCTAAAAGATGTTTTAGAGATTAGAACATTCTACGAGCAAATGTGGTTGAAGGAAGGAAGAAAGATTAAATACATACAGGCACGAATGCCGAAAAAATAAAGACTATGAGTGTTTCAAAAGCAGCCATTTTAGAAGCGTTAAGAAATGTTCAGGAGCCCGATCTGAAAAAGGATATCGTTTCCCTAAATATGGTAAAGATTATTCGCGCGGAAGGGAATGAGGTTGAATTGGAGGTGAAGGTTAGCAATCCTGCGATGCACGCCAAACAGCGTATGCGTGAGGCTTGTGTCTTTGCTATTCAACGGGTGTTGGGAAATGAATTTGAAGTGAAGGTTCATGTTGAAGCCATTTCTGGTGAAGAACGAAGCGGTGAGTTGCGCAGAATTCTTCCAGGAGTAAAACATATTATTGCGGTTGCAAGTGGTAAAGGTGGAGTAGGGAAGAGCACGGTTTCTTCGAATCTAGCAGCTGGACTTGCCTCGTTGGGACATAAGGTAGGTTTGTTGGATGCTGATATTTATGGGCCATCTGTTCCCACCATGTTCGATGTGGTATTTGAAAAACCAAGACTCATTGAAGTAGATGGAAAGAAAGTGATGGCGCCTGTAGAGGCCCACGGAGTAAAAGTATTAAGCATCGGTTTTTTTACAGAAGGAGATCAAGCCGTTGTATGGCGCGGTCCTATGGCTACTAAGGCATTGAATCAAATGATTACCGATGTGGAATGGGGTGAGTTGGATTATATGATTGTTGATCTTCCTCCGGGAACAGGAGATGTTCATTTGAGTATTGTTCAAACATTGCCTATCTCTGCCGTTGTTGTGGTAAGTACTCCGCAAGAAGTGGCGTTAGTAGATGCTAGAAAAGGTATTGCTATGTTTCAATTGCCAGCAGTGAATATTCCAGTCTTGGGATTGGTAGAAAACATGTCGTGGTTCACGCCTGCAGAACTTCCAGAAAACAAGTATTTCATTTTTGGTGAAGGAGGAACGAAGCGATTAGCGGAAAGCCTGAGCCTCCCTGTTCTAGGCGAAATTCCATTGATTCAAAGCATTCGCGAAGCTGGAGATGTGGGAAGGCCATCGGTTCTTCAAGACAATACAACGGCATCTCGTTATTGGCAAGCGTTTTTAATTAACTTTGAAAAGGAATTGCGTTTGCTGCCATTCCGTAAACCTGCAACCCAAGAATAATATGTTACAAGATTCATTGTTTCAACGTGTGAACGAAGCGCTTAATTCCATTCGACCTTATTTGGAAGCAGACGGAGGTGGAATTGAGTTGAAGGAAGTGACTCCTGAAATGACTGTAATAGTAGAGTTGACAGGTGCTTGCACAAGTTGCACCAAATCACACATGACGATGAAGGCGGGTGTTGAAGCTGCGATTAAATCAGCGGTTCCAGAAATAAAGACAGTTGTTGCGCTATCTCAAGAAATTGAGGCGGCTACTGCGTTATAATCCGTAGTAATTCTTCCTCGCTTCTTTTACTTGCTCGTTTGTTAGATATTCGTCGTAAGACATTCTCTTGTCTATTATTCCTTTCGGAGTAATCTCAATAATTCTATTCGCAACAGTTTCTGTAAACTCGTGGTCATGTGATGTGAAGAGCGCATTGTGCTTCCAATCTTTCATAGCATTGTTGAACGCCGTAATTGACTCAAGGTCTAAGTGGTTCGTAGGTTCGTCTAACATGAGGCAGTTGCCATTGGCAAGCATCATACGAGAGACCATGCAACGCACTTTTTCTCCACCAGATAGAACAGAACATTTCTTCAATACTTCTTCACCGCTGAACAACATTTTCCCTAAGAAACCACGTACGTATGTTTCGTCTTTGTCTACCGAAAACTGACGTAACCAATCGATAAGATTGTCATCAGATTTGAAGAAGTCTTCGTTGTTGTTTGGCAGGTATGCAGTGGTAATTGTACTTCCCCATTCAACCGTGCCTGTAGTTGGCTCTTCCAAATTGTTTATGATTTGAAAGAACGACGTAATGGCGGAATGGTCTTTCGAAAGAACAGCAACCTTATCGCCTTTGATTAAAGTGAATTCTACATTTTTAAACTGCACGCTTCCATCTGGATTAACCTTCGAAAGATTTTCAACGCGTAAGATTTGATCTCCGCAATCGCGCTCTGGCTTGAAAATAATACCCGGATATTTTCTTGTGCTCGGTTGAATATTATCGATAACAAGCTTGTCCAACAATTTCTTACGACTTGTCGCTTGTCTCGATTTAGAAGCGTTCGCACTGAAGCGTTCTACGAAGTCTTGTAGTTCTTTGCGTTTGTCTTCCGTCTTTTTATTCTGATCGCTTCTCTGACGAGCGGCCAATTGGCTACTCTCATACCAGAACGAATAGTTTCCCGTGTAAAGTTGAATCTTGCTGAAGTCGATGTCAACGATGTTGGTGCACACGGCATCTAAAAAGTGACGGTCGTGTGATACAACGATAACTGTATTTTGAAAATCGGCCAAGAAGTTTTCTAACCAAGCAATGGTTTCAACATCTAAGTCATTCGTAGGCTCATCGAGCAACAAGATTTCAGGGTTGCCGAATAGGGCTTGCGCAAGCAATACACGCACTTTTTCTTTACCGCTTAGGGTATGAACAAGGTCGTTATGCAAATGATCGCCTATACCCAAATTACTCAATAGCTGAGCAGCATCGCTTTCCGCATTCCAACCGTCCATTTCAGCAAAAATGTTTTCCAGTTCAGCGGCTTTCACACCGTCTGCATCAGAGAAATCTTCTTTCGCATAAATGGCATCTTTTTCCTGCATGACATCCATAAGCCTGCGGTTTCCCATAAGCACGGTTTGTAATACAGGAACTTGGTCGAATTCAAAGTGGTTTTGTTTTAAAACACTCATGCGCACGCCCGCGTCCATAATAACCTTACCTGTGGTTGGATCTATTTCTCCTGAAAGAATTTTCAAGAAAGTAGATTTACCAGCACCGTTTGCGCCAATAACACCGTAGCAGTGGCCCGGTGTGAATTTTAGAGTTACTTCTTCGAATAATGCTCGTTTTCCGTAACGAAGCGATAGGTTGTTTACTGATAGCACGGCGGTATAATTTTGGGGTGCAAAGATAGTCTTATTTTCGGAGTGTTATTTTTTTAGTTTCTTCGGTTTGGAAGACATTTCAAATTCCAAGACTCCGCCTTGAACCAAATCTAAATGTGAAATTTGCAATCCGATTTCTTCATTGTTCCAACGAACGGATTGAACGTATATATTTTTCTCGCTGAGCTTGGGAGCTCTGATGAGTATGGTTTTGCCGTTTTCTAAATGAAGAATGGCCTCGTTCACAAAGGGAGATCCGATTTCATAATAGACACTTCCTGGGCAAGTTGGGTAAATGCCAAGCGCAGAGAAAACATACCAGGCAGACATCTGCCCAGCATCGTCATTTCCACATAAACCATTCGTTTCGTTGGTGTAGAATTTATTTGCAATGGCGTGAACGCGCTCTTGTGTTTTCCATGGAGAAGAAGTGTGATTGTACAAATATGGAACGTGATGACTTGGCTCGTTTCCATGCACGTAATTCCCCATAATTCCATCGCGCGTGATGTCTTCATTCTTCTCAATGTATTTGTCATCGAGATGCATCGTGAACAACGAATCGAGGTGCTCTTCAAATCTTTTCTTTCCACCCATTAATTCAATCATAGTTGGAATGGCGTGTGGAATGTACAAACTGAAATTCCATGAATTTCCTTCGATGAATCCTTGTCCGTGTGTGTCAAGCGGATCGAATGGAATTTTCCATTCACCATTGCTGAGCTTCGGTTGTGTGAACCCTGTTTGTGAATTGAAAACATTTCGATATGACTCTGATCGCATGAAATATTTCGCATACCCCAAGGTGACTTCTGATTTATTCGTGAGTGAAGAGAGTTGCGCTATGCACCAATCGTCGTAGGCATATTCCAACGTCTTGCTCACCGAAACTCCTGATTTGTCTTCAGGAACAAAACCAATTTCTTTGTAGTCTTTCAACCCTTCGAAATAATCGACATTGGCCGTTTGATCGCAGGCTTTGTACGCTTCCTTCAAATTGAAATTCCCCACTTGTTTCACTGCAGCATCTGCTATGACAGACACAGCGTGATATCCGGTCATGCACCAATTCTCATTGGCGTAATGACTCCATACGGGTAACATGTGATGCACACTTTGCTTCTGATGTGCAAGCATGGAGTGAATCATGTTGTTGTTTCGTGTTGGTTGAATGAGGTTGAACAATGGATGAAGCGCGCGATAGGTGTCCCACAGCGAAAAGACGGTGTAGTTTTCAAATCCTTCGGAGTTGTGAATGTTCTGATCTAAACCCTTGTAATTTCCATCTACATCTTCATACAAAACAGGCGAGAGGCACGTGTGATAAAGCGCGGTGTAGAAAATGGTTTCTTTGTTTTTATCTGGAATTTGAACCGTTACTTTTTGAAGTTCCTTTTCCCATTTCGCTTGGGTTTCTTTTTTTATCTGTTCGAAATTCCAATGCGGAATTTCTGCTCGAAGATTTTCCAAAGCACCTTCTGTGCTGGTGTTGGAAAGCGCCCATTTGATTTGCAATGGACTGTCACTCTTTTCGAATTCTAAGAGCATTCGAATTTCTTTTCCAGCTGCCTCAGGAAAGTTTTTCGACTGATTGAATTTGCGGTAGAAGCCTTTGTAGTCTTGCTCGCTAAGATTCGCAGTAGAATATTCTTTCATTGGTTTTGAAAAAGCAGCAGCGAAATAAACCGTTCTTGTCTTCGCCCAACCGCTGGTTATGCGGTAACCGGTGATGAGCGAATCGTTTTCAACGCGAATGAAAGTCCAGACATTTTTTCCATCGTAGTTGTAGATGTTGTAAGTGAAATCTAAAATGACTTCAGGATTTTCATTTTGAGGAAAGGTGTATTTATGAAATCCCACGCGATCAGAGGCTGTGAGTTCTGCAAGAATTTTGTGGTCATCGAGCATCACACTGTAAAAACCCGGAGATGCTTTTTCATTTTTATGTTGAAAGGATGATTGAAAGTTTTCTGCTTTTAAATCGACTTGTCCTGTTGTGGGCATGACTAAAAAATCTCCGAGGTCTGAATGTCCAGTGCCTGAAAAATGCGTGTGCGCAAAACCTTGAATGACTGAATCTTGGTATTGATATCCGACACAATAGTTATAGACTTCGCTGTTGTATTCTCCTTTTTCGTTGAAGTAGTTTGAACGTTTCGTTTCTGGCGAAAGCTGCACCATTCCGAAAGGCGCAGTGGCGCCGGGATACGTGTGTCCCATTCGGTTTGTCCCAATGAATACATTTACTTTTTCAATGAGCTGTCCTGAACTAGTTTGAACCAATCCAAGCAAAGAAAGTAAAACGATGAAGCGCATTTTTTTCATTCTATTTCAGCGAATAATTGTGTCCAACATTCTTGAAAAAGAACGTCCATTTGTCGGTTTGCTCTGCTATGATTTGTTCTGTGCTTTTTCCAGCTCCGTGTCCAGCGCTTGTTTCAATGCGAATAATCGCGGGTCTTTCATGCGTTGTGCATTCTTGAAGCATGGCTGCGAACTTGAAGCTGTGTGCGGGAACTACGCGATCGTCGTGATCTGCTGTCATGACCATTGTTGCTGGGTAGTTCGTGTTTGGCTTCAAGTTGTGATACGGCGAATAACCTTTGAGATAGTTGAACATTTGTTCCGATTCGTCGGCATTTCCGTATTCGGGAATCCATCCTTTTCCTACGGTGAAGTGGTGGTAGCGAAGCATGTCTAACACGCCAACGGCGGGAAAGGCAACAGCGAATTTTTCAGGGTGTTGCGTCATGCAAGCGCCCACTAAAAGTCCGCCGTTTGATCCGCCTTCAATTCCTAATTTTTGTGTTGAAGTGTATTTGTTGTCGATGAGAAAATCGGCGCAAGCCAAGAAATCGTCGAAGACATTTTGTTTGTTGTACAGCATTCCGCCTTTGTGCCAGTTCTCTCCGAATTCGCCGCCACCGCGAAGGTTCGCCATGGCGAACACGCCGCCTTGTTCAAGAAGAATTAATCGAGAAGAAGAGAATGAAGGCGTTAATGAAATGTTGAATCCTCCGTATCCATAGAGCAGTGTTGGGTTGGTTCCGTCTAACACAAGTCCTTTTTTATGAACGAGAAAGAGGGGGACTTGTGTTCCGTCTTTCGACGTGACTAAAACTTGTTTGCTTTCGTAGTCGTTCATGTTGAAATCGACCGAGGGTCTGTGATATTCACCGTAGGTTAGGTCTTCGACATTGAAGGAATAGATGACACCCGGATAGGTGAACGAAGTGAAGGTGAAGTAACACGTTTTTTCTTGACGCTTGCCTGAGAATCCGCTTGCGGTGCCGGTTCCATCGGGAAGCGTTATTTTCTTGATGTTCTTTCCTTCATAGTCGCAGGCTTCAATTTCGGTGTTGGCCATGTTGAGGTAATGAAGGAATAATTTTCCACCGCAGGTGGAAACACCTTCCAACAAGCGTTTGTCTTCGGGAATGATTGTCTTCCAATTTTTAGGATTCGGATTAGCTGGATTCACTTTTACCAATCTGTAATTGGGTGCATCGATGTCTGTGTGCACGATGAGTTCACCGTCAATAGCCACTTCCACCACAGAGCTGTGATGACTTAGATCTGTGAACAAGGGAATGAAGTTCATTCCTCCATTAGCGATGTCTTTGTAATAAACGGCGTAACCATCTGTTCCAGGAGCAGAGGTGATGAACAAGTAGCGCTTGTCTTCGCTTAATCCAGCATTGTTGTAATACGTTGGATTCTTTTTGTCGTCGTAAACGAGTTTGTCTGTATCCTGTGTTGTTCCGAGTGCATGGTAGTATACGGCATGATTCATATTGTTTCCGCTGAGCACTTCGCCTTCAGAAGGAGCTGGGTATCGGCTGTAGAAGAATCCATTTCCAAACCAAGAAGCACCACTAAACTTCACCCATTCAATAGGCGCTTCAACTTCTATTCCTGTTTCAATATTGAAAATATGTATGTTGCTCCAATCGCTACCTGCCTTGCTCACAGCAACAGCCATTAGGGTGTGGTCGTCGTTTGAGTCAAGCAAACTGTATGTTGTGAGTCCTTTCGGATCCAATGCATTTGGATCAATAAAAACTCTTTCAGCACCGCGCATTCCTTTTTTTACGTAGCAGACTGCTTGTGGTTGAAGGCCAGTGTTCTTCCAGAAAAAATAAAAATCGCCGTGTTTATCGGGAGCACTTACTTTTTCAAAATTGAAAATGGAAGTATAGCGTGTTCGAATTTCTGAACGCATGGTTTCACTCTTCAAATAATTTTCCGTGAGCGCTTGCTCATCCTTCACCCACTGAATGGTGCGTTGGCTGCCATCGTCTTCAAGACCGTAAAACGGATCGTATACTTTCGAACCGAAAAATCCGAAGGTAGTGTCTTGAATGTTTTTGTTTTGGGGTTGTTGAATTTGCATAACGGTGATTTCTTGTTTGCACGCTGCGAGAAAAGCGATGCATGCGATGGTGAAATATTTTTTCATTTTATTCTTCAATGAAGTTTAGATTTTTTCCAAAGGTCTCGGGCAGATAGGCAAGGGCAATTAAAGCAATTGAAATGGTTACTCCGCCAATGAGTAAGGCACTATTAATTACTCCGAAAGTGGGTTCTATGTATTTGAACGTTAAAACTATTGGGACGGTAGAACCACGCACGAAGTTCGGAACCGTAGAAGCTACGGTAGAGCGAATGTTCGTTCCAAATTGTTCAGCAGCATTCGATACAAACAACACCCAGTAACCGGTTGTGGCGCCAAGCAGAGCGGCCAAAGCATAAAATGTACTTACAGAATGATGGTGTACGAGTAGGAAGTAGAGGCTTATAATAACGGTAGTGCCGAGGTAAAAGAAGATGATTTTTTTTCTGCTTTTCATGAACTGACTAATAAATCCGGAAATGAGATCTCCTCCCGAAAGCCCGAGATAACAAAAGATGATGCACGTGGTTGGATCAATGGTTCCGTCGACCTCTAACACCGTTGCGAATTTATCTGAAAATTTAATGAGCAGTCCAACGCAGAACCAAACAGGCAGTCCAATAGCGATGCATGATAGGTAGCGAAGCACACGATCTTTTGTTTTGAAAAGCATGAAAAAATTTCCTCGCTGAACATTTTGCTTTTCGACCTTGTCGAACATTTCGCTTTCAAATGTTTGGAAGCGCATGAATAAAAGAACAAGACCTAAGCACCCGCCAATAATGTAGGACACCTGCCAAGATTCTAATCCGAGCATGGTGAAGTGAATTTTATGAATGCCAACAGCGGCAACAGCTCCGAGGGCACCCATGGTTACAATAATCATAGTTCCGATTCCTCTTTTTTCCTTCGACATGGATTCGTTAATGAGGGTAACGGCCGCACCTAATTCTCCGGCAAGTCCAATTCCAGTTATAAATCGAATGATAGAATAGGCTTCTACATTTGTAACGAAGGCATTCGCGATGTTGGCTAATGAATAAATTAGAATGGATCCAAAAAGTATTTTCTTTCTTCCTCTCTTGTCGCCTAGGATTCCCCAGATGAGTCCACCTAGTATGATTCCCGACATTTGCCAAAGGAAGAGGCTGTAGTCGTATGTCTTAATAAGATTTTCATCGGTGATGCCTATTCCTCTTAAGCTTTCTTTACTTACAATGTTGAAGAGTTGAAGGTCGTAGATATCTACGAAATATCCGAGAGAGGCAACCAGTATGGTTAGTCCTAATTTTTTATCAAATGATTTTGGCATGAAGGCAAGACTTATTTGTCTTGCAAGATACTATTGGAATGATTACGAAGTAATCTTTGGTCTTCTAAAGGGAAGAAGAATTTTTCATTCCATCCTTGGTTTGTCCACTCCATCATGGAAACTGTTTCAATGGTCCAGGTTTCTTCGAGGGAAAGTTGAAGGGCTTTCGATTTTGCATTTTCAAACTCATCAGTTGTCCAATTGTTCCTAACTAAAGCTACTTCAGCTTTCGGGAATTCAAAAGAAACGGGTGAATGCGCAAAGTTGTTCCAATCGATAAGGACTTCAATAATTTTATTTTTAATTTCTTCGAGTGAAGTGCTTGGTTCGGGCTGAATAGAAATTTGTTTAAAAACAGTGTTGAATCCAATTTTCTTCAACGATAACTTGAAACTTGTAATGTTATGTAAAGCATTTTGCAATGCCTTTCCCAATTCAAAAACACCGTCTTCATCTGTGTTAAACTGAAAAGACAAGGGAAGGTATACGGGTTTAACAATGGCTTCTAGATTTTTTGGCGCAAGCAATTTTCCTTGAATAGCTCGAGTTCTCAGCTCTTCAGGAAGACTGGGCTTAAGTGCTATGAAGTAAAAATTGCTGTGAGACATTGTCACCCAAATTTACAACCAAATAATTGCACAGACAATAAAAACAACGATTATGACTAAATAATACCAAACATCTACGAACCAAGGAAAGTACTCTTTGTAGAATTCTTTAAATTTTGATTCCATCAATTAAATACAAAAAGGTATACGCTAAGAACGGAGAGTGTAAGAAGAACCCATTTTTTAGTACGAATATCCATTGTGTTGTGAATTAGTGTTTGTCAAAAAGAAGGTTTTCTTCCCTTTTATTTACATAAGATTTGAATGGTTTTCAATATCGTTGTGTTAATTGCATGCCGAAGGAATTCCTTTAAGATGTAACTTTGTTCTCGTGAGAAGAGGAATTCAACATAGTATATATTCAGTTATACCGGTATTTGCTGCATTATGTTTAATGGCAGGCTGTTCGAGTTATAAGTCGCAGCTTGGAGATGCAAAGGAATACGAAGAGGCACGAATGTATACCAAAGCATTCAGTTTATACTCAGACCTGCTAGCGCAGAAGGAAACCATGGAGGCGCTCATAGGTAAGAAAAGGGTGGTTGAGGCGATCATTCGCGAAAATTACGATGGCCCTATTCGAATGCTTTGCATGCAAGAAAAACTTAGAGAGGCTGATCAGCTTTATTCAGAGCTTACAGTTTTCGTTGAAGAAAATAAAGCATTGGATGTGAAGGAACCCTTTGGTTTGAAAGAATTCATTCTTCAATCGAAACAATCCTATTGTGAAGGTTTATATAAAAAGGCTGAGGCTGAAGTTCTATCATTCAATTATGATGGTGCTAGGGACAAGTTGAAAGAGATCAGAAGTTTCTTCAACAACTTTCCGAATTTAGATTATCTCGAGAGTTTGTGTGAGCTTTATCCGAATTATTATCTAGCGACGAAGTCTATGGAAGAGGGGCGTCTGCGCGATGCTTTCAAAGCATTAAAGAAAATTGAAGCAATTGATCCGTCCTTTAAGGATTCTAAGCAGATGTTGGAGAACTGTTTGAAAATGGGGAGAATTACGCTTGCTTACGTTAGTGTTGATAAGGGAAATGTTAGCAACGACGTGGAAATGGAAATGGGTGCTTTTGTGGTGCAGTCTCTCTTGGAAAACAAAGATCCATTTTTAGTGATATTAGACCGCGATTATACTTCAAGTTTATTAGAAGAACAGAAGTTGGGGATGTCTGGTCTTTACGATGAAAAATCGTTGATTCAAGCTGGGAAACTAATTGGGGCAAAGTATATTTTATTAGGGGAAATAATAGAATTCGTTGCTGATCAAAAGCTAAATGATTACGGTCTTAAAAAAGGTTTTTTAGGAAAGACAATTGGCGATTCTAAGGTGAAGTATCGTCATTGGAACAAGAAGTTTTCGCTTCAAATAAAATACAGAATTAGTATGGTAGATGCTGAGACCGGTGAGACACTTTTTAATTCCGTATATCCTTTGAACAAGTTGAGTGAAATTGAATGGGCAGAGTACAATGGGGATTATAAGATGGTATATCCGGGAAATTGGAAATGGGAACTCATTAAGACGGGTGAAGACCACGTTGATATTTCGAAGTATGCAGAGCTTCAAAAATTATTCAAACAAAAACCATTGGGTAATGAGTTGAATCAATTGCGGACCAATTTTCTGCTAGAGCTTTCAAGCACGGTGAAAATAGGATTAGAGACAAAGATTATTGAATTAACTCCTTAGGCGGAAAGCCGCTCGTGAATTTTCATTATTTCATTCAATACAAAATTGTTTTCGTTGTTCTGAATTCGAAAGGTTTTTTCTGGTGGAAAAGAATCGTTTGATTTCTGCAGCTCATCGCGCTTTGAGAATTCGTTTTCGCTTAATCCACTTCGTTGCATAACACGTTTCTTGCGCGTTTCTTTTTCCGCAATAACTTCAATTAACCAGTCACAATTTTCTAATTGAAAGGAATTGGCTAACGCCGATTCACGAATAATGTATTTCGAATTTTGAGTGGATTTCCATCGGATGAATACGTTCTGAACAAAAGCGTGAATAAGGGTTTCAAGGCGAAGTCTTTTTTCTTCGTTCGAAAAAATTACAGCAGCAATTTCAGATTTCCAAGTGTCTTTCGAAAAATCTAAATTGTTATCTTCCGAAGGACCTTTCGGAGAACCTTCCATCGAACCTTTCGGAGAACCTAGAATTTCTCTAACTTCATTTTGAATAGATGGAATGAGGTATGCTTTCTTGGCCTCTTCGTCGGAATTGAAAACAGGGATTCCAAGTGCAACGAAGGCCTTTGCAACGGTAGATTTTCCTGACCCGATATTTCCTGTTAATCCAACGACTTGCATAGAAAAAATAATTCAAGCTAACAAAACGAAATGTATCTTTGCCGCATGTCAAAAGTAAACGAAGTTCTTATTGCTCCATCGGTTTTATCTGCCGATTTTGCAAATCTTCAGCGCGATATAGAGATGATTAATGATTCGGCTGCAGATTGGTTTCATGTAGATGTAATGGACGGAATGTTTGTTCCGAATATTTCTTTCGGTATGCCAGTTATTAAAGCATTGAAGAAACACGCAAAGAAACCTTTGGATGTTCATCTGATGATTGCACAACCAGAAAGATATATATCAGATTTCAAGGCTGTGGGTGCAGATATTCTTACTGTACACGCCGAGGCTTGCACACACTTGCATAGAACTATTCAAGCCATTAAGGCTGAAGGTATGAAGGCAGGTGTAGCGTTGAATCCGCACACTCCTTTGAGTGCAATTGAAGAAGTTTTAGAAGATGTTGATTTGATTTTGATCATGTCGGTTAATCCTGGCTTTGGTGGCCAGCAGTTTATTGAAAACACCTACTCGAAGCTCGAGCGTTTGAAAGCGATGTTGGCTAATGTGACGAATAAACCAGCTATTGAAGTAGATGGCGGTGTGAATGCGACAAACGCTCCAAAGCTCAAAGCTGCGGGAGCAACGGCGTTGGTCGCTGGAAACTTTGTATTTTCAAGTTCCAATCCAACAACAACAATTCAAGAATTAAAAATGTCTGTCAATGGCTAAGAAAAATAGTGGAGTGAATTTGTTTAAGTTCCGTGTGATCATGGACACTGAACAGGATGTATTTCGTGATGTTGAAATTGAAACAGAATCGAATTTTGATTCTCTGCACAAGGCAGTGCTTGACGCTTTCGATTTTGAACAAGGTGAAATGGCGAGCTTTTATTTGAGTGATGAAGAGTGGAGTAAGGGATTAGAGATTTCGCTGATGGACATGGGTGGAGTGGACGAGGATTCGCTTTCAATGTCGACAACCATTCTTTCAGATATGGTTATGAAGCCTGGCGATAAAATTTTATATGTGTATGATTTCATGCGCATGTGGATTTTTTATATTGAATTGGTGGAAGTGAAAAAGGACAAGCCAAGTACCATTTATCCGCGAGTTGCACTTGCCTTTGGTGATGCGCCTTCACAGGACAGCAAAGAGTTTCAGGACATGTTCGAGTCGGATATAGTTGGAGGTGCAGCAGTTGCTGGAACAGAATTGGAAGAAGATGAAGAGGATGAGTTTGGTGAAGACGATTCGATATTTGATGAAGATGAATTCGACGGGTCTTATACCTACGATAATGAATAAGTTTTTGGCAATAGCCCTATTCGTTTTCTTTGTCTCTTGTGAAAACAAAGAGCGCAAGGTGACTTCTGATTTATTGAATTTTCCTTCAGCGGAGAATGGAGAAGTGCATGGCGATTTGCCAGAGATTTCATTTGAAGCGGCTGAGTTTAACTTTGGAAAAGTTGCTGTAGGAGAGAAAATTGTTCATTCTTATTCATTCGTAAATAAGGGGAAAGCAGATCTTCAAATAGCTCAAGTAACCCCGAGTTGCGGATGTACCACCTTGAAAGATTGGCCGAAAGAACCCATAGCTCCGGGGCAATCGGGGGTCATTACTGTTGAATTTAATAGCGCGGGATTTTCCGGAAACATTGAAAAGACCATTCAAGTTGCAACGAATGGGATACCCCGTGATTTTTATTTGAAACTGAAAGGGGAGGTGTCTGGACAAGCTTTGGATGCCGCAAGACCGGGGGTTGAGATGGATCGCGTGAAGTAATTTATTTCAGCGGCCATATTTAAGTACATTTGCAAACTAAAATAGAAAACAAAATGATTTTATTACAAGCACCACAAGGAGAGCAAAGCATGATGCCCATGTTATTAATGATGGGAGGAATGTTCGTTATTATGTATTTCTTCATGATTCGCCCACAGATGAAAAAGGCGAAAGAAGCGAAAAAGTTTCAAGACGGAATTGGCGTAGGTGACAAGATTGTAACTGTTGGTGGAATTCACGGGAAAGTTGTTGAAGTAGACGACACAACAGTGGTTATTGGTTTAGACCAAGGACGCATGCGCATTGAGAAAGCAGCTTTAAGTGCAGACAGAACTGTTAGCGAAGGCCAGCAGAAGTAAGAAACATTAAATCATTAAAAAGGCCGCATTCGCGGCCTTTTTTGTTGTCTTATCTAAAAGTTAGTACTTCTTTTTCTTAGCACCACCTTCTTTGAATTTCCATCCGCCTGCGCGTCCACTTGAACTTCCAGCAGAACTACCCGCTGAACTTCCTGCTGAACTTCTTTCTCCGCTAGAACGTCTTTCACCACCTGCAGAACTGCGCTCTGAAGTGCTTCTGTCCGATCCGCCAGTGCGAGGTCCACGATCACGGTTGTATCCGCTACCTGAACTTCTTTCGCCACCGCCTGAGCTTCTTTCACTGCTGCCACGGTTTTCATATCCGCCGCTGTAGCTCTTGTTGCCACGCATGCGAACCCGTCCGATACCCGCTTCTTGATTACCACGTGATTCAACGCGAATAGAACGTCCACGGTATTTTACTCCTGCATTGAATACTTCCAATACTTTGTCGTAAGATGCTGTGCGCACTTCAAACAAAGAGAAGGTGTCTTTCAAATCAGACCATGGAATCTCTTGTTCGCTTACTCCGGTTGCTTCAGCAATGTAGGTCTTCAGTGTGTTGAAAGTAAATTGATCTTTCTTTCCAACATTGATGTACATCTTCACAACACCTGGTGTTGCTCCACGAGCATCGCCACGAGACGCATCGACATTCAAGTCTGGTGCATTCTTGTAATACTCTAAGAAACGGTTGAATTCAGTAGAAACGAAATGTTGAATCACTTGCTCTTTCGTGAAATCTGCGAATTCTTCGTAAACCGCTGGTAAATATTTTCCAATACTTCCTTGATTCACTTCTGTTTCTTTCACACGATTAACCAAGTGAAGCAATTGCTTCTCACAAACATCTGCAGGCGTAGGAAGTGTTCCCTTTGTAAATGTTGTTTGAATAATTTTCTCCAATTGCTTAATTCTGAAGTTTTCCTTCATGTTAATTAAAACAATGCTAATTCCTTTCTTACCTGCACGAGCCGTACGTCCACTTCTGTGTGTGTAGTTCTCGATTTCGTCAGGAAGGTTGTACTGAATAACGTGTGTAACGTCGTTCACATCAATACCACGCGCAGCAACGTCTGTCGCTACAAGCATTTGAAGAGTGCGGTTACGGTAACGCTTCATTACATTGTCACGCTGTGCTTGAGACAGGTCACCGTGAATTGAATCTGCGTTGTATCCGTCTTTGATCAAAGCCTCAGAAACAGATTGTGTTTCAGCTTTGGTTCTACAAAATACAATTGCGAAAATATCAGGATTAAAATCGGCAAGTCTTTTCAATGCCAAGTACTTGTCGCGTTGGTGAGTCACATAATAAACGTGTTCAATGTTCTCATTACCTGAGTTTTTACTTCCAACAGTAATTTCAACTGGGTTGGTCATGTAGTTGCGAGCAATGCGCGAAACTTCAGCAGGCATAGTAGCCGAGAACAACCACGTGTGCTTCGTCTCTGGAGTTTCAGATAAAATTGCATCTAAATCTTCTTTGAAACCCATGTGAAGCATTTCATCGGCTTCATCTAGAACTACAAAGTCAACAGCGCTTAAATCAATCACTCCACGCTCAATTAAGTCTAAGGTTCTTCCTGGAGTACCTACTAAGATTTGTGCGCCGCGTTTGATCTCGCGAATTTGAGTTTCAATGCTTGCTCCACCATATACTGGAACTACGTTCGCTCCGGTTGTGTGTGCAGAATAGCGTTGAATGTCTTTCGCAATTTGAACACACAACTCGCGAGTTGGTGCTAGAATGAAAGCTTGCGTTTTTTTGTTTTGAAAGTCAAGAAGCTCTAACAATGGAAGTCCGAACGCTGCGGTCTTTCCTGTTCCCGTCTGTGCTAGTGCAACAACGTCTGTTGTGCCTGTAAGCATGTGCGGAATAGCTTGTTCTTGAATTGGTGTTGGGGTCTCAAACCCCATTTCAGCGATAGCTGAAACTGTGGTCTTCGATAGACCAAGTTCTTGAAATGTTGTCATATATTTTATTTAGTCGCCCGATGTCGGATTGAATTCGACGACCGTATTCCCTGAGCTAAATTCTGTTTACGCCAACAGAAAAAGGAAATGTGATAGTTAAACCCGCCCCTTAAAGGCGGCGCAAAGATACTACATTTATTAACAATTGTGAATAAAATAATTAAGCCCCTGAATTTCAGAGGCTTAATTGTGAATAAGAGTTCTTTATTTTGCTTTTAATCCTAGTTTTAGAATAGCGACACCAAAGGAACAATCCATTTTTTCCATTTCAGCCAATACCTCTTTCATGCTTTTTTCTTCATCAAAGGTATATGCGTTATCGTATTTCTTCTCAAGACCATTTAGGCAAGTCATGAATTCACCTTGTTCACTTTCCATTTCCTGCATAACTTCCATATTGGGAAGTAATGCCATCATTTGTTCAGGTTCCAACGCAGACATTTTTTCTTCAATTGCCTTTTCAGGATTTTCTGCTTGTGCCGATTCAATAAGGATTTTAACGAATTCCGGAGTCAACCTGTTTTCTAGAGATTTTGTGCAACCGCAAAGGTCAGCAGCAACTTCCTTTTCCTTACCCATACTACATCCAGAAGCAATTAGAACTAACGCCATACCAAATATGGCCATTGAAGATTTGATTTTCATATTATTTATTGTTTTGATTTAGTTTATTTTTTTTATTCGCCTTCGGTAACTTCGGCTTCTTGAACTTCCGCACCAAACATGAAGAGTGCAGCTGCAAAGTCACATTCAATCTCATACAATTCAACCATAATCGAATTGTACATTTCAGGCGTGTCTAATTCAGTGTTGTCGTATTTCATTTCCATTTTTGAAATGCAACGCAAGAACTGTCCGTTGTCGTCGCCCATGCTCTGCATCCACTCCATGTCTTTCGCGGCTTTATCTGGATTGTTCGTAATGAAAGTGAGAAGGGCAGTGTTGAATTCGTCTTCTGTTTCAGCAATTAATTTGAAGCCTATAATTTCACGAAATTCTGGGCTGACGTTATTTTTGATAATGTTTGAGCATTCACAAATGTCAATCGCAGCGCGACGTTCAAGTGATTGAGCACTTAGATTGCTGTTGAATAAGCAAGTAATTGCTAAGGCAAGTGTAAAGGTTAGTTTTTTCATAATTCAACGTTTTGTGTTTCTGGTTCTCCTTTGATGCGTTTCAATGCAAGCTCTTTAGCGAATTCTACAAATACTTTATAAGCTTGCGTAAAGGTAAAACGGTCTTCGAAAGTTTTGAAAATAATATTTCTTCGAGCCATACCATTTAACAATGTTCTTCTGCTTTCATTGTCGCGCAAAGTCTTGTTGCTTTCAATAAGATCAATGAATGAACTATTCAAAAAATAGTTATCAATTTCTTCGAAGGTGAATTCATTGAAGTCGAAAGACTCTATGAAATTCCGGCCGTCGCGATCCAATTCGTAACTTAAGATAGCAATGAAAATACTTACGTCTCGAGAAAAGTTCTCTTGCGTGTCTTTGCTTAACAAGTAACAGAACTCTGGCTTCATGATTAATTCAAGGTCGAAGGACACTTTGAAAAACTCGGTGTAAAACGATTCGTTTTCTTTCAAGCTATTGAAATGCTCTTCGTTGTTCAATAAGAACTTACCACTCATGAGTTCTTCAACAATTTGTCTATGGTGCGGAGGATATACCATGTTATAATTTTATTGCGGGTTCAATTTTTAATTTAGGAACATCGAGTATCGATGTTGTAGTCTCAATAGAAACACGATCGCTTTTCTTCGAGTAATCAATTTGAAGTTCTTCGTCGAACAACAGTCCGGTTACCGCAAAGAATTTGTCTGTTTCAATTTGATCGAAATCTTTTTTCAATGCTTTGAAGCACCAGCCGAAGAAGTCGTTCACAGGCATACTGGCAGCAAGCTTTTCTTTGAATAATGTTCGGTCGAAAATCCAACGGTCGAAATCGGCTTCAGAATTTTCTACAATAACAGGTGCTTCAATTTGGAATTGCTCGAAGAATTCACGCACTTTGAAGTACATGTCTTTCGCGTAAACCATTGTTCGAGTTCCTTTCAATAAAGGTGGCGTTTCCACTTTGTACGGATTGCGCAGGAATTCGATAAATCCGGTTAGAATTAAAGATTCCGTACGAATGCGTTCAAGAAGTGGAATCAATTCATTGGTTAGAATTTTCGATTGCTTCAGTAAGTCTTGATTGGTTTGAATGAGCTGCGTGTAGAGCTTCTCATATTCACTTCGTGTCGTCTCGTCGGAATAATCGAGACGCTTACGGTTCGCGTATTCGCACACCTCAACCAATTTGCTCGTTACCGATTCGCTGTGATTCACATCGAGAATTCGGTTTAAAGGAAGAATATAGTATTCAATCCAGAAGGAAGCTTTGTGAACTTTTTCGCGGTATTGAACGCGGTCAATGTTCGATTTCAAATCGCGTGTTTCAGCCAATAATCTGAAGGCATTGCGTTCAACCAAATCAACGAATTCACGCACTTGCCCGGAAAGGTTTTTAATTCTTTCTTGAAGAATGTCGCGGTCGGAATGTTCGCTTTTGCGAATCTTCATGAACAATTCAGAAATGGCTCCTTTGTATTTTTCAATGGTTTCTGGAAGAAGTGGTTTGAATTCAAACAACAAAAATTCCATTAACTTGAAATACACATCGCGCATTTCGAAATCACTTCCAATCGAACGAACAACACGGTATTCACGCAAGCGACTTTTCATTTGCGCACCGTGTTTGTGACATATCATATCGAAAACTTCCTTCGTAATGAGTCCGTCTTGTTGCTGGTATTCAAACAAGTCGCGCACCACATCGAAGTAGGTGTTCAGGAAGTTTAATATGGTCCGTGGTTCGGCTTTAATCATTTTTCTTCTGATTCTAAATGGTAGCAAACTTTTACTTCTTCAATTTCTTGAATGTTGGAAGGGTATAGGTTTGCGAAGTCTGGGGCTGTTAATAATGTTGACATTAGTTTTCTGATATTTTTAGGTCTTCACGACGCACAGCGTGCTGCTTGTCGTTCAAATTAATTTTTCCTTTCGAACGGAAGATGAAATAGTACTTCGAGAATCCGTCATACGGCTGAGGTGCAGCGAAGATGGGTAAGAAGTTGTGTTCTTTACAGAACTGAACCAATTGCGGACGATTGTGCTCGTCAATGGTTCCGATCTCATCAATGAACAAGGCAATCTTATTCTCCGGAGCAGAAACTGCTAGACGATTGATAATAGCCATGACAATAACCAGACGAATCATGCGGTCAGTTCCGTCCGATTCTACTTGTTCTTTCAAGTCAACACGCTTCAACTTTCCTTTCACATCAAGATGCAATTCAATGTCGAATAGATCTTCAAATTCAATGGTTTTTCCAGCGTCCAAATATTGATTCAAGATTTTCAAATCTTCTCCTTGTTCGAATTCAAAAGCCAATTGAGAATTTAAATTTTCGATGGAAGCAATTCTTTCTAAGTCGAACAACACGCGTTTGTTATCTACCAATTCAATGCGAAGTGATTCAATGTTCGAGATTCTGGTTTTAGCCAAGCTCTCGTTGAAGCGGTTGTATACGAATGTTTTGAATTCTTCGTAACGCTTGCGCAAGGTGAAAGCAGGGTTCGCGAACTGCGTTGAAATACTTCCCAAAAGTCCATCGATACTTTTTACTTTATCGTTGATACACGCGATTTCATCTTCCAAATATTTGATGAATTCTTCTTCGTCTGCCATTGCAGAATTCGTTTTGAAACGCAAGTGGTCGAACATTCGGTCTTTGTTGCCTTTCAACGTATCGCGATCGGTGTTCGAGATTTTTATTTTGCCGTAAATTTCGTCGAGAGATTCGGTTGTGTCGAATTCTGTTGGAACAATTCCGAAGGTTTCAATTTCTGCTTTGCGACGTTTCAATTCAATAATACGCTCTTCACTTCTGCGCGTTTCTTCACGCAGAGATTCGAGTAAAAGTGTTTTGTCGGAAAGCTCTTTTTTCAATTTGCTCAAGTCACCCTCACACTTTTCTTTTTCGGCCTTCATCGTGCGCAGTTCTTTTCCTGCAGCGTCAGCTTCTTTTTCAAGTTTCGGTTTATTCTTCAGCTTGTTCAATTTCGCTTTCACTTCTTCAATGTCGGTATGAATGACATCGAGTTCTTTTTGCGCCTTGTCGAAATTCAACGCAACAGCCCAAAGTTTTTCGAGTTCGGCTTTTTCACGTTTCAATTCTTGAAGTTCTTCTTTCAAAGACTTTACCGAAGGAATGTCGGCAAGAACTAAATCTTTTGGCAATGTAATTTCTCCATCGAAGATGCTCAAAGTAGTTCCAGCCTTGGTGATTTTTTTCTTCACCAACTTACTTGGCAACGCCGCGAATTCTTGAGAGAACACGGTGTTCAGGATTTTACGAATGTCATCCTTCGCTGTAATCTTATGAATTAACTGATCGTCGTAATTTTTTATTTGCGCTTCTAACTTCCCGCAGGTCAAGTCAATTTTTTGAAGTTTCACTTCCAAGTTTTTCGAATCTAATTTTTGATTCTCAACCATGGTAATGCGCACCTCAGATTCACGACGTTTTGCATCTAGATTCAACAATGATTCTTCTAGGAATTTCTTTCCTTCGAAAGAAGCAATTTCATCTAATTGTGTTTGAAGAGTAATGAACGTCTTTTCTTGAATCTCAACTTCTAATTCACGCTTTCCCAATTCACGATTTAAATCCTCTTGTTTTGGTTTTAGCTTTTCATTTAGATTAAGAAGTGTTGTTTGATACTGCTTCTCTTTTTCTAAACGGGAACTGTCGAGTTCATTAATAACACCGTTGTATTGTTTGTCGAAAGCATACACCAAATCGCTAACGATGCGTGTTTTTGCTTTGAACAAATTCACAACTTCACGAAATTCTTCAAATTCTTTTTGAATGCTTTTTACGGTACGGATTTCTTCGTTAATGCGAAGCAAATCGTTAATGTCTTTTTTGTTTTTTTGCGAGAAACTAAGTCCCTCGTTCTCTCGATTGTCGGCAACAATTAAACTTTCTTTTAAAGTTTTGTTCGTGATTAACTTCGAGTTAATCAAATAGCGATAAACCTTCGAAAAGTTGTTTGAAAGTCCGTCGGTGCGAACGCTATCTTCCAACCAAATAGCAGCATCGTTCTTTCTTCCTCTAGAGTATACAGTATTGAAAACTTCAGTTTTGCTTTTGAAGAGATAGAGCTCTACGCCAGCAGTTTTGAGTTCTTCTTGAACCTCATCCCATTTGCGAATGCGTTGATGTGCACCTTCTTTTTTGAAGAAGTTTTCGGAATTGTATTCTCCGGAAAAACGGAAGTACTCCAACTCGCCATCGCTGTCGCGCTTTACAAGTATGCAATAGCTTGAATTGTTCTTCTTGATTTCGAAAATAATGTAACTCTGGTTGTGAGTAGGGAAGTAGTGATGAATGGTTTCCTTGTCTCCACGTCGCTGTCCGGAAAAGGACATCTTCGATCCATCTACAATGAACAAAAAGTTCAAGGTGTAAATAAGGGTTGACTTACCAACGTTGTTAGGTCCTACCAATTGCAACGAATCGCAATCGTCTAAACGCATTTCTGCGTTCACATAGGTGCTGGTGTTTATCCCAATAATTCGGGTTATCATACGAAAAAGTTTAGGTCATGTGTTGTGCGACAAATTCGCACCGAACACACAAATCTAAACGGCTTGCGTCGCTTCGAAAAGGAATGTTAATAAATGTGGAAAAGTAAGCCTAGACCTAATTGCGCTTGTTCTGGAAGAACTCTTTCAGAATGGAGGAGCATTCGTCTTCCATTATTCCTCCAATCCATTCAGTCTTAGGGTGTAGCAGCCCTCTATCTTCGTTTTGAAAGATTGAAAATCCTCTTTTCGCATCGAATGCGCCGAAGACAATTCTGCCAATGCGCGTGTTGTAGGCAGCACCTCCGCACATAACACAAGGCTCTAACGTGACATAAAGCGTACACTTGTCTAAAGACTTGCCACTCAGATACTCCGAAGCGGCAGTAAAGGCCTGCATTTCTGCATGCGCAGTGAAGTCATGAAGTCGTTCTACAAGATTGTGTCCGCGAGCAATAATGCGGTCATCTGCCACAATAACGCACCCAACAGGAACTTCATCTTGTTCAGCAGCATAAAGGGCCTCTTTGATAGCCTGTTTCATGTAAAATTCGTCTTTATTCTCGTCGTTCAAAATCAGAAGTGTCGTTTAAATATTTCACGAAATCTCTTGTTGAAATCTCATGGTCGTTTGAGGTTGGAAAGTTAAATTGTTCACCCCAATATTTCGCTAAATATTCCTGCTCGAATTGTCCGGAAGTAGGAATTAGTAGTGCTTTCTTCCCAATAGCAGCCAATTCCATAAGCGTGCTATATCCAGATCTGCATACGATGTGTGAAGACTCGTTCATGAGTTGTTCCAGTTCAGAGCTGTTACAATAACCCAATGCTTTCACTAATTGGGAATGTGGCAACGGTTTACTTTCACCCGTAACAATAATTGGGAATCCGAGTTGAACAGCTTCTTCAATGATGTCTTTAGCGAATCTTGATCGTTGAGGCTCGGGGCCTGAAAGAATAACAAGCAATTGTTTTTTTAAAGGTGTTTGAATAGGCTTAATTTGACTGAGAGGTCCAATGAACGAGGCTTGGGCATAGGCTTTCGCGCTGCTAAGCTTACCGCTTAGTTTTGGTGTGTTCTCGAAATCTGGAATTTCAATTTTATTAAAATTTTTCAAGTTCCTGTTCAATACCCATTGCGGCAGGATTAAAAGGAGGCGAGGACCTGGCAAGGAAAGTTGGTGCGTAAGCATGACCGAATGAACGTTCGGGTGGTAAAATCCGTAGCGATTGTCAGAATAAAGAATGTCGTATGAATTTGTTTCCAGATGTTTTTGCAGCCACTTTTTTTCTTTTTTCCAGTTCGCACGAAACTCGAAAACACGGAGGCCTAGCTTGAAAAACAGACCTTTTCCACTTTCAATTTGAATGTGATTATTTGGAAGTGTAACGTAGAGTTGAATTCCAGGAAATCGGTTTCGAAAAAACGATTCCTGATTGTCGGAACAAGCGATTTCAACAATATTTCCTTCCTGAATAAATTGAGAAATACGCTCGCTTCCTCGAGTCATGTGTCCGTACCCCCAATCGAGCGCCGCGAAAAGTATTTTCTTTGGAGGTTTCAGTTTACGGACGTTGAATTCTAATCTCACGTTGCATGTTGTTTCCGCCTTGGGTAGGAATAAAATAGCCGGATACTTTTTTCTTTTTTCCGTTTCTGAGAAACGTGATATTCGCTTCGTCTCCGACAGCATATTGCTTCAATGTCTCTACTAATGTTTCGAAATTGGTAATTTCAATCTTATTCAATTCAACAATGATGTCGCCTGTCTGTAAACCAAGAGCAGCGCCCAAGCTAGTTGGTACAACCGTTTCAATCATTACACCTTTCCCTTTAAAACTTACGGCTGGAGAAATTCCAATTTTCGCACTGTTATCTGGAGCCCCAAAACCGAAGGGCATTTCATTCGGCATAGCGAATACCATTCCTTGTGGCATTTGAAGATTGTTGTCGAAGCTTAAATTGAATGAAGAGTCCATGATAGATAAATCGATATCTGGAAATTGTTTGAGAATGTCTTTCATGTTACCCATTTGATCTCCTTCGAAATTGAAAATAAGAGTATCGATCTGACCTGTGCTTGAAGTGTCAATTTTAATAATGGTGATATGATTTTTCTTTTGCACCTGAGCGAAAGAAAGCACGCTAATGAAGCAAAGGGTTAAAAGTGAAAAAAATATTTTCATGGTTTTATTATTTGATTTCAAAATTAAAATGAAATTTCAATCAAAGTAAATCCATTTGATGGAATGGAGAGTGTTTTTTTCCAAGAAACGGATTCTCCAGTTAAAATGTTTTTTCCAGTATTCAAATTAAGGGTAACTTCTTTCAGAGATTCCATGGGCAAGTCAAATGACTTTTCATTCAAATTGTAAAGGCACAAAAGTGTCTTTTTACCATCAGCTGATTTTCGAGCATAGGCATACGTATTCTCGTTCGGCACGAATTGGGTGAGTTTGCTTGTTGCGAGCCATTCGTTTTTCTTTCGGTAATTCAACAAGGATTGAAGGAAGTTGAATGCTTCGTTTTGAATTTCAGTTCTGCCTTTCTTTTCAAACGCATTTACTTTATGGTCAGGCCATTCGCCAGGAAATTCTTCGCGGACATGGGCGTCGGGATCGCAAAAACCGGTCATAAGAATTTCCGTTCCATAGTAAATGCACGGAATGCCACGAAGCGTTAGCAACATAGCATGAGCCATTTTCCATTTTTCGATATCTTTATTGAGAAGGGAATAGATGCGCGCTAAATCATGGTTGTCTAAAAACGTTACAAGATTTTCCGGATGAGCATAAAGATGATCATGCGCCAAGTCTAGTTCTATTCTACGCAGTCCTTCTTCCCAACCAAAAGGTTCAACAAGTCCTTTGGTCATGGCGAAATACAATTGGAAGTCGGTTACCCCGTCTAACTTCGAATCGAAACTCTGTCCAACTTTTTTCCCTTCGGGAAACCAAGACTGAACAGCAGAACCCTGCACCCAAGTCTCTCCGAACAGGAAGAGATTGGGATATTCTTCCTTCAATGAAGCATTCAACTTCGACATAAATAATTGGTCAGGGTAGCTGTAGGTATCAATTCGAAACGCATCGATGTTTCCCATTTCAACCCACCATATAGAATTTTGAATGAGATATTTCGAAAGGTGATCGTCTTGTTGATTTAAGTCAGGCATGTGGGTGTCGAACCAACCGTTTGCCATTAGGTTTTTGTCGTATTCACTGGCATAAGGGTCCATCATGGTTTCCGCACGGTAGTTTGTTTTTGTATAAGTCGGAAACCAATGAAACCAATTGCTGTCGGGCATTTCGCGGAAAAGCTGGTGTTGATCTCCCCAGTGGTTGTAGACCACGTCCCAAACATGCTTCATTTCTTTTTTCTTCATGCTTGTCGTTAGTTTATTTAACTCTTCAAGCGTTCCAATTCGGGGGTCTATTAGATAGGAGTCGGTTGTTGCATAACCGTGATACGAATCTCTCTTCTCGTTGTTTTCAACCATGGGATTTATCCAAAGAGCTGTAAATCCGAGGTCTGAGATATAGTCGAGGTGGTCGCAAATCCCTTGAATGTCGCCGCCTCGACGACCTTTCAGTTCATTTCTGTGAGCACCTTGAAAGTAGTTAGGTACGGAGTCGTTCTTCAAATTACCATTGGCAAATCGATCGGGGAAGACCATGTATATTGCATCGGCTTGCGAGAGGCCCGTGGGCTGAGCTGATCGGGGCGTTATGGAATAAGGAATCATTAAGCTTGCTGATGATCCCGCGGCATTTACAATGAAAAAAATATTGTTGTCTCGGGGTTGATTTATAATCTTCAGACTTACATAATAATAGTTGTTCAGTTTTGACTTTTCAACTTTTATCACTGAAACGTATTTTTCACTTTCAGGATGCATTGAAATACTCAAATCATTCGAATCTTCGCAGTAAAATAACAGTTCAACGTCACTGTTATTCAAGCCACTGAACCAATTGGGAGGATCTATTCGCTGAATGTTAGGAGAGTTAGTTTTTTCAAAGAAATTATCAGTCTGTCCAAAGGCAAAACAGGACATGAACATTAGCATTGTGGAAAAGTATACGGAACTTTTTTTCATGATTTACGTCTTAGAGGAGTGTGCATCACTTTTTCGATATATATTTGGAAAGTGTTAAAAGTACACGAACTACAGTAATCTAATTTAAAAACCTATGAAAAAAATCTTTACATTCTGTTTCGTAGCGTTATCTGCAATGATGGCTCAGGCCCAAGTTGCTGTAACGTTTAATGTTGACATGACTGGCTCAACAGTAGACGCTAATGGCGTTCACATGGCTGGAAATTTCAACGATGTGAACTACGATGGTACTGCTGAGAACGCAGCGTATGTTAACTGGAATCCTTCTGCTATTGCATTAGCAGATCAGGGAAATGGTATTTGGTCTGTGACCTTGAACCTTGTTCCTGAGCGTTATGAGTTCAAATTCATCAACGGTAACGACTGGCCTTTCGCTGAGGATGTTCCACCAGCTTGTCAAGTTGAAGTAAACGGAAACGACAATCGTTTTTGGTCTATTTCAGGATTGAACGCTACTGAGAGCATGACTGTATGTTATGCATCATGCGCTGCTTGCGGAGAGAACACTGTTCGTTTCCGTGTAGACATGACTCAAGAAGCTGCTGGTGTTAACCCAGCAGGTGTATTCGTTGCGGGTAACTTCCAAGGTTGGAATCCAGCAGGATCTCAAATGATTGATCCAGACGGAAACGGTACTTTTGAAGGTTATTTCTCAATTGGAACTGCTACCAATGCTCAATTCAAATTCATCAACGGTAATGACTGGGCTTTTGCAGAAGGTATTCCTGCTGCATGTAACATTAACGGAAACCGTGAAGTAAATGTTGTTGAAGCGAACACAGTAGTAGATGTAATCTGCTTCAGTGCTTGTGGTCCATGTCAAGCTCCAACCCCAGTGTTGTTCCGAGTAGACATGACTCTTCAAACAGTTAATGCGAACGGTCCTCACGTTGCAGGTTCATTCCAAGGATGGAATCCAGCGGATCCAGCTTCATTAATGACTGACCCAGACGGTGACAACATTTATGAAGTGACTCTTTTACTTCAACCAGGTACTTACCAGTACAAATTCGTTAATGGTGCTGCTTGGGCAGATGGTAACGAGTCTATTCCTGCTGCGTGCAACGTAGGTGGTAACCGTGAAGTTGTTGTTGCTGCTGATCCAGTTGTTGAGCATTTCTGCTACAGCCAATGCGGTGCTGAGTGCGTTACTGACCCTGCTGCTGCTGACATCACTTTCCGAGTGAATATGTTCACTACCGGTGCAAGTGCTGCAGGCGTTTGGATGATCGGTGGTTTTACTACTCCAGTATGGCAAGGTGGTGCAGTTCAAATGAGTGACATTGATATGGACGGTGTATATGAGTGCACAGTTAACGTATCTGGTGTTGCTGATATTCAGTACAAGTTCGTTAACGGAGACGTGGCTGTTTCTGCGAATGAAGAAGCTGCTGGTGTTATGAACTGTGGTATTGCAAACGGAGTTGGTGGTTACAACCGTATTCACACACGCTCTGGTATTGCTGAAGTATTGAACACGGTATGTTTCGATTCTTGCGCTGATTGTATCATTGGTGTTCAAGAAGCTATGGCTTTAACTGTGTTGAATGCTTATCCAGTTCCTGCGAATGAGTTTGTAACTCTTTCTTTCGGACAAGTAAAATCTGCTCCTATCACTGTTCGTGTGATGAACAACTTAGGTCAAGTAGTTTCTACTCAGTACATGGGTAACCTTCCAACAGGTAACAACCAAGTTCGTGTGAACTTAGAGGGTGTTGCTGGTGGAATTTACGCTATTGAAGTGTCAAACGGAATTGAAAAGACTGCAATACAAATCGCAGTTCAATAATTCATTTGAACAGATTAATTTTAGAGAAAGGCTGCCGGAAGGCAGCCTTTTTTTATTGTTAGAATAATGCGTTCGAACCGAGAAAGTTTAGGGCAAAACAAACCCCCGAACGTTTTCGAGGGTTTGCTTTACCTTAACTAAAAAGACCCACAGCAGAAACTGCAAATGGACTTAACGGCGCGAAAATACGATGATTCATTTGTATCTGCATATTATTATTTCATGGAGTTTTGAACAGTAGTGTTGTTATAAAACACCGAGTAAAATTCTGTGACTTATTCCATTCATAATGAACTGAATAATTTTAGGGCTGCTTGATTTTTCAAGAAAAAAAGTATTTTGATTTTTCTGCGAACACTCCATTAATCTTCCGTTTAAATCATAAACGGTGACTGAAGTAACAGGAAAATTGAATTCAAGCTCGAAACCATTCTCTAAATTTCGCACGCGATACTCACGATTTATTTCGTTGATATTATTTTCTTGAATCGGAATATCGAAAGATCCTTGTGCTGTTCTTCCGCAGGCATCAATGGCAGAATAACTTAACACATAACTTCCGGATGAATTGTATGTATGTTGCGCAGCAAAATCAATTGAAGAACTTCCGTCACCAAAGTCCCAAGTGAAATTCCAACCTGTTGCAGATTGATTTTCAATTTGAAGATTTAATCCATTGGATGTTGTGCTAATGAGCACAGAAGGATCATATTCCCCCACATGCCATTCCAATAAATTATTGAACACAACTTCTTGCGCCGCTAATTTTATTTTTTCGGCAACTACTGGATCTAATGTTGAGGTGTAAGTTATTAGGTAAGGATCTGTTCTAAGCATTACCGCAATCATGCTGCATGCTGCGGCATAGCTTCCTTCCAACGAGGGATGGCTACCATCAGCGGAATATAAATTTATTTCGGGGTAGGTCGTTCTTATGTATTTCCATAGGGCTCCAACAGGAGAAAGAATTGCATGGTTATCAATGGCCATTTGTCTGTATCGAATATTCAACAAACTGTCCATGCCCTCATATGTGCATACAGGTGGCCAAGATGCGCAGTTAGAGGCATCTCCATTCTGTCTTCCCCAAGTCATATAAAAAACCGTCTCGGTGCAAGAATCTACTGCGAGTATTTGGTTGTTCAATTGCGTTGCAAATGGAAAACACTCCGCTGCGACTTGCCCATCTGGAAAGGAGGGGAGTTGACTTTGTTCTTGAAGGACAACATAATCCCAGTTTCCTTGATTTATGAGGTTTTGAGATGTTGCATTCGTGGTGTGCATCTGGAATGTAGTGCCTCCTGGAGTGCTACTTGCGACCTCTATAGGCATTCCTGCGAAGCCAATGCTCAAGGCGCAATCGGCAGTTAGTTGTGGAAGATTATTTACCGCAGTGTAGCTGTTTCCAATAAAGAGCACGCGCGTTTGAGCATGCAAGAGGTTGGTGAAAATTACCAACCCAGCACAGAAAAATATTTTCTTCATATCACTTAAATGTCACAGGACCAACAATTGATTTTCCATCTCGAATATATTCGACTTCGGTCGAGTCACCTTCATTAAACTTTCCAAGAGCTTCCATGTATGAACTCATGTCTGCAATTTTATTTTCACCAAGACGAACAACGACGTCACCTTGCTTTAAACCAGCCAATGCTGCGGGACGATTTTCCTTCACGCCATCGATACGCATTCCAACTCCGCTGAACATGTAATCTGGCATAACACCTAGTGTTACTTTAAACGAAGAGTTCGTTGGTTTTGGATCTATGGTTTTCGTGAATTCCAATTTCGAATGCGCATTCATTTCAACACACATCGCATACATGTAATTCACCACTTCATTCAAACCTTCGTAATTGATTTTGTCAAAGTCATCGCTAGGCTTATGATAATCACTGTGCTGACCGGTGAAGAAGTGTAGCACAGGTACGCCCATGTTGTAGAATGAACTGTGATCGCTTGGGCCAATTCCGCTTTTGTCGAACAGCAATTTGAAATTCGTTGCATTGTTTTTTGTAAGCCAGTTCTCAAATTCAGGAGAAGTCCCAGTTCCGCTAATTGAAAGAGCGTGCTCTGCGTTTAACCTTCCAACCATATCCATGTTCATCATGCAATTCACAGTTGCCAAATCAACAGTTGGATTCTTGCTGAAGTAATTGCTTCCCCACAGTCCTTTTTCTTCTCCGCTGAACCCTATGAAAAGGTAATTGTATTTCTTGGTTGAAGCAGATTTGTCTGCTTTGAATTTGCGAGCTAATTCAATCAATGCAGATACACCACTGGCATTGTCATCTGCTCCGTTGTGAATAGCGCGCTCTCCCGTCCATAAACTGTTTTCGTCGCCCCAACCCAAGTGGTCATAGTGTGCGCCAATGATGATGGTGTTTGCAGCGCCGTTGTCGATAAAACCCACTACATTCTTCCCGTTGATTTCTTTTACCAACGATTTTCCCATTTTCAAACTATCACCCACTTGGTGCACTTGTCCGTGCCCTTGCGGAATGAAAGAAAACGCTTGAAAGAATCCGAGTGTTCCTTTTGGAAGTAATCCAATTTGAAGAAATTGATCTTGAATATATCCTGCTGCTTTGTCTGCTCCAGGAGTGCCGATTGCTCTTCCTTCGAACGCATCACTTGCCAAAACAGCTACATCGGTTTTTAAGTGAGCAACGCTTTCGGCGGTTTTTTTTTCATGTGGAAGAACAGTGCAACTTGCGAACGCAACAACCACAACTACCTGGAATAAAAACTTTTTCATTTTGCGAATTTAGTGATGATTCAATATAGTTTTCAAATCTTCGTTACCTTCGCTATATGAGGAGTGTCAGTCTATTTTTCTTTTTACTTCTTTCCCTAATTGGATTTTCACAGACCATTCGAATTGAAGGAAGAGTGCGTGATCCTCATGGTCAAGGTATTCCGAATGCCATCATCGTAAACAACAGAACCAAGACCGGAAGCTTCGGTAATTCTAGTGGGTTTTATTCCATTGTTTGTGAAAAGACCGACACTTTAAGCATTACGGCTTTGAGTTATTACACGCGTCAATTGTGTATGAAAGATTCATTGGTGAAGGGCGTTTATCATCCAACTATTTTTCTCGACGATAGAACTTACATGCTTCCGGTAGTTGAATTTATTTCTCCGCGAGATTTGGAGGCCATTGAAAAAGATTTGCTCGGGTTAGGTTTCGATGAAAATCAATTTAAAACAGCAACGGTTAGCAGTCCAATTACCTTTTTGTACGAGCAGTTTAGCAAGCGTGAAAGAAGCAAGCTTGAAGTTTCTCGTATGGTATATGAAGACAGGAAAAGAGCTTTATTGAAAGAGCTATTTCATTTGTATGTCGACTATGATATTATTGATTTGACCAATGAAGAATTCGATGCGTTTATTGATTTCATGCATGTGAGTGATGATTTCATTCGTCAGAGTTCTCAGTATGAATTTTTAATTTTTGTGAAGGAAGAGTTTCAGCAATATAAAATTTGGAGACGGGGAAGAATAGAGTGGAAGGAAGAGGATTTCAATTACGACAAGGATTAGTTCCTTCTTGAATTTTGAATGAAGTTTCCTCCGCATTTATAAAATCCAGCGTTGCGGTCGTAGTAGTATAGCAATAGCTGATAATTATTTTCCGTGGCTGAATGATTTCCTTCAGCAAAATTAATTTCTTCGCTATTGCTCAAAGGTTCAATCCGAAAGCGGTAATTGTAAACGCCTTGCTTCAAATATAGGGTTGCTTGATACGCTTTTTTAATCTCGCTGTATTCACAAATTATTGGCGCATTCCATTCATTTCCACATTCAAGAAAAACTTTGTTTGGAAGTTCAGTTGAATTCAATTCGAAATGAACATAGGTGTAATCACTCGTTAAATCATCGTCTTCGTACAATTCACTTGAAATTAAACTGGCGCCATTCAAGTCAGATCTATTGGTGTAGGCCCTATTCATTTCGTTTTGACTCGGGTAGAGATAGATGTGATTTTCATTTTCAATACGAACGTTATTTTGAACGTTGTATCCATTCAATCGTAAGTCTTTTGTTTCGAAAGCTTCCCATTCGCCGCCACCGACAAACTCATTTTCACCGTTTGAATAATCGTAGACCAATACGTTGTTGGGTTGAATGTATGTCGGTTGGAAATTCATTTTGCCATCTTCCCATCTTCCGTTTTGAAGAATAACAGGAATGACTTTGCTCATATCGTACACGGGAGTATTCGCCAAAGAAATGGAGAAATCAACTTCCTGATGAGACTGCAGATGTTGAATAGTAGAAGCGCGTTTAATGTTCATTTCAGCATTTGACCCATGATCACCTTCAACATAAACTACAATACGAAAGCCAATTCGAGCACTCGATTCAGAGTATTCACTTCCTTCATGAACGATTACGTAGTAATTTCCAGATTGAATAAACTTGGTCATAGTATTTGGCAATTCGAATCGGTAGTGATCGAAAGTTGCTATAGTGTGTATGGAGTTTTCGGGATATGATACGCGTTGACTTGTGAATCCTTGTATAACGTCTGAAGGATTGCTGTCATCGGTATTCCAGAAAGGGTCACAGTGAAAAATGGAGTAGTATAAATCTTCATCAGGAGAAGTGAACACATCAAATTCAAATTGGATAGCGTCGTTACTGAATAGATTTAAGAACGGCCCGGAAAGCGAGGCGTTTTTCGCGTGAGCTTCAACAGAGAAATAGTCGTAATCTGCATGAACGAAATTACTATTGGTTTGAGGAATTTGCGCAAACGCCGTTGTGCCAATCCAAAGCAATAACGCAAGGGTTGTTGAGTTAAGGATTTTTGAAGTATTCCGCATGAAGTAAAGTTATTCAGATTATTTTTGTGATATGAAAAAAAATGTGTCAATTCTGTTTTTTACAATTGTAATGTTTGGAGTTCTTTTTCACTCTTGTAGAAATAAAAATTCTACAGCGGTTCCTACCATTGGTAGAGAATACGATCGGGAGTTTTTAGGGATGAAATATAAAATAAATGTTGTCGGTGACACCAATGACTACACGCTAGCATTCGATAGTATTGAAAATTCGATAAAGATGCATGTCGATGGATCTAATCCAGAGAGTACCGTTATTCAATACAACACGTCACCGGGAACGAATGGCTATTTTGAGTTTGTTGATCGAAACAAAATGATGGGAACATTAGTTTCATTAGCATCGGATATGTCTAAAAAAGCGAATGGTTTTTGGGACTTCACCATTTCTCCAGCTCAATTGGCATGGTTGCCTCAGATCCTAAGTCCAAGTCCAAAAACCCCGAATCTTGATTCTTTAATGGCGTTTTCAGGAATGAGTGTTGTTCTTGTAGACGTTATGAGTCCTGCTGAAAATGGGGGTGGTGAAGTTTCTAAAATTAGAAAGATAAATCCTAAAGTAGAATTGGATTTACAGAAAATTGGAAGTGCTTTAGTGCTTGATAGAATATTGGAATACCTTAAAATGAAATCTAAAAACATAACTCAGGCAACAGTTAAAACAGATTCTTGGCACAGTGGATTCGGCACAACTGTAGATAGTTTAAATGTTTTGGATATGACTATGGCTGGACAGAAAACCGGGAATATGTTGCGAGTTGTTAACCGCGCTTACGCCACATTTGACAGTAGAAACAAGGTCACGCTTTTAGATCCCAAAACCTTACTTCCAGTTTTTAACGAAATGTACCAAAGTTATATTTCAGCGAAAACAGTTGTTGATTCATACGTGTTTTCGGAAGCGTTTATGGTTATGGGCGTTGAAGGAATAGGGAAGTTTTATGAGGCGAATGCTGAAAGCGATATTCAGTCGTTGGTTTATTTCATGAAAACAGATTCGGAACGAGCTTCGGCATCTACGGAGAATTTCAATAAAATGATGGTCACTCCTTCGGCCAAATAGAATGGACGTCAAATTAATTTTGGCCATTGAAAGCAGTTGCGACGAAACGTCTGCTGCGGTTTTATTTGGTACAAGAGTTTTATCCAATGAAGTGGTAACGCAGCTTCAACACGCACAATACGGTGGTGTTGTGCCAGAGATAGCGAGCAGGGCGCATCAAACCATGATCACAGCCGTTGTTGATGCTGCTTTGAAATCGGCAGGTAAAGAATTGAAAGATTTGCAGGCCATTGCCGTTACACAGGGGCCTGGTTTAATGGGGTCGTTGTTGGTTGGAATTTCATTCGCGAAGAGTTTGAGTTTAGCCTTAGATATTCCGTTAGTCGGAGTGAATCACATGCAAGCACATGTACTGGCTCATTTGGCGGAAGATTGTGAGAGGCAACCGGTATTTCCTTTTTTGAATTTGACGGTGAGTGGTGGACATACGCAGTTGGTTGTGGTTCATTCCCCAACACACATGGAAGTCGTTGGAGAAACAATAGATGACGCAGCAGGAGAGGCGTTTGATAAGGCCGCCAAAGTGTTGGGTTTAGATTATCCAGGAGGACCTTTACTAGATAAATTAGCACAGTCTGGAGATGCAAAGAAGTTTAGCTTTCCCATTCCAAAAGTAGTTGGGTTGAATTTTAGTTTTTCAGGATTGAAGACTTCCTTGCTTTATTTCTTACGAGATAGTCAGAAAGTAAATCAGAATTTTATTGAAGAGGAAAGGGCAAACCTTTGCGCCTCATTTCAACACACAGTTGTAACTTATTTATTGAGACAAATTGACCGCGGAAGAGAAGCAAGCGGAATGAATCAAATAGCTATATGCGGTGGTGTTTCAGCGAATAGTGAGTTGCGAAAGCAACTTGTTGAATATGGCCAAAAGAATGTGGTTGAAGTTTTTATTCCTCCTTTCAAATACTGCACGGATAATGCAGCAATGATAGGCGTAGCGGCACATTTCTTACTTCTCGAAAATCAAATTTCAGATTTGAAAATGGTACCGCTCAGTCGCTATCGGCTATAGGTTAGTGTACTTGTACAACGGATCCATTTCGCTATCGGGTCCGATTGTTACAAGAGGCTTGATAATTCCGTTGTTAAGTCCATATACCCAACCGTGAATAAGCGGCATTTCACGCTTCTTCCAGGCACCTTGAACGATGTTGGTTTCAGCTAGGTGGTGCACTTGTTCAATTACGTTCAATTCAACCAGGCGGTCGAATTGTTTTTCTTCACCTTCAATAGATTGTATTTCAGCGCGATTCGTTTTGTAAACATCTTTGATGTTACGAAGCCAATTGTTGATCAATGGTAAATAGTTATTGCCCATAGCGGCTTTAACTCCGCCACAACCGTAATGTCCGCAAACAATGATATGTTTCACTTCTAAGACATCTACAGCATAGGTTAGTACACTCAATAGATTAATATCGGTGTGCACAACCATGTTAGCGATGTTTCTATGCACGAAAATTTCTCCAGGGGAAGTTCCTGTTACCTCATTTGCAGGCACGCGGCTATCTGAACAGCCAATCCATAAATATTCTGGAGTTTGAAGGGCTGCCAATTTTTTAAAGTAATCAGGATTATCTTCAATACGGTCTTCTGCCCATGCTTTGTTTGCTAATAAAAGATTTTCTATGTTTGACATATACTTAGAGTTTAATTAATTTTAAGACTTCAGGTAATTCTCCCCAGTTGTTTTTATTGAGTTCGATTCGTATGTTTTTTGATTTCGAACTTATAACAAAATCTTGAATAATTTCGATAATATCAGGGTCCATAAATTCACAATTCCGAGCGTCTATGAGAAGGTAACTATTAGCAGGAATAAGCATTAGTTTTTTCTTCAATACAGGTTTGTTCAAGAATGAAACTTCTTTATGAAAACGGAGCAAAGTATCGTTGTTGTCGCCCTTCGTAATTCGAATTGCACTTTTGAAATTCGTTCGAATAATGAAAAACATACCGAAGGCTATTCCAATTAGCACACCTTTCAACATGTCGCTAAAATAGATAGCTAGGAACGTAGCAATAAAAGGAAGGAATTGAGAAATACCCTCAGACCAAAGATCTCGAAAAATAGATGGTTTGGTTAATTTGAATCCGACAAATATGAGAATTGCAGCTAATGCCGAAAGAGGCACTAGGTTGAGGTATTGACCTAAAAAAAGAATAGCACAAAGCAACCAAAATCCATGAAGAATTGCTGACCATTTAGTTTTAGCACCCGCTAGTCTATTTGAAGAGCTGCGGACAACGACGGAAGTTACAGGCAGACCGCCAAAAAGTCCGCTGAATACATTTCCAATACCTTGTGCAATAAGTTCTCGATTAGGAGGTGTAATTCGTTTTTGCTCGTCGAATTTGTCGGTAGCTTCAATATTTAATAGAGTTTCTAAACTTGCCACAACAGCAATAATGAAAGCCTGCATCCAAACCGTAGAATTCAACAAACTACCAAAGCTAAATTTGCTCCAGAGGAATAAATCGGCTGCTGTATTAAAGGGTGGAAGTTGAATCAGGTGCTCATTTTCAAGTTGCTCTTTGATACCGAGAAATGAAGATGTCATATTTAAAAATATACCAACGATTACAACAACTAGGAAAGGAGGAACTATTTTAAGAATAATGGATTTCTTTACACGGGGCGTGTCGAGGATAAATAATAAGATTAAACAGCTGAGACCTATTAAAACAGCTTCGCTATGAATGGTGGCGTGAAAAAGTTCAGTGATGGTATTGTTTCCATCGCGCTGAAAAAAATCTTCGTCACCTTCAAAATCCCCGTCGAATCCGATTAAATGCGGTATTTGCTTGAAAATTAAAATGAAGCCGATGGCTGCCATCATTCCCTTAATAACAGACGTTGGAATAAATCCACCAAGAAAACCAACCTTTATTATTCCAAAAATGATTTGAATAATTCCAGCAAGTAAAACGGCTGTAAAGAATAACGATAGGTCATTGTTTAAGCTTGAAATAGCTGTAGTAACGACAACCAATAAACCGGCGGCTGGTCCGCTAACACTTTGTTGAGATCCACTAATTGCTCCAACGACCAATCCGCCGCAAATTCCAGCAATAACTCCAGTTATGGCTGGAAGACCCGACGCAAATGCAATTCCAAGACACAAGGGGAGTGCAACAAGGAACACTACAAGTGAGGCAGAAATATCGTTTTTGTGTGGAAGCATGATTCTAATATACGAGAAACAACGAAAGCATGCAATTGTTTAATCCTCGTTTACTTCGTTGCTGTATATGTTGCCTAAATCTATGCGGAGTTTTCGAATGTACTCCTCCTTCAACCAATCCAAATAGCTTTCTGTGCTTTTTGAAATACAATAGCTGTATTGCTTCATGCGGCTTTTAATATCTTGATCTAGAATTTTTAAAAGTTCGAATGCTCTTTCCAAGGTTGGTGCGTTCTCTTGAATAATGGTAGCGTGCTGTTGCATGCTCTTGTCTAGCACACTTTTTCCTTTGCCACCGAAACGTGTAATGCGTAAATACTCTTCTTTAATATCGAAGTCAATCACTGGAGACAGAGCGAACATATCGCGAATTTCCGGCGACATCTCGTATTTCATTTCGCGCGACATTTGTTCGTCACTGACAATGCTCTCGAGGTAATTGTGCGGATGCGCGAAGATGTCGAACCAGTCAATGAACTGCTCCCATAAACCGAATCTCTTGGCGTTATTTCCCAAGTCAATAACTGTAAATTCTTTTTTCTCTTTGAATATTCGAGAGCCACGTCCAATCATTTGATGATAGAGCGTAAGCGATTTGGTTGCTCGGTTAATGATTATTGTTTCAACCGAAGGTTCATCGAAACCTGTGGTTAAAATAGATACCGATGACAATACAGCGTCGGGTTTGTTTTTAAACCATTCGAGAATTTCTCTTCGCTCTTGTTCGTTGTGTGTGTTATCTAAATGACGAATTTCATAGCCCTGTTCGCGAAATAAATGAAACACCTGTTTTGAAGTATTTATACCGTTGTTGAATATCAGTGTCTTTGTTCCCTTTGCTTTTTGTTCATAGGCGTAAAGCAGTTTTTCTTGCATGTACATGTTTCCATATAACTTTTCGGAACTGCTTACCGTGTAGTCTCCAGTTATTCCAACTTTCAACGAATGCAAACTAACATCGTAACTGTATGTAGTAGCTCTAGCAAGGTATCCTCTTCCAACAAGATTACCAATGCTCTCTCCAATAATTAAATCGTGGTAGTTGTCTTTTAAAGGAAGCTTAATGTTGCTGCTTAAAGGCGTGGCAGTAACACCGAGAATAACTTGCTCATCGAACCATCCGAATAATTTTCGAAATGAATTGTAATGCGCTTCATCAATAATAACCAAACCCAAGTTGGCGAACTCCATTTTTTCATCACGCAAGCGATTGTGAAGTGTTTCCACCATAGCTACAAAGCATTCGTATTCCGATTCATCGGGAAGTTGCTTAACCTTGCTCACAATGATTTTATTCTTCACCGAAAAATTATTCAACACATTACTGGTCTGACTGAGCAACTCAATGCGGTGCGTGAGAATAAGAACTTTCTTTCCCGTCTCTTGAATGTAGCGACGAGCGATCTCAGAAAAGATTACAGTTTTGCCTCCACCTGTCGGTAATTGAAAACACAAGTTGTAGTTCGTGGGAAATTCATGAAGACGCGCAAAGATTCTCTCAAGAGCTTTTTCCTGATAATCATATAATACTTTTCTTTCGGGAACAATATCGCTCATTCAAAAGGCGTTCAATTTTAGGAGAACGTGCAAAAATAGTTCTCTTTTTTAGTAAAATCATTATCGCCATGAAGAATATCCCAATTTTTATTTTTTGCATGCTTGTTTCAGCCTGCGCTTATTCTCAGAATACCGACGGTGATTGGGCATTCAACGAGTTGAGAAAAAATAGCATAAGCGAGTATGCAGTAATTTCAGAGTATCAGCGTTTGCCCGAATCTTTTTCTATTCGAACGGATTTAGGCAGTATGAGTAGCTACAAGACCTTTACGGAATATGATTTTTTTCATTCCACGGATAAAGTAGATTTACTCGGAGAGTTGCCAACAGCCGTTCACGAGGTAAATCATGGTATTACCAATGGAAAAGCATATACTGAGTGCAATAGAAGAGGGCTGCAAGGATTGAATAACAATTATTATTTCTATACCCCAGCTGGGAATGAAATTTTAGTGAGAAGTAATCTCAGATTCTTCCCAACGGGGCGCATCATTCCGCTTATTCCTCAAGACAAAAGAAGTTTCCGATTTGACACGTATGTGGAAGGAAATACATCGACGCAAACTGATGGTTTACTTGGATTACTGGATGAATTCAACTCATATGCTCATTCTTTAGCAACAGTTTATATGTTGAAGAAGTCTTATATGGAAATTCCGGGGATGGAATTAAGTCATTATATCTCTTGGAGACAAGATATGCACTCGTATGTTCAATCGTATTATGAATTTAAATACTTTCTCTTGCACTATTTACTGTATGCGAAAACGAACGAACGAACGCTTTATACAGAAATTAAAAACAGTCCAGATCTTATGTTGGCTATTTCAACCATCAATAGTGATTTTTTGAGAGTAGTTGATCAATTCAATCAAGAGGATCAAGTGGCTGGTCCGGCTTATTGGAAAAAGAAAGGCTATTCCGTGCTTAAAAATCCTGAGACTGGTTATGAAAACTATAAACAGGGTGGCAGCACCATTGGGTATGGCTGTAAAATGGACGACAGAGATAAACTAATACCAGAAATAAATTCGCCGAAATTCAATGAAATCAAAGCTGAATTTTCTATTCGTTAGGATGAAACGGACGCATAATAATTTCGCTCACATTCACTCCTTTCGGAACTTCAATGGCATTCATAATTTGTTGAGCAACCCATTCAACAGGCATTCCGGCTGCAAAGCTCGGACGGAACTGCTCAAGTAATGCTTCGTTCTTCGTTTGCTCTACAAAGGGCGTGTTTACAGAGCCGGGGCTAATAGTAGTCACACGAACTTTTTTCGCCAGTTCTGTTCGAATACTTTCGCTAATAGCAAATACAGCATGTTTTGTAGCGCTATAGACTCCGGAATTTGGAAATACAAAGTGAGAGGCTAACGACCCAAGGTTTATGATATGCCCAGTAGATGCTACCAAATGCGGAAGACAGGTATGCAGTACGTTCAAAACGCCCTTAATGTTAACATCTACCATCGTATGCCAATCCTCCAATTTTGCATCTTCCAACAAATCGAAAATACCAAGTCCAGCGTTATTCAGCAAGACGTCAATGCCGCCCATAGAATCAAAAGCAGCAGCAGTCATAGCTTTTACTTCTTCAACATTTGTAACATCTGTTTTTAAGAAAAAAGTGTTGGGATTCTTCGAAGCCATTTCGGCTAGGACAGCTTCATTTCTTCCGGCAATGAAGACTTGGTGGCCATTTTTAATTGCCAATTCATAGGTGGCAGCGCCGATTCCGCTTGTAGCGCCGGTGATTAAGATTCTTTTTTTTGTCATTATTTCTGAGCTCTTTTGTAAAGTATAAATGCGAGTATTCCGAAAATTATATTGGGGCACCAAACAGCTAAATCTGTGGGAACACCTAAGTTCATTGCGCTTACCGCGGTGATTCTTGAGATGAATATAAAAATGAATCCGATGATGATTGCTATTGCTAAATGAAAACCAATACCACCCCTTGCTTTACGCGATGCGATGGATGCACCGATAAGGGTTAGAACTAAAATTGAAAATGGCGCTGCGGTTCTATTTTCTCTTTCCAATTCGAATTTTGCAACGTTGCCTGAACCACTCAGCTTTTGATCTTCAATAAATGTATTCAATTCAGACCAATTCATGGTTGCTACAATTTCGGAACGTAAACCGAAATCTTCCGGGCGAACTTCCAAAACAGTATCTAATTTTTGTTTGAAGTAGACCCTTTCAGTGCTGTCTTTGAAAGTGCGAACTTGTGCATTGGTTATGCTCCACGATTTTGTTTCAGGCTTGTAATTGGCAGAGGAAGAAATAAGTTTAAACGTGAGTTCGCCGTCTTTCCAGCGCTCTAACGAAAAATTGCTTCCTCCTAAATTCCCTGGGTTATAACGTTGGAAATAGGCAATAAGACCGGGTTCAATTTCACGGTGAATGTCTTTGTCTTGAATTGTTAATTGCTCTTTCAGGTATTTCACTTCGAATTCGAATTTCCTTTTGTTAGCAAGAGGAACAAGGTAATGCCCGAATATTAAAGAGATCGAAATAAGTGAAAATGCAACGATGAAGTATGGTCTTAAAATACGATTGTAACTAATGCCGGAAGACAGCATCGCAATAATTTCTGATTGCTGAGCGAGTTTACTTGTGAACCAGATTACAGTGAGGAAAATAATAAAGGAACTCAGCAAATTTCCGAAGTACAGGCAGAAGTTGAAGTAATAATCGAAGATAATTTCCCAGAGTGTTGCTTTCGATTGTAAAAGATCATCAATGTTTTCGCTAATGTCAAATACAACAGCAATAATTACAAAGGCTCCAATCATGAACAGAAAGGTTCCAATGAATTTTTTAATGATGTATCTGTCTAATATTTTTATCACAGGCGAACGGAGAGTCTTTTCACGGTTTCAACTTTCCACGCTGCGAATGTACCTTCAATAATTTTTTCACGGGCTGTTTCAACCAAACGTAAATAAAAATTAAGGTTGTGCACCGATGCAATTTGAAGTGCTAAGATTTCATTTGCAGCGAATAAATGTCTGACGTATGCTTTCGTGTAGTAGGAATCTACATAACTATCGCCCGATTCATCGAGTGGAGAAAAATCGTTTTCCCACTTTTTGTTTTTCATGTTCATGGTGCCGTTCCAAGTAAACAACATTCCATTGCGTGCATTGCGCGTAGGCATTACGCAATCGAACATGTCAACTCCAAGGGCAATGCATTCTAAAATATTTGCTGGTGTTCCAACACCCATTAAATAGCGGGGTTTGTCGGCAGGAAGAATGGAGCACACGAGATCAGTCATTTCATACATCATCTCGTGCGGTTCTCCAACACTCAATCCGCCAATAGCATTTCCAAATGCTCCTTTGTTTGCAATGTATTCAGCACTTTCTTTTCGAAGGTCAGGGAATACACTTCCTTGAACAATTGGAAACAATGCTTGCTGGTGACCATATAACGGGGTGGTTTCATCAAGTCTTTTGAAACAACGATCTAGCCATTGATTGGTAATGTGAAGAGATTCGCGCGCATAGGTTTTATCGCACGGATAAGGAGGGCACTCATCGAAAGCCATAATAATATCGGCACCTATACTGCGCTGAATATCCATCACATTTTCAGGAGTGAACGTGTGCTTCGAGCCATCGATGTGCGACTTAAATACAACTCCTTCCGGATTGATTTTTCTGTTCTTCGATAAACTGTATACTTGATAACCGCCACTGTCAGTAAGAATAGGGCGATCCCAATTCATGAATTGATGAAGCCCACCTGCTTGCTCTAATAATTGTGTGCCGGGACGTAAATAAAGATGGTAGGTATTTCCCAAAATAATTTGGGCATTCACATCTGTCTTTAAGTCCTGCTGAGTTACTGCCTTTACGGAACCAATGGTTCCAACGGGCATGAAAATGGGAGTTTGAATTTTTCCATGCGGCGTTTCTAGCGTCCCCGCGCGTGCCTTTGATAATGTGTCTTTCGCCTCTATGGAGTACTTCATTTCTTCTTCACTTCAACTTTTGGTTTGTCTTCAATCATACGAGTTTCGATATGAGATAAATGTTGAAGCCAATTTGAAATGCCATCTAATTCTGATGCTGAAACAGTAATTGCCGGGTTGGCTTCAGCTGAATGTTCTGTCCATTTAATTTTATTTTGCTTCGCCGCACTGTTGAGTCGAACCTCTTGGTTTGATTTGGAATTTGAGTAAACCAAATAGTTGCATTTTTGAGAAATCTTCAATCGGTCAAGTGTTGCGTAATTAGATTGAGCATCTTCGCCAAACATGCGTACTGCTGTTAAATCTTGACCGAATTCTTTTCCTGGAAAGTTAAGTCTATTCAAAGTTATTCCCAAGAATGAATCGTTGTCCGTCGCACTTGCGTTCAAAGCCAAATAAGCGCCAAGTCCTTCTCCGACTATATAGGAATTATCAGATGTAATGGGGTACTCTTTGCTCAAGGTGGCGAGAAGGAGTCCAATATCTTCTGGAAACGCTCCAACCAAATCAGAATAGGCAAATCCAATTTTAGGTCTGAAAGAAAAACGAGTGTTCCAAACAAAAACAGCATATCCACTTTGGCAAAGATGCTGAACCGTTGGATTGAATTCGTTTGAGTAGGGAAGGAAAATGTTTTTCGGAATATAGATCACTAAAGGGTAGCTGGACTTCTCTGCTTTTGCCGGAAGGTACATACGGCCCGTTTGTGGGGTTACTTCACCCGTTTGAATTTGTGAAATTTCACTAGCAACGAAACTAAGATTCTTTCCATCTAATCTATCGGATGCCACAGGCTTAGCTTTGTTATTTTGCCAAACGAAATACTTAGGTTTTGTAACCTCTCCATGAACGCAGAATAGTATTGTGTTGTTTTTCTCAACGAAGTCTAAAATCTTAACGGAAGATCCCTTGTAGCTTTCGGTAGCAAAGGTTAATACCTTTTGGAAAGTGGTGTTTGGCGACACTTGGTATTCTGCTGCATTGATGTTATTTGTGCTTAATGAGATATCATTTCCGTGAACAAAAATGTCCGTACAGCTTTCACCAGTTTTGTTATTTAACGGCTTTATTCCTGTTTTCGAAATGGCGCATGCATAGGTGTTTAAACTTTGGAAATTTGTAATTCCATAAAACACATCTCCAGAGGCATTGCATCCCTTTGTTTCGAAGTAGTAACCTGAGGAAAATTCAAACAGACTTTTTCCCAATTTTCCGTTCTCTACCGAATGAATTTTTGAAATCATATTGCTGTGAATAGCTACTCCAACAACTCCTTTCGATTTGGAGAAATACCAGCCAAAAACCTCTCCTGATAATGTTCCAACTGTTGTCAGTTTTTTTGAAGCGAGGTCGAATTTCTCAATGGATGCGCTGCTTCCATTTTGATTGCTGAAATAGGTCGCCCCTGCAGTTGATCCAAGATATCGATTCGAAGAAATAGTAGCAATCACCTTGCTTGTTGCAATTTCAATGACATCGAAAGAGGGCGTTTCAGTTTGAATTTCGAGCGCAATGAATTGATCGCTTAAGAAGAAAACTTGAGAAGCTTTTGAAATAGAGTTAGTCTTAATTTCGGTAGTTTTTTCTGTTGCAACATCGGCGATGACTAATGATTTGGTGTCACCTGTTTGTTGAAGCTTAGCGACCTTCTCTCCAGTGTCATTCAGTGTAATGGAGAGAACCTGCGGCTCACTGAAAAAGAAGGTTGAAGGGTAAGGCACATGCGTTACAAGAACAGTTTTGTTTGCGTTGGCAGATGGAGGGTTCACTTGCAGGCCTTGGCAAAATGAAACGAAAGAAGCTAAAACTCCTAACGAACAAAGGAAAATTGAAAGAGTCTTTTTCATTTTTCAAATTTAGTGAAGGTTAGGCAGAATGAAGTTATTCACATTCAAAGAGTCCTGTTTTTTATAATTCTAACTGAAAATGACTTTTTAGTTCGGATTAGAGGGGGTATATTTGCTCAAAATTGTAAAAAACCACAAACCACCCCCTTAAAATTAGGGGGTAACAACAAAAAATATGAGTTTAAGAAAAAACGCACAGCAAGAAATCAACAGTAGAGTGGCTATGCCAATCGCTGCAAGTGGTCAAAGAATTAGTGAATACTTCGGAGACAATGTATTTAATCCGCATAAAATGCGTGAATACCTTCCTGAAGATTTGTACGACAACTTAATGTCTTGTATCAATCAAGGAACGCGCATTGATAGAAACGTTGCGGATCATATTGCTGCTGGTATGAAGGAATGGGCGATAAGCAAAGGAGCGACTCACTTTACTCACTGGTTCCAGCCTTTAACAGGTGCAACTGCGGAAAAGCATGATAGCTTCTTTAAACCACTTGGAGATGGAAGAGCCATTGAAAAATTCGAAGGTACCATGTTGGTTCAGCAGGAGCCCGATGCTTCGTCATTTCCAAACGGTGGAATTCGTAACACATTTGAAGCACGCGGATACACCTTGTGGGATCCATCTTCACCTGCATTCATCGTTGGAAACACTTTGTGTATTCCAACCATCTTCATTTCATACACTGGACATGCACTCGATTACAAGATGCCTTTGATTAAGGCCTTGAATGCTGTGGATGTGGCTGCAACTGCCGTTTGTCAATATTTCGATAAGGACGTAAATAAGGTAAACACAACCTTGGGCTGGGAACAAGAGTTCTTCTTGGTCGATTCAGCTTTACACAAGGCGCGTCCAGACTTGGCTATGACTGGGAGAGTTTTATTCGGACACAAGCCAGCAAAAGGACAACAATTAGAAGATCACTATTTTGGAAGCATCCCAGAAAGAGTATTGGCCTACATGAAAGATTTCGAATACGAAGCCCATTTATTAGGTATTCCTGTAACAACCCGTCACAACGAGGTTGCGCCAAATCAATATGAGGTTGCTCCAATGTTCGAAGAAGCGAATTTGGCGAACGACCACAATCAATTATTAATGGACTTGTTGAAGAAGATTGCTCAAAAGCATAACTTCAATGTACTTCTTCACGAAAAACCTTTCGAAGGTGTAAATGGAAGTGGGAAGCACAACAACTGGGCACTTGCAACGAATACAGGCGTGAACTTACTTCGTCCTGGAAAAAACCCGAAGTCTAACCTTCAGTTCTTAACCTTCATGGTGAATACTGTTGCTGCTATTCACGAGAATGCAGATGTGCTTCGCGCTTCTATTGCAACGGTTGGAAACGACCACCGTCTAGGAGCCAACGAAGCGCCTCCTGCAATTATGAGCTGCTTCTTGGGAGAACAGTTGAATGCCATGCTTGATAATCTAGAAAAGAACATCAAAGCTGGAAAGATGACTCCAGAAGACAAGACGGAATTGAAGTTGAACATTGGTAAATTACCACAAGTTCTTCTCGACAACACTGACCGAAACAGAACCTCTCCTTTTGCTTTCACTGGAAACAAATTTGAGTTCCGTGCCGTTGGTTCTAGTGCAAACTGTGCCAATGCAATGATCACGTTGAATACAATAGTTGCGAACCGATTGATTCAATTCAAGAAAGATGTCGATACGCGCATTGCAAAAGGAGACGATAAAGACGAAGCCATTTTGAAGGAACTTCAACGCTTAATCAAACAGAGCAAGGCCATTCGATTTGAAGGAAATGGATATGGCGACGAGTGGGTGAAGGAAGCGGCGAAGAGAGGATTGTCTAATTTAAAGGACACACCTGCAGCCCTTAAGGTTTGGAAGGACAAGAAGGTAATTGCCATGTTCGAAAAGTTGAACGTGCTAACCGGAGAAGAAATACATGCACGCTATGAGATTGAAGTAGAGAACTATGCTCGTCGTCGCGAGATCGAAGCGGAGATTGTAGTAGACATGGCCGTGAATCAAATTATTCCTGCAGCTTTAAGATACCAGAGCGAGTTAATTCAAAATGTAACAGGAATGAAGGCCATTCTTGCCGCAAAGGAATTTAAGACATTAACGAAGACCCAATTGGATTTAATTACCGAGATTTCGCAACATGTCAACGGTTTGAAAGCTTGTACAGAAGGTATTGTAGTGGAGCAGAATAAAGTGAATCACAGCAATACAGAGAAAATGGCAGATATTTATTGCCACAAGATCAAGCCATTGATGGACGCTGCGCGTGATGCCGCTGATGCCTTGGAGCAGATTGTTGACGACAACACTTGGCCAATACCGAAAATGCGTGAGCTTTTGTTCACTTGCTAAGCGATTGTAGATATTTTCGATTTTGTAGGGAAAATTGACAATTTTGATTATTTTCGCAATTACTAACTTTTAACTAGACTAAAACATCGCGTATGAGATTTTTCAAATCTATCTTGGTTTTGTTTGTTTGTTTGTCATTGGCAACATTGGCAAATGCTCAGAATAAAAAGATTAAACAAGCAGATATCGAGTTTGCTGGGCAAGGGTATAACAGTGCCGCTAAGTTGTACATAGGTGAAGTTACCAAAATCAAGAACATCGACGAAAAGGCTCGTGTTCTATACAACATTGCAGAGTGCTACAGAAATACCAAGCGCTATGGAATGAGTTTGGACTATTACGATAAAGCAATTAATGCTAAGTACGATAAGAAAACAGCCGATGTATATTTGAATTACGGAATTGCATTGCAAGAAATGGATCGTTTGGAAGATGCTGTTGTTCAATATAACAAATACAAGGAAAGAGGAGGCAACGGTGCTTTAGCAGATATGCGTATTCAGACTTGCACGAATGCGGCTACAGCAAAAAAATCAATTTCAAAATCGCGCTACATTGCAGAGAATGTTGATTTTTTAAATAGCACAGAAGAGGATTTCGGCTTAGCATACGCTTCGAAGAAATGGGATGAATTTGTATTTACTTCGGCTCGTAAAGAGTCTGTAGGAAGTGGTTTAAGCCCGATCAATGGCGATGAATTTAAGGATGTCTTTGTAGCGAAGATGGATAAGAAATTCAAGTTTCAAGGAGCGGCAATGCCAGCAAGTATTACAGTAAACACAGAAAGTCATGAGGCAGCGGGTGCTTTTGATAAGGATTACAAAACCATGTTCTTTACTCGTTGTGGATTCGATAAGAAAGGCAGAATGGGTTGCGATATTTATACAGCGAATAAGCAAGGTGAAAATTTTGCTACTGCTGAATTAATAGATATTATCAATAGAGAATCTGATGACTCTACTCGTGTTGGTCAACCATGTTTATCATTAGATGAACAAACCCTAATTTTCGCTTCGAACATGCCAGGAGGAAAGGGAGGTAGAGACTTGTGGTACATAACTTTCGATAAAAAAGCTAAGAAATGGGGATCGCCACAGAACATGGGTGATAGTATCAACACGCCGTTTGATGAGTATTATCCATATCTAGCTGATGACGGAACCCTTTATTTTGCCTCGAACGGTCGTCCCGGATTAGGAGGTTTAGATATTTTCAAAGCGAAGAAAATAGGAGACATGACCTATTCAGATGTAACCGCTATGCCTGCTCCAATCAATTCGGCTGCTGATGATTTCGCTTTCATTATTGACAAAAAGCCAGTTGCAGATGGGGTACTAATGGAAGGTATTTTCGCATGCTACATTTCATCTAATCGTCCAGGTGGAAAAGGAAAGGATGATATCTGGCACATCTATGAGCGTCCATTAGAATTTACGATGACAGGTACTGCTTTCGATAAGAAAACAACGAACACTTTATCAGGTTGCAAAGTTACTATAGTAGGTACTGACGGATCAACATATAATGTGGTTACCGATGCAAATGGAAGCTTCTTCCTTGATAAGACGAAGGTGAAAGTTGAAACGAAATACACCGTTGATATTCAGAAAGAGAATTACATTGGTACTGCCGATAAATTCTCAACGAAAGGTGCAAAAGAGTCTACCAACTACCAACAAGATTATTTCTTAATTCCTGTTGAAATTGGAAAGGAATACCCAATGCCGACTGTATTGTATCCTTTCACGAAATCAGAATTGTTGATCAACGACGAAGTAAACAGTGCAGATTCATTGAGTTATCTTTTAAATGTCTTAACTGAGAACCCAACGTTTGTTGTTCAGTTAGAATCGCACACAGATGCTCGTGGTGATACACCAAGTAACGACAGACTATCTCAAGCCCGTGCTGAGACTTGCGTGAAATACTTAACCTCAAAAGGAATTGCTGCGGACAGATTGGTAGCAAAAGGAAAAGGTGAAAGTGAGCCACGTATCATCAAAGATGGTGATCGTCTTACAAGTGAAATATTTGCAGAGTTTCCAGTAGGAACTACTTTAGATGAGGCATTCATAAACGCTATCACGGACAAGGATGCCAGTGAAAGAGCTCACCAATTGAATCGTCGCACAACATTCAGAATCCTAAGAACGGACTACGTTCCAAAGAAATAGTAAAAAACTAAAGAAAGGGCTGACACTCGCTGTCAGCCCTTTTTATTTATATATGAGTCAAGCCGAAAACAGATACAATAGCAGAGGAGTAAGCGCTTCCAAAGAAGACGTTCACGCTGCTATTAAAAATTTAGACAAGGGTCTGTTCCCAAAGGCCTTTTGTAAAATTGTGCCCGATTACCTAACCGGAAGCGAGGAGCATTGCATTGTTATGCATGCCGACGGTGCGGGTACAAAGTCTTCTTTAGCTTACATTTATTGGAAGGAAACAGGAGATCTTTCTGTGTGGAAGGGAATTGCGCAAGACGCCATTGTCATGAACATTGACGACCTTTTGTGCGTGGGTGCCATTGATAATATTTTGCTGAGCAGCACCATCGGAAGAAACAAGAATTTGGTTTCCGGAGAAGTAATTTCGGCCATTATTTCCGGCACAGAAGAGCTTTGTCAAGAGATGGAGAAACACGGTGTAAAGATTCACACTACAGGTGGAGAAACCGCAGATGTGGGCGATTTAGTTCGAACCATCATTGTAGACTCTACCGTTGTTTGTCGCATGCGCAGAGATGAGGTTATCGATAATGCGAACATTACCGCGGGACAAGTCATTGTTGGTTTGGCGTCTTATGGACAAACATCCTACGAGACAGAATACAACGGTGGAATGGGAAGTAACGGACTTACTTCTGCACGTCACGATGTGTTCTACAACGGAATTACTGCTAAATATCCAGAATCATTCGACAGCGCTATTCCAAAGGAATTGGTTTATTCAGGTTCCTACACGCTCACCGATTATGTGCATGATGCTGAATTGAACGCAGGAAAGTTAGTGCTTTCACCAACAAGAACATACGCTCCAATAGTTAAAAGAATTTTGTCGAACAGAAGAGATAAGATTAAAGGAATGGTTCATTGCAGCGGTGGTGGACAAACAAAGGTTCTTCACTTCACTAACAACGTGCACATTGTGAAAGACAATCTTTTCGCTATTCCGCCGCTGTTCAAAATGATTCAAGAAGAATCGAAAACACCTTGGCAGGAAATGTACAAAGTCTTCAACATGGGACACCGCATGGAGTTTTATACCGATGAAGAAACCGCTTTGGAAATTATCAACTACGCTGATCAGTTTGGCTGTGCAGCGCAGATTATTGGACGTGTTGAAGCAGGAGAAGGAAACACATTGGAAATTTGTTCCGAACACGGGACATTTCAATATTAATTAAGAAGGTATGGAGTTGATTGATCGTTTGTTGGCTATTTCCGACAGATACAGTGAGGTAGGAAAAAGCATCACCGATCCTACGGTTATCGCCGATATGAAAAAATATCCAACGCTTATGCGCGAGTATCGCGAGTTGGAAAAAATAAATATTGTTTACCTCGAATACAAAAAGGCGCTCGACGATTTGAAAGGCGCGAAGGAAATTCTTTATAGCAATGAAAGCGCCGACCTGAAAGAAATGGCGCAAGAAGAGTACAACGAATTGTCTCCGAAAATTGTTGAAATGGAAGAGGCAATTAAGTTTCTCCTCATTCCGAAAGACCCAGAAGATACCAAGAACGTTATTGTGGAAATTCGCGCGGGGACTGGAGGTGACGAAGCTTCAATTTTCGCCGGTGACCTTTATAAAATGTACACCCGGTACATTCAAGACAAAGGTTGGAAAATTGAAGTGTTGAATTTGAGTGAAGGAACCATGGGCGGATTCAAAGAGGTTTCGTTCAAGGTGGAAGGAGATGAAGTTTATGGAACCATGAAGTTTGAAAGTGGCGTTCACCGCGTTCAGCGTGTCCCACAAACCGAAACGCAAGGACGTGTTCATACATCGGCGGCAACAGTAGCTGTTATGCCTGAAGCAGAAGAATTCGATGTGGTCATAAACATGTCAGATATTCGAAGAGATACTTACCGCGCAAGCGGTGCAGGCGGACAGCACGTAAATAAAACGGAATCTGCCGTTCGTTTGACCCACCTTCCAACCGGAGTTGTTGTTGCTTGTCAAGAAGGACGTAGCCAACACGAGAACTTAGACAAAGCAATGACCATGCTTCGCTCACGAATATTCGAAGCGGAAGTGAATCGCAGACACGAGGAGCGTTCACGCATGCGAAAGTCTTTGGTGAGCACGGGTGACCGCAGCGCGAAGATTAGAACTTACAACTATCCCCAAGGACGGGTTACAGATCATAGAATAAATTTGACGTTGTACAATCTAGATGCTGCTATGAATGGTGAAATAGCCGAAGTCATTGAAGCATTGAAATTAGCAGAGAACACAGAAAAACTTAAGGAAGGAAATTCATAAAATGAACAAGTCGAAATTGGTAGAATTAATTCGTTCAAGAAAGAGTTTCTTGTGCGTTGGATTGGATACAGACCCATCGAAGCTTCCAGCGGGTGTTAGCGCGCTTGAATTCAATAAGGCGATTATTGATGCCACTCGAGAGTTTGCAGTGGCTTATAAGCCTAATTTGGCGTTTTACGAAGCCATGGGAAGACAAGGTTGGGATATACTTGAAGAAACCGTGGCGTACATTGGTCATGAGCACTTCACCATTGCTGACGCGAAACGCGGAGACATTGGAAACACTTCGAGTTATTACGCGAAAGCATTTTTTGAAACCTACGGATTCGACAGCATTACGGTTGCTCCTTATATGGGCAAGGACAGCGTTTCGCCGTTCATGCAATTTCAAGATAAGTGGGCAATTGTTTTAGCCCTTACTTCAAACGAAGGATCGAAAGATTTTCAAACACAGAAAATTGGAGAGGAGTATCTTTTTGAAAAAGTGCTTCGCGATGTCGCTTCATGGGGAACCGATCAGAATACGATGTTCGTAGTTGGTGCCACCAAGGCGGAGAGTCTAGCTCAAATTCGTCAGATTATTCCGAATCACTTCTTGCTTGTTCCTGGCGTTGGCGCGCAAGGCGGAAGTCTTCAAGAAGTTGTTAAATATGGAATGAATAGCGAAGTAGGATTGTTAGTGAACGCCAGTCGCTCTATCTTGTATGCTTCATCTGGCGCAGATTACGCGAGTGCTGCTGCTGCGGAAGCAGAGAAGATGCAAAAAGAAATGGCTGTCTTTTTATAACAGCTATTTCAAGTGTAGAGAAAAAAATCTATTTAGAGAGATAAATGTCTCCCGAAAGTTTTCCGCTGAAGGCTTTCCATTCGCCGTATGCGTTGTAGCTGTGTCCAATAACTTTGTCCTGATTATCATCCATTTCAGGGCAGTCTGTAAAGTATACGGTGAAGAAACCGTCCCATTTGTCGTCACCAGGTTCTTTTAAAATAAGTTTGTAAGCCCTTTGATTGCCTCCGCATTCACCGCCACCTTCTCTGTCATCTTCCATAATGGTTCCAGAAACAGGACGTCTATTGCTTCCTGCAATGTTGTATCCAGTAGCGATATTTCCTTGAATGGTTTCAATCACAACTGTCAGTTTTTTATCACGTAAACTCCCTTTCCAAGAACCCAATATGTAGGAATATCTTGGATTAACTGCGGAAGATGCGTTTTGCGAATCATCCTTTGGATTATCGTTGTTGTTTTTTTCGACTTCCGACTCCTTTGAATTTGTATTAGTCGTTGAGGCAGCTGCAGGAGCAGGTGTTGAACTTTCATTTCCGCATGAGAAAAGAGTTCCCGCTAGTAAAGCCGAAGCAATAATTGTTTGTAGTTTCATGGTTTTATTTGGATTATATATTATCTCGACACGTGAACATCTCCCGAAAGTTTCCCGCTAAATGCTTTCCATTCCCCACTTCCGTTGCGGGAAAATGTTTCATTTTCATGGTTGTCATCGTACTCCACACAGTTTGAAAAATAAATTGTGAAGAAACCATCCCATTTGTCATCACCAGGTTCTTTTAAAATTAATTTGTAAAAGGCGCATTCACCCTCTGGATTTCTATCATCCGGTAGGATTACACCCGTGAATGGTCGTTTGTTTGAACCGGCAATGTTGTATCCAGTTACTTCGTCGCCATTAATGTTTTCAATGACAATAGTGAGTTTTTTATCGCGCAAATTTCCTTTCCAAGTACCCAATAAAAAGGTGTAGTAGGGGTTGATTTTTGCGCTAGCCTTAGATTCTGTTTTAGTGCTGGATTCAGCATTCGTTACAGATTCAGTTTTGCTCTCGGGTGCATCGGAATTTGGCGCAGGCGCTGCAGCTGCAGGTGCTGGCGTTTGATTTTGGTTTCCGCAAGAGAACATTGTTCCGGCTATTAATGCGGTTGCAATAATTGTTTTTAGTTTCATGGTTTTTTAATTAAAATGTTTTTGATTGATGATTTATTTGTAGAAATAATGCTCCATCCAATGTCCCCATTCTGAATACCACACCAATTCTTTTTTAGAGGGGATTAATATGAACATGTGAGGTTGATTGCTTATGGAAAATGTGAAGATGTAATTTCCTTGCTCGTCTAACTCGATATGTTCAACATCGATTGGCGTTATCTCTTTCGTCTTAAGATCATTAATGGTTATAGTCCCTTCATTGTACATGGGGTCATTCAAGTGAATATCAATTTTAATTTTGGTTGAAGCGGCTTTCTTCGCCTCACACTTATATTCCTCTGTGTAGTTATAATACAAGTCTTGGCCTTCATTACAGGTCTGTGTTTGATAAACAACGTAATCGGTGATACCAACCTTAATGGGGTGGTCATCGCTGTAAGAAGGAGTTACAGGTTCTTCATATTCAGTCTCTTGGTATTCATCTGAAACCTCTTCCGTTTCTTCAATTATTTGTGAAGATGAACCGTCTTGAATACACCTCACCGACATACTAATATTTCTGTTAGTTGGGAATTGGTCGCTGGCGTAATTCCCTGCATTTTTGCCCAATTCTCGCGCATAGCAGAAGACTTCGAATGCAGCGGTGGAAGACCAAAAAAACGCGCCAATCCCTATGGCTCTGAAATTACCAACGTGATCTTTCATCCCCGATGGAACCCCTGAGAAACCATAAATATTCGTCGCGTTCTCGTCAGCGCCCCAAGATCCAACTTTCATGAGTTTGGATTTGTATTCACTCCCCACATAGCTCGTGAGCTCAATGAAGTCAGTATTCGAAGGAAGTTTCCAACCAGATGGACACACACTGCACGCTGTGGCGTAGTCATACAAATAACCATGTGTTTTAATGTTCGTAAGATCATTGTTGTAAGCTGTAAAAACGCCGCTTTGTGGTCTGAATGCCAAGTTTTCCGCCATCCAAACTTGGTTGCCAATCTTTACAATTTTATAGGATTTTCCATCCCGCTCGTCAATCATCTCGCCGTATTGCTGAGCGAATAATTGAAAGGAAAGAAATATAATTCCGAAAAGAATAAGTACTTTTTTGTTCATGTTGAAAGATATAATGTAACGATTTTCGGGGTTCACTAATTTTCAGGTATTGTAATCACATTATAATTCCCAAAAGTTTTTCATAATAGGCGGTTGCTCTAGATTTGTTCAAAAGCATTCTTTCATAGGCAATTCCAATGATGACATACGAGCCACCCCCAGAGTATTCTTCGTTAGATAATTTTTCTGTGAGGTCGTTTTCTGCAGTTTTAAACGACATCCATTTGTCGTGAGTTAATTTTAAAGACTGCTTGTCTACTTCATTGAGCTTGTTGTATAGAATTTGGTAATATTTATTTACTAATTTCTCATAATCTTTCTCAGCTTGAGAATATGCATCGGCCATTCCTGGAGTAGAAAAATCGGCTTCCAATCGTCGATTAACAAAATCTTGAATCAGAAAAGTATCAACTCTAAAACTTATTGAAGTTGATTTCTCAAAGTCGCTGTTGTACTCTAAAGCTGAGAGTTGTTGTTTGAATTTTATTGAAGCACTTTTAGTCTCTTGTTGAAGTTTAACTAAATCAACTTCTGAATCGTCTTGTGCTAGAGCGTTGAAGAATTGCCCGAAAAACAGAGCAGTTAAAAGTAAATATTTCATTTATGTTTAGGTTTTCAGCGTGAATATACTATCTTTTTCAATTGCCGTAGATGAAAGTTTTAGGCATTTTAATTTATAGTATCTCGAATCAAATAACTTCAATAAAAAGCCCTTGCTTCCAATCGAAAAAATAACAGATCGATTGTCTACAAGGGTCTCTTTTAATATTTCTAACGCGTTCACAAGCCTTATTGCTTAGGCATTCCAAGGATATGTGTAATGCGCTGGAGTGACGAACGTTTCTTTAATGGTGCGCGGAGAAACCCAACGCAACAAGTTCAAGTAAGATCCGGCTTTGTCGTTCGTTCCACTTCCACGAGCTCCACCAAACGGCTGCTGTCCTACAACTGCGCCCGTTGGCTTATCGTTAATGTAGAAGTTACCTGCTGCATTTTCCAATACGCGCATTGCTTGATCAATCGCATATCTGTCCTTAGAAATAACGGCTCCTGTTAATGCATAGTCGCTGGTTTCATTCACCAAATGCAACGTGTCTGCCCACAACTCATCTTCGTACACATAAAGCGTTACAACCGGACCAAAGATTTCTTCTTCCATGGTGCGGAATTTCGGATTGGTAGTCACCACAACGGTTGGGTCAACAAAGTATCCGACTGAGTCGTTGTAGGTTCCACCTGCAATAATTTCAGCGTCGCTTTGCGTCTTGATGTATTCAATGTATCCTGCGATTTTATCGAAAGATCTGCGATCAATAACAGCATTCACGAAGTTGGTGAAGTCTTCCGGGCTTCCAACTTTAATAACTTTTAAATCACTTTCAATTTTCGCTTTCACCGCAGGCCACAACGATCGTGGGATGTAGCTTCGGCTTGCAGCAGAACATTTCTGTCCTTGATATTCGAATGCTCCACGAACAATGGCAGTTGCCACCTCTTCTGCATTTGCAGACGGATGTACAACTATGAAATCTTTTCCTCCAGTTTCTCCAACAATTCTCGGATAGGTTCTGTACTTATCCAAGTTGCTTCCAATCTCTTTCCACAAGTGTTTGAACACTGCGGTAGATCCAGTGAAGTGAAGTCCAGCGAAATCTCTGTGCGAGAAAACAACATCTCCAGCAACTGGACCGTCAACAGTTATCATATTTATCACGCCATCTGGTAATCCAGCATCGCGGAACAATTCCATAATTACATGCGCGCTATACACTTGCGTATCTGCCGGTTTCCACACACATACATTACCCATCATAGCTGCACTTGCAGGCAAGTTTCCGGCAATAGCTGTGAAGTTGAATGGAGTAATAGCGAAGACGAATCCTTCTAACGGACGGTATTCCAAACGATTCCACATGCCCGGCTGTGAGCCCGGTTGCTCGTTGTAAATCTGTTGCATGTACAACACGTTGAAGCGAAGGAAATCGATGAACTCGCATGCCGCATCAATTTCAGCTTGATGCGCGTTCTTTCCTTGACCCAACATAGTTGCTGCATTCATGCGGTCTCTGTATGGACCTGCAAGTAAATCGGCTGCACGAAGGAAAATAGCTGCGCGATGTTCCCATGGCAAATGTGACCATCGCTCGCGTGCCGATAAAGCAGTGTCAATGGCTTGAATCACGTGGTCTTTCGTTCCACGATTCAAATACCCCAATACTTTCCCATGCTCTTGCGGAGAAGTAAGCGGAAGCTTTTCTTCTGTGCGAATCAATTCAGATCCGATGTACATGGGAACATCTATCGGCTCCTGGTTGTACATTTTTTTGTACATGGCTGAAAGCGATGAACGTTCTGCACTTCCGGGTGCATATCCTTTTACAGGTTCGTTAATAGGAAGTGGGACTTGAAATACTCCTTTCGACATATCTTATTTTTTTGGAGCAAGGAAACCGTAGTTCTTGCTGTAGTTTAACATTTGTTCTGCGAATGTCTTGGTGTAACTCACGGTCACATTAATCATTTTTCCGTTTGAATCTAACACAGGAGTTAGAATTGGATTTACGAATCCGTTGTAAGGAGGAATGTTTAATTTCTCTGATCTAGCAAGCACTTCAGCGTGCAAGGTTGGATCTACTTTCTTTCCGTATCCGTCTGCTAAAGCCTTTGCAGCGTTGTAATCTCCTTGAGAAGTGATGCGTTGAACCTCGCGCAACAATTCACCCACTAAATCGCGCATTTTACCGTAATCGTTAATGTTGAAATACGTCTTTCCATCGCGAACTTCTCTTGAAATCACATTCGCAGATGCTCCTTTTTCAATGATCCAATTGCTTATCCAAGCGCGATTGCGCATGTGCGCTTCAGCAATGTCTTCACCAATCTTCAATCTTCTCATTTGAACCATCATCGCATTGCGAATGTATCCGTCGTATTCAGCCTTTCCAACTTCCAAGCTTTCCATCAATCCCATTTCAACCAATTTCGGATCCATCACATAATACAACGCCACCAAGTCAGCTCTTCCTTCTTCAATCGTTGAAGCGAACTCTTTCAATGTTTGTGAACTCGCAGAAACATTCGGCTCTAATTGTCCACTTGCGTGACCAATAACTTCGTGCATGGCAGTGTGCATCTTTCCTGCAGTTGCTGCGTACTTTTCTGAGCGAGCAATTTCTTCCTCATCATTCGCGAATTCTTTCAACATGCCTGATCCGCCGGCATTGTTTGCAGCGTCTTCAATGTTTCCTAAACTCACACTCTTAGATCCGTGCATTGCACGAATCCACTGTGCATTTGGAAGGTTCACTCCAATTGGAGTAGATGGATTCGCATCGCCAGATTCTCCAGCTACGTTCACCACTTTGTAGGTGATTCCTTTTACTTCTTTCTTCTTGTGTTCCGGTAGAATAGGGGAGTTGTCTTCGAACCATTGCGCATTCTGCATCATCACCTTCATGCGATCACTCGCTTCAAAGTCATTGATTTCTACAACTGATTCGTATGAACCACGCTTTCCAAGCGGATCGTTATACACCTCCACAAATCCATGAATGAAGTCAATGTCACCTTCAGTAGCTTTCACCCATTGAATGTTGAAGTCGTCCCACGTGCGCAAATCTCCTGTTGTATAAAACTCAATCAGCTTGCGAAGTGAAACCGCTTGCTTATCGTTTTCAGCAACCTTTTCTGCCTTATTCAACCAGAATACAACTTGCTCCAAAGCCGCGCTGTACTTGCCGCCTATGCGATATACGTCTTCCACAATAACGCCGTTTTCTTTGCGAAGGTTTGCGTTAATGCCGTAAGACAATGGCGCGCGATCGCCGGCCACTTCCTTCGATGCGTAATAATCAAATGCTTCTTTTGTAGTTACTCCTTCGTAGAAATTCACAGCAGAATTTTCTACCAATCCTTTCGAAGCGTCACTTTCCACTTTCATGTTAGCAACATTCGGATTGAAGATCACTTCCATGATTTCTTCTGAAACCTGCGTGCTCGTGGCAGCGCAAAGTGTAGTGAAATATTCTTTGCTGAATTTCGGCGTGTGCTTAATGTTGCTGTAATGGTGATGAATACCGTTACTCATCCACAATTGCTTCAAGTAAGTTTCCAAATTCAACCACTCTTCAGATGTTTTATCTCCGGAATAATTCGAATAAATTTTCTCGAAAATGCTACGAACTTCCAAGTTGTACTTGCAGTTCTGATCCCACATAATGTCGCGACCTGCAAGGCCTGCCTGCGTTAAATAATAAACGAATTCTTTTTGCTTCGTTGTTAACTTGTCGAATCCGTCGAGCTTGTAGCGAAGAATACGAATGTCGGCGAAACGATCCACTTCGTATTCAAACGATCCGTTTTCAGTTTCAGATTTAGGAAGCTGAGCAACCTGATCTTTAAATTGGAAGTAGCACCAAGCCGTTAGGCCAAGAGCAATAATAGCGATGAATATTTTTTTCATTGAAAATGATTTTCGGACACGAAGATAAGAAGGTTACCTTTGTGGAATGACGTTCGAAGAACTAAAGTTAACGAGACAGTTTTTAGATGCTGTGAAAGAGTTGGGGTATGAGTCTCCTTCCGAGATTCAAGAGAAAGTTATTCCGCGAGTTTTAGGCGGACAAGACGTCATTGGAATTGCGCAAACCGGCACCGGTAAGACAGCAGCTTATGTGCTTCCCTTGTTACAGTTGTTGAAGTATCCACAGGGCGACGAGCCACGTGCGCTTATCCTTGTTCCAACCAAGGAATTGGTGGTTCAGGTGGAAGAGCAAATTCAAAGTCTGTGCAAATACACAGAGCTTCGTTACGTGGCCTTGTACGGCGGCGTTGGTCCGAAGACTCAAATTGAAATTATTAAAAAGGGAGTAGACATCATTGTTGCCACTCCTGGAAGATTTCTAGAGATCTACGCGAAGCGCGTAATTATTCCCAAGAAAATTAAGCACGTGGTGCTCGATGAGTGCGATCGTATGATGGACATGGGATTCTGGCCACAGCTTCGTGAAATACAAGAAAAGCTTCCACAAAAGAAACAGCAATTGTTGTTCTCTGCAACGTTCCCAGAGCGTGTAGAACGCATTGCAGACAACTTCCTATTGTTCCCTTCTCGTGTTGAAGTAACGCCACAAGCGACTCCGGCTACCACAGTGGAACAGAGAGTTTACATGGTTCCAAACTTCAAGACAAAATTGAACTTGCTCATGCATCTTCTTGAAGGAGATGAAATGAAGCGAGTGATGGTTTTTGTTCGAACAAAAACAGACGCGACGACCATGGGAAAATTCATGGAGCGAAGCAATGTGGGTGAGATTAGATTCCTGCACAGCAACATTGGACAGAACTCTCGCATGAACGCCATCAAAGATTTCAAAGACGGAAACGTTCGCATACTCGTGAGCACAGATGTTACCGCTCGAGGCATAGATGTGTTCGAGGTTTCTCACGTAGTAAATTTTCAAGTACCCGGCCATTACGAAGACTATGTTCACCGCATCGGAAGAACAGGTCGCGCATTCAAAACAGGCGTTGCCATTAGTTTCGTAGACCAGTCTGAAGAATATCACTTGACCAACATTCAGAAAATTATTCGTCAAACCATTCCGGTTTTCGAAATTCCAGAAGTGGTGAAAATTGAAAAGACAGAGCCCGAAGAAAAACAAGACCATGCGCGCGAAATGGACCGTCAGAAAAGATTAGATGACCCCGATTTCAAAGGAGCATTCCACGAAAAGAAAACGCTTCAAGCGAAATTGAAGTTCAAACAAGAACGCGACAAGAAACAAAGAAGAAATCGATAACCAAATAAATCATATCATGAAAAAACAAAGTTTGAGTGTATTCGCAATGCTAGCTTCGACATTGATTTTAGTTTCAGCTTGCTTAGGAAATGTTTCAAAGTCAGTGGTAGATTCTAATTCAGTTTTGTGGTTTTTATCAAAGTCACAACATCAAATTCAGAATGTAAATAATTACCCAACCGTTACAATTGGTGGTATGAAATGGATGAGTGAAAATTTAAAAATTACAACCTTTTCCAATGGAGATCCTATTTTAGAGGTAAAAACAGATGCTGAGTGGGCGGGAGCGGCTAATTCAAAAACAGCTGCGTTTCGAATTGTAAACGGAGTTTGTTTTTTTAATGGTTACGCTGTTAAAGACTCGAGGGGAATAGCTCCTGAAGGATTTAGAGTGGCTTCTTCGGTTGAATTTAATTCATTGATGACTGCACTCGGCGGTGGCACAAGCGTTTCAGGAAAGGCGGTGGGTAATCTATCTTCTTATTCCTGGGAAGTGGAAGTGTGGAATGATAACAAAGGAGATTTTGAACTAAAGAAGGTAAAAGGTATCAATTCAGTTGGGTTTAACGCAAATAAGGGTGGCTTCTGTTATGAAGACGGTTCAGTTAATTCAGGGACTTGTACTTATTGGTGGACATCTGACGGAGGAGCTTTTGATATTGGTTATTGCAGTCAGGATTTAGGTGGAGGATATAGTGCCGAAGTGGCTTCGGGTTATGGCTTCGAAGTGCGTTGCGTAAAGAACTAAGATGTTTTTGTGAAATGCAAAAAGGAGCTTTTGAGCTCCTTTTTTATTTTACATTGAAATACAATTAGTGCGAAACCACAACCTTCTTCGTTACACTGTTTTTCCCACTTCCAACACGAACGAAATATGTTCCGTTGTATAAAGTGCGTGTGTCGAAATGCGCCAAGGTGCTACCTTGATAAAGAACAGTACTCGAAATTAATTTTCCATCAGCACTCAATAAATCAACTTGAACATTGCTTCGGTTCACTGTGTTCACTTGAACAGCTAACACATCTTGAACGGGATTCGGATACGTATTCACGTTCACATTTTCAATTTGAATATCGGCAACTGCATTAGGCGTGTATGTAGTCACAGCCTCTGTGATACTGGTAACTTTTGCAGCAACCTTCGTTCCGTAAAAAGTTGGTCCAACAGCATAGGGATAAGCTGAATTGTGATTCGCATCTACCGTGCAGAAATACGCATAGGTTCCATTCGGATATTCAGGAGTCACGCAAAATCTTCCGTTGTGTTCGTCGAGATAATCTTCCATTCCCGGATGAGCAACGAACTCGTAATCCTCTCTGTAACGTCCAAGCGGATAAGTTGTGCTCACGTCAGGACCAGCAGTCACAGTCGTACCATTGGCGTATTGGGTGCGCGTGGTAATGTCTCTCAATTGGTAACCGCTTTTTATTCTTACAACTCCTCCTGTTCCATCTGCATTGGCAAATCCATAAGCGCCATAGATTGGAAATCCGTCGTAAGCATAACCCACAAGCGGAGAATGTTCGTTAGAATTAATGACGTAAAGTGCATCCGCAGCATAGATGTCGCAAACGGTTGAAAGCACCACAAGGTCTAAATTGAAGGCGCTCGGATTTTGATGGTGGTGATAATTTCCCATGGCAGGATGACCTTTTGCGCAATCGAATCCAGCGCGTTCAGCAGGCACCGCATCGCGATTCCATACACCTTGTCCCGGAGGTCCCATAATGGGGCCGCCACCTTCAGACATATTATTGTTGTTCCAAGAAACACCGTCTCTGTAATCGAACAGCGCAACACCGTTAATGAAGACGCCTATGTTTCCTCCGTTTGTAGCAGTGGGTGTTCCTGTGTTTTGAACTGGATTCAAGGGAAATTTGAAAATTGCATTTTGTGCCGTAGCCAAAGAAGGATTGCCGTCTAAAAACGGACCTGTGATGTACGCAGGAATTCCATTGGTTGAAACATAAACCCAATTCGTTGAGTACTGCACGCTCTGTACATTCGCAGCAGTGTTGTCATTGATTGGCGTAGGATTTCCACTTACATAATGTCTTCCGGTAATTCCAGTGGTGTTTTGCAACCACGAGGATACAGTTGGTCCTTGCGCAAACGATTGGCTTGCGGCAAGAACAAGGCTAAGGATGAGAACGTTGAATAATTTCATGTTGAAGGATTTGTGGAAATTGATATTCTTTTCGAGTTAAAAATGTATGATCAGTTAAGGTTAGCAGAAACGCAATGAGGTCTTGCTTGCTGTTGGAAGTCAAATTCAAGGAATGGTTTAACGGCGAAGAAATATTTTCTTCCTTTCCTTGAATGGAAGAGTAATGATTCATCACTTGCTGCAGAGTCTTAAACCTTCCATCGTGCATATAGGGAAAGCTCATTTCAACATTACGCAACGACGGCACTTTGAAGGTGAAACGGTCTTGCCTGAAGGTGGTAACAGCGCCTCTTCCAAAATCATTCAGCGTATCATTCAACGAAAGGCCATTGCTTTTGAATTCATCGTTCGTGAACAAAGGCTCGGTGTGACAAGCATTGCACTTTTTTTGAAAGATTGCATAACCTTTTTGCTCTTGCACGGTGAAGGTGTTTTTTCCTGCAAGGACTTCGTCGTATTTACTCTGATTGCTCACAAAGCTCAACATGAATTGCGAAAGCGATTTTAAAACACGCTCTCCAGTTGCCAAACTATCGCCCCATGCTTGGAAGAAATATTCCCGATAAAATTTCCTTTCATTGAGTTTCTTCACCACGTTCGCTAGGGTCTCGTTCATCTCTAGTACATTTTCAATGGGAGCCATAGCCTGAGCGTCTAATGAATGAATTGCGCCGTCCCACATAAAGTTTTTCTTCCAGGCTAAATTGAACAACGCGGGTGCATTACGTTTTCCAACACGATCGAAAACACCGTGGCTCACAGCATGATCTGTATGTGTGAAAGCGGTGTAGGAGAGGTGACATGAAGAACACGAAATGGTATTGTCGGAAGACAAAATCGGATCATAAAAAAGCATTCTTCCCAATTCTTTTTTTTCGGAAGAAGGAGGATTGTTTTTTTCGTTGTAGACTTTTTGTGGCCAAACAATTTTTCGTTTAGAAGGAAATGTAAAGCCTAACGCTAAGACAAATAGCAAAATGAAAAGGATGAAAGAGTTTCTTTTTCGAATCATTTCATTATCGCTGAAAAAGAAGCGCACAATACACGCATGTATTCATGAACATGACTGTTCGGACTCATGAGTGAATACTCTTTGTTTGCATGAACAAGTTCAAGAAAAGAGTCCAGATTTAAATGAATAGTCAACTCTTGCAACCTTCTATCAGGCGGCAGAACAGGTCCGCCCGTAATCGTACGAAGGATTGGTATTTCATCGGTAATTGAACTCATATGTGCATTGGAGAATCCCCCGAGGTGAAGGTTTAATGCAGTGCCATCTTTTTGCTTTCCTTCCAATTTAAACTGAATGTATCCGCTTTGCCAGCTCCAATACATTCCATTGGCGGGATCTAGTGCGCAGCAATGAACGCCTGCAGCGTTGGTAACAGAATCGACACCCAACGTAAGTCGAATATAGCTGGCACGATGGGTATTGATTGGCATTGAAAAATTCAAGGAACTTCGATTCGAAAAATCGATCAGACGGTAGGAAACGGAATCCTTGCCAATGACTTGCTTATTGATGTCTAATATTTCAATATGCCCAACATAGCACTTCAGTAGTTCAACATGAAGAAGTGAGTCGACATAATCCAAAGGAGTCTTTTTTAGATTGAATTGAAATTTCCCTTCCATCTTTAAATTCATCTGTTCGAATTCAACAACGACAGGGAAGTGGTCTGAGAGTAGCGGTTCAGTGACATCGGTATTCCCAACTTTGTAAGAAGAGAATCCAAAGTTTTTCAATTTATAAAAAACATAATCTATGCGTGGAGCATTCGGATTCTTAGCGCGTTCGAAATTGTTGAATGTTCCAACCTTTGAAGAAATTCCTATTCCCGCATCGGAGAATACTGCACGAAGTTTTTTCAAAGCAGCATCTTCCGGCTTGCAGTTCAAATCTCCGAGGAAGATTATATTTTTAATGGAAGAGAAGCTTTCAATTTCTTTCAGAATGAGATTCGCGCTTTCTTGTCTGGCGCGCTCACCCACATGATCCCAGTGTGAATTCACCACCAACAAAGTATCCTTTAGTTCTTCATCGAATAACAGCGCAAACGTGGCTATGCGCTCGCAGGCAGCGTCCCACCCTTTGCTCGGCTTCGTAGGGTTTTCCGACAACCACACTGTTTTCGATTTAACCAAGGAAAATCGATTCGCACGAAAGTAAATAGGGGAGTACTCGCCTTTGGTTTCTCCATCTTCTCTTCCAACACCAATGCGGGTGTATTGTCGCTGACTGAAATTGTAATTGAAAAGCGCTCGGTCAAGTTCTACCACTTCATTATGTAAGACCTCTTGCAGCCCAATAATATCAGCGCTTTCACTCCAAAGAAAATTCTTCACACGTTCGCTTCTGTTCGGCCAACTGTTTTCGCCGTCATTCGCATTGTTGTAACGAAGATTGAATGAAATGACTTTTAACGTTTCATTCTGACCGAATGAACATTCGGTTCCGGCTGCAAAGAGCGCGCAAAGAAGTGCAAGCCGAATCAAGTTGTTTTTCATTCTGGGGTTAAAGGTAAAAAAAAACCTCCCGAAGGAGGTTTTAATATGTTAGAGGGAAGAAGAATTATGCTTCTTCTTCGCCGTCCATTTTCTCTTTCAATGCAGCCAATGCACCTAAGTCACCAAGAGTTGATTTCTCAACTTGAGAGTTAACTTGCTTCACAGCTGAATTGTTGTCTTCTTTCTTAGCACCAGAACCAGATCCTGATCCTGCACCAGCACCTGAGCGCTTAGGCTTAGCATCTGAAGATGGAGTAGAAGTGATTTCTTCCGGCTTCCAAGTTTGTGTGTGAGACACAGCAATCTTACGTTGGTTCTTGTTGAATTCAAGAACGATGAAGTCAAGCGTTTCTTCCACTTTCGCAGTAGCACCGTCTTCTTTCTTCATGTTTTTGTTCAAGCAGAATCCTTCTAAACCGTAAGGAAGTGCAACAACACAATGGTTACCTTCTTTCTTTACGATAGTACCTTGGTGCTTGGTTCCTTCAAGGAAAACAGTTTCAAACACATCCCATGGATTTTCTTCCACTTGCTTGTGTCCTAAGCTGATTTTACGTCCTTCACGATCCAATTCCAATACTACTACAGCTAGATCATCTCCGATAGCGCAGAACTCACTTGGATGCTTGATCTTCTTAGACCAAGAAAGGTCAGAGATGTGAACAAGACCATCGATTCCGTCTGCTAATTCGCAGAAGATACCGAACGTAGTGAATGCACGAACTTTCGCAGTGTGCTTGGCTCCAACAGGGAAACGAGTCTCAATTCCGTCCCATGGATCAGAAGTCAATTGCTTCAATCCAAGGCTTAATTTACGCTCGTCTTTCTCCATGCTTAAGATAACAGCTTCAACTTCCTGTCCTACTTTCAAGAAATCTTGAGCAGAACGTAAGTGTGAACTCCAAGACATTTCAGAAACGTGAATCAATCCTTCTACACCTGGAGCAATCTCAACGAACGCACCGTAGTCAGCAAGAACAACCACTTTTCCTGTAATCTTTTGTCCAACTTCCAAAGTATCTTGAATAGCATCCCATGGGTGAGCAGACAATTGTTTCAAGCCAAGAGCAATTCTCTTCTTGTCATCATCGAAGTCAAGAATAACAACGTTGATCTTAGAATCCAATTGAACAATCTCTTCCGGATGAACAATACGTCCCCAAGAAAGGTCAGTAATGTGAATCAATCCATCTACGCCGCCAAGGTCAACGAATACACCGTAGCTTGTGATGTTTTTAACCACACCTTCCAATACTTGTCCTTTTTCAAGGCCAGACATGATTTGCTTCTTCTGTTCTTCCAACTCAGCTTCAATAAGAGCTTTGTGAGAAACAACAACGTTTTTGAATTCGTTGTTAATTTTAACAACTTTCAATTCCATGATTTTTCCAACGTAAACGTCGTAATCACGAATTGGCTTAACGTCGATTTGAGATCCAGGTAAGAACGCTTCGATACCGAATACGTCAACGATAAGTCCGCCTTTCGTGCGACACTTAACTTCACCTTTAATAATTTCGCCAGACTCAAGAGCAGTGTTAACGTTACCCCAAGCGCTGAACAAACGAGCAGTCTTGTGAGAAACGATTAACTGTCCGTTTTTGTCTTCTTGTAATTCAACATAAACAGGAACGCGATCACCCGCTTTAAGATCTGGGTTGTAACGGAATTCAGTTACCGCAACAACACCTTCAGACTTGTAGCCGATGTTTATCACAACTTCTTTCTTTCCAACAGAAACAACAGTTCCTTCAATTACCGTTTTCTCAGCAATTGTAGACAACGTGTTTTCGTACAATGAATCGTACCGTGAACGCTCTTCATCGTTGTATCCACCTGCAGACTCATACGCTTCCCAACTGAACTCACCGTTTTCATTCATGAAAGCAGCGTCGTCAGCAGTGCTGTACAACTCTAATGGTTCTTCTGCAGAAACTTCTTCTTCTACCGAGACAGAAATTTCTTCTGCCGGAGCAGAAACTTCTTCTACAGATTCAGAAGCCGTAGCTTCAGTGTTTTCAGTTCCTTCGTTGGTTGGAACAGTGTTTTCAGCTTCTTCAGCTGGATTTAATTCTTCTGCCATGGGGCATTGTTAATTTGTATTTCATTCGCCTTCGCACGCATACGGAATGAAAGAGTTAGTTATTATTCAGTGACTCAGCGTCTTATCACCGCCCAAAAAGGGACGCGAATATACAAAGAAAATCGGCTAATATGCCGATTTCAATCACTTTGTGATCAATTCTTCGAATAAATCTTTCAGATCAATTGAAATCGTCGAAGACATTCGCGAAGCATTCGTGCAGAGCACATTCGTCTGAAAGACATTGAGTCCTATTTCTCAGAAATCCCAACATACTTTCTTAACTCAGTTTGATTTTCAGCTTGCTTAATTAAAAAGTCTGCTACGTCAGCTCTATTAATTCCACCAATATTAATGCCTTTGAATAATTTGTTTTCAGTGCGGTATTTCTCTGTCAACGGTTTGTCCAATAGCCTTCCAGGTCTCACAACGGTCCAATTCAAATCTGAATGAGTAATTATCTCTTCCATTTTTGTTTTGTCGGTATAAACGTCCTTTAACATGTATTTGAGAAACATCCGTACAAGCCAAGAAACATAATTTTTACTTTCTCCCGCTCCAAATCCTGTGACAAAAATGATAGGGACAGCTATTTTGTTTTCCGAATGTATCTCCACAATCAATTTTGCGAAATCAGAGAATAGGTTAGTGGCTTTCATATTCTTCCCTGTCCCCAATGTTACAATCAGTGCATCTGCGCCTTGAATGGAATTTATCACATCAGCTTTGTTGGTTGCGTTACCAATGATTTCATTCAACGAACTGTTCTCTTCTATTTCTATTCCAGTTCTTGAAAGAGTCGTTATCGAATGATTTCGACCCAATCCTCTTTTTACGGTTTCTAGCCCTAATCCAGCCGACGCCCCAATAATGGTAATGTTCATTTTGCTTTTTTATTGATTTCTATTTTATCTTAACTGCTCGTCCTTTGGACATTCGCCGCAGGCATTCGTGCAAAGCACATTCGTCTGAAAGACATTATCCCTTCTCTTACCTTATAAGAAAGAAGTCATACGCCACTTTACAAATCTCCGCTATAATCCTTTCATTCGTTTCATCGCTCTCGTATGAGTTGGTAACCAAAACGCTAATGATGAAATAATGTCCATTCGGAAGGAACACAACTCCCCAATCGTTTGTGGCGGCTGTTAATCCTGCGTCGTTCGTTCCTGAAGAGCCCGTTTTGTGCGCCACAACAGTCCCTTCAGGCAAGAGTCCTTTCAGACGCTTTACGCCGGTGGAGGTTTCTTTCATGGTTTGCCAGAAGAAGTTGTAGCTCGAATTGGAGAGCAAGCCGTTTTTATTTTCATAGAATAATCGCAACGTCTGAACAGCAGCCTTCGGAGTTATCCAATTCTGAAACATATTCTCCCATTTCGACTGCATGGTGCGTTCGTTGTATGCAAACTGAAGGTCTTGAATATTGTTCTTTTTGAAGTAAGCTTCCACCTCTTTCGTAGAACCAACCATTCCAATTAAAGTATCGCATGCGGTATTGTCACTGTGCGAAATACAATACTGAATCAGTTGCGCTACAGTGAAATCTCCTCCATTGGGAGAATCTTTTCCAAGGGGATTCCAAAATGCATTAACCGGAAGTTGTGCCTTTGTGATTTTAATTTTTTGATCCAGACTGAATGCGCCGCGATCAATTTTATCAAGCATTGCCAGACCAATGTGCATTTTATAAGCGCTCTGAGTAGGGCAGTGCATATTGCCATTGATTGAAAGAGTATCGTTCCCATTTTCTCCTGAAATGGAAATTCCAAAAATAGCTTTTTTGTCGCGTAAGATTTGTTCTATTTGTTTTTTTAATTCTCTGGTTTGATCAACCTTTTGTTCAGATTCAGGAAGGGGAGACGCAAGCAAGAAGTAATAAATCACCGTCCACACCACCCCGAAAAACAATCCGAGATAAACGGTATTCAACTGCTTTTTCAAATCACGCTTCACCAGCATTCGATATAGAATCCACAGGACAAATAAAATGGCAAACGCAATAGGCAAATAGATTCGAAGCATGTGATTAATAAATTCAAATTATTCCTAAAGGTAAAGCGGAATCATTTCTTTTTCGTCGAAGACATTAGCCGTAGGCATTCGTCGCAGACATTCGCCCGAAGGGCATTTTGGGCTTTCCACTTCTATCCCTCACGCAACCCAACTCATTCTGTTTCTCATTCTCCTCGATAAAATAATTAAATCGATCAGTCGTTTCAAAAAAAAACTATATTATGAAAAAATCATTTGCAACCATCGCCTTTAGTCTTTTGGCTTGTTTAATCATAGTTTCTTGTGACTCATGTTTCGATGGGCCGAAGTCTCATCCAGAACCCGCTCCTAGACCGGCACCAGAACCTAAGCCGTCTCCAAAAGACTCATTTACAAAAAGTGATGTTGAGGATTTCGTAAGGAAGTTTTATTCGTCTTTGGAATTATCAAAAGAGTTGAATGAGCGGGCATATAACGAAGGCGGTGTGAAATTTAATACCAGTGAATTTTATTCGTGTGTGAATAGCAAATCAATTTTCTCGAAGAAACGCCTAGAAAACCTAACAGGAGATAGTTATCATTATCATTATGATGTTTATCTAGAGAGCATCATTGAGATACAAGAGCATTCAGGTTCTTTCGAAGTGTCGACAGCTGTTGAATACGTTCTTGACGAAATAGGAGCAATAGTGAATATTGAGAAACTTACAATAGTCAAAGAGGACAATAAATTTATTGTGAGGAGATGGGAAGATGTGAGGGTAGAGACTATGGAAATCGCAGAATATGAAGGCTTAGAAAATTACAGTAAAAATGATTTCTATAGACAAATAGGAAGTGTAAACAAGTAAATCATAATAAGAGATATGTTAAGAGATAAGAACAAGACTTGGCGCCTTTCGAAATTTGTTTTCATTTCGGCACTGCTATTTAGCAATTGCACCGAGAATCCTCCTCCTGCTAACATTCCCCCTCAGCAAGAGTCAAAACCAATTGAACCAAATGAATCTAACGTTTTGAAGGAGGAGACCTCTGATCGGTTCTCAGCAAATTTTGAGGTGTTTCTTAAGAAATTTCTTGAAGATGTATATTCAGAAAAAGACTTCAACAGGTTAGTTTCTACCTCATCTCCACTGCTGCAAGAGTACATCGACGAAGAGCTTGGTTTTGGCCGATTTTGGAATGCCGGGATATATTGCAATCTATATACCTCAGATGATTTTGGTTTAGATGATTCGCCAAGCAAGAATCCAGACATATCTGGGTTAAGTTTTTTTTCAAATAAAAGTCCCAAAGAGGGTTTTTGTGAACCTTCAGCATCGAAAGATGGTATTTATTACAATGTAGTTACAAAACTTCCAAATGATTACAACACCGAAACAGATACAGAGGTGCCTGTTCCTAAAAAATACAAGCCATTGAAAAAAATGAATGTCCAAATTCTTTATGACAATTGGATTATTCAGGATTTTTATTTCATTCAATCAAATAATATTTGGTACTTGCTGTACATAGACGATTGTGATTGCGGGGCGTAAGATTTATCGGAGGAGGTTTGCAAAATTATCTTAACAAAGAAAAGAGCACGATAATCGTGCTCTTTTTATTTGATTCAGTAAAACAGTACTTTTAGCGAATGCCAATTAACTATAATTCCGGGCATTTATTTGTTTTCAATCCACCATTTTTCTTTTTCTATTCGAAGTCCTTGAAGCTTTCTGTTGTCATCAATTGGTTCGTCATCAATAAAACTACCAAATCCGAGAATGTAAGATTCCCAGCCATTGTTTTTGTATTTATTTGCGGGTATAAAATCACCCTCACCAATATCCAAATCACCCGAATCAGGAATTCTGAAATCACCCCAGTTGCATTTAATAGATTTCAGAGTTTTATAGTTTGTCCAGTTGCCTTCAAATTGGTTGTTGGTGTTGCCTGTTAAACTACCGTATACAATCTCGTTGTTTTTTTTAAATGAAAAATAGGTCTCGAAGACTCCTTTGAATATTCCAGTCCCCGGTTGCTTTTGATCTTCAAATAAAGTATAATGTCCTGATAATTCTCCGAATAGAGTGAGGGTATCATCGTCTTCATTAAATGTTATAGCACGTTCTATAGTCACTTTTCCTTGAAAAGAACAAATGTTGTTTTTCACTTTAGATTTTCCATAAATCAAATATTCAGTTGAATCTAATGGGTTTTTTATTATGGAAATAAATTTGATTCGAAATCTCATGAAGTTATCGCCAATATATCCAATAGGTACAGGCTCATTGATAGCGGAATCGTCGTAAATAAAGAGGTGAGATATGTTTCGCTCTTTAATTTCCTCAAAGTAATCGGCTTTATTTGTCGGTTGAGCATATCCGATTGAATTCGAAATTAGGACAATGATAAAAAGTAATTTTCGCATCGAGAATGTATTAATCTGAAAGATGCTTTGTTGATGTTCTAAATGAACAGATTTTTTTAGGAGAGCTCTTATTTTTCGACGAGAAAAGCACGTAGGAATTGGTTGCTTCAGATTTTAATAAAAATCAATAGACCTTCTCCCAATTGCCAGTTTCAGATCGATAAGGAATTACGTGAGTATTAATAAATGTATTTGGTCTTGATCCGAATAGTGTCCATCTTTCACTTATTCCAACCTGTCCGCCACACCCACCCCCAGAATTGAACATTTCAATGCTGTAATCAACAAGGCCGTCGCCATCAATATCAGCTATATTTAAATCGTTTTTATTATAGTCCCAACCGCTAAGGAAAGAATCTGATTCTCTTGAATTCAAATTCAAAGTTGTTCCATTTTCTTCGGCTACAATGCAAGGCTCACAAGTGGTCTGTAATAAATTATTTTTCAGAATGGGGTAAAGCTGCTCCCATGTTAAATTGGGTTTCTCTACAGCTTTTTGAATTTCATTGCCTTGTGCGCTATTGTCAGGCGGAGTTTGCACAGGTGCTTGAGTGCCGCTTTGATTGTTTGAATTGGTGTTTGCCGTTGGAGTTGATTCGTTGCAAGAAGTTAGACTTGCAACAAAGAATAGCGTGTATAAAAGATATTTCATAGTAGGGGAGTAGGTATTTGATTTTGTATGTTTTTCCTATTTAATAAGTTGCATTTAGCCCTGACTTAGGAGGAATTTTGTTTAAGAAAAATTACTTATTCATTTTTCCGGAAAGATTGTAGGGATCACTGTTCCAACCGCGGTTTTTCGCCATGGTCAAATCTTTATTCATTAAGTCGAATTGTTTCAATTCGTAATAGCAAATAGCTCTGTTGTAGTAAACAAATCCTTCAGTATATCCCAGCTCAATAGCTTTTGAGTAATTATATTTGGCTTTACTAAAACACTGAAATCCTCCTCTGTAACAATTCCCTAAATCTGAATAAGGTCCACCATTTGTTGGATTTCTTTTAATGGCTTGCTCAAAATTGACAACTGCATCATAGCTCTTTTCTCCATTTTTGTTGACGTAATGCCATGCTTTATTGTAGTAAAAATTGAAATTCTGATTGGCTACTATCCTTTTTTTCGCCATCTCATATTCATTTATTAAGAAGTTTGGGCAAGTGGCGATGATGGTTTCCTCTGATTGCAGTTGAGTTTTGAGAGGTTCAGCAATGGCGTATTGGTCTTGACATTTAGCAGTGGTAAAGAGTAACACCGAGAAGACAGTTAAGTAGAAAGATTTCATTTTTTTAATATGTGATTTGTTTGGTTTATTGTGTTAAATATATTGTGAAATTATTTAATGTTGAATAATATATTAGTATTAAAATTACCCTAGTCCGCAGGACCCTCGCAACGCTAGTTGCCCTCGCGAAGCAATTCGCCCTCGTCCTTCGGATATTCGTGCAACGCACATTCGTCTGAAAGACATTGAGTTCTACTTCTCAGAAATCCCAACATACTTTTTTAACTCAGTCTGTCTTTCAGCTTGCTTGATTAAAAAATCTGCGACATCAGCTCTATTAATTCCACCAATATTAATCCCTTTGAATAATTTGTTTTCAGTGCGGTATTTCTCTGTCAATGGCTTGTCCAATCAGAACCACTTGCACAACGCACAACATAAATGCCCGAGCTCAAAGCTGTAGTATTCATCTCTTTTGAATTTCGAACTTCATTGCTCGAAATTTTATTTCCATTTAAATCAAAAACCTCACACACAAAACTCTTCCCCGGCCAAGCGATACGAACCGAATTAGCAGTCTGATTCAACATAAAATTATTGTCTACAGATTCAGTAACCGATGTGCAAAGCACCGCGTTCAACTTCTCCCAAATCTGATCGTTCAATATAAAAGGAACCAACGAATTGTCGGGAGCATTGCCCAAACGAACAACGACAAGTCCCTCACTTGGACAAACATTCAATATCTGACCGTTCTTGCCAAGAGCTGCATAAACATCAGCCGGAGCATGAGGGATCAACATGCCTGGCAACACCAACTGCGAACCAGGAACCATGAATGAAGATTGTCCATTCAACCACCACAAATAGCCGTATGCGTTATTCAAGTTTTGAGATGGTGTAATCATCGCCTGAAAATAATTCGCGTCGGTCATGAGCTGATTGCCATTCCAATTTCCTTCATTCTGCATGAGTATTCCAAATCGCGCCATGCCTCGTGCAGTGCTCAAATAAACATTGTTGTATCCACTCTGAATAAAGAAGCCATCCATTCCTGTTGGCTGTTTCAAACCAGAAAAAGCCAATCCGTTCAACGTTTGTCCCGTCGCTCCTTCCAACACGCCATCGAGGAGGGTATAGGGGCCGTTGTGATACGCCCAACGCGTGCCCGCATCTGCTTTATAAATCAAGCAATTCGAATCTGTGCAATAAGGATCTGCAACGCCATCGTCTAACCCCGACGTCATGGTTAATTGATTGCGAACGGTAATGTTATTTTCTTGAGCGGCAGTGCAACTGGTCCATCCACTTCCCAAATAACTTGAACTTAAATCGTTAATCGAAAGCTGTCCGTTTTGTTGCGCAATTCCAACCAAATAGGAGGTAAGCGTCTTCCCCGCAGAAGCCCAATACCACAGACTATCTTGCGTGAATGTACCGAAGTAATTCTCAATCACCATGCGTCCATTCTTCAACACAAGAAAGGCTTTCGTGTTATTGCTTTCCAAAAATGAAATCAGTTCAGGTAATTGATCTTCACACCATCCCAATTCCGCCGGCGTTCTCGTTTCCCAGCTGTTTCCCACGGTCGGTGGAAAATAAATCTGCGCTTTGGCAAAAACATTTGCGACAATCAAAAGAAGAAGTAAAGTGTATTTCATGTTGGTTGGAAAATATTTCACTTAAATGGTTTAACGAATATACTATTCAAACCTTATGAATTTTCTCAATGCCATTTAGGAACTTGGTTATTAGAAATTCAGTCGAAGACATTCGCGAAGCATTCGCCTCTGGCATTCGTGCAAAGCACATTCGTCCCTCGGACATTCGCCTCTGGCATTCGTGCAAAGCACATTCGTGCAAAGCACATTCGTCCCTCGGACATTCGCCAACGGCATTCGTGCGAAGTACATTCCCACTAACAGGTGGGGGATATCAAAAAAAGAAAGGCTCCTTTCGGAGCCTTTCAGATATTATCCTAAGTAAGATTTTAAGATCTTACTTCTGCTTGTGTGTTTCAATCGACGAATCGCTTTCTCTTTAATCTGACGAACACGTTCACGTGTTAAATCGAAGCGCTCACCAATCTCTTCAAGAGTAAGTGGGTGCTCACCGTTCAAACCGAAATACAAACGAACCACATCGCCCTCACGCGCGGTAAGCGTGCGAAGTGAGCGTTCAATTTCGCGACGCAAACTCTCATGCAATAGATCTGTATCCGGAGAAGGAGTGTCGTTCGTTTGCAATACATCGTACATCGTAGAGCTGCTGTCATCTCCGTCTTTCAAAGGAGCATCCATAGATACGTGACGTCCGCTGTTGCGCAACGATTGCTTCACTTCATCCAATGTCATTTCTAACACTTCAGCCAATTCAGCCGGAGTAGGAGGACGCTCGAATTCTTGCTCCAACTTGGCGAATGCTTTGTTGATTTTATTGATCGAACCAATCTTGTTCAAAGGAAGACGAACAATACGAGATTGCTCAGCCAACGCTTGAAGAATAGATTGACGAATCCACCAAACCGCATAAGAAATGAATTTAAATCCACGAGTTTCATCGAAACGCTGAGCCGCTTTAATCAAGCCAAGATTTCCTTCGTTAATTAAATCGGGAAGAGATAAACCTTGGTTTTGATACTGCTTCGACACAGATACAACGAAACGCAAATTCGCTTTAGTCAATTTCTCCAAAGCAAGTTGATCACCTTGTTTAATGCGACGAGCCAACTCAACTTCTTCTTCGGCAGTAATCAAATCCACACGACCAATCTCTTGCAAATACTTGTCAAGGGAAGCGGTCTCGCGGTTGGTTACCTGTTTTGTAATTTTTAACTGTCTCATGTTTGCTTAACGTTCGTTTAATTCACTGTTTCTGTAATACGCAAAAAACAGGAATTTAGTTTTGTTCTTCTGGCTTTGGTAACAAAGCTTTTCTAGAAAGCTTTAATTTTCCGGTCTTAGGATCTTTTCCTAACACTTTAAATTTAACCAAATCACCAACTTTCAACACCTCGTTAACATCGTCTATTCTTCTCCATTCCAATTCACTGATGTGAATAAGGCCGTCTTGGCCAGGAATAATTTCAACGAATGCACCGAACGGTTGAATGGTTTTAACTGGACCTTCATAAACAGCTCCAATTTCAACTTGAGGTGGCCAAACAATAGACTTCACACGATTCACAGCAGCATCTAGGCTTGCCTTGTCCGCAGACGCAATTTCCACAAAGCCTTTGTTGTCGCGCTCTTCGATAGAGATTGTTGCGCCAGTTGTTTTCTGAATTTCTTGAATTACTTTTCCTCCAGGTCCAATTACTTTTCCGATTTCTTCGGTTGGAATTTCGAAGCTAACAATACGCGGAGCGTGAGCTTTGTAATCTTCACGTGGTTCAGAAATGGTTTTCATCATTTCACCCAAGATGTGCAAACGACCTTGCTTGGCTTGATCCAAAGCATCGGTTAACAATTGCATCGAAAGACCCTTGATCTTAATGTCCATCTGGCAAGCTGTAATTCCTTTCGAAGTTCCAGTTACTTTGAAGTCCATATCGCCCAAGTGATCCTCGTCTCCCAGGATATCTGATAAGATAGAATACTTTCCGTTTTCATCTGTGATTAAACCCATTGCAATTCCAGATACTGGAGAAGTAATCGGAACACCACCGTCCATTAACGCAAGTGTACCCGCGCAAACAGTAGCCATAGATGAAGATCCGTTCGACTCAAGAATGTCAGAAACAATTCTCATCGTGTACGGACATTTTTCAGTTTCAGGAAGAACAGGCTTCAATGCACGAAGTGCAAGGTTACCGTGTCCAATTTCACGACGACCCGTTGAACGAATCGGACGTGCTTCACCTGTGCTGAATGGTGGGAAGTTATAGTGCAACAAGAACTTCTCGCTTCTGTGATTAACAACACCATCAATGGTTTGCTCGTCAAGTTTAGTTCCCAAAGTAAGGGTAGTCAACGACTGAGTTTCTCCGCGTGTGAAAACACTTGAACCGTGAGCACCTGGCAAATAATCTACTTCACACCAGATTGGACGAATGGTGCGTGTATCGCGACCATCTAAACGAATACCATCGTCTAGAATCATGCGACGCATAGCGTCTTTCAAACAATCGTGGGTATATTTCTTGAACAAGAAAGCATTTGTCGATTTTTCTTCCGCAGTGAATTGATCGAAAAAATCCTCTTCAATTTGGTGAAACGCTGCGCTTCTTTCCTTCTTTCCAGATGGAGTCTTCACAGCAACATAGAACTTGTCATAACACTCGTCCCATACTTTCTTTTTCAACTCTTCGTCTTTTGGTTCATGGTTGTATTCACGCTTTACAGTCGCTTTTTCAACCTTCGATGCCAATTCCAATTGAGCTTTAACTTGTGCTTGAATAGCAGTGTGTGCGATAGCAATGGCTTCAACCATAACTTCTTCAGACACCTCTTTCATTTCACCTTCAACCATTACAATGCTGTCTGCACTTCCTGCGATCATCATGTCTAGATCGGCAAGAGCCAATTGAGAGCGAGTAGGGTTAACAACGAATTCACCGTTGATGCGTGCAACACGAACTTCAGAGATTGGACCGTTGAAAGGAATATCTGAAACTGCAATTGCCGCAGATGCAGCAAGACCAGCTAAACTGTCGGGCATGTGCTCAGTATCACCAGAAATCAATGAAACAACAACTTGTGTATCACTGTGGAAATCTTCAGGGAACATAGGGCGCAAAGCGCGGTCAATCAAACGAGAAACTAAAATCTCGTCGTCGTATGGACGTGCTTCACGTTTGAAATAACCACCTGGGAAACGACCCACAGCGGCATATTTTTCACGGTATTCTACCGTTAGAGGAAGGAAGTCTAACCCTTCTTTTGCTTCTTCGTTGGCTACAACGGTTGCAAGGAGCATCGTATCTCCTTGACGAACGACTACAGAGCCATGTGCTTGCTTCGCTAACTTACCAGTTTCAATGGTAATTGGAGCAGAAGAACCCATGTCAATGGTCGTTGTGATTGCTTCGATTTTCATTCTTTTATTTTCGGATATATAGTTCTAAGAAAAAACGCGAAAAGGCAATTGTTAGATTGCCTTTTCTTTGAATTATGCCTGAGTATTACTTACGTAATTCAAGTTCTTTTACGATTGCACGGTAACGAGCGATGTCAACTTTTTGCAAATAATCCAATAAGCTTCTGCGCTTACCAACCAATGCAATCAACGAACGTTGTGTGCCGTAATCTTTTTTATTCTTCTTCAAGTGCTCAGTTAAGTGAGCAATACGGTAGGTGAACAAAGCAATTTGTCCTTCTGAACTACCTGTGTCTGTTGCAGATTTGCCGTGTTTAGCGAAAATCTCTTGTTTTTTTTCTGTTGTAAGGTACATGCCAATACTTTTTTAGTGATTATTATGTGAGCCTCCAAGTAAATGTTACTTTTCTTGAAAGTGGGGTGCAAAGATACGAAATTTCTTTTCGTGAATGCAAGATTTATTTTAAGTGACTTAAGGTAAGCGCCAAACGCTTCTTCATTTCAGTTCGTTTCACAATATAGTCAAGGAATCCGTGCTCCAAAACGAACTCAGAACTTTGGAATCCAGCGGGTAAATCTTTCTTAATGGTTTCCTTCACCACACGTGGTCCGGCAAATCCAATAAGCGCTTTCGGTTCAGCAATATTTAAATCGCCCAGCATTGCGAACGATGCTGTAACTCCGCCAGTCGTAGGATCAGTTAAGATAGATATATACGGAAGACCTGCCGCAGCCAATTGGGTCAACTTTGCAGAAGTCTTCGCCATTTGCATCAAAGAAAATCCAGCTTCCATCATACGAGCGCCACCCGATTTCGAAATACAGATAAAGGGGCAATGCGCTTCAATGGCTTTATCTACACCCATGGCAAATTTTTCTCCCACAACCGATCCCATAGAACCACCAATAAAGGCGAAGTCCATACACGCGACTACTGCATTCTCATGTTCAATTTTTCCGAAACCAACGCGCAACGCATCTTTCAATCCGGTTTTCGCTATGGTCGTCTTAATACGATCCTTGTAGTTCTTCGTGTCGGTGAACGCCAATGGATCGGCACTTTTCATGTGCTCTGCAATTTCAATCCACTCATGCTCATCGAAGAAGATGGAGAAATACTGTAATGACCCAATTTTCTCGTGATACTCACATGACTCGCAAACCCAATCGTGTTCTGCATGTTGTTCACTGGTTACAACGTGCTTGCACTCTGGACATTGGTACCACAATCCCTCCGGAATCTCCTTCTTCTCTTGATTCTGCGTGGTAATACCTTTGTTTTTTCTCTTGAACCAACTCATTCTTTTGAAATTTGATTAGACCGCAAAAATAGGTAATCCAACTTTAATACGAATCAAAACAATTTGGTCACATTGAAATAACTTTTTGACCTTACATTCGTGTTCTAAAATTTTCTTCAAGATGTCAATCAATCTGAATTCAATTCTTCAAGCATTAGTGCCTAAAGACAAGAAGTGTTTTCCGCTTTTTCAAGCGGCGGTTACGAATGCCGTTCGCACAGCTAAAGTACTGAAGGAATCATTTGAAGTTGATAGTGTAAAACGCATGCAATTGCACAGTGAGATTTATGATTTAGAGCACGTGGGAGATGATTTAACCCATGCGTTAAAGTTAGAAGTAGAGGCGAATTTCAATGTGCCTTTCGATAGAGAAGAGGTGTATCAATTGGCGATTGTAATTGATGACATCGTAGACGATATGTACGGAGTTTCAAAGCGCATTGAATTGTACAAAATTCACAATATACCTGCTGTTTTTGGAGAAATGGCACAAGTGATTTGGGATACTACGAAAGTGTTGGAAGAGTTAATGGAGAACTTGAAGAAATTCAGGTATTCAGAGTCTGCGAGAAATAGAATTGCAGCAATACGCCAACTAGAGCGCGAAATGGACGTGCTTCAGGAGACTTCAATTGCGAAGCTTTTCAGCGAAGGAGCTGACCCCATTGAGCTAATTAAACAGCAAGAAGTTTTCGGACTCATGGCTCGTTCTCAAAAGCGTTGCGAAGAAGCGGCTAGTATCATTGAATCCGTGTTGGTGAAATTCAACTAAGCCATGCAAAAGACTGTCTGCATTACGGGAGCAAGTTCCGGATTTGGAAAGTGCACCTCTGAATTATTTTTGAAAAACAATTGGAAGGTCATTGCGCTCGCAAGAAGAATAGAACCTTTGAATGAATTGAAATTACTAGTTGGAAGTGAGGACCAATTGCTCGTTCATTCACTAGACGTTCAAAACGAAAAAGAAGTCACTGCGTTTTTTCAATCATTGCCATCTTCCTTCAAACACATCGATGTTCTGTTTAATAACGCAGGATTATCGCGTGGGAAAGATGAATTGATTCACGCCAATCTAGATCATTGGGAAGAAATGATCGATACCAATATCAAGGGTTTTTTGTACGTCGCGAAAGCGGTATTGACTATCATGAAAGAGCAGGGCAGTGGTTACATCATTAACACAGGTTCTGTAGCCGGTAGAAATTCATATGTAGGTGGAAATGTATACGGCGCCACGAAGGCCGCCGTAAAAATGCTTTCGGAAAGCATGCGTCTTGAGGCTGCTGCGTATGGGGTGCGTGTGGGAGAGATTGCTCCTGGCGCTGCAGAGACAGAATTCAGCATGGTTCGTTTCGATCAGAATAAAGAAACGTCCGATGCTGTGTATAAAGGATTCACGCCGTTGAACGGACAAGACATAGCCAATACCGTTTGGTTTTTATCGAATTTACCAGAACACGTCTGCATTCAAGAATTGGTGATTATGCCAACGGCACAGCCCAATGCGAATGTGGTTTATCGAAAATAAAATGCGTTATTTTTTTATAGCAATTGTAAGCATCGCATTCGCGAGCTGCTCACCGAAAGAACAAGTAGATCTTATTCTTCACAACGGAACTTTCCACAGCTTAAATGCCAACAGCGACAACTATGAGGCTGTTGCTATTCGCGATGGAAAAATAGTGGCTGTAGGTCCGGAAAACGAAATTCTTAATGGGTATAAATCTCCTTCCATATATGATATGGAAAAGAAACATATTTACCCTGGATTCATAGATGCCCACGCGCATTTGTTAGGGTATTCATTAATGAAAAACGATCTCGATTTAGTTGGAACAAATTCATGGAATGAAATCGTTGAGAAGTGCAAAAGCTTTCCTGTTAAACGAGCAAGCGGATGGTTAATTGGAAGGGGATGGGATCAGAACGATTGGACTTCAAAGTCGGAAGGAAATGTCCGTTCAGATGGTATTCCAACCAATTCAGCATTGAATAGTTTATTCCCACAAACTCCAGTTGTGCTTATTCGCATTGACGGACACGCCGCAATAGCCAACGACGAAGCCATGAGAAGGGCTGGGGTTCAGGTGGAAAATGGGGTGTTGTTAGACAACGACATGACCAAAGTTTTGAATGCAATTCCAATGGCTTCGAATAAAGAAAAGGCCGCTTTTTTATTGGAAGGGCAAAGCGACTGCATAGCAGCAGGATTAACAACTATTGATGAAGCTGGAATAGATACGGATGATTTGAAAATTATTGATTCGTTGCAGAAAAGTGGGACTTTTAATTTGAGGGTTTATGCCATGTTGAATGCCTCCGACAAAGACTTTCAATACTGGATGGAAAGAGGTCCAGATACAACATCTTTCATGTTGAAAATACGAAGCATTAAATTTATGGCAGATGGCGCGTTGGGCAGTCGTGGGGCCTGTTTGAAACAAGCGTATGCAGATGTTCTTACTACGAAGGGAGCTTTGTTAAATGATGCGGGTTATTTCAGATTCCGATTTGCAACGGCTTACGCAAAAGGATTTCAGGTATGCACACATGCAATAGGCGACAGTGCAAATGCAGTTGTTTTGAAGTGGTACGGCGAATTGTTGGAGGGAGTGAACGACAAGCGGTGGAGAATTGAGCACGCTCAGGTGGTAGACTCGTCTGATTTCGCTTTGTTTCAGCAATACAGTGTAATACCGAGCGTTCAGCCTACGCATGCCATTAGTGACGCTCCCTGGGCTTTGTCACGATTGGGGATTTCGCGTTTGAGATATGCATACAACTATAAACGATTGTTAGGTTATTCAAACATGTTGGCCTTGGGAACAGATTTCCCGGTGGAAGTCATGGATCCTTTGCGAACGTTTTACACCGCTGTTTTCCGAAAGGAATTTAAAGATGGAAGTGAAACATTCGCAGCGAATGAATCGTTAACAGCCATTCAGGCGTTATATGGAATGACGGTTTGGGCAGCAGTGTCTAATTTTGAAGAAGCAGAAAAGGGATCGATTGAAGTTGGAAAGTTTGCAGATTTTACGGTATTGAATTTAGATATTTTGAAGGCATCTGAGAAGGATATGTTACGTGCGAAAGTGGATCAAACCATTATAAACGGTGTTGTTTTTCGCGGTGGCAAACGATTGTCCTAACAATAAAGCAAAAAAAGTTTTGTGTATAGGACATTATATTTGAGTGCATTGCGTGTTAGTCGGAAAAATAAATAGAAAATATTTTACTGAAACACTTGCACGGATGAATATTATGAGTACTTTTGCGTCCGCTTTAAAGAAACAATGTGACTTTAAGGTTAAGAAAAAGTTTAGTAAACGCATCAACGAAGGTTGAGAACGGGATTAAATAAAATAGAAAAAGTTCTTTGATATAATGCAGCAGATAACAGGTTAAATTATTGAGCCACAAGATTGAACAATTTACAATGGAGAGTTTGATCCTGGCTCAGGATGAACGCTAGCGGCAGGCCTAACAC
>Ga0304730_1000040_pt1 | contig 162299 bp, 222 predicted proteins | sample M_130628_MF_Meta_FD_190474 | JGI IMG/M metagenome (GOLD analysis project Ga0304730, IMG submission 190474) | Freshwater microbial communities from Lake Montjoie, Canada to study carbon cycling - M_130628_MF_MetaG (v2) (version 2) | ecosystem: Environmental > Aquatic > Freshwater > Lake...
TGAATATTACAACTTTTCCTAGTTTAGATATTCATTCCGTTCCACACACATCAATTAACACCTCAACAACAACGACATATAATTCCACCAAAATTGGTACATTAAATGCCAATATGATGCGGTATAATGATTCTACTAATTCTGCTAATGGAACAACCCATACATTTTCTGTTAATGTATTTGGTGCAAATACTTCACCCATTACGGGAACTGTTCCTACAGGATCAACAAATACAGTAATAAAATTGCCAGCAGGATTCTCAACTGTTGCAGGAGCAAATGCCTATGCAAATATGTTCTTCAGAATTACTTCCGGTACTTTAAGTGCTGATGGTCCTATTACAATTTCTTCATCAAGTTCTACAGCAAATACAGTTACATTATCCACAAATCTGTCCGCTATTCCTAGTGCAGCAAATGGTAATACATTCTCTATCGAATCGAGTTTGGGAAATGCAGAATCATTAGTTTCAAGTGATGGCACTTTCTTAGCATTTGCTGGTAATATTAATACCGAATCTAAAGATGCTGCCACAGGTTTTGTTAGTATCAATGAACCAAAACGAAACTCATTACTATTTAATGTTCCTTATGAAGCTATTAGAATTGGAACAATTAATAATATGGATTTGTATGCCCGAAAGTCATACTTAAACCGTACAACTGATGCTGGCGGTTCCATTACAATTAATTCTGGTGGTACAGATACATTTGCATTCTCAGGTTCTCCTGGTGTTCTTTCTGATCCATTAATTTTGAACAATATCATTTGTTTCGTTCGTAGCGGAACTGCAAGCAATACTCAATATGGCATTTATGCTAATACAGTACTTAGCTTGGCAAATAATAATTACACAGTAACTGCTGTTTCTCCAACCCAGTTTACGGTTAATTTGGTAGTTCCTGGTGTATCCGTTGATTTATTAATTACGACAAAGGTAAATAATGCGGAAAATGGTTCAACAGGTTCCACTAGAGGCAAACAACTTATTCCATTGAGTGATGCTACACATTTAGCTGTACCATATGAAATGGGTGGATTGAATACTTTGCCTAGTTCCAATACAACTGGTGCAGTTACAACATTTTCTGGAGGTAAAGTATTTACTTCCGTTGGTGCAACCAATTTTACTGAAGCGTCTATATTGACAGATTTACGTACACCTGGTAAAGTTGTAAGTTTACAAATACCTGATGTTTACGAAATTATTGGCATTTATGATTCTAAGAGTCCTGTTGCTAACGTATCGACTGCTATGATTGGTGACTCTTCATATGATATTACAGACAGTTATGAATTTGATAACGGACAACGTAAAACTCATTATGACCACGCAACTCTTAAATTAAAACGTGGGTATTCAGCTCCTCGTGGAACTTTATTTGTTCAATACAAATATTTAAAACACATTTCGTCTCCTGCTACAGGTGGTAATGGACTATTTACTTTAGATTCATACTTACAAGCTGGTTCAAATTTCTCATATTCACAAATTTCAAAATTTAATAATAGTGAAGATAATAGACTAGTTTCTTTACGTTCAGCATTTGATTTTAGACCAACTCGTAGTATTGGTGCAACCTCACTTTATGGTGCATTAAATCCAGAACCACTAGAAACGGTTAAAACAAATTTTGATTATTATTTGGCACGCATTGACCAAGTTGTAATTAAATCCTCAAAAGAAATTTCTATCGTTACTGGACAATCGGATATTCAACCAACCGTTCCTCCAGTAGACGCAAAAGATATGTTGATTTATACTTTGTATATTCCACCATATACAGAAACCGTAAAAGAGGTTCGTGCAGATTTTAAAAATCATCGCCGTTACACGATGGAAGATATTCAATCCTTTGATGATAGAATTCGTGGATTGGAATATTACGTTTCATTGAATACACTGGAGAAAGATGCAGCATCAACTAAAATTTTGGATGCTAATGGACTTGAGCGTTCAAAATATGGTATCCTTGTAGACAATTTTACATCTAAAGATTTTCAAGCAACTCGCGGAGATGTTGGTACAGATAATCGCAACTTGATTGATAATGGTGTTTTACAGCCAGCAACACTAATGAATACTGTAAAATTGATTCCTCGGGCTAACGGTACAACAGGATCAGCATATACAGCGGGTTCAGGTACCAAAAAAGTCATGATGATTTCTTACACTTCAACGAAAATTATTGAGCAGCCTTATGCTACAAAATCAATAGCTATCGCAAATGCACAGTTTGCCAATTTCCGCGGTAAAATGAAATTATTTCCTGAATTTACAGGAGATGTTGATACTGGTTATGTTAGTAAAGTGACATTGAATTCAACACAAGGTCTTACAAATGCGTTCAATTTTGTAAACGATGCATTCAAATATATTTCAGATAATACTCCTAAGTGGAGAGATGATAAAAATAGTCCGTTTGCTCAAATTGCTGATGCTCAATGGTATAAAACTGTAAGAGAAGCCGCAGGAAATCCATATTCGGTACAAATAGATCAACGTACTGTTGGTGTTTATCAAGCATACAATGATAACACATACATCTCAAAAGGTGCTCAATTAAAAGAAAAAGGAATTGCAACTTCTTCTTCACAGGTAACGGTTGGTAGTTTTGTTACTGATTTGGCAATTCAACCATATATGAAGCCTAGACAGATTTTGTTTATCGCTCAAGGTCTACGTCCTAAGACAGTAACATACTCGTTTTTTGATGATACTGATGTGAACAAATATGTTGTTGTACCCAACAAAGTTACATTAAATGCCAACACACAATTGATTTCAAGTGAAGCAATTCTTATTGCAAATACGATTTCAGATTTGACTGCTAACTTATCAAGTTTAATAAGCGGAAATACCTCTTATGATGCTGCATTTGTTGTAGTAAGCGAAACAGGTTCAGCTAATGTTTCTATAATTAACGAAACAGGAAAACCTTTAACTAACAAATATGTTTATGGTTTAGATAGTGGTAAGTTTTTTAGAATTTCAACTGTAGAAGAACATCATTCTGGTATAGGTTCTATTTCAGGATCAACTATTGTTTTACAACAAGACGCATCTTCAGTCAATAGTTATTACAATGGAAACACAATAACTCTCGTTCGCACAACAAGCACAGAAGAAGGCATTGGTTACCAAGGAACAATTTCTGGTTATGTCGGCGCTACACGAACTGCTACATTTACAACAATTGCTTCTGTACCTAAAGTCTTACAGCCAGTTGGAACTAAAGTAACATACACTATTGGTGAAAATAAAACTAACAAACTTGGACAAGTTGGTGGTGCATTCTATATGCCACCAGCTACATTCCGTTCAGGTCAAAGAACTTTCCGTCAAACAGAATCGTTCAATAATACCTATGATGCGGATGCTATTTCTTTCACCGATAAAATTTATACCTCATCAGGTATAACAGAAAATAAAACTACTCTGGTAGATACTGTTTTCAACATTGATGTTAATTACCAAGTCATTGGAACCTTAACAGCCGATAGATTGATGGGTTCTACACCTGCTGGCGTAAAACTGTTACAAACATACAACGTTGATCCTTTGGCTCAAACTTTCTACATTGATGAAGCAGTTTATCCATTGGGTATTTTCTTAGAGAGTATGAATTTATTCTTTAAAGCAAAAGATGGAAATAACATTCCAGTAACTGTGCAGATTCGTCCAACAGTTAATGGATTCCCTTCTTCAGATTTCTGGTACCCAGAATCTGTTATAACAAAATATCCTTCCGAAATTAACGTTTCTGAAAATCCTTCAGTAACAGATAGTACAACAGCAACAAACTTCAAATTTGATGTTCCTGTTTATTTGAAACCTGGTTTGTATGCCTTTATTGTTATTTCAGATTCACCAGAAAACATTCTTTGGGAAGCTGAAAAAGGTGGAACTACTAAGAATAATGAATATGTCGATAAACAACCATATTCAGGAACTCTGTATAAATCTCAGAATGCTATGGAATTTTCTCCATTCATTAATGAAGATTTGATGTTTACTCTGAATCGTTGTTTGTTTAGTAAAGAACTTGCAGTACATTTATTACAGAATGAAAAGTTAAACTATTCTTACAATGTAGATAAGTTACGTTTGATTGAGACTTCTATTATTCCTTCAAATAAAGAAATTTCATTTACTCGTTATGTACAGTTAACAACAAGTGATGGTGTTAAAGAAACACTTTCTAGATCAATTTCTCCAGGTGTTACCTATGGTTTTGGTGATGATAGTTATTATGCTGTTGGTTACCGTAGAAAATCTATGCAAGCACAAAATGACTTTACTCTCAGAATGGAAATGCTAACAACAAATGATGCGATTTCTCCAATTGTTTCATTGGAAGGTGCAAGCATTAATGTTTGGGAAAATTTCTTAGATAATGCAGAAATTAATTCTGAAGATTTTACCATTGTAGCAGGCGGCTCTGGTTATACAAATGCAAACTCTATCATCATTACTAGCTCAACTGGCACTGGTGCTACTGCAAATGTTAATGTTGATGCTAATGGTAACGTAGTTGGAATTTATGTATCTGCTGTTGGCTCTGGCTACTTAGACGATTTTAGTGTTTCATATCCAAGGGTTGGAAGTTCTTCTACAGTTACATCGAATGCAAATATTGTATTGAATAGTGAATATGATTCTTCGGGTGGTCCTTGTCTAGCACGATACATTACTAAACCAATTTCTTTAGCTGATGGATATGATGCTGGTGATATGAGAGTATTCTTGAGTGCTAATAAGCCTGGAGTTTCTGAAGTTTCTGTTTATTACAAAATGCTTTCAGCAAGTGATTCTACTTTGTTTGTTGATCGTCCATACCAAAAAATGGTATGTATTAATCCAACAACTACAGCATCATTAGATGGAACATATCGTGAATATGAATATCGTCCTTCTGCTATTTTCAATTCAATTTCATATACAGCAACAAATGGTGTTACATTTAATACATTTAAAACTTTCTCAATTAAAATTGTTATAACATCAAGTGATCCATCAGTTGTTCCTACGGTCAGAGATTTACGTGTTATTGCAACGCCCGCAGGATGAGTATGTTATTAAAAGTTGAAGGTACTAATTTTGTAAAAGATACCAACACCAATGCCCTATTAATGACTGGGCGTGGTGCTTTATTGGAAAATGAAGCTAGAAAAAAGTTGGGTGAAAGAATAAATGGCAAAAATGAAGACATAAATAACCTAAAGACGCAGGTGAACGATTTATCCGCCGACATGGCAGAAATAAAAAATCTACTATCTGCTTTGTTGAAACAGAGTAAATAAGAATGTCAATTTCAAACATCACAAGAACAAACACAATTGACGAATGGCGTATACAAACGAACCTATCGGCTAATAGTCTTAATACAATTGAGACTGGAGTTTATAACAAAACTTCGGGTACATTAGCTATTGGCTCAAATGCTTCGCTACAAGTTTCGAATACAGCACTTTTCTCTACCGATATTACTGTTGCTAGAGATATTTCTGTTGGTACAGCAGGTATAGCAAAAGGTAATATTGGTGTTGGTGGTGTTGTTTCAATTTATGGACCAGGAAATGGTCTGATTGTAGCCAACAATATTACTTCTAATGGAAGTGTTATTGTTAAGAACACGATTCTAGCCAACAATGTAACAGTCAATTCAAATGCAGTTGTTGTCGGTACAACTACTAGCGGATATTTAATTGTTAATAATAATGCAACAATCGGATCAAATGCAACGGTTGTTGGTACTGCAAATATAGGTTTCTTGGGTGTAGCTAATACTGGTGTCTTTGGTAAATCAGTTTCTATCGGCGAAAATTTAAATGTTACTGGTAATTCTTATGTCACCGGAACTTCTTATGTAACAGGGAACACTTTTTTAAATGGTATTCTGACAGTTGAACAAAATATCACCACTAACGGAAGCTCCATTGTTAAGAACACCTTAACTGCAAACAACATTACAGTTAATTCAAACGTTGTCGTTGTTGGTACAACTACTAGCGGGTATTTAATTGTTAATAACAATGCAACAATCAGTTCAAATGCAACAGTTATTGGTACAACAAACACAGGATTTTTAGGTGTCGTTAATACTGGCGTATTCGGCAAATCAGTTTCTATTGGTGAAAATTTAAACGTTACTGGCAATTCTTCTGTTACAGGTACTTCTTCCGTAACTGGAAATACTTTTTTGAGTGGAATTTTAAACGTTGAACAGAATATTACGACCAACGGAAGTTCTGTTGTTAAGAACACTTTAACTGCAAATAACATTACAGTTAATTCTAATGTTGTTGTGGTAGGTACAACAAATACAGGTTTCTTAGGTGTCGCTAATACTGCAAACTTTGGACAATCTGTTACTGTTGGTACAAATTTAACGGTTAGTGGAAATGCATCATTAACAAATGCGACAGTATCAGGCACTCTTACAACAAAAGATTCTTCTTTAACGGGTAATCTTTCTGTCTCAGGTAATGCATCAGTAACAAATAAACTAACAGTAACAGGTGATATTCAAACTCTATCAAACTCAAAAGTTAATGGTAATCTTAACGTTGATGGAGATACCAATCTTGTTGGTAATTTGGGTGTTACAGGTAACTTTACTTTAACTGGACTTACAGTTTTAGACACTGATAAATTTATTATTGGCTCAACTACTCCAATCACTATAGGTAATGCTTATCTTGGTGTTTACAGAGGCAACACAACCGGCATCTTAGGTACAGCTAATGCTAACGCATATATTCGTTGGGCAGGTACGGCTAAAGAATGGCAAGTTCGTGATGTTGACAATACCGACATCAATACAAGTTTCTCTAAAATACTTACTGCTAATCTGATTACAATCAGTACAGCAACTACAAGCAACACAACTTTCCCAAGTTCATGGTTAATGAAGAACTATGTGGATAATGCTAATACTAGCATGAAGAGTTATGTTGACAATAATGCTATTGCTGTTGCTGCCGCAAACACTGGTGCAGGTTTAATTTCTGTTACATCTGCTTACCAAGCAAATGTTGGTGCGGTCAACATTGGACTCAACAACGAGATTAGTAACCGTCAAGCTAACGTTGGTTCAGCAGTTATCACTTTAACATCTGGTTATCAAGCAAACGTAGGTGCCGCACGAATTGCTGACCAATTAACTTCACAAGCAAACGTTGGTGCTGGTCTTATTGCCACAACAAACGCATATCAAGCAAACGTTGGTGCAGTTAACATTGCTCTTAACTCTGAGATTACAAACCGCCAAGCAAACGTTGGTGCCGCTGTAATAACTGCCGCTAGTGCTACAAGTACAGCTAATACTAATTTGAAAAATTATGTTGATACGGCTATCACTACAACAACTTCAGCTTATCAAGCAAACGTTGGTGCTGGTCTAATTTCAACAACTTCTGCTGTTACTTCAGCATACCAAGCTAACACTGGTGCAGCATTAATTACTGCCACTGTTGCTACAAGTACTGCCAATACCAACCTGAAAAATTATGTTGATACTGCGATTAATACAACAACTTCTGCTGTCACTTCAGCATACCAAGCTAACACTGGTGCAGCATTAATTACTGCCACTGTTGCTACAAGTACTGCCAATACCAACCTGAAAAATTATGTTGATACTGCGATTAATACAACAACTTCTGGTTATCAAGCTAATACTGGTGCTGTAAATATTGGACTAAACTCTGAAATTACTAATCGCCAAGCTAACGTTGGTGCAGGTTTAATTGCAACAACTTCTGCTGTCACTTCAGCATACCAAGCTAACGTTGGTGCAGGTTTAATTTCTACAAGCTCTACACTCACTTCTGGTTACCAAGCTAACTCTGGTGCAGCCTTGATTAGTGCTAAAAGTTATTATACAGGTTCTTCACCTATTTCGGTTAGCTCAGGTGCAATTTCAATTCAAGCCGCCACATCCGGTCAAAACGGCTATATGTCTTCAACATATGCCAGTAAATTGGATGGTATTGCCTCTGGTGCAACAAACGTTACCAATACAAATCAGTTGACAAATGGTGCAGCATTTATTACAGCAGGTTCAACAACTACAGGCACACACAGTGGTTTAGTTACTGGACCTGTTAGAAACATAATTTCAGTTATTGGAACAAATACAACTGCTATTGCTGGTTATTCTTATATTTTAACTGCATCATTGACACTAACATTACCTCTTTCACCTACACCAGGAGATTCTATCGTTATAGTCAATACTTCAGGTACAGCAACGCCAGTCGTTGCACGTAACAGCGAAAACATAATGTCCATTGCAGAAGATATGACTATAAATACTGTTGGTGCTTCATTCACTCTTACCTACGCTGATGCGACACGCGGCTGGGTAATTATTTTTTAATATTGATATTTTTATGATTAAAATTCCAAATCCAGAAGAGATAGAATCACAAACTTTAGAGCAAACGCTTCAGTATGCTAAGTATCAACAACCTTGGTTAGTTTATCGTGATGAAAATAAATTTTATGTTAACTCCGGTGATGAATATGCCTACGAATATGTAGAGCATGAACAAAGTTACTATGTTGATACTAACATGCAAAAAGGCATGTTGGTTTTACCACCAAATCCAAGAGATGGATTTAAAATTATTGTGAGTGACTATTTTGGTAGTTGGATATATCATCCACTCATAATTCATCGTAACGGAAAATCAATCATGGGGTTTGATGAGCACATGACATGTGACGTACCAAATATGATTTTTGGTTTAATATATACCAATACAAGAGTTGGATGGGTTGTAACACAGAATCTTACAACCAATGAACTTTCAAATAAGGTCAAGAAAGGACCATTTCAATGAGTAGTTTATCTTCATTTATTGCCGCCGCAGGTGGAGGTGGTGGCAAATTAAAATACCAAGAATTTACTGCATCTGGTACATTCACTCCTTCTGCAACTCTAGTTACCAACGGAGGTCAAGTTTGGGTTCAACTTGTATCTGGAGGAGGCTCTGGTGGTGGTGGATATACTGACAACGATACCTACGCTTTCTACGGTGGCGCTGGCGGTGGTGGTGGTATGAAAATAAGTCCATTTACAGCGACTTCAGCACAAAGTGTAACCATTGGTGCCGGCGGGACGGGAGTTGCCGGGGGGACGTACCCCGGTACCACAGGTAATCAAGGAGGAACTTCTTCATTTGGAAGTTTTTCAATTATTGGCGGTGGTCCGGCTGCCGCCGCCTTCTCCGCCTTTACTACTATGTCTGGGGCGTGTGGTGGAAGTATCGCATCTCAGAGTTATGCGGCTGGAGGTGGTGGAGGCATGGGTGGAAGCGCAAGTGGTGGTGGTGGAGGTCCTGGAAGTATTGGTAGTGCGGGAAATGGCCCTCCAGTTAACTCCGGCTCATCCCAAGGAATAATTGGTGCACTTGGATTTGCAGGAGGCGGTGGCGGTGGCGGTGGTGGTACAGGATCTTCTGGTGGTGGCAATAGCGGCGTTTACCCCAGTAGCGTTGGCGGCAGTGCAGCAACTGTAAACACAGGTAGTGGCGGTGGTGGCGGAGCGGTTGGAATTTCGGGTGGTGGCGGTGGTGCTGGCGGTTCAGGCTTTTGTCGCGTGTGGTGGTTTGAATAAGGAAATAAAATGCAATATGCACTCATTAAAAATAACGTAGTTGAAAACATTGCAGTGGGCGATGAAGATTGGGCGACTGCTATTGCTTCTGATTGGCAATTTGTAGTTGACGTAACTGATATGGTTTCATCGCCTGGACTTAACTGGACTTACAATGGAAGCACATTTACTGCACCCGTTTATATTCCTGATCCAATAGTTCCAGTAGATATTAATTGGAAAATTACAAAATTTGCATTTCGTTCTCGTTTCACCTTATCCGAAAAAGTAGCTATAGAACTAGCTTCTTTAGATAATCCAACAGGAACTCAAGAACAACGCACCAGATCCGCAATGGTAAGAACTATACAAAAAGATGTAGATGCTGCAACATACATCGATTTAAAAAATCAAGATACTCGAACTGGTGTTCAAGCACTAGAGACCGCAGGTCTAATTTCTGTGGGACGTTCTAATCAGATTTTAAATGTTGAACCAACTATAAATGAAAATTGACAACAAATATAATTTTTAGTTCTTTATTTGTTAGTTGATTTGTGGATTACTAACTCTCCAAAGAACTAAATAGTTGAATTAAGGAAATAAGTTTTGGCTGCATTTACAGAAATTGTTGTTGAGCAAGGGGCAACGTTTGAGACTAAACTCAACGTTGAAGATTCGTATGGAACGGCAATTAATTTGTATGCATATAGTGCTAGTTCACAAATGCGTAAATCGTATTACTCATCTACAAGTTATGCATTCAATTCAAGTGTAACTGGTACAGCCAATGGTGAAATCACTCTTCGGATGACCGCTGCTAATACTGCAATTTTATCATCAGGTCGTTATGTTTATGATGTTAAAATTACATCTCCAGCCAATACAGTAACTAGAGTTGTTGAAGGAATTGTGACCGTATTACCCTCTGTAACGAGATAAATATGGCAATAACCGCACGCATTCAACAACCAGGAACAATAGGTAAAGTTGTAGTAAGACCTACAATTAGAACCACAATTGCAGATCCAAAGTATAAACCTGAATTACAGGTTTCCATTTACGATTTAACTGATGTAGATTTAATAACAAAAAAACAAGGTGATGTTATTCTGTATGATTCTGCAACAAATCGTTATAAGTCAGCACCATTTGGTGATGCTGAAATAAATGTTCCATTGATTTTTGGTGGTTACTTTTAAAATAATAAAAAAAGGAAAAAAATGTCTAATACTGTAATTCAACTAAAATATTCTAACGTAACCAATAAACCGCCTACGTTGAATGTATCCGAACCAGCATACTCAAGTGTATCTGGTACCCTTTGGATTGATGATGGAACTTCTGTTGTTGCTATTGGTGGTAAAGCATACACCACAAAAATTGACAATGCAACTTCTGCGGCTACTGCAAATACTTTAGTCCTGCGTGATGCCACAGGCAATGCATCTTTCAATTACGTCACCGCTAACATTAATGGTAATATTTACGGTAATGCTACAAGCGCAGATAAATGGTTTACTGCTAGAAATATTGGAGTTTCTGGAGATGCAACGGGTATTGTTTCTGTTGATGGAACAGCAAATGCTAATATTCCATTAGTTCTTTCCAACTCCGGCGTAAGTGTAGGAAATTATGGTGGATCAACTAATGCCGCAGTAATTTCTGTGGATTCAAAAGGTCGTATAACATATGCTGCTAACGTTGCTATTTCTTCATCACTAAATTTTGCGGGTGATGTTGGTGCTGCGCCAGGTAGCTTGTCTCTAATTACTGACACATTGAATATCAAGGGAGGTTTAAACGGTGGTATCAGCACAAATGCAATTGATGCTAACAATACAGTACTTGTTAGTGTTGATAATACTGTTCTTAGAAATTCTGGAAATCAGTTTATTACAGGCGACTTGTCACTAACAGGGAGTTTGTTTGTTGCTGGTAATACCACAACAGTAGATACTACAACAGTATCCACTGCTGATTCTTTAATTAGATTAGCCGCTAACAATACAATAAGCGATGTTCTTGATATTGGTTTCTATGGTAAAGCAAATACAGGAACATCAGTTACTCATCACGGTCTTGTTCGTAGAGCAGGAACTGGTAATGATTTCTTTTTATTCAAAGGATTAACTTCCGATCCAACATCAAATGTTTTGGCCACAGGTTCAGTAACGGCTGCTAATACCGCAACATTGAGGGCTAACCTAACTGGCGGTATGATTTCAGCACTTGCTAATACAATTAGCGTTGTTGACGGTGGTACTGGTGCAGGCACATTTGCTGTTGGTAGCATTATAGTTGGTGATGGAACAAACTCATTAAAAGTACTCGCTAATACAGGTACGGCAGGAACATATGGTTCCACATCTAACACATTAATTGTTACTACAGACTCTTACGGTCGGGTATCATCAGTTACAAATAGTGCAATTCAAATTGACGCATCTAATATTGTATCTGGTAAATTGGCAATTACAAGAGGCGGCACAAACAACGATACCTATACAACTGGCGCCGCAGTATTCTATGATGGTACTGCAATCAAAACATTAGCAAATACTGGTTCAGCAGGATCTTATGGTTCAGCATCTTATGTTCCAGTTATTACAACTGATGCTTTTGGTCGAGTTTCTGGTGTAAGCAATACTGCAATAAATATTGATACTAGTGCAGTTGTTTCTGGTACATTTGGTGTTGCAAGAGGTGGTTCAGGAGCATCTTCATTCTCAATTAAAGGTGTTATTGTATCTGATACATCATCGACAACTGGTGCATTGTCTTCATTGACTTCATCAACAGAAGGTCATCTATTACAAATTAGTTCATCAGGAGCACCAACTTTTGCACACTTGAGCGGCGGAACATTTTAAATTATATTGAAAGGATTTTATTATGGATGTGAGATTACAAAATGCTTATGTGGAAGTTCTGCTTTCCAATTTTATGGAAGTTGTAAAGCAGAATTTAATGTTCCAAGCACAACTTGAAGTAAATAAAAATAGTATACGGGAAGCAGAAGATTCGATAAAAAAATTAAAAGAAGTTTCTGATTCAAATATTCAATACCAAAATCAAAGTGTTGAAAAAGACAAAATTATAAATCAATTGACCACCGAAAGGGACAACTTAAAAAGTTCCGCAGGATCAAATAATTCTGTACTTCAAGAAAGAGATAGATTGCAAAATGCAGTTAATGACTACATGAGGCAATTAAAAGATACACAGTTAGAGGTGTTAAAAGTTAAGAGTGAATCCCAGGATGTTTTATTGCAAAACAATAATAGGATTGAAGAACTCACTAAATATGTAACTAGATTGGAAGCTGTAGTTTCAGCAAACAAACTTAAAAAAGTTAAACTTGGTGAAATTGTTCAACCCGATTCTCCAGAATTTACAGATAAAATGTCGTTAGAAATTACGAGTAATGATAGTGTAAAGTCTGGAGGAACATTCTAAAATTCAGTAAATGGCCAATACAATAATTAAGTTAAAAAATTCGGGCGCAATAGGTAATGTACCAACTATACTTTATCCGGGTGAACTTGCTATCAATTATGGTGATGGTAAGCTATACTACGGCAATTCGACAAATAGCGCAGTTCCTTTTAACACCACATTTCAACCGGTTGGTCTAGATCAGGAAATTCAATTTAACGATTTGGGTAGCTTTGGTGCATCTGCAAATCTTAAATTTAATAAAACTACAAAAACTTTAACTACCGATAACCTTATAGTCACAGGTAATATTACCAGTAATATTATCATAAGAATCGGTGATGTTTCAAACTCAGCATTTGGCCAATCAAACTCAGCTTTTGGTCAGGCTAACTTAGCATTTGACAAAGCTAACAGTGCCAATTCTTTGGCTCAAGCGGCTTACGATAGAGCTAATTCTGCTAGTGGCACAGTTTATTCAAGTACGCCGCCAGAATTTCCAACAGTAGGCCTTCAGTGGGTAAATACAGATACTGGAATAAAATATGATTACACCAATGATGGTGATTCATATCAGTGGATTGAATTAGGTCCAACAACAGTTGCTGTTCCAGTTATTGGTTACACAACACAAGTAGTTTTGGTTGGAACAACTGAAGGTAGTTCAGAGAAAGAAATCTTTGTCAACGGAATTACCAATAATAGAATTCCTGTTAATGCAAACAAAACAAGCTACTACACAATTGATGTTGTTACTAGAAGAACTGATGTACCAGGTGAATCTGGTTCTTTCTTTTTGAAAGCAACGGCTGCAAATAATTCAGGTACTGTTTCCGATGTTGGTGCAGTTTATGAAGTTGTAGTTGCAAGAGATGATGTAGGATTTACTGTAGATGCTCGGGCAAACAACACCACAAAGTCTATAAATATATACGTTACAGGTGTTACTGGCAAAACATTAAACTGGAAAGCCGTAGTTACCACATTAGAGGTATGAGTAAATATGGCGTATAATTTTCCTAGTGATCCAGCTTTAGGTCAAACATACTCTTTCGGTGGCAAAACTTGGAAGTGGAATGGATATGCTTGGGATTTATTACAAGGTCTACTTCCTCCCGCATCAGGAAATAATTCATTAGTTCTTTCATCTGACGGAACAAATTATGTTTTTACTGCTGGCGGAGCATCACCTGACATTTATGCAAGAAACAAAGCAAACACTGCATATAATGTCGCAAGCCTTGCATACGATGCCGCTAATAACGCAGTCGATACTTGGGTAAGACAAGCGGCTAATAGTGCTAGTGCTTATGCCAATTCAGCATTTGGTCAAGCTAATACAGCATTCAATAAAGCCAATTCTGCATATGATGTTGCGGGTCTAGCATATAATGCCGCAAACAATGCAGTAGATACTTGGGTAAGACAGGCGGCTAATAGTGCTAGTGCTTATGCCAATTCAGCATTTGGTCAAGCTAACACAGCATTAATTGCGGCCGCAAATGCAGTATTATCAGGTCAAGCAAACGTAGGTGCTGGACTAATTACCATTACTTCCGCTTATCAAGCTAACGTAGGTGCTGGTCTTATTGTTGTAAATGGTAGACTCAACTCGTCTTTTGACCAAGCTAACTTAGCTTATAATGCCGCTAATACCGCAGTTACAACCGGACAAGCTAACGTTGGTGCTGGTCTTATTGTTGTAAATGGAAAAATTAGTTCCGCATTTGACCAAGCTAATCTTGCATATGGTGCGGCTAATACGGCAGTTACTACCGGACAAGCTAACGTTGGTGCAGGATTAATTGCAATAAGTTCTTCACTTACTTCAGCTTACCAAGCAAACGTAGGTGCTGGATTAATTACCATCACTTCAGCTTACCAAGCTAACGTTGGTGCCGGAATTATTCTTGTAAACAATAGAGTTGGCTCAGCCTTTGACCAAGCTAACTTAGCTTATAATGCCGCAAATAATGCGGTAGATACTTGGGTAAGACAAGCAGCCAATAGTGCTGGCGCTTATGCAAATGCCGCTTTTGATAAGGCTAATTCAGCTTATAACGTTGCGGGTCTAGCGTATGATGCCGCCAATAATGCAGTACTATCTGGTCAAGCAAACGTTGGTGCCGCAGTAATTACTATCACTTCGGCGTATCAGAATAACGTTGGTGCTGGACTTATTTCTACTACAAATGCTTACCAAGCAAATGTTGGTTCAGCTAGAATTGAAGTTCTTGGTCGTGCAGACTCAGCATTTGGTCAGGCTAATCTTTCTTATAATACGGCTAACTCTGGTGTTGGTATTGGTACTTCAGCATTTGGTCAGGCTAACTTAGCATATAACACCGCAAACTCTGGTGTTGGTATTGCTACATCCGCTTTTGGTCAGGCTAACTTGGCTTATACTACAGCCAATTCTGGAGTAGGAATTTCCACTTCAGCTTTTGGTCAAGCTAACTTAGCATTTGATAAAGCAAATTCTGGTTTTGGTTTAGCTACATCATCATTTGGTCAAGCTAATCTTGCTTATACTGCGGCTAATTCTGGTATTGGTATTGCTACATCAGCCTTTGGTCAAGCTAACTTAGCATTTGATAAAGCAAATAGCGCAAACATTTTAGCACAAACCGCTTACGATACAGCAAATACTAAATTCAGTTCTTCTGGTGGTACAGTTTCAGGTAGTGTAACAATTACAGGAAACTTAACTGTTTCGGGTAATGTAACAAGTATCTCAGCAAATAATTTGTCTATTAAAGACAACATGATTTATTTGAATTCGAATAGTGATGTTGCTAACCCAGATTTAGGTTTTGCTGGTAATTATAATGATGGTACATATCATCATACAGGTTTGTTTAGAGATGCATCGGATGGTATTTGGAAGTTTTTTGATAATTATCGACCAGAGCCTGATGCATCACCGTATATTGATACTTCAAATTCAACATTTAGAATTGCAGGATTAACTGCCAATTTGATTACTGATGTTATTAGCGTTCGTGGCATGGATCCATTAGATAGAGCCAATAACGCATTTGGTCAAGCCAACTTAGCTTATGATGCCGCTAACAGTGCTGTTATTGTTGGTCAAGCTAACGTAGGTGCTGGACTTATTGCAGTTACTTCTGCATATCAGGCAAACGTTGGGGCTGGTCGTATTGCCGACCAAGCCTCTGCACAAGCAAACGTTGGTGCAGGACTTATCAGTACCACTTCAGCTTATCAGGCTAACTCTGGTGCTGGTTTAATCTCTCTCAGTTCATCATTAACTTCCGCATATCAAGCTAACTCTGGTGCTGGACTTATATCTTTAAATTCCAGTTTAACATCAGCTTACCAAGCAAACGTAGGCGCCGGTTTAATTGCCACAGCGAATGCGGCTCAAGCTAACGTAGGCGCAGGACTAATTTCTTTAAACTCAACATTGACTTCAGCTTACCAAGCTAACGTAGGTGCCGGTTTAATTACACTGAATTCAAATTTAACTTCTGCATATCAGGCTAACGTAGGTGCAGGACGTATTGCCGACCAAACCTCTGCACAAGCTAACTCCGGTGCAGGATTAATATCATTAAGTAACACTTTAACTCCAGCATATCAAGCTAACTCTGGTGCTGGACTTATATCTTTAAATTCCAGTTTAACATCAGCTTACCAAGCTAACGTTGGTGCTGGTTTAATTGCTACTGCTAATGTGGCTCAAGGAAATACTGGTGCTGGATTAATTTCATTGAGTTCAGCTTTAACCTCTGCATATCAAGCTAACGTTGGTGCTGGTCGTATTGCCGACCAAGCCTCTGCACAAGCTAATACTGGCGCTGGTCTAATCACCGCTAAAGCTAACTGGGAAGCAAATACTGGTGCAGGTTTAATTACCGCTAAGTCCACTTGGGAAGCAAATACTGGCGCTGGATTAATTACAAAAGTATCTAAAGCTGGTGATAACATGACTGGTGGTTTATATGCACCATCATTAGCAGCTAATACGACAGTTACAATTAATACTGCACTAACACAAGGTGCAACAGTAGTTACAACTGCAACTACATCACAAATTACATTAGATTCATTCTCTACAAGCACATATCGTTCTGCAAAATACTTTGTCCAGATGACTAGTGGTTCTGCATATCATGTTATTGAACTAAGCGTTCTACATGATAATACAACTGCATACTTAACACAATATGGTGAAATTAAAACTGGGGCTACATTGGGTGTATTCGACTCAACGATCACAACAGGCACATTAAGTCTACTATTTACACCAAATAATTCAATAACTACAGTTAAGGCAAGTTTTAACAAGATTGCCGTATAAATATAATAATAACAGACTAAGTGGAGAGTGAAACTTGTCAAATCAAAATTTTATAGTTAAGAATGGCTTAACCGTTGGTACAACTGACGTAATAGCGGCAAATGGCGCATGGACTGGATTACCATTTAGTTCAGTTGCTTTTGCATCAAACTCAGGTAATACTAGCAATATTAGTATCACTAATGATACGACAACAAGTGCAGTCGTGTTTCCTGTTTGGTCGACCGCAAACACAGGCAATATCTCTCTTAAAGTAGCATCAACGAAATTAACATATAATCCAAGTACGGGAGATATGAAATCTACAGCATTCGTTGCTAATAATGGCGTTATGGTTGTTGGTACCACGGTCACAGAAAATTATACAATTGCTACTGGAACAAATGGATTATCAGTTGGTCCAGTTACTATTGCCAATGGCGCAACTCTTACACTGTCTTCTGGACAGAGATATATTGTCCTATGAGTAGCATATCTTCAGGCACACTAGTTAATACCGGTTTAGTTGTTGCATCAGATACATCCGGTAATTTGGTTGTAAAAACTGGAGCCACAGGTAATACTGCGGCAGTTTTTGATGCTAATGGTAGTGTCAACTTTGGTTACTCAGTTACTCATGGTGTTGGTACAGCCAACGGCGTTGCCTACCTGAACGGTAGCAAAGTCGTAACCACAGGGTCTGCACTAACGTTTGATGGAACAAACTTTGCCACCACCGGAACGGCAACGGCTACAAAACTTATTCCCACAGGAACTAGCGTAACGGGCAACGGTATGTACTTGCCTGCCACCAATTCAATTGGCATTTCTACGGCAGGTACAAACGCTGTTTACATAGACGCAAGCCAGAACGTAGGTATTGGGACGAGTAGTCCTGCTGGTAAGTTAGATGTTACAGGCAGTTTAGGTAAATTTACTATTGATGCCTCTGGAACGTCCGTATCCTTAACTTACGGTGTAGCAAATTATATTCGCGCGTCATCCGCAAGTGGTAATTTAAATGTTGGTGCTTATGACTATCTTTCATTTCAAACTGGTTCTGGATTTACGGACCGGATGCGTATTGACTCCTCCGGTAACGTATTTATTGGAGGCAGTAGCGGCCTAAGCGCAGAACGTTTTTACGTTAGGGGGGCTACTCTTGGCGGCACATCAGGTAACACTTCATACAACAGTGTGTTTTATACACCTGACGTTACAAACGCGACACGGCTGAGTATTCTCGACTATCGCTTTTCAAACGGTACAAGTCATATATCGTCTAGAAACCTGATCCAAAGGACTGTGGATGTTACTAATATGGGATATGTAGGGTTTGACAGTTATGCCACCTCAATTGGGTGGGGGACAACCGAAGCCATGCGTATCGACTCCTCCGGTAACGTAGGTATTGGGACGAGTTCGCCAGCGGTGAAACTGGATGTCAATGGAATTACTGGTTGGCAAGGGGGCACAACTGGTCAAACGGCGCAAATTGTTGGTGCGTCAAGTGGCATAAATGGCGGTGGTAACTTTAGGGTTTTGAGCAACACCACACAAGCCGTAGATGTTGGAGGCGCGTTAACGCTTGGTGGATACTATACAAGCACAACAGCTTCGGTTGATTTTGGCGTTATTCTGGGGGCCAAAGAAAATAGTACTAGTGGTAATACTGCTGGCTATTTAGCGTTTGGAACACGCCCTAATGCTGGCAACATGACCGAACGGATGCGTATCGACTCCTCCGGTAACCTTGGACTGGGTATTACTCCGAGTGTTTGGACTACTTTTTCATCCGTATTTGAAGTGCCCGGCGGCGCTTTGGCAGGTATTTCGGCTAACCAAATAGGTGTTTGGCAAAACTGTTTTTATAACTCGTCATCTTTTAAATACAAATCTTCTGCTGGCGCTACTTTGTATCAGCAAGCGGGATCGAGTCACGTTTGGTACAACGCCCCCTCTGGCACAGCAGGTAATGCCATCACGTTTACTCAGGCGATGACGCTAGATGCAAGTGGGCGACTGTTAATTGGAACTACAAGCGGCGGCGCTCCTTTGGTTGTTAAAGTTGCAACAAATGCAAACTTTGCAGTGCAAAACGCAAGTGGACACCTCCAATTGCAGGGCATTAACGATGCTGGTAACGCTTTTGCACAGCTTGACCTTGCTGGTTCATTTATTACTCTTAGTCCAGCATCCTCTGAAGCTGTTCGTATAGACTCCAGTGGCAATTTAATTGTTGGTGGCACTTCTCCATTTGGTCTTATTACTTCCCTAAAAAACTCAGCAGGTGGTTACTCTTCAGCTTTTACTGCCAGAGCAATAGGTGGAGCAAACAGTCAACTGACTGGTTATTCGTTCATGCCAACTTTTGGCAACACAGCAGATTACACACCACGCCGCGCTGCTGATATGTGGGGCGGTTTTAACGCTGGTAACTGGGGTACTGAGTTCTTGGCGTTTGGTGTTGGCACAGGCACAGGCAACGATGGTGGTAGCTTAACCACTGAACGGATGAGAATTACGGGCGATGGTGCCGTATTGGTCGGAAGCACCAGTGCTATTGCTGGCTATACACAAGTAAGCGTCACAGGATCAAGCACCAACCGTGGTGCATTTGTTATGGGTCGAACAACGGCAGCAACAACTGGTGTGGCTGGTACGCTGGTAGCCTACAACGGTAGCAACGCCGTTTGTGGCATGGATTTCCAATCCAATAGCGCAAATAACAGCGGCTACATTGGTACATATACCTACAACGCTGGTGCTTTTGCTCAAGGTCCATATCTCAATACTGGCGGCACAAGTTGGACAACAGCATCAGATCAGAATCTAAAAGATGTCACGGGCGAAATCACCAACGCCCTGAACAAAGTGTCTCAAATTCGTGCAGTTGAATTTACTTGGAAAGCAGACGAATCCAAAAAACAACATGTTGGCTTTATCGCTCAAGATGTGCAAGCAGTTTTGCCTGAAGTAATTGACACTGACACTAATGGTTATCTTGGCGTTCGGTACGCTGAAGTTACTTCGTTGTTGCTTGCCGCAATCAAAGAACAGCAAACTCTTATTGAATCACTTACAACTCGCCTCACGGCGCTGGAGCAAACATGACTACTATCACTTGGACAATCTCACAGACAGATTACCTTGTCGCTGACGGGTTTATTACCACAGCCCACTGGAGAGCAACTGCTGTAGACGGTGAATTTACGGAATCTATTTATTCCATGCTTATTTTTGCTCCCGGTACACCGACTATTTCATATAATGAAGTGACACAAAACGATGTGTTGAATTGGATTTGGGCAAACGGTGTAGATAAAGAAGCTACAGAATCAAGTCTTACACAAAAAATTGAGCAATTAAAGAACCCAGTAAAAGCTGCTGGTTTACCTTGGGCAATATAATAAGTAAAAATCTATGAGCAATATAATTTCTGCCGACAACGGTGCATTCACTGGCATAGCGGGTATCAAATTAAGTAGTGATACTTCTGGTGCATTAGTAATACAATCAGGAAATAACGTTACTGCGTTAACGGTGGATTCTAGCCAAAACTTATCTTTGGTTGGTAATTTAACTGTACGTGGAATGGATCCTCTCGGTACTGCTAACTTAGCGTATACTGCAGCCAACTCTGGTATTGGTATTGCTACTTCTGCATTTGGTCAAGCAAATAGTGCTTTTGGTCAGGCTAACCTTGCTTATACTACTGCAAACTCTGGTGTTGGTATCGCTACATCAGCTTTTGGTCAGGCTAACCTTGCTTATACTGCCGCAAACTCTGGTGTTGGTATTGCTACATCAGCTTTTGGTCAAGCTAACTTGGCTTATACTGCCGCTAATACCGCAGTTACAACAGGACAAGCTAATACTGGTGCTGGACTTATTGCCACAACAAGTGCATATCAAGCAAACTCTGGTGCAGGTTTAATCTCATTAAATTCTACTCTAACATCTGCTTATCAAGCTAACGTTGGAAGTGCTATTGCACAAGGACAAGCTAACACTGGTGCTGGACTTATTACTGAAGTTGCGGCTAGACAAGCTAACACTGGCGCAGGTTTAATCTCATTAAATTCTACTCTAACATCTGCTTATCAGGCTAACGTTGGTGCTGGATTAATTACTTTAAACACAAGTTTAACTTCTGCTTATCAGGCTAACGTTGGTGCTGGATTAATTACTGAAGTTGCTGCTAGACAAGCTAATACTGGTGCAGGCCTAATCTCTCTAAGTTCCACTTTAACATCCGCATATCAGGCTAACTCTGGGGCTGGACTAATCTCTCTAAGTTCCACTTTAACATCCGCATATCAGGCTAACGTTGGTGCTGGTTTATTAACCAAAGCTGGGACAACAGGCTCCGGTGCTTCTGGCACTTGGGGTATCAACGTTACAGGTAGTGCAGGTTCAGCAACAACAGCCACCAACGTGTCTGGCGGTACAGTATCGGCAACTACAGGTACTTTTAGTGGCCTTATTAAGGCTGATGGTGGGACAACTCAAGTTGGCTCTAGCGCAGGCACGTATCGTCAGTTTCGATATGACGGAACCATATCGTCCGATGGCACAAATTTTTATACCCTACTCAATTCTAACAACTATACCAGCTACAGCCCATCATTGACAGGTTCCGGAGCTTCTGGTACTTGGAGTATTACAGCCACCAATGCCACCAACTCTACATTATTGTCCAATGCTGGCACAGGCATATATGCCGCTTCATCGGGCACAGCGTATAGCAGTGTTGTTTGTGTTCGTGAAGCTGGTCTTGGAGGTTCTGGTGCTTCTGCACCTAGGCTTGGATGGCATTGGGGTGGTGTTGTTGCTTCCAGTATTTCCATAGAATCTGGCGGACGAATTGCTGTATGTAATAACCCCGGCACTTCATACGAAAACTTTATTGCCGCCATTTCATATGGTTCTGCTAGTGTTAGAGCACCATTATTTTATGACTCTGATAACACTGGTTATTATGTTGATGCGGCCAGTACATCACAGTTGAATCAAGTTAACTTAAATGGCCCATTAGTTAGAACCACAGTAAGTCAAGGTTATTTAAGTGGAAATTATGCTTCATCAGAAACATCATACACACCAGGTTGTATATACACAATTGGTGGCAGTTATGTACCATCCGGATCCAGCTTAAATAACATATATGGTATAGGTTACACACACACTAACCAAGGTTCTATGTTGGGTAGTGGCGGCTGGGGATTATGGGTTTCTTTTAGTGGCACAGTAAGACATTATTTGGATGAAGGTGGTAATTCATTACATACAGGTAACGTCACTGCATATTACTCGGATGAAAGACTGAAAACTAAATTAGGTAAAATAGAAAATCCAATTGAAAAAGTAAAATCATTAAATGGTTTTTATTATGAAGCAAATGAAATTGCACAACAATTAGGATATAAAGTTAAGCGTGAAGTTGGTCTCTCCGCTCAAGAAGTTCAAGCAATTTTACCTGAGATTGTAGCTCCTGCACCAGTTGATGCAAAATATTTAACAATTCATTATGAAAGAATTGTTCCTCTATTAGTTGAAGCCATCAAAGAACAACAACTTCAGATTGAAGAATTAAAATCCTTAGTATTATCACGACAATAAATAGCCAATAACAGAGGAAATTTAAATGAGTTCTATCATCAATGCTGATGACGGCAGTGTTTCAGGTCGTGCAGGTCTAAAGACAATATCCGGAAATAACGGTACACTAGAGATACAATCTAAAGGTGTAACCGCTATTACGGTTAATGATACACAATCCGTTACATTTGCAAATACTATTTACACACCATCAATTGTAAGTGCAAGTATTAATGTACTGACTGGTTCAGCAACATCAGCATTTGGTCAGGCTAACTTAGCTTATAATGCGGCTAATACCGCAGTTACAACAGGACAAGCAAACGTTGGGTCTGCGGTTATTGCAGTTACTTCTGCATATCAAGCTAATACTGGTGCGGTCAATATTTCATTGAATAATGAGATTACTGATAGACAAGCAAATGTAGGTTTAGTCAATATTGGTTTAAACTCTGAGATTAGTAACCGCCAAGCTAACGTTGGTGCGGTCAATATTTCATTAAACACTGAGATTAGTAACCGCCAAGTTAACGTTGGCGATGCGGTAATTTCAACCACCAATGCTTACCAAGCTAACGTAGGTGCTGGACTTATTGCTACCACTAATGTTTATCAAGCTAATACTGGTGCAGTTAATATCTCACTCAATAATGAAATTGCAAACCGCCAAGCAAACGTTGGTGCTGGTCGTATTGCCGACCAATTATCTGCTCAAGCTAATACTGGTGCTGGACTTATTGCCACCACAAATGCTTATCAAGCAAACGTTGGTGCGGTAAATATTTCCTTGAATTCGGAGATTACAAACCGCCAAGCAAACGTTGGTGATGCGGTAATTTCTACAACAAATGCTTACCAAGCTAACGTAGGCTTAGCTAGAATTGCATTACAAGGTCGTGCAGACTCCGCATTTCAACAAGCTAACTTAGCATATAACACAGCCAATTCTGGAAGTGGTGTGGCCGCTTCTGCATTTGGTCAAGCTAATTTGGCTTATAACACAGCAAACTCTGGTATTGGTATTGCTACTTCTGCATTTGGTCAGGCTAACCTTGCTTATACTGCCGCAAACTCTGGTATTGGTATTGCCACATCAGCCTTTGGTCAGGCTAACTTAGCATATAACACAGCCAATTCTGGAAGTGGTGTAGCCGCTTCTGCATTTGGTCAGGCTAACCTTGCTTATACTGCGGCTAATACCGCAGTCACTACTGGTCAAGCTAACGTAGGTGCTGGACTTATTGCCACAACAAGTGCATATCAGGCTAACTCTGGTGCTGGTTTAATTACACTGAATTCAAATTTAACTTCTGCATATCAGGCTAACTCTGGTGCTGGTTTAATTACACTGAATTCAAATTTAACTTCTGCATATCAAGCTAACTCTGGGGCTGGTTTAATTACTGAAGTTGCGGCTAGACAAGCTAATACTGGTGCAGGTCTAATCTCATTAAGTTCTACTCTAACATCTGCTTATCAAGCTAACGTTGGTGCTGGTCTTATTACTACGACTTCTGCATATCAGGCTAACTCTGGTGCAGGTCTAATCTCATTAAGTTCTACTCTAACATCTGCTTATCAAGCTAACACTGGTGCTGGTATATTAACCAAAGTTTCAAAATCTGGTGATACACTGACCGGGTTATTTCAAATTTCCGGTCAAGCAACAATCAATACTACAACACCAGGAACAGGAAATTATGGTCTACATTTTACTGGTCAAACAACTGCCGATCAAGCCGCAGGTATAACTTGGAACGGAGGCTACGGTACAACTGGTGCTCAAGCCGGTATCTATGTACAAGGTTCAGGTAGTTATGGTACAAAAATGTATTTTGCTACAACTGATTCTTATGCGTCGGGTTCTAAAACTGCATTGTCTATTGACCATTCTGGTACAAGTAGTTTTCTAAGAAGCTATACATCTTCTGTTGGTTCTTTTAGAGCACCATTATTCTATGACTCTGATGATACTACTTATTATGGAGATTTTGCTAGTACGTCTAACATTTATAACCTAATAATTAAAGGCGTAATAGGCGATGGTACAGCCCCACTACGGCTTTCACCAACAAGTTCTTCTGGCACTTTTCAATGGGCATCTACTTCTATATCAACTTCGCTTGGTGCTGGTCAGACGATGGCCCATTTTATTGGCAATGCTTTAAGTCCCGGCAATAGCGGGTATTTGGGATTCAACTATACCAGTGCAGCCTCCGGAAGTAACTACGTATCGCTTGGTCATTACGGAAACGATAACATCTTGCGCGTGTACTACGGTACATACACGCAATCTTTGGGAAGTATGCGTGCACCACTTTTCTATGACTCTGATGATACTGCATATTATATTGATCCTAACTCAACATCTAATACTGGTTTAAAAATGCGTGGAGGTGCACTTTTTGGACCAAACACATCATGGAGTGCTTATCTTTATGTTGGTACAAACGGAAACGTAAGCGGTACCGCAACTGTTGCCGCCACAAACGGCAACCTGCATATTGATACGGCTGGTTCTGGATATCCATTATACTTACAATATTACTGTGGTGGTTATACAGAAGCATATGGCAGTATGCGCTCTCCAATATTTTATGATTTGAATGACACTGGCTATTATACTAACCAAGCTAGTGGTAGTAATCATCGTTATCAACAACTTTCCGGTGCTTGGGCAGGATCGCCTTTTGGCTCTGGCAGTGAACAATTAACTATTCGTTCAAATTATCCTTCTATGTGTCATAGAAACACAGATACTGGATACTATTGGTTAATTCATATGGCGGCCAATAACACATTAAATTGGTATGGCGGTGGTGGTGGTGTTGATGGTAGCAGTTGGGCTCAACTTAAAATTTTAGATATGTCAGGTAATCTGACTGCATCAGGCAACATTACTGCTTATTCGGATAGAAGATTAAAAACAAACATTGTTGTTATTGATAATGCACTCGATAAAATTAAAAAACTAAGAGGTGTGTATTTTGATTGGATTAAAACAGGTGAACATTCTATAGGTATGATTGCTCAAGAAGTTGAAGAAGTTATTCCTGAATTGGTGTTGACACATGAAGAAATTAAACCAGGTGAAGATGAAATCTCTAGCATTACAAAATCTTTAGACTATGCAAAACTTGTTTCCTTACTGATTGAAGGTATGAAAGAACAACAACTTCAGATTGAATCACAACAAAAACAAATTGAAGAATTGAAATCATATATATCAGATGATAACAAATAACTCGTCAAAATTTTAGGAGAAAATAATGACAATGCCACCAACAATAACAATTAGTAGACCAGACTACTCACACTTGACCTTTACTTGGTCAGTTACAAGTCTAAAAACTAAGAATGAAGGTTCAAACGAATCAGCCGTAGTTCAGACATACTGGAAAAAGATTGGTACCGATGCACAAGGTAACACAGGTGAATTTTCTGGAGCTACTCCATTCACCTCAACAACTATGCCAGAAGGTGACACATTTGTTCCATTTTCTGAACTAACAGAGGAAATTGTTCTTGGTTGGATTAAAGATGTGGTCGTTGGTTCTTATGAAGACCACGTAAACGGTAAAATTGCCGAACAAATTGATGCAAAAGTGAATGTAGTGGCTGAAGCAGAATTGCCTTGGTCCACTCCATCCGCTTAACTAAATAACTAATTATCATTTATACATAAGGAGATTGAAATGAATGAACAACAAGAACCAACAGTAACTTTGGAACTTAAAGCAACCCAAGTAAACGCAATCATTGCAGGCTTGGAAGAACTTCCACATAAAGTAAGCCGTGCTATCATTGATGAAATTATTCGTCAAGGACAACCACAATTGCAAGCACAAGCTCCAGCAGGTCCATTGGCTGACAAAGTTATCAACTAAGGATAATTAAGAATGGCATTGCCATCATCACCATCATCTATTTCATTAAACCAAGTTAACACAGAACTAGGATTTAGTGCTACTGCAATTATTGCGATGAATGATGCCGCTGTTCGCACACTATTTGGTGTTGCTTCTGGTGCAATTAGCATGTCCAATGGATATGGTAAGTCAAACGCTTTGGCGGTTAATTACTTGGTAGTTTCAGGTGGAAATATAGGTCAGCAAGGTGGTGGTGGCGGAGGTGCTGGAGGATATATTTCTACTTCAGCATCTCTTTCTAAAGGAACAGCCTTTACTGTCACAGTTGCTGCCGGAGGGTCTACACCTGGTCAAATTGGACCTAGTTCATCATTTAATGGGACTGCCCCATTAGGTGGTGGATCTACAGTGAATCGTAGTTATACAGATATTCCTGGTGGTTCAGGTTATGGACAGTTTTATGGTCCCTCATTTGGTTATGGTACAGCAGGTCAAGGAAATAATGGTGGCGCTGGTTATTATAATGGCGGTTGCGGTGCTGTCAGTTATGGTGGTGGTGGTGGCGGTGCGGGTGCAGCCGGTGGTGGACCTGGTGCTGGCGGTGCTGGCTTAACTTGGTATGATGGCATAACTCGCGCTGGCGGGGGTGGTGGTACTATTTCATATCTTACTTATTGTGCTTGCGGACCATTTTGGTATGGACAATCTGGATATGCTGGTGGCGCCGGAGGAGGTGGAACAGGTGCATCTAGTGATGATTGTAATGGCTATACAGCAGGAGTTAGCGGTTCTGCAAATACTGGTGGTGGTGGTGGTTCTGGTGCGATTAACGGAACTGCTGGCCCATCAGGTGGTTCGGGCGTAGTAGTTATCCGCTATGCAGGTTCTCAAGTTGCTACGGGTGGAACCGTTACTTCTTCTGGTGGTTATACCTACCATACTTTTACTACATCAGGAACTTTTACTACATAATAATCCAATGGCACATTTTGCACAACTTAATGAAAACAACATAGTTATAAACGTGTTGGTTATTGAACAAACAATGATTGATACGGGTCTTTGGGGTGACCCTTCACGTTGGTTTCAAACTAGTTTTAATACGCGTGGTGGAATTTATTATATTCCAAATACAAATACTCCGGATCCAGATCAAACTAAAGCATTTCGTAAAAACTTTGCAGGTATAGGAGATACATACTTAGTTAATGGTCCAAGTGGTGAGGGTTTTACTAAACAACAACCATATCCATCATGGAAAATGAATAATTTTTCTTATTTATTCGAACCACCTATTCCAATGCCAATTGCTCAAGGATACTGTAGCTGGGATGAGTCTATTTTAAATTGGTCATGTTTAGATAAAATTATTGAAATTCCTATATATCCGGAGTAATTTATGACAATAAAACTTAAAGAATCAACTTCACTATTACCGGAACAACTTGTGATGTTTGTTTCAGCAAATGTACGTAAAGAACGATTATCTATGTGTAACGCATGTGAACATGCTAAGCCTATACCTCTAGTTGAATACCGTAGATGTGAATTGTGTAATTGTGTGATTGAATTAAAAACAACTATTAAAGCTACAAGTTGTCCAATAGCTAAGTGGTCTACTAGTACCGAAAATTATGAACAATAACTGACTTATAAGTATAAAAAAACAAAAAAACATATATAGTTATATAACTTCTCCACAAAAAAGAATTTTAAATGAGTATTATTTTAGATGGCACAAATGGTATCAACATTAATGGCGTAGCTATTAATGCTACTGGAGGAACGTATTATTCCAATCAATATTTAATGACTGGTATTACTTCAAGTAATACAGAGACTGAAATTTTTATAGGTGGAGTAGCAAACAGTAGAATTGGTATAGTTTCATCAAATACAATTTATTATAATATAGATGTAATGACAATTAGAACTGGAGACTATGCTTATATTTCACCAGAATGTGCTACGTTTTATATTAAAGGTGCTATAAGAAATATCGGAGGAACAGTTTCTGATATTGGTAATTTATATGAAGTTGTAGTTACTAGATCAGATGCTGCTTTTTTGGTAGATTCTAGGGCTAACAATATAGACAAATCATTAAGCGTATATGTAAAAGGCAAACCGTCTATAAACATGAAATGGACTGCAATCGTTACTACAATGGAGTTATAATATGCCAAGAAGAACGCGGTCAATACTTATAGATAATTCTTTAGGAAAAGTTTTCACTAACGTGGATGATAGTGCAGTTGTAAATTCTTCCAGTGTAATTGCTTCCAGTGTATCAAAAACATTGCAATTTCCTCCACCAACAACAACTACTAAGGTTGCGGTATTGAATAATCTAGGTCTCAGTGGCTTAGGTACAAATTTTCCAAATGGTGCATTTATTACTAATATAGAACTTAGTGCAGTTACCGCTCCAAAGGGAAAAACTGCCGGGCAACCTGGTGGAGATATTGCTATAAGGTTAAGAACAGGAACTTCTAACTCTAACTCATCAAATCTAGGAACATTCGCATTACCCGGACCTCTAACACTTAAAAAATATATCAATCAAACACTAACTATATCTACAGGAGAGAATTTGTATGTTGATATAATTAGAATAGGCAACTCAGTAACAGGCGCAGGTTTCGGATTCACAATATCATATTTCACATCATGACAGACGATAAAATTAAAACATATTTTGGAGAAAAAACAGTGTATAAGTTCACTGGACCTCCAAATCAAATAGTACAACTATTAATAAATAAAGAAATTTCAGTAAATTATATAGTAGTTGATGATATTGCATATTTAATAACTTCAGAACCTTTAAATGATATGCTCAACGATCAGTTGAGTATATTTTCAACACCAATAGGAATATAATATATGTACGCTAAATTAGTAGTAGGTGGATCACCTATCACATCGGTTGCTGCTATACGAGATATTGGTAGATTACTCACAGCACCGGAAGGCAATGTTAGCACAAGTTTATTGGGAGCTTTTAGCAACTCAAGTTCAGTTATACTAGATTCCACTCCAGCGGGTTGGACTTATGTTGGCAGTACTAATCCATTGGACAGACCTACTATTGGAGTAGTTGGAACAACTTATACACAAAACACAACTGCACCAAATAACATATGTTGTTCTGCACCTTGTTTAGAAGGTAGTGCATTAAAATATGTAGCGCTTACTGTGGGGTATAATAGTACTGGAAATACTGGCTATTTTGCTATGACTACAGCTTCTAGTGCAAATTCAACAGGGGTTTTGGTTAATGAAACTGTTAGAAATTTTATGACCAGCTCATCGGTCGCTGTAACCAATAATTTTGCGGTAACTGGTGGACAAGTTTATCATTTAATTGCAAATCAACAAGGTGTCACTATAGTTTGTGAAAATACAGGGTTATCTGCCGTCTGGGAATCTAGTATGACTGATGTTAATCGATTTTATGGTACTGCACCGGTAGTCCATTATTTACATAATATTTCTACGAGTGTACAGTTTACAGATTCTTCTATAGGCCCATCGTCCTCTATGGTGGGGGCTAAAGCATTTGCAATAACAGTTGCAGTAACCGATGTAAATACTGGAACTTATTACGGAACGTATGATGTTACTAGTTCAGGTTCTGCTAACATTTTCTTTTTAGCACAGAATGATTTAACTTACCGTAAAAATTCTATTGATGCTACAGGAGCACCAAAATACCAAATAACTCCAATCTTGTACACAAATAGTTCCCTTGGGCATCCAATACAATATGTAACTGGGGTTGTTCCAATTTACTGGACTAAAGGTTCTTTAGGCAATAGTGGCGATACAGTTATGGTTGGCGCTGATCCATATACATATTTTAATTGTGGAACTGGATTTGGTATAATTATGAAAACGAGTTAACGTTATGGCACTATTAGCAAATACCATTTCTAATGACATTGTATCCACATTGTCAAACTTGACTCTTATAAAAACGTATATACCCAGTACACTTGTATATAAACGTTTAAGTGTTGCTGCTGATCCTTTTCTTGATCCTACTATTGTAAGAAGAGAAACAGCATATCAAAGTTACGTTACATAATTTTTGCAAATTACCATAATAACCTCACTTTGGTGAGGTTATTTTTTATCTTTATAAATAAGTAATAAACTATAGGTATATTACACATGGCTAAACCTACAACAAGAACCGAATTTAAAGACTACTGTTTACGTAGATTAGGTCATCCAGTTATTCAAATTAACGTTGATGATGACCAAGTTGAAGATCGTATTGATGATGCTTTATCATTTTTTCACGATTACCATTTTGATGGTTGTGAAAAAATGTTTATGAAACATCAAATGACACAAGTTGATATTGACAGACGCTGGATTTATTGCCCGGATGCCGTATTATTTGTGACTGGTGTTATGCCTTTCGACTCTTCTTCATCATCAGTCAATATGTTTGACTTACGTTATCAATTGCGTTTACATGATTTGTATGATTTTACATCAGTTTCTTATGTCTCATATGAGATTACCATGCAACACATCCAGACATTAAATTTATTATTCTCTGGTACACCTCAATTTAGATTTAATCGCAAACAAAATAAAGTATTTCTTGATATAAATTGGAGTTCCGATTTGCAAGTGGGTGAGTATGTTATACTTGATTGTTACCGTAAAGTTAGTCCAGACATATTTACAATTTCTGGAACAGTTACAACTTCAAATACCACTAACCTTGTTACTGGTACAGGAACAGTATTCTCCAGAGATGTTACTATTGGCGATGATATGACTTTTGGTAGCGAATCTAAACGTATTGTATCTATTATCAGTGACACACAATTAGTTGTGGATTCAACATTTAGCACAATACAAACAAATGTGACTGCGTTTAAAGCTGGCGAATCCGATGTATGGGATGATAAATTTTTAAAATCGTATGCAACTGCTAAAATTAAATATCAATGGGGAACTAATTTATCTAAGTTTGCAGGCATTCAAATGCCCGGTGGTGTAACATTAGATGGTCCTCGTATTATGCAAGAAGCACAAACTGAGATTGATAAACTAGAAGAAGAAATGTTCAACTCCAATAGTTTGCCAAGTGAAATTTTTACTGGATAATTGGAGCATAAAATTTCTACCAACTTTTATTTCAATAATTTTCCACAACATCAAATTACCAGTGAGCAATTACTGGTTGAAGATTTGGTGATTGAAGCTATGCAAATTCATGGTATGGATGTATTCTATCTTCCTCGCATGACTGGAGATAGTGTAGATTATATTTATGGTGAAGATACATTGAAACAATATCGTCAAGCATTACCTATAGAAATGTATCTAGAAAACGTTACAGGTATGGATGGTGAAGGCGATTTTATCTCTAAGTTTGGTCTTGAAATTCGAGATGAAGTTACTTTATTAGTATCTCGCCGTAGATTTGCGGCAACAGTAAAACAAATTAGACCTAATGAAGGTGACTTGGTTTACATTCCATTGTTACAGAACTTTTTTGAAATTACATTTGTTGAACATGAAAACAATCAAGCAATGTTCTATACACTTGGTCGCGGACGTGGCGGCAACGTTTATGTTTACGCTTTGCGTATGAAACAATTTGTCTTCTCTGAAGAAATTATTTCTACCGGTATTGAAGAGGTTGATGGTCAGATATTTGATTCATATAAACGCACTAAATTGATACTTGCAAACACTGGTTCAGGTTCATTCTTGCCAACAGAAAGTGTGTACCAAGGAACATCATTGGCAACATCAACAGCGCAAGCTGTGGTGTATTCTTATTCACCACATTCTGAAATTATGGTTATTCAACTTCAAGGAACATTTGCTAATGGAGCCAATGTGATTGGTGCTACGAGCGGTGCTTCACGACCAATTATTCAAGAAGATACTTGGACTCAAGTGGGCAATACTATGTTTGAAGAACTTGCAGATAACACAAGATTAGAAAATGAAGGTAAAGACATTATTGATTTTACAGAACATAATCCATTTGGTGAAGCCTGATGTTAAATAACGATCACTTTTACAACCGAACAATAAGAAAAGTTATTGTTGCATTTGGTAGTGTGTTTAATGATATTGAAATTATTCGTTATAATAAAGCACAAACTACAGAGTATGAAAGAATTCGTGTTCCATTGTCCTATGGACCAAAAGAAAAATATTTAACTCGCATTACTACTGATCCAAATTTGACAAAATCTATTGCTACTATGGTTCCACGTATTGGATTTGACTTATCTAGTTTATCGTATGACGTTAATAGAAAATTAAATACTATGTCCAGAAATACAGCCATTCAAAACAATGGTTCCATTGCTGGACAATACAATCCAGTTCCATACGATTTTGATTTTGACATGGCAATTTATGTCAGAAACATTGAAGATGGTACTCAAATTCTTGAACAAATTCTTCCATTTTTTACCCCAGATTTTACAGTCACTGTGAATCTAAATGAAGCGATGGGTAGAAAATATGATATGCCTATTATTTTAAATTCAGTTTCTTCTGAAATTGATTATGAGAGTGATATGACTACAACAAGATTGGTCATGTGGAATCTTTCATTTACAGCTAAAGGTTATATTTTTCCTGCCGTAAAAACAGATGCCAAAATAATTAACCGAGCTAACACCAATTTTTATATTGACAGTAGAAATACACAAAGTCAACAAGTGTATGTTGATAAAGCAAACAGTTCTGGGGTGTTTACAACAAACGAAACTTATCGAGAAATTGCTACAGGCAAAACTGGAACAATTGTTTATTATGCAAACAATACAACAGGATCATTAGTAGTTACGAATGTATCAGATTTATTGGATGAGGGTGATGAAATTATTGGTGATTATTCTCACTCTAGAGCAATCATAAATACAGTAGATGTTAATCCATTAAAAACAGTTTCTGTAGTTATTACAACAAATCCTTATGGTAAATTACCCAATAGTGATTTTGGTTATATAACAACAAGAAAAGAGTTTCCAAAAACAATATGAAAAATAGTGACCAAAAATTATCGGATATTTTTGATATTGCGCCTGCAATAAATGTAACACCTGCGCTTGTGCCTATTGTGGATGAGGGGGTTGAATCTGATTTTGCTTTTGCTAGAAAAAATATTAGAGATTTGGTAGAAAAAGGAAATACAGCGGTTGATAATATACTTCAAGTTGCATCGGCTACAGATCATCCAAGAGCATATGAAGTTGCATCTAACATGATTAAACAACTTGGAGAGTTAAATCGTGATTTACTTTCTCTACAAAAAATGCGTAAAGAATTATCTCCTCAAGCATTACAAACAACTGTTAATGTTGATAAGGCAGTATTTGTTGGATCAACAGCGGAATTAATTAAACAAATCAAAGGAATCCAATAATGGATACACTCATTCAACAACTAAAAGTTATTCTTGGTACAAATTTTGCACTGTATTTTAAGTCACATGGTTTCCATTGGAACATTGAGGGTTCAAATTTTCCACAGTATCACGATTTCTTAAATAATTTTTATACTGCTGTATTTGCACAAACTGATACTATTTCAGAACATATTCGTTATCTTGGTTCATATTCACCAGGATCGTTAGCTAGAATGTTAGAGCTTGCAGACATTCAAGAATCGACTAATATTCCAGATGCACTAAGCATGATGACAGAATTGAAAGCGGATAATGATAGATTCATTTATCATTTGAGAGCAGGCATTCAAGCCGCGGAAAATGCACAAGAACCTGCGGTGTCAAATTTTCTACAAGACTTATTGGGTAACCATCAAAAACAAGCATGGATGTTAAGAAGCATTATTAAGTAATATGGAATTAGGTGGATATCAAGGTAACTCAAAACTCAAACGTGGTGGTATTGAAATTGAATACACACATGAACAGTTAATTGAAATTACAAAGTGCATTAAAGATCCAGTATATTTTATTAAAAATTACATGAAAATTGTGAACGTAGATCACGGTCTTGTTCCTTTTAATATGTGGCCATTTCAAGAAGAAATGGTTAAAAGTTTTCATGTAAATAGATTTACTATTGCAAAAATGCCGCGGCAGGTTGGTAAAACAACCACAACAGCAGGATACATGCTTTGGTCCATATTATTCCAAGATGATTATAAGATTGCTATTCTAGCCAACAAAGGCGATTTGGCACGTGATATTCTTGGTCGGATTAAGTATGCTTACGAATATCTTCCTTTGTGGATGCAACAGGGCATCATGGAGTGGAACAAAGGTAATATTGTACTAGAAAATGGTTCTGAAATTTCAGCATATGCTACTAGCGCAAGTGGTGTTCGTGGTGGATCATACAACTTAATCTTTTTGGATGAGTTTGCATTCGTTCCACATAACATGGCGGAAGAATTCTTTACTTCTACATATCCGGTTATTTCATCTGGTAAAACAACAAAGGTTATTATTGTTTCAACACCACATGGACTGAATCAATTCTACCGTATGTGGACCGATGCAGTTGAGAAACGTTCAACTTATATTCCATTAGAAGTACATTGGTCTATGGTTCCAGGTAGAGATGCCGATTGGAGAGAAGAGACAATTAGAAACACCAGTGAAGAACAATTTAGGCAGGAATTTGAAACTGAGTTTATCGGTTCATCCGCTACATTAATTCCTGGTGCTAAATTGAAGATGTTGACCTTCTTTTCCCCACAAAGCTCACACGAAAATCATGACATTTATGAAGAACCAAAAACTGGTCACACATATGTTTCTGTAGTTGATTGTGCTGAAGGTGTAAACAGAGACTATTCTGTGGTTTCTGTATTTGATGTTACCGAGATTCCATATAGACATGTAGCTAAGTTTAGGGATAATAAATTATCTCCATTGATTTTTCCAACATATGTTTATAATATTGCAATGCGATATAATCGAGCATACGTTTTAGTAGAAACTAATAGTGTTGGTCAACAAGTTGTAGACATTTTACATTATGATTTGGAATATGAGAACATTTTCCGTATCGAAAGTCATGAAGTTAAAGGTCAACATATCGCTTCAGGCTTTAAAAAAGGTGCAGCTTATGGAGTAAAAACTTCAAAAACTGTAAAAAAGATTGGTTGTGCAAACTTAAAAACTTTAATTGAAACTGATAAATTAATTACTAATGATTTTGACACCATTGCAGAACTAAATACATTTGTACGAAATAAAGACTCCTACGAAGCTGAAGAAGGTAACAATGACGATATTGTTATGACTTTGGTGCTTTTTTCTTGGTTAACTGCACAAAGTTACTTCAGAGAAATTACAGACTCTGATGTTAGACAAAGATTGTTGGATGAAAGAAATCTTCAACTTGAAGATGAAATGCTTCCAGTTGGAATGCTTGATGATGGTCTGGAAGAACAAAAAGAATTTGATGGACAAGATTTATGGTCTTCTGTTAAAGACCGTGGCTATCTAACCTCAAGTTTATAAAAACATAAATAGAATAATGAAACTAGTTCTATAAAATAAATAAAAGGAGAACATAAATGGCTTTTCAATTATCACCTGGTGTTCAAGTATCCGAAGTAGATTTGACAACAGTTGTCCCTTCAGTAGCTACTACTGTTGGAGCTATTGTTGGTGGATTTTCTTGGGGACCTGCAAACACTATTACCACTATTAGCAACGAGATTCAACTTGTTGATAGATTTGGTAAACCTGATGCGAATACATACGAAACTTTCTATACTGCTGCTAATTTTTTGTCTTATGGTCAAGACTTGAGAGTTATTCGGATGGTTGGTGCAGGCGCAAAAAACGCTGTAGCAAACGCTAATGCAAGCACAGTTTTGATTGAAAATCGTACTTCTTACGAACAATCTTACAGTTCAAACACTTCATCTATATTTAATGCTAAGTATGCTGGCGCATTAGGTAACTCCATCAAAGTTTCTATTGCAGATTCTAATACATTTAGCTCATGGACATATTCATCTAATTTCGACTCTACTCCAGCGACTACAGTGTGGGCATCAGATCGCAGTTCTTCAAATGATGAAATGCACATTATTGTTATTGATACTAATGGTAGAATCAGCGGTATTGCTGGTACAATTTTAGAAAAATATCCTTTTGTTTCTAAAGCATCCGATGCTAAAAATCCAGATGGTTCTAGCAACTATTACAAAGAGGTTATTAATTCTAAATCTAAATACCTATGGTGGGCTGGCCACATGAAAGCTAACTGGGGTACAGATTCTAGTGGTGCGGTTTCATATTCAGTTATGACAACACCATTTACTGCTACTCTATCTGGTGGGGTTGATGCTACTCCTTCTACTGGTAACACAAACTTTGGCTATGGTACTTTTGCTAATCCTGATTCTATTGATGTTTCTCTAATCATGGCAGGCAATGGTGGTGCAACTACAGTTAACTATCTAATTTCTATTGCAGAAAGTCGTAAAGATTGTTTAGTGTTTGCTTCTCCATTGAAAACAGATTGTGTAGATAGTGTTGGTTCTGAATCTGCCGAGATTATTGCAACAGCAGGAACTTATACAAAATCTAGTTATGCAGTTATGGATTCCGGTTGGAAATATCAATACGACAAATACAATGACGTATATCGTTGGGTACCATTGAATGGTGACATTGCTGGGTTGTGTGTACGTACTGACATTGAACGTGATCCTTGGTTCTCACCAGCAGGTTTGAATCGTGGTATTATTAAGAACGTTATTCGCTTGGCTTGGAATCCAACTAAAGCTGAACGTGATGACTTGTATAAAAACGGCGTTAACCCAGTTGTTTCTTTCCCAGGTGAAGGCACAATCCTTTACGGTGATAAGACTCTTCTGAACCGTCCTTCTGCATTTGACCGTATTAACGTTCGTAGACTTTTCATTGTACTTGAAAAATCAATTGCAAAAGCTGCTCGCTCTTCTATGTTCGAATTTAATGATGAATTTACTCGTGCAGCATTCGTTAACTTGGTAGAACCATATTTGCGTAATGTACAAGGTCGCCGAGGCATCTATGACTTTAAAGTTGTGTGCGATACTACAAACAATACGGGTGAAGTTATTGACCAAAATCAATTCATTGGTGATATTTACATCAAACCAGCTCGTTCAATCAACTACATTCAATTGAATTTCACTGCGGTACGTACCGGCGTGAACTTCTTTGAGATTGTTGGAAAAGCGTAATAAATAAGAGAGAACAGGAGAAAACTAAATGGCTTTCAATATTAACCAATTCCGCTCTCAAATGCAGGGCGATGGCGCCCGCCCAAATTTATTTGAGGTAACATTACCCTTTCCAGGATTCGCATTGCCTGGCACCGCACTAACTAAATTAAGTTTCATGTGCAAAACTGCTCAGTTGCCTGGTTCTACAGTTAACACAGTTCCTGTCCAATATTTTGGACGTGAATTAAAGTTTGCTGGTAATAGAACTTTCCAAGACTGGACTATCACAGTTATCAATGATGAAGATTTTATTATCCGTAATGCTTTTGAGCGTTGGATGAATGGTCTAAATAGTCATGCATTGAACGTTCGTAATCCAGCGGCTGCTACACCAAGTAGTTACACCGTTGATTCAGAAGTACGTCAATATAGTAAGGCTGGGAATATTCTGAAGAAATACAAATTCATTGGAATGTTTCCTACGGATGTTGCACCAATTGATGTTGATTGGGGTTCTAATGATACTATCGAAGAATTCTCAGTTACTTTATCATTCCAATGGTGGGAATCCGCAGAGGACTTAGTAGCCTAATTTGAGAGGGAGGATATCTCCCTCATTTTTGTAATGAAAAGGAAATAAATCGGATGGCAATCAAACTTTTTGGTTTCAGCATCGGCGGTAAGGATATTATTCAAAGAGAAGTCCCTGAACAGGCTTCTTTTGCCTTGCCAACGGATGCTTTGGATGATGGTGCAGTTACCATTACTCAAAATGCTCATTATGGAACATATGTTGACTTAGAAGGTTCAGTACGAAATGAGCTAGAATTAATTTCACGTTATCGTGAAATGTCTAATCATCCAGAATGTGACCAAGCAGTAACCGAGATTGTTGATGAAGCAATCACACATGATGATAACGGTAAAGTTGTAGATATTATTCTTGACAAACTTAAACAACCTGAATCTATCAAAAAGAAAATCAGAGATGAATTTGACACTGTTTTAAAAATGTTAAATTTCTCTAACCTAGCAGATGATATTTTCAGACGCTGGTATATTGACGGTAGAATTTACTACCACGTTATAGTTAATGAAAAGAACCCTAAAGAGGGTATTCAGGAATTGCGTTATATTGATCCACGTAAAATCCGTAAGGTACGTGAAGTTCAAAAGGGGCGTGATCTAAAAACTGGTGCTGACATTATCAAATCTGTTGCTGAATATTACATGTATAATGATAAAGGTAGTGCTACACAGTCATTTACAGCTTCTGCTAATCAAGGTCTAAGAATTGCACCAGATTCAGTTATTAATGTTAACTCTGGTTTGATGGATGCAAAAAACACTTTCGTTATTTCGTTCTTACATAAAGCAATTAAGCCACTTAACCAGTTGCGTATGATTGAAGATGCGGTTGTTATTTACCGTATTTCAAGGGCACCTGAACGCCGTATTTTTTATATTGACGTTGGTAACTTACCAAAAGGTAAAGCAGAACAATATCTACGTGACGTTATGATAAAGTACAAAAATAAAATGGTGTATGATGCACAGACTGGTGAATTGCGTGATGACCGTAAGCACATGTCTATGTTGGAAGATTTTTGGTTACCTCGCCGTGAAGGTGGTAAAGGTACTGAAATTACAACTTTACCAGCAGGTCAAAACCTAGGTCAAATTGAAGACGTACAATATTTCCAAAAGAAACTATTGCAATCCATGAATGTTCCTTACTCACGTATGGAACCACAGGGTGGAGGTATGGTTGGTCTAGGTCGTAGTAGTGAAGTAACTAGAGATGAATTAAAGTTCAATAAATTTGTTACAAAAGTTCGTAATAAATTTTCACAGCTATTTGACCATGCTTTAAAGATTCAATTGAGTTTAAAAGGTATTTGTACTCAAGAAGAATGGGAAGAATTAAGAGAAAATATTTTCTACGATTACAAAAAAGATAATAACTTTACTGAATTAAAAGAAGCCGAATTGTGGCAGAACAGACTACAGATGTTGGGTCAAGTTGATCCGTATGTTGGTCGCTATTTCTCACAAGAATGGGTAAAAAGAAACATTCTTCATTTATCGGATGAAGAACTAGAAGAAATGCAAAAGCAGATTGATTCTGAACCTGAACCGGAGCAATTGGGACCAGATGGTAACCCAATGCAACAAGGTCAAGAACAAGAACAACCTCAAGTTGATCCTAACCAATATCCTCCTGAGGATAATGTTAGTGATAAGAATTCTACAGAATCAGAAACACCAGAACTTGATAGTGTAACGGGTAGATTTAGTAGAGTACTAAGTAAAAAATAAGGAGTAGATTATGGAAACAAGAGATTTTATTGATTTATTAGGAGCTGGTGAAGCATCCGAAGCTAAAAATGCTTTGGAAGAATTGCTCTCAGCTAAAGCATTTGATGCATTAGAAACAAAAAAACAAGAAATTGCATCCACACTTTTCACTACACAAGAAACATAATGAAATCTTTACAAGAATTTAAATTAATTTCTGAGGAAGAAAAACAAGACTTCACTAAGTTTGATGCGCTTGTTCGTGCAGGTTTAGCCAATAAAGCACAACTTCAAAGATTGCATAAAATTCTCAGTAAAATGTCGGAAGAAAAACCTAATTTTTCACCAGCAGATAAAGCTATTATACAAAATGTATTTTCGAAAATGGTTGATTTGATTACTAATAATCCTCAAATTAATCGCCAAGTACGTAAGGCGGTTAATGAGAATGTTCATGATACTTCAGATTTCAAACTTGATGCTACAGGCAGAAAAGTCAAGGCACACAGGTTTAAAATAGGCAAAGATGAAACAATTGAAGAATCGATTAGTAATCAACCTCCCTACGTTATTGTTCTTAAAAGAACAGCAATTCGTTTGTATCCTAATGGAACAAAAGTTGCAACTTATTATAGTCAACGTTTAAATAAAGAATTTGCTATACCTTTTAGTGAAGATTCACTAAATATACAATCAGAAGGTTACGTTGTAGATTTTGATGACGGTGAATTTGTATTGGTAGATTTTGATACGGCATCAATAATGAATCAAGTATATGAATCCTTGAATAATGCAAACAAAGATAAATTTGCTAATATGATGCATGAATCTTTAGAACAATTTGAAAAGGCAAAATCTTTTGCTCTGAGTAAAACTAAATGAGATTAATTGACTTCATATTTGAAGGTAGAGCTGTAGAAGCAAGAGAAGAAATTTTTTCTCGCTTAAATGATATTGTAGCTAAACGTTTAGAAGAAGCAAAGCAAATTATTGCAACACATATATATGAAGAGATAGAGATTCTTGATGAAGCTCCTTCACGTAATATTATTAGACAAGGTAGAGTTGAAAAGATTCGCCGTAGAATTAGACGTAATTCACAAGGACGAATTGTAGTTCAACGTAACGTTAAACGTTCTGCTCTAAAAGGATTTAAAATTTCTGGAAATACTGTAAAAAGAATACCTGCTATGCAACGTATTCAAAAGACCAGAAAGTTGAAAAGATATTGGAAAACAAAAGGTAGGGCTAAAATGAATAGAACATTATTAAAAAGAAAAATGTCAATTCGCCGCCGCACATCAATGGGAATAAAATAAAATGTCATATGAAGTAAACAATACTCTGAGGGGCACAAGTGTAATTCGTGTAGTTGATCCTGGCACGTATACAATTACTTTAGCAAACCTTTCTTCTAATACACAATTAGAGACGGTTAGTGCAGCAAACATTAAACGTATTCAATGGTCATCAAATGGTTACATCAATATCGGTCGGGGTGCTACACCAACTCCAATGTTGGCATTATCTCAATCTGGTGAAATGTATTTTGATACATTAGGATATTCATTAGCAAACACCAATACGGGTAACGTTGTTGTTACCGTTGTAACGGGTGGCACTGTTGTTATGGAAGTATCTAAGATTGCAACTTATTCAACCAACTTGGATAATACGTAACATGAAACTAATTACAGAAACAGTTGAAGACGTAAGATATTTAACTGAAAAAACGGAAGATGGAAAGAAAAATCTTTTTATTGAAGGTATCTTTCTTGTAGGCGAACAGGCAAACAGAAATCGTAGAATGTATAAAATAAATACTCTACGTGAAGAAGTTGGTCGTTATACAACTGAATTCATCAAGACAAATCGTGCTCTTGGTGAACTTGGACATCCTGATACACCATCAATTAATTTAGAACGTGTGTGTATCAAAATTGAATCTTTGAAAGAAGATGGCGGTAATAGATTCATCGGTAAAGCGAGAGTTTTAGAAACTCCATATGGCAATATTGTTAAAAACTTTATTGAGTCTGGTGTTTCTTTGGGTGTTTCTTCCAGAGGTATGGGTTCATTAGTTCCTGGTCGTGATGGTATTAACATTGTAGGCGATGACTTTAGATTAGCTACGGCTGCGGATGTTGTTGCTGATCCATCAGCACCAGGTGCATTTGTGAATGGTATTATGGAAAACAAAGAATGGGTATTTGTTGAAGGACGTTTTGTGGAAATGCACATAGATAACGCAAAACGTCAAATACAACAAGCATCTAGAAAAGATATTGAACAAGTGGCTTATCGCCTCTTTGAAAACTTTATTTCAAAACTTTAAAATTATAAATAGATAAACACAAAAGGAGATTCCTAATGGCTACTAATAAACTTTTTGAGGCTGCGGCTGAAATTCTTGCTTCCGGCAAGGGTAAGAATGCTATGCCTACACAAAAGCTGGACGGCGAAACCGTAGACGCTGGTGGACCAACACCAGAAAATTATAAACAAGATGATGATTCTGCAAAGATCACACCCGCAACAAAGAGCGCAACTCCAGCAACAACAAAAGCATCAGATGCTTCTGCCGAAATGGCTAAGAAGACTCTTTCTAAAGAAGAAACCGAAGCTGAAGAATTTATGGATCTTTCTGATGATATTGATGCTATGTTTGCGGATGACAATACCATTTCTGAAGAATTTAAAACTAAAGTTTCCACAATTTTTGAAGCACGTGTTTTAGATCGTATTTCACAAATTGAAGAAAATATTGAATCACATTATTCTTCTTTGTTAGAAGAAGCAGTTGAGTCCGTTAAAACAGACTTAACAGAAAAAGTTAATGATTACCTTGCTTACGTTGTTGAGCAATGGATGGCAGATAATGAAATCGCTATTGAAAAAGGCATTCGTGCTGAATTAACAGAAGATTTTATTTCTGGCCTACGTAATTTATTTGCAGAACATTATATTGATGTTCCTGCCGAAAAAGTTGACCTAGTCGATGAAATGGCTTCAAAGATTGATGATCTTGAAGTTAAACTCGATGAAGAAGTTGAGCGCAATGTAGAGTACCGTAAGGCTCTTATTGAAGCTCACAAAGTTGAAGCTACCCGTGAAGTTTGTGAAGGTTTGACCGACACTCAAGTTGAAAAGATTAAATCGCTTGCAGAGAGCGTAGAGTTTTCCACAGAGGAAGAATATAAATCTAAACTTGAAACTATTCGTGAAAACTATTTTCCTTCCGGAGTTAAGAAGGCTGATGAAGGCCAACTTAATGAGCAAGTAGAGCAAGTTGGTGATGTTAAAATTACTGATGCTTACATGAACTCAATCGTCCAATCAATTTCAAAAACAACAAGAATTTAATTTAAATCAAGGAGTATCCTAAATGTTTCTTTCCGAAAATCTACAAAAAAAGTGGGCACCTGTTCTAGAACATGCTGACCTACCAAAAATTACTGATCCATATAAGCGTGCTGTTACAGCCGTTATTTTGGAAAATCAGATCCAAGCAATGCAAAAAGACGCTGGTTATTTAACAGAAGCTGTACCTACAAACGCTTCTGGTACCGGTGGTTTTGGTGGTGCTGACGCTCAAAACGGCGGTCCAGTAGCCGGTTTCGATCCAATCCTTATTAGCTTGGTTCGCCGTTCATTGCCTAATTTGATTGCTTATGACGTTTGCGGTGTACAACCAATGACTGGTCCTACAGGCATGATCTTTGCAATGCGTTCAATGTATGCAACTGACCGTACTACAGCTACTGGTACAGAAGCATTCTACAACGAAGCTAATACTGCTCATTCTGGTGTTTCCAATTCTGTCCAACAAACATTGGCATTGAAAGGTTCTACTTCTGACCGTGCATATGGTGTCTTTGATGCTAACACGGCCGCTGCTATGGCTACAGCTACTGCTGAAAACTTGACACCACTTGAAATGGGTTTCAGCATTGAGAAAGTTACAGTTACTGCAAAGACACGTGCTTTGAAGGCTGAATACTCAATGGAACTTGCACAAGATTTAAAAGCAGTTCACGGTCTAGACGCTGAAACAGAATTGTCTAACATTCTGTCTTCTGAAATTCTTGCTGAAATTAACCGTGAAGTTCTGCGTACAATCTACACAGTTTCTAAAGTTGGTTGCAAAGTTGGTACAACTACTGTTGGTACATTCGACTTGGACACTGACTCTAACGGTCGTTGGATGGTTGAAAAAGTTAAAGGTTTGGCTTTCCAAATCGAACGTGAAGCTAACCAAATTGCTAAATTGACTCGTAGAGGTAAAGGCAATACATTGATCTGTTCTTCTGACGTAGCTTCTGCTTTGGCAATGGCTGGTTTGTTGGACTATCAATCTGCATTGCAGAGCCAAGTTAACTTGACAGTTGACGATACAGGTAACACATTTGCTGGTACATTGTTCGGTCGTATCAAAGTGTATATTGATCCATATTTCCCAACAGGCGCAACTTCCGAGTTCGCAGTTGTTGGTTTCAAAGGTTCTAATGCATATGATGCTGGTCTGTTCTATTGCCCATACGTTCCTTTGCAAATGGTTCGCGCAGTTGACACTAACACCTTCCAACCAAAAATTGGTTTCAAGACACGTTACGGTCTAGTTGCTAATCCATTCGCTGAAGGTACTGCTGCTGGTCTTGGTGCGTTGAATGCTACTGCAAACAACTACTATCGCGCATTTAAGATTACAAACATTATGTAATCAAAACCTCCGTTAAGAGAGGTACTTTAGAGGGAGATCGAAAGGTCTCCCTTTTTTTGTATATAAATATACACATGACTACAGCAATATCAACAACACCAATTAATCAGAATTTTCTTCACCCAAATAAGTTCCAGATGAACTTTGCTCGGTTGCCAGATATGCAATTCTTTTGTCAGTCTGTAAACGTACCTGGTATTTCATTAGGTGAAATTTCCGTACCTACTCCTTTCGTTGAAATGTATTCTCCGGGGGAAAAGGCAATTTATGATATATTAAATGTAACTTTTGCTATTGATGAAGATATGCAATCATGGTTAAAAATACATGATTGGATTCGTGCTATGACGTTTCCGGAAGACTTTGACCAGTACAAACAACTGGGTAGATTATCTAGCAAAATAAGTAATCCAGCGGCGCCACAATTCTCAGATGCAACTTTAACGATACTTTCTTCAGCTTACACGCCCAATATAAGATTCAAATTTACTAATTTGTTTCCTACTTCTCTTTCTTCTTTTGTACTAGCTACGGCAGATAGCCCACAATCAATATTAACTGCCGATGTATCGTTCAGATTTACTTATTATACTATTGACAAATTTTGATAAATGATGTAAACTCCTAGAAGGAGATTTTGTAATGACTAAACTTGATGAACTAATGACAGAATGGAGTAAAGACTCCCAGATTGACCGTACCGAACCAGGTAAGGCTCTAATTGACATATCCAAACTACACTCGAAATACCTGAATATTCTTTCTAGACATAAGTTATTGTCTAAAGAAGCTGAGTTCAGATTTAATAAAATGAAGAAAATTAAATGGGAATATTATACAGGTAAAATGGGAGATGATGATCTAAAGAAATATGGTTGGACTCCTTTTCCTTTTGTACTCAAATCTGACATTGCTACATATATGGATGCTGATGATGATTTGAATAAACATCTAGCAAATAAAATGGTGCATGAAGAGATTGTAGATAGTTGTGAGCTTATAATGAAAGAATTACATAGCAGAACTTTTCAATTAAAATCATTCATAGATTGGGAGAGGTTCATTCAGGGTGTATGATGTAATAGTACATAAAGTAAATGAAGCGTTTGTTAGTATAGAATGTGAAAGAAGTTTAGCTCAAGAAGTTTCTGACCATTTTACATTTTACGTACCAAACCACCAATTTACTCCAGCGTTCCGTAATCGATTATGGGATGGTAAAATTAGACTTCTAGATTTAAGGTCAAATCAAATATATTATGGTTTGTTGCCTTACCTAGAAAAGTTTTGTATTGATAGAGAATACAAAATTCATTTTGACCGTGATGTGAATGTTACAGAAAACATTTCACTTAAAGAGGCAAAAGACTTTATTGCTACATTAAATTTACCAACTAACTTGGAACAAAGAGATTATCAAATTGAATCTTTTGTTCATGCAATTCGTAATAAGAGGGTTTTGTTGTTGTCACCAACTTCTTCAGGTAAATCTTTTATTCAATATCTGATTATTAGGCACATACAAACGCAGTGTAAAAAAGGCTTGATGATTGTTCCACGTACATCATTAGCTGAACAAATGTATACCGATTTTGCTTCTTATGGATACGATTCGGAAAAATATTGTCATAGACAATATGCAGGTAAGGATAAATTTACAGACAAGTTTTTGACAATAACAACTTGGCAATCCATATACACCTTACCTAAAGAATATTTTGAACAATTTGATTTTGTTCTTGGTGATGAAGCACATGAATTCAAAGCAAAATCTTTGACTACAATTATGTCAGGACTTGAGAATACAAAATATCGTATTGGTTGCACCGGAACTTTAGATGGTACTCAAACCCACAAACTAATGCTTGAAGGTTTGTTTGGTCCTGTATTGAAAGTTATTACCACCAAAGAATTGATGGATAAAAATTATGTTGCAGATTTCAAAATTAAATGTTTGATTTTAAAATATCCAAAAGAAATATGTTCAGAAATAAAAAAACTAGACTATCATGGAGAGATTGACTACATAGTTAAGAACACTGCTAGAAATAACTTCATTAAAAATTTATCACTATCACTCAAAGGCAATAGTCTTATTTTGTTTCAGTTGGTAGAAAAACATGGTAAAGAGTTATATAGAATCATTGATGCGGAAAAAAATAGCAGAAAAGTATTTTTCGTATATGGTGCAACAGATGTTCAAGTTAGAGAAGATGTTCGTAGAATTGTGGAAAAAGAAAATGATGCAATTATTGTTGCGTCTTATGGTACCTTTTCTACTGGGGTTAATATTAGGAATCTTCACAATGTTATTTTTGCAAGTCCTTCTAAATCAAGAATCAGAAACTTGCAATCCATCGGAAGAGGTTTACGAAAAGGCGATAACAAATCACAAGCAATATTATTTGATATAGCTGACGATTTCAGAATAGGTAAACATAAAAACTTTACATTGAATCATTTCATCGAAAGAGTTAAGATTTATGAAGAAGAAAAATTCACTTACAAATTTTACCCTATAGAGTTAAAAAATGGATAACATTCAAATTATTAGATTACGTGACGGTGAAGATATTATTGCTAACATAGCAAAGTCTGACCATAGTGTGTTTCACCTTACTAACCCAATGTCACTTTTTCATAAAAGAATGTCTGAAGGTAGAATGGTAGTCTTTATGACACCTTGGTTACCTATTGAGATAATTGAAATAAACGAAGCTAAGATATTCTGTAATGAGGTTCTTACTCTTATTGAACCTAAGAAATCTATGACAGAGTATTACACCAAGGCAGTTGCTGAGATGAATGAGAATCTTGAACACTTGGAAGAAAACATCACAGCGTATGATGAGATGGAAGAAGATGAAGAACCATCAGAACAACTACCAGTTATTGAAGATGTAAAAGATAAAGTAATACATTAAAATGCAACACTAGTGATTGTACAGAGACTTTCTCCTTTTGTCAAGCACTATTTGAGGCAATATTGAAAATAATATTTGATTTAAATTATGAAACGTGATACAATAGATTTATGAATGAAACACTTGCCCCAGAAAAACTAGTAATGTCCAAATCAAAACACTATGTCAATAATGCAGATTTTCTAATTGCATTAAATGAATATAATCAAACTTGTGAAAATTGTAGAGCTACAGGTAAAACTGAGCCTAATATTCCAAATTATATTGGCGAATGTTTTCTGAAAATTGCTACACACTTATCCCGCAAACCAAATTTTATATCATATTCATTCCGTGAAGAAATGATTGGTGATGGTATTGAAAACTGTATGATGTATTTTAGAAATTTCGATCCTTCAAAATCTTCTAATCCTTTTGCTTATTTTACACAGATTATTTACTTTGCTTTTCTAAGAAGAATACAAAAAGAGAAAAAGCAATTATATTTAAAATATAAAGCTACTGAACAATTTGGTCTTCTTGGCGAAGGTGAAATGTATGAAGACGTTGACGGTAATATGAAACAATTTGTACTTTATGATAATATTTCAGAATTTATCCATACGTTTGAAGAAAAGAAAGCGGCAAAGAAGAAAACAAAGACTAAAGGACTTGACAAATTCATAGAACCTGATATAATTGAAGAATTGATATTACCAGAAGATAGTGAAGAGTTATGATGAAAATTGGATTTACTTGCTCAACATTTGATTTGTTTCATGCAGGTCACATTATGATGTTGAAAGATGCTAAAGAAAAATGTGGGTATCTGATTGTCGGGTTACAAACAGATCCAACAATTGACCGAGAAGAAAAGAATAAACCTGTACAGTCCGTATTTGAACGATTTATTCAACTTGATGCGTGTAAGTACGTAGATGAAGTTGTCGTTTATGCTACAGAAAAAGAATTATTGGATATTCTTCAGTCGTATCATATTGACGTTCGTATTATTGGTGAAGAGTATCAAGATAAAATATTTACTGGCAAAGAACTTGATATTGAAACTTACTACAACAAACGTAGACATAGTTTTTCCACTACAGAATTACGTAAAAGAGTACAAGAAGCAGAATCGTTGAAATCAGCTAAAAACGATGATATGCGAATTGCCTCAGTTAAAAACGATAAGTGGTGATATGCGAATTGCCTTAATAAACGATACACATGCAGGCGCACGTGGAGATAGCTTACTCTTCAATGAATTCTTTTTTAAATTCTGGGAAGGCACATTTTTTCCCTACTTAAAAGAAAATAACATTAAACACATTGTTCATTTGGGTGATGTTGTTGATCGCCGTAAGTTTATAAACTATGTAATTTTAAATCAATGGAGAACACGTTTCTTTGATGTACTACAGCGTGAAGGCATCACAATGGATGTTATCGTTGGCAATCATGATGTTACATTCAAAAATACAAATGAAATTAATGCAATGCATGAATTGTTTGACCATTACACAAATATTCAAGTATTGATAGCACCGAAATTAAATAATTACGATGGTCTTGATGTGCTGATGGTTCCATGGATTAACTCTGGCAACTATGAACAATCAATGGAAGAACTTAGCACAACTTCTGCACAAGTTGCATTTGGACATTTTGAAATTGCTGGCTTTGAAATGGATAGAGGCAATATATCACATTCAGGTTTAGATAGAAAAGTTTTTGATAAATTTGACATGGTTTTGTCTGGTCACTTCCATCACAAATCTACAGATGGTACAATTTACTATCTTGGTAATCAATATGAAATCACTTGGGCAGATCATGAAGATACTCGCGGGTTCCATGTGTTTGATACGACAACAAGAGACTTGACATTTATTCAAAATCCCAATAAAATATTTTATAAAGTTTCATATGATGATTCTGTGCAAGACTTTTCTTCGTGGAAAAAATATGACTATTCGCAACACAAAAATACATATGTTAAAATTGTTGTAGTCAATAAACAAAATTCATACATGTTTGATTATGTTATAGATGCAATGTACAAGGCACAAGTTGCTGATATTGCTATTGTTGAAGACTACACGGATATCTCTATAGAAGATGATGAAGAATTGGTAAATCAAGCTGAAGATACAATGACAATTCTTGCCAAATATATTGATGGATTGACAGTTAATGTCGATTCGACTAAACTCAAAAATTTAATGCGTGAGTTATATGTCGAATCTTTGAATACAGAAATTGAATGATTATATTTAAAACTATTCGGTACAAGAACTTTCTGAGTACTGGTAATTATTTTACAGAAATAAAATTGAATGGTAGTACTAATACGTTGGTTATTGGTACAAATGGTGCTGGCAAAAGTACTATGCTTGATGCGTTATGTTTTGGTTTGTTTGGGAAACCTTTTCGTAATATCAATAAGCCACAACTTATGAACAGTATCAATCAAAAAGATTGTGTTGTTGAAATTGAACTTTCTATAGGTACAAAAGAGTATAAAATTGTACGTGGTATAAAGCCAAATGTGTTTGAAATTTATCTAGATGGTGAGTTATTAAATCAAGATGCCGCAGTAAAAGACTATCAAGAACATTTGGAAAAATTTATTCTCAAATTGAATTATAAATCATTTACACAAATTGTAATTCTTGGTTCAGCATCATTCGTTCCTTTTATGCAATTATCATCTTCTGATCGCCGTGCAATTATTGAAGATTTGCTTGATATTCAAATCTTTTCTACCATGAACACAGTATTAAAAGACAAAGTTGCAATCAATAAAGAAGCAATCAATAATAATAAGCACGATACAAATTTGTTTACTACTAAGCATGATATGCAAGAATCTCATATTGAGGTTTTAAAACAAAACAACAATGAGATGATTGTAAAAAAAGAATCTGAAATTGCCACAATCATGTTACAGATTAAAAATGTGAATAGCATTATTGCAGAATTGAACACAGAAGTTTCTGAGTTACAGGGTAGTATTAATGATAAAGATAGTGTTAATGCTAAACTCAAAAAATTGAATCAGTTTGAAACTCAGATCGAGTCTAACCTTTCAAAACATAAAAAAGATATTAACTTTTTTGAGAACAATGATGATTGTCCAACTTGCCGTCAAGCAATTAACCAAGAATTCAAAAATACACAAATAAAAGAACTTGGCAGTAAAATAGAAAAGTTTGCTGAAGGCTTATCAAAACTTGAAATTGATATTATTGAGCAACAGAATAAATTGAATGTTATTCAAGAGATTACTTCGGATATACACAGTAAACAAGTTAGTATTGCCTCCAATACAACAACAGTAATACAGTCTACCAATTATATTACTAAACTTCAAAAAGAAATTATTGAGTTGAGTGGTACAAAAGAAGATTTAAGATCCGAGACTGATAAGTTGGATAAGTTAAAAACTTCACTGTTAAATTTGGAAGAGACAAAGAAACAATTATTTGATGAAAAAACGTACTTAGAGGCAGCATCATTATTGCTGAAAGATTCTGGAATAAAAACAAAAATTATCAAACAGTATTTGCCAGTAATTAATAAATTGGTAAATAAATATTTGGCTACACTAGATTTCTTTGTTAACTTTAACCTTGATGAATCATTTAAAGAAACTATCAAGTCTCGTCACCGAGATGAGTTTAGCTATGCATCTTTTAGTGAAGGTGAAAAACAACGTATCGATATGGCTCTGATGTTAACTTGGCGCGCTGTTGCTAAGTTGAAGAACTCTACGAATACGAATCTTCTTATTTTGGATGAGGTGTTTGACTCTTCACTAGATAATAATGGTACAGAATATTTAATGAGCATTTTGCAGATGCTTGAAGATGTTAACTTGTTTGTCATTTCTCATAAGGGTGATATTCTACAAGATAAATTTAGGTCTGTATTACGTTTTGAAAAAGTTAATAATTTTAGTAGGATAGCAACATGACAAAAAAATATGATGAAGACTTAATTCCATTGCAGTCTCATTTTGAAGGTAATAAAATGGCAACTGTTTATTTTGAAAAAGATGGTGGTTTTGTTGTTTTGTTGTCCGATGAAGATTCTGGTTTTAGAGATAAACAGTTTTTCGATAATGAAAATAAAGCAGAAGATTATGCTGAAAATTGGGTACTAGGAATATAATATGAGTGAATATTTAACAATCAATACAGCACCAGAAAAAGTTAAAAAAGAACCGGTACCATATCAAGTGTGTACTGAAGGTAGTGCATCACTACTTTTTAAGCCTGCTGACATTCCAATTGAAGACATTAAGCATCCACAAATGCAGGAAATGATTGAACGATTAAAATTGACAATGAAAGTCTACCGTGGTATAGGTTTGTCCGCTAATCAGTGTGGCATTAATGCGCGAGTATTTGTTATGGGTTCTGATGTGTTTCAAATGGTGTGTATCAATCCTAAAATTGTAAAAACATTTGATGAAATGGAAAGAATAAAAGAAGGTTGCTTATCTTTTCCTGGAATGTATTTGTCAATTCCACGTTTCAAAAAGATCGCCGTAGAATTTCAGAATCAAGAAGGTGAAACAATTATTACCGAACTTGAAGGCATTTCTGCTCAAGTTTACCAACATGAGCTTGACCATATGAATGGAATGTGCTACACTAAGCATGTTGGACCTTTAGCTATAAAGATGGCTAAACAGAAACAAGCAAAACTGATTAAAACAATTGTAAGGAAATCAAAATGAATGATATAGATGTTGAAGAAACTACTCAATATGAGAGTTGTCTTGATTTTGAAAGTGATGAAATAAATGACGTTTCTAAATTCATGGATGATGAAACAGTAGAAGAAAAACTTCCTATAGTTGAAGTTGATGATTCGTTGCTCACTAGGGACCAATTCTTTAAGAAATATTGGAAAGGTATGCCAACATTTGACCAGAACGATAATCCTCCATGGAAACAACTATATGTAAACTTCAGAAATGAAGAAGATTACAATACTTTTGCTAAGTTGATTGACCAAGCATTAACGTATAAGAGCAAAAGTATTTGGTATCCAAAACTTGATATTGAAGAAAACTCCTTAAATCGTTGGATCGTAGAATGATTGATCCCAAGTATCCAGTTTATATTATCTCTAAAGGTCGACATGAATCCATGTTGACTTCTAGGTCACTTGCTCGTATGAAAGTTCCTCATTACATTGCGATTGAACCACAAGACTTGGAGAATTATGAGAAAGCATTGGATGAATTTAAGATTCGCCCATATGTTACATTGCTAATTGCGCCATTCAGCAATCATGGTGATGGACCAGGTCGTGCTAGAAATTGGTGTTGGGATCATGCGATTGAAATTGGTACCGAAAAGCACTGGGTACTAGATGATAATATCTCCGACTTCTATAGATTGAATCAGAACAAGCGTTACCGCGTTGAATCTGGTGCTATCTTCCGAGCCGCAGAAGATTTTGTTGACCGCTTTGAGAATGTGCCAATCTCCGGCTTTCAGTATCGATTCTTCATTGCACCAAATTCTAAATATCCACCTTTCGTAACAAACACACGAATCTATTCATGTTTGTTAATCTCTAATGATTGTAAACATCGTTGGCGAGGTCGGTACAATGAAGATACTGATATCTGTCTACGTGTATTGAAAGATGGGGATTGCACAATTCAATTCAATGCATTTTTACAGGGCAAAGCGGCTACACAAACAGTTAAGGGTGGTAACACCGAAGAATTCTATCATAAAGAATTCGCTGATGCTGATGAAAACTTTAAGAAGACTGGTTACAATAGTAGCGGTACAATTAATAAATCACAGATGCTTGCAGATATGCATCCAGATGTTGCAAGAGTTGTATGGCGTTATGGTCGTTGGCATCATTATGTTGACTACAATCCATTTAAAGTAAACAAACTGAGAATGAAATCTGATGCGGTAATTCCAGAAGGCAATAATGAATATGGAATGAAGCTGATTCGTAATTGGAAACCAGATTAATGAGCATAGTTGATGAAATAGGCAAAGAGAGTTTAAAGCGATATCTTGAAAACTGCGCTAAGGTTGCGGATATTGATGTTGGGGCGGCATTCAAAGTCACATTGAATTGTATGAAAGCGCATGATGGCGCAATCATACCTGATGATGATATGCGTCAAATGAAAGACCTTGAGAATAGATGGTATGAATCCTTGGAAACAGGAACGCCAGACTATTCTGTTTATTCTGATGCTTATTATTTCTGCGAAGTTTGGATGTGCTGGTCAAAATATTCCAGAAGGTATCTCAAAGAAATCAATGCACCAAAGTCTATGTTTGGTAAAAGTATAGTTGAGTACATTGGTAATGTTGACAATGTGGTTGATTTAGGATGCGGTTTCGGTTATACTACAGTCGGTATGAAAGAATTGTTTTCAAACTCAAACGTCTATGGTACAAATCTAAAAGATAGTTACCAGTATAAGATGGCAACAGAGTTGGGTAACAAACACAATTTCAAAATCATTGAGGATCTTACACAAGTTGAAAAGCCAGGAACAAGTTTGTTTTTTGCTTCCGAATACTTTGAACACTTTGATAGACCGATTGAGCATTTGATTGATGTAATTGAACAAGGCTCACCAACTTATATGTTGATTGCTAACACATTCAACGGGAAAGCCATTGGTCACTTCAATCAATACAAAGATGGCACCGAAGTCTATGACGGAAAACAAATGGGAAGACTGTTTGGCAAGACACTCAGAAAATTTGGATACGAAAGTATTAATACTAATTGCTGGAATAGTAGACCAGCATTTTGGCAGAGAAAAAATAGTTGTTTTTTGACAACATAATACTTTAGTAGTACTTGACATTCCTTCTGGTCCTGATATACTTGTATTTGTATTTAGAAGGAACAACATGCAATTTACTCAAGAATCTAAGTCCCAACTAGCCAAGCTAATGGCTACCGAAAATCTCCGTGTTGAACATGCCAACGTTCAAACGGCTATGTTTAACCTCAAAACTCGTACACTGACCTTGCCAATTTGGAAAGATATGTCAGGCGAACTTTATGACCTTTTAACAGGACATGAGGTTGGTCACGCATTGGAAACTCCAGAAGAAGGCTGGCACAATGCTGTTGTTGGTTCTGGAAAATACAATAAAAATTTCAAGCACTTTTTAAATGTGGTAGAAGACTGCCGTATTGAGAAGAAAATGAAACGCCGTTATCCAGGTCTACGTCCTTCTTTTGTGAAGGCTTATGGACAATTAATTGAACGTGATTTTTTTGGTATAAAAGACCGTAATATCAATTCAATGTCATTTATTGACCGTTTAAATCTTTATACAAAAGCTGGTGTTGCTTTGAATATAAGTTTCACTGATGAAGAACAGAAAATGGTTTCTGATGTAGAAACTTGTGAAACATGGGATGACGTTTTGCGAGTAACTGAAACTGTTTATGGTTATTCTAAACAAGAACAAGAAGAACAATTCAAACTAGCCAATCTCAATTCTATTGATGAAGATGATTCTGAATATGAATATGAGGATAGTGATTTTAATGATTCCGATGAAACTGGTGATTCAGATTCAAACTCCGATGAAACTGGTGATTCAGATTCAAACTCCGATGAAACTGGTGATTCAGATTTAGATTCTGATAATGTGGAAGACTCAAAAACTGGTAATCGTTTAGAACGATTTAAAGATTCTAAACCAACGGATTCCGTTAGTGATTTTGAACCAATATGCGAAACTGATGAAACATTCCGCAGAAATGAAAATAAATTATTGGATGAAAAAAGTCGTCCATATGTTTATGTTACTCTACCAAAACCAATTATGTCCGAAATTCTGACACCATATAAACGTGTACATGAATTGATGGAAGAATACTGGTTTGGTCAAGCATTCATTTCAAAAGAATTACAACAAAGACTGTATAATGAATTCAAACAAAAGAATGACCGTTATATTGGCTTACTGGCTAAAGAATTTGAAATGCGTAAAGCCGCTTCTAAATTCTCAAAACAAAAAATTTCTGAAACTGGTGATATTGATGTTTCTCGCATCTACAAATACCAAGTTGATGACAATATTTTCCGTAAGATTAGCCGTGTTCCAAAAGGTAAATCTCATGGACTAGTTTTATTGTTTGATCGTTCAGGTTCAATGCAGTATAATATGGAAAGTACGATTGAGCAATTCTTGATTCTTTCTTTGTTTTGCCGTAAAGTAAATATTCCTTTCGTGGTGTATGGTTTTGGTAATAATACTGATGGATTTGCTCTTGACCATGGCCGTCCTAATGGAAATTGCTTTGATGAGAAAATTGGTTCATTGAATATGCCAAGCGTTTATTTGCGTGAATATCTTAATTCTAAAATGTCTATGAGTGAATTCACTCGTTGCGTTAAAAATTTGGTATGTCTTGGAGAATCATTTGCTCCAAAAAGTTATCGCAAATTATTTCCTCCTCGTTCAGAGAATTTGTCTTGTACACCAATGATTGAATCGATTGTTGCATTGAAACCTCTCACAGAAGAATTCCGTAAAAACAATAATCTTGATATTGTTAATATGGTACTATTACATGATGGTGATGCCGACGATATAAATTCTTATTACAATCATAACGGAAGTATTTCGAGTTTTTATCTAGGAAGCAGTAATGTAATTTTGCGTGATGAAAAAACCAAATTTGAAACTAAGTTGAATTATTTGGATGGTGATTCTGGTGTACGTGAAGGTGTTTTTAATTGGTACCAGAAAACAACAGGTGCTAAAATTATTGGTTTCTTCATTAATGGTGGAACAAATGGTCAAGTGAAGAATAGCATACTTCGCCGATATCACGATAAAGATGGCAAAACTATTTTTGAAAATACTGAAAAACTTGAGAAGTACCGTCAAAGTTACGCACAAGAAATAATTGTAAAAAATTTAGTTAAAACTATGAAAGAAGAACGATTCTTAGAATCAAATAATCGTGGTTATAAAAAGTTCTTTTTGATACCTGGTGGTTCTGACCTTGATACGGTGAACGATAACCTTCAAATTGAAGGTAATGTTACAGCTTTAAAGCTAAAGAATGCATTTATCAAAATGAATAAGAAACGTCAAGTTTCTCGTGTTTTGGTAAACCGCTTCATTGGCGAAATTGCTGTATGATTTTTACAACACCATGCTTGACAGTGTGGTGTATTTGATGTATAATTGATTTATTGATTTGATTGATTGGAGTTTTTATTATGCGTACAATTCAGACCGCCCAGCGTGAGCAATTTTTGACCCTTGCCATTGCCACAGGTAAATCCGTTTTAACATGGACAGATATTCACAATATTTGCAATGAAAATAATATTAAAGTGCCGCAATGGTATACCAAAGACGTTGCTAATCGTGCAGGTCGTGGTTTGTATAAAGTTCCTAATGCCTCAGTTTCCATGGCTACTGTTATCTCTATGAAAAAACCAGAACCCGAATTTGATTCTCAGAAACGAATTACTAATATCGTTACTGACCTTGAAACTGAAAATTTGGTTCCACAAATTTATAAGAATTATGTTCCTTTCGGCAACTATGATGACTTAGTTGCTATTGTTCAAAGTAACCAATTCTTTCCTATTTTTATTACAGGTCAATCTGGCAATGGTAAAACAATGTCTATTGAACAAGCCTGTGCAAAAACAAAACGTAAATTTATTTGCGTTTCAATGACACCTGATACTGATGAATCCGATTTGCTTGGTAATTATGTTCTTATCAACGGTCAAATGGAATGGCGTGATGGTCCAGTTACTGTTGCGGCTCGCCAAGGTGCAGTTTTGTGTATTGATGAGATTGATTATGGTGCTCAAAACTTAGCTTGTTTGCAACGTGTACTTGAAGGCAAACCATTCTTGTTGAAAAAGAAAAACGAATTGGTATCACCGGCTGAAGGTTTTACCATTGTAGCCACTGCCAATACAAAAGGTAAAGGTTCAGAAGATGGTCGATTTATGTTCACCAATGTTTTAAATGAAGCCTTCTTGGAACGTTTCTTGAATACATATGAACAACAATATCCTCCTGTTGCGATTGAAAAGAAAATTATTCGTAAAGAAATGAAATCTTTTGGCCGTGAAGATGATTCGTTTGCCGATAAACTTGTTATCTGGGCAGATACAATTCGTAAAACTTTTGAAGAAGGTGGTGTAGATGAAATCATCTCTACTCGCCGTCTGGTTCACATTTGTAAAACCTATGGCATCTATGGTGATCGAATGAAGGCAATTTCACTTTGTTTGAATCGTTTTGATACTGATACCAAAGTTTCTTTTCTTGACTTGTATTCCAAACTGGATGCTGATGTTAAGAAAGAAGAAATTCCAGTGAGTACTGTAACTAATCCTTACACGGAAGAAGTTCCTTTTTAACTTGCATATTTGCCTACAGGATGGTTGCTAATTGTCCTGTGGTATGTTATAATCATAATATGAGACTTCGAATCACCTCTCATTTTTTCAAGTGTGATTTTATTATGGAGCTATTATGGCTAAACTGACTGCTAAACAAAAAATGCTTGCTACTTTGAGCAAGAAAACAGGATACAACACCTTTACTGTTGCTCAAGCCCGCGTTCGTTTTGGTGTTACCAATGTTGCCGCACGTATCAATGAGCTACGTAATGATGGATATTCTATTTACACTAACACCCGTAAACTGGATGATGGTCGTAAGATTTCCTTCTATCGTATGGGTACACCAACCAAAACTATGGCTAAACAAGGTTACCGCACTTTCGCCTAAAATTGTAAGTTAAATTTAATGGGGATGTGATATATACATGTATCACTCCCTCTTTTTTATGGATATATTATGGAAATTAAAGTTAAAGTTGAAGACTTGAAGAAGCATAAACTGTTTGTTGCAACCCCAATGTATGGCGGCATGAATCATGGCATGTACATGAAATCCTGTCTCGATTTACAATCAATGTTGACCAAATATGAAGTTGAAGTTCGTTTTTCTTTTTTGTTTAACGAATCACTAATTACACGGGCCCGAAATTATCTAGTAGATGAATTCTTACGTTCCGAATGTACGCACATGATGTTCATTGATTCTGATGTACATTTTAATCCACAAGACGTTATTGCTTTGCTTGCACTTGATAAAGATGTTATTGGCGGCCCGTATCCCAAGAAATCTATTAACTGGGGTAACATTGCAGAAGCTGCACGTAAACATCCAGACTTGGTTCCTTCTGATCTGGAAAATTTGGTTGGAGATTATGTTTTCAACGTTGTTGCTGGAACAAAACAATTCTCTGTAACTGAACCTCTGAAAGTTATGGAAATTGGTACAGGTTACATGATGATTAAACGTGAAGTATTTGATAAGATGAAAGACGCTTATCCACAACTGCGCTACAAACCTGACCATGTTGGACAAGCCAACTTTGATGGCTCACGTTACATTCATGCATATTTTGATACAATTATCGACACTGTTGATAGTGCAACAGGAGGTGGTTCAGACCGTTACCTATCTGAGGACTATATGTTCTGTCAATTGTGGCGCAAAATTGATGGTGATATTTACTTGTGTCCTTGGATGAAGACTCAACATATTGGTACATATGCATTCACTGGCAATATGTCTAAGATTGCAGAGTTAACTGGAAAACTGTAATGATACCCGGTGAAGGTCGAAAATTTGATGGTGGTAAACTTGAATATGGTTTACTGCCACCATTAGCACTTGAGGAAACTGTTAAAGTCCTTACGTTCGGTGCTCAAAAATATGAACGTGATAATTGGAAAAAAGTACCAGACTCAAAACGCAGGTACTTTGATGCTTTACAGCGACATTTGTGGGCTTGGAAACAAGGTGAACAACTTGATCCTGAATCTGGCATCCATCATCTTGCTCATGCAATGTGTTGTTTGATGTTTCTTATGGAACATGATGTGAAATATTCTCTTGACAACGAGTGAATTAAAATGTATAATGAATTTTTTGGAGTATAAAATGAAACTATCTAAAGACACCCTAGGTGTATTAAAAAACTTTGCATCTATCAATGATGGAATTATGTTCCGTAAAGGTAGTGTATTGCGTACATGTGATGCACAAAAACAAGTATTGGCAGAAACTACAATCTCAGAAACGATTGATGAAGATTTTGGTATATATGACTTAAATAAATTTCTTGCTGTTCTAAGTTTACATCAAGATACCTCTCAAGTTGAAATTGATACTGCAACAAAATCTGCTATTATAAAAGATTCTTCAGGAAGAAGTAAAATTACTTATCGTATATGTGATGCAACGATGATTAAAAACGCATCAGATAAATCAATCAAAATGCCAGATCCAGAAGTAACTTTTATTATGAAACAAGAAGACCTTGAATTTAGTATAAGAGCTTCTTCTACTCTTGGCACACCACATATTGCAATAACTTCTGATGGAAATAAAGTATTTGTTTCTGGACTAGACGATAAAAACACAGCTACCCATAGCAATGAACTTGCAGTTTGCGATGGTAATGGAAAGAAATACAAGATGATTTTTAAGACTGAGAACATGAAAATGATTCCAGGAGAGTATCAAGTTTCTATCTCCTTCAAAGGTATAGCACATTTCCAAAATACAACAAAACCATTACAATATTGGATAGCAACCGAACTAGGTTCTACTGGAGAAATCTAATGTTCTTCTATGTTACTGACAATTTTTCAACAACTTGGGCTATCAATGTCAATAAAGTAATTAAGATGGTTGAAAGTAAAAGAATAACCTTGATTTATCTTGATGATGGTGTTATAATTAAAACAACCAGACCAATGGCTGAATTGGTAACACAAATGAACTTGGTTCAGTGATTTGAATTTTATATTATGGAGTTGTTATGGAACATATGCTTTGGACAGAAAAACATCGTCCAAAAACAATTGAGGAATGCATTCTTCCAGTAAGGCTCAAAACGCCTTTCCAAGAGTATGTAACCACTGAAAAGATTCCGCACCTGTTGCTATCTGGTGGCGCAGGTGTTGGTAAGACTACCGTTGCTAAAGCAATGTGTAATGAGATTGATGCCGACTACATTATGATTAACGGTTCTGACGAATCTGGTATTGATGTTTTTCGTACCAAGATTAAGAACTTTGCATCTTCAATGTCTTTCACTGGCGGTCGTAAGGTCATTATTATTGATGAAGCAGACTATTTGAATCCTAATTCAACACAGCCTGCTTTACGTAATGCAATGGAAGAATTTGCAAGTAATTGTTCATTCATTTTCACCTGTAACTTTAAGAATCGTATTATTGATCCACTGCATTCACGTTGTGCAGTGGTTGATTTTACCTTGAAGAACGATGAGAAGACTGCCATGGCTGGTCAATTCTTCAAACGTATCCAATCAATCTTAAATGTTGAATCTGTTGAGTATGAACCTAAAGTAATTGCAGAACTGGTAAAGAAACACTTTCCAGATTTTCGCCGCATTCTAAATGAGCTACAGCGTTATTCTCAGTTTGGTAAGATTGATACTGGAGTTTTATCTCAAATTGCAGATGTTTCGATTGGTGAAATTGTAAAGCATTTGAAAGATAAAGACTTTGGTGCAATTCGTAAATGGGTTGCGGTGTCTGATGTTGATCCTGCTACACTGTATCGCAAATTATATGATAATCTGTATGAAGTTTTGCAACCACAAACTATTCCTCAAGCAGTAATTATTCTTGCAGACTATCAGTACAAACAAGCATTTGTTGCTGATGCTGAAATCAATACTGTTGCTTGTTTGACAGAGTTGATGGTGAGTGTGGAATTCAAATGATTGAAATTTTTAAACCTACTATAAATTGGATACGTGATGATTTTAATTCTCATCCTTTTCGTTTTTTCATTGAGTTGCTTGCTTGGTGCATTTCAATTGGGTGTTCAATCACAATGGCTATTACAGTCCCGAATCCACCTCTACTTACTCTTTATCCTATTTGGATCTTCGGCTGCGGTCTCTATGCTTGGGCTGCTTTTACTAGGAAATCATTTGGCATGTTGGCTAACTACATGCTACTGGTAACAATAGATTCTGTTGGTTTAATTCGGATGCTGACATGATTAATACCACAATCTTAGGTAAGTCATTGGGTTGGTTCAATAAGAATGAAATCTATGAAATGAAAAATCAAATCACTGCGGTTGTGTATTCAATCGCATTTTTGGATGAAAAGCCTGATGAACATGTTTACCCTTTTGATATTGTGGACACAATATACTTCGGTATGTCTGGTGGTATGATAAATGATTATAGGTTTGATAGAAAAAACAAAGATACTGGAAAAGGTGTTTTATATTCAATGTTTGCAACAAGAATTAAAACCCATTTCAATAATCTGGAAAATATCAAAGATAACTCGGAATTCAAGTACCATCTTTTTTATGAGAAATATCTGCCGAATCTGAATCCTGCTAAGAGCATTTATGTCAACTTGTTTGTTCCTGATGAAAATAAGATTGAGCATTTTCTGCACCGATCCTTTATCAGCTCAATGGAATCAGAATTCATCCTACAATATGGCATCAAGTATGGTAGACTTCCCGTAATGAATCTGGATGAACAATATGATCGCAGTCCAATTAACAAGCAGAGTGTTTCAGGTAGCATGAGGGAATTTGTATCCCATAATAGTTTAACGAAGTTTTTATAATGAGTAATCCTTTTGACTATGTAAATGAGATTCTTCAAGGTAAGAAACAACTTATTGTTGATGACTATACTGAAAAATCCTATGAGCCTTTTTTGACTAATCGTTCTCTATCATACCACAAAGATTGTATCATGTATGCAAATGAGATGAATCGCCGACACTTCCTCGATAAAAAAATGCAGAATGATTTTTTGCTAAATACTATAAGGTCAAGAAAACGACCTTTTAGTAAGTGGGCTAAATCTGAGAAAAGTGAAGATATGTCATGTGTAAAAACCTATTTCAATCTTTCCGATGCTAAAGCACGTGAAGCTCTACGCCTACTTTCTGATGAACAAATTCGAGAGTTGAAAGATAAAACTGACACCGGTGGTTTGAGAAAATAACACTTCCAAATGAAGGTTCTTAAACGCTGAATAGTTAGTTACAATAAGAACCTTCAAAAGGCAAAGTGATATGATTGATACAAATGATATTTTTCGTGGTGTAGGAGTTGAAATTCTACTGAATGAACAAGATGATTTCCTTAAAGTCCGAGAGACCCTAACTAGAATTGGTGTCTCCTCTAGCAAAGAAAAAATTCTATACCAATCTTGCCACATCTTACACAAGCAAGCTAGATACACAATATTACATTTTAAAGAATTGTTTGAGTTGGACGGAAAACCATCCAATATTTCTGATAATGACATTGAAAGACGGAATGCAATTGCTAAACTTCTTGAAGAATGGGGTTTAGTGAAGATAATTAAACCAGAACTCATAGGTGAAAAAATAGCACCTATGCACCAGATTAAGATTATTTCATATCGTGAAAAAGATGGATGGCAGTTGGTAAGCAAATACAATATTGGAAAGAAACCTCAGGAATGATATATTATGAAAAAATTGAAAGAGAAAGTGACCAGACTAAAGAACATTTACACTGGTGAAATCGTTATAACTAGTAACTTGTTTGAGAAAAGAGTTGATAGTACCATGACATTCATTCAGGTATATACCGAGACCAATCCGCAAAGAAAATTCTTTGTTAACGGCGCGGCTTTTGTTCCGGCGACTAAATAATAGTATCTCGGGGATGGGAACATGGCGATAGTAACCATGTAAATAACTATCACTAATTTAAGAACCCACCTTAGGGCTGTTTGATGCTACGGTAAAAGGCGTCCGGGCAATTGCACTGTCACCCGTTAGTTGTCCCTGTATTAAGTAAGCAGGACCCAGCTACGCTTTCGGGGTAGCTTTTTAACTTGCTTTTAAAGGAGAAATTTATGACTAATCTAGGTCGTATTAATTTTGGACCATTGAGTCCAAGTACCGTTGGCTTTGAACGTTTTTTTGATGCGTTTGACCAACTCACCGCGGATAAAATTCCGACAAACACTTTTCCACCACATAACATTGTCAAAATTGATGACTATAATTACCAGATAGAACTGGCAGTTGCAGGCTTCAAGATTAGTGATATTGATATTGAGGTTTTAAAGGGTGAATTGACAATTTCGGGTAAAAGAACTGAATTAAGTGATAAGTATACTTATTTGCATCGTGGCATTGGTGCTCGATCATTTAAGAAGATTGTAAGACTCTCAGATTCTGTAAAAGTTGATGGAGCGACTTTGGAAGACGGAATTCTGACGGTCAAGCTACATAACATCATTCCAGAAGAAAATCAGCCAAAACGCATTCCAATCGTTTCCAGCGGTAATACTCAAGTATTCAATTCTGAATCCGGCAATAAAAAACTATTGCAAGAATAATTGTTGACTTTTCTACCTTTCCGTGTTATAATAAACATAGAAAGGTAGATTATGAACAATGCTTTTTTGAGAAAATTGGCGTCCGATGACTTGCGTGAGACTTTGATGTTTTGTGGATTGGTGGATTCTCCAAACTGTAAAACAAAATCAGTTGACAGTAAAGGGAAAACACGATACGTTTTCAATACATATATTGGTGATATTATCGTTTATGGACATAATTCAATCTATATAAAGGGTAAGAGATTCCCCTCCATGAATCAAGTGAAATATGAATTGATTAAATATTTATGAAAATCGCTCTAGCATCGGACGTCCATTTGGAATTTGGACGCCTCGAATTATTTAATGATGAGAACGCGGACGTTCTAGTTTTGTCTGGTGATATTTGCACAGCAAATGATCTAAATGACCGTGATATCCATGGCATTATGGGTGAAAATACACGTAGCAATATGTACCATACATTTTTCCAAGAATGTTCAGAACGTTTTCCTCATGTTGTTTATGTTGCAGGTAACCATGAACATTATAATGGTGACTACGCAATAACTTTGCCAAGATTAAAAGAGAAACTTGGCTACCTAAAAAATCTACACATCCTCGATAAAGAACATATCGAGTTGGATGGTTATGTTTTTGTTGGTGGTACTTTGTGGACAGATATGAATAAAGAGGATGCTTTAACTTTATATAATATCAAGGATATGATGAACGATTTTCGGATTATAAAAAATTCGAATTCAACTGGATCACATAAAGTTCCTATTTACAAAAAAGATTCTGATGGAAATTATTTTAAAAATGAAAATGGTTTTAACGTTATTGACCATTACGAATTTGAAACATTTATTCCTAGATTTAATCCAGAAGATGCTGTTAAAGATCATTATAAAATGATGGATTATCTAAAAATAATCATTGATACTTTGGGCAAAGACCGTAAATATATTGTATGTGGTCATCATTCTCCCTCCAAACTATCTACTAAACCTCGATATGAAAAAGAGGTTCTGATGAATGGTGCATATTCTTCCGACTTGTCTGAATTTATTTTGGATCGTCCTTGTATCAAACTGTGGACGCACGGACACACACATCATATTTTTGATTATATGATTGGTTCAACTAGAATCGTATGTAATCCTCGTGGTTATGTTGGTTATGAAGTTAATCCTGGCGATTTCAATTTAACATATCTTGAAGTATGATTGATTGTTTAATTATGGGTGATAGTATTGCTGTTGGTGTTTCACAACAACGACCCGAATGTAGTGTTCAGGCTGTTGTTGGTATCACCAGCAAAAAATGGAATATCACATACAACGGACAAAAACATGAAGCTAAGACTGCAATTATTAGTCTTAGTACGAATGACTTTTCTAGTATTGACACACGAAGAGAACTTACTGATTTGCGTAAACAGGTTATTGCTGAGAAAGTTTTTTGGGTAATGCCTGCAAGATTCAATGGGGTGTTTCATATTGTACAAACAATCGCTAGTGAGAACGGAGATAAATTCTTAATTTCCGCACATCTTTCTCCTGATGGTATACATCCAACAACTAAAGGATATCGCCTTCTTGCGGAACAAACCAAATGAAAGAAAAGTTTATTGAAGCATACATGCAAATTGCGGAGACATTTGCAGAACTAAGTTCCGCACGTAGATTACATGTTGGTGCAATTGTGGTAAAAGATGACCGCATCATCTCTATTGGTTATAATGGTATGCCAAGCGGTTGGGATAACAACTGTGAAGAAGAACTTAAATGGCCCAATGGTGAAATTAGATATTTAAAATCCAAACCAGAAGTACTCCATGCTGAAACGAATGCAATTGCTAAATTAGCTAGGTCTACAGAATCTGGATTGGGAGCTAGTCTTTTTGTTACTCATGCGCCGTGTTTAGACTGTGCTAAGTTGGTGTATCAGTCTGGCATCAATTCTGTGTATTACCGAGAATCTTATCGTTCCGATGATGGGATTAATTTTTTATTAAAAGCTGGAGTAGGAGTAAGTAAATTATGAATGTGCGTAGAAATTTTTTAAAGGGTGCAGGTATTATCTCTGCATTTGTTGTGGGTGCAGCATCTTATAAACAAGTGCAAGAAATTGCTGAAGCAAATCGAGATATTAGTCACTTAGCACCACCTGAAGGCGCAACAACACTACAGATTACTGGTAACTATGGTAAAACTGTGGCGCCATTTATCACTACAAATGCTACAAATGGATATGGAATGTATTCATTTGCGCCCATGTATTCTACACCAACAAACTCTGTTACTATGACTGTTGGTAAAGATGATCGTCTATGGATTAAAATTAATGAGGAGTGGAAACGTGTCGCAATTGAAGGATAAAAACTATATTGGTAATGTTGTTGAAATTTGTGAAAATGGTGATGCCATTTTAGAACTTCCTGACGATTTATTATCTGAAATGGGCTGGGGTGAAGGCACCAGATTAAACATTGAAAATAAAAATGGAGGAATAATTTTGTCTGAGTTGAAAACTGAAATGAATAAAGACGTAAATACTTTTATTGAAGCGTGTGACCAAGTTTCTTCACCCGAGAACGTTAGTCTCTACAGAAATCTTATTAATGAAGAGTACTGGGAATTTCAAAATGCATTGAAAGCCAAAGATGATGTGGAACAACTTGATGCATGTATGGACATGATTTGGGTTATTCTGGGTTATTGTAAAATGAAAGGTTTTGATGTTGATGGAGCATGGGCAGAAGTTGCACGAAGTAACTTAGCCAAAATTAATTCTGAAACAGGCAAAGTTATCAAGCGCAATGACGGCAAAGTTTTAAAACCTGAAGGATGGACGCCTCCAGTACTTGACACTTTCGTTCAAAAGTGATACAATACATTATGAACGATGATACACGGGAAATACTTTTAATACTCCAAGAAGAATGTGCTGAAGTTAGTCAAGCCATCAGCAAATGTTTCCGATTTGGACCTGATCAAATTAAACCTGGCAAAGAACAAACTAACATTCAACACCTTCAAGAAGAACTTGGTGATGTACTAGCCATGATTGACTTGTTGGTAAAGAAAAATGTTGGTGTAGAAACCGTTGGCCTCTTAAATGCCAAAGTACAAAAAATTGAAAAACTTAAACAATGGAGCAATATCGCACTATGAATCCTTCTAAAATTGCATTCCTGTTGGCTCAGAAAATGAACCTGCGGGCCTATAAATATGACTTGTTTCTACGGGAGTACGATAACGTAGTAGAGTTGGTCGGTTTGGTAAACGACCCAACACAAAACATGGAAGATTTCCGTGGTCGTGAAATGCTTTTCCCTAAGAAATGGGTAACGCTTAAGACCTTCTTTGCGGAAGAAAAAGTTGAAAGGTTGCTGGCATGAAGCTAAGACTCATTACATTTAAAACTAACCAGACAGTTCTAGGTAATGTATCTGGAGAAAATCCTGCATTTATTTTTATGGAAAAACCTGTACAGGTCATTGTACAGCCAACCAAAGATGGTCCAATGATGGGATTCTCTCCTTTCTTAGAATACTCTGAAGAATTCAATACGGGTATTAACTTTAAAGTTGAAGACATTCTATGCGTTACAACTCCCGTTACTGAACTTCAAAATCAGTACAGCCAAATGTTTGGATCTGGCATTCAAATCGCGTCATCTATTCCAAAATATTAATGAATAACTTTTACACAAGTGTTATTTGTGTAGGTAACAACATCCTTTATCGTGGTGTTGAAAACGGTCGGCGTGTTAAGCTAAAGATTGGCTACACGCCGACTATGTTTTTGCCTGCTCAAAAAACTACAGCATGGAAGAACCTTCAAGGTGAATCACTTGAAGAGATTAAACTCGGCTCGATCCGTGAATGTAGAGATTTTATTAAACGTTACGAGGAAGTAGACAACTTTAAAATCTATGGAAATACACGCTATGAATATGCCTATATTGCTGATGAGTTTAAAGGAATGGTCGAATGGGACCAAAGCAAAATCCGAATCGGTATCATTGATATTGAGGTTGGTTCAGAAAATGGCTTTCCTGACCCATACAAAGCAAGTGAACCAATCACCGCAATTGCGCTCAAAATCTTAGATGGTGCAATGATTGTTTATGGTTGTGGAGATTTCAATAACTATGATGACAACGTAACCTATGTTAAATGCCGTGATGAATATGATCTATGTAAAAAGTTTCTTACAGATTGGTATGAAAATACACCCGACATTATAACTGGTTGGAATACAAAGTTTTTTGATATTCCATACTTAGTTAATCGTTTTGAAAAGATTGTTGGCTCTGATGAGATGAAGAAGTTATCTCCTTGGGGTATCATTAACGAACGTAAGACAAACATTCACGGCCGTGAAATGATTGCTTATGAGATTTATGGTCTTGCATCATTAGACTATATTGAACTGTATAAGTGGTATGCGCCCGGCGGTAAATCACAAGAATCATACCGATTGGATAACATTGCTAACGTTGAGTTGGGTGAAAGTAAACTATCTTATGATGAGTTTGATAACCTACACCAATTATATCGACTGAATTACCAAAAGTTTATTGAATATAACATCAAAGACGTTGAGTTGATTGTTAAACTTGAAGGTAAGTTAAAGTTGATTGAATTGGCTTTGACTCTTGCATATGATACAAAATCTAATTATGAAGATGTGTTTGCACAGACCCGAATGTGGGATGCTATCATTTATGGTTACTTGTTAGAAAGAAACATCGTTGTTCCTCCACGTGAAATCAGTGATAAAGATGGTTGTTTTGAAGGCGCTTATGTTAAAGAACCACAAGTTGGTCTACATGATTGGGTTGCCTCGTTTGACTTGAATTCGCTATACCCGCATTTGATGATGCAATACAATATTTCTCCTGAGACATTGATTGATCCGAGCAAGTACACTCCAGAGATGCGGCAGATTATATCTAATGGAGTAACCGTTGATAAATTGTTGTTTAAGTCACTTAATCTATCAAATATGAGTGGTGTGACTTTAACTCCTAATGGTCAATTCTTTCGAACTGATATACAGGGCTTCGTGCCTAAGATGCTGGAAGAGATGTACAATGACCGTAAGAAATTTAAGAAGATGATGCTTGTCGCCAAACAAGACTATGAAAATGAAAAAGATGCAGTCAAACGAATCGAACTTGAAAATAGAATTGCTAGGTATGACAACTTGCAGTTGGCTAAGAAAGTTTCTTTGAATTCTGCATATGGTGCCATGGGTTCACAATACTTCCGATTTTATGACTTACGTATTGCTCTTGCTGTTACTTCTGCTGGTCAATTATCTATTCGTTGGATTGAAAATAAATTGAACGGCTATATGAACAAGTTACTTGGTTCATCCGATATTGATTATGTGATTGCATCAGATACAGATTCTATTTACTTACGTTTATCTGAATTGGTGAACAAAGTTTATGGTGTTGATGGTGTTGTAAAAATGTCAACTCAAAAAGTTATTGAATTTATGGACAGAGTTTGTGAAGACAAATTACAACCATTTATTGATAGGTCTTATGAAGAATTGGCTAATTATGTGAATGCCTTTGACCAGAAGATGCAAATGAAACGTGAAGGTCTTTCTAATAAAGGTATCTGGACAGCTAAGAAAAGATACATTCTAAACGTTTATAATAATGAAGGAGTTCAGTATAATGAGCCTCACTTGAAAGTTATGGGTTTAGAGATGGTTAAATCTTCCACTCCTTCTGCTATTAGAGTAAAAATGAAAGAGTCTATTCGTCTTATGGTGACTGGTACCGAAGATGATGTTCAGAAATTTATCTTTGATTTTCGTGAACAGTTTAAGAAATTACCTCCTGAAGAAATTTCTTTTCCGCGTTCAGTTAATGGTTTAAATACATATTCTAATTCATCAAGCATTTATATCAAGGGTACTCCTATACATGTGAAGGGTGCTTTAATATATAATTATTTGCTGAAGAAGCATAATTTAGATAAAAAGTATCCTATGATTCAAGAAGGTGAGAAGTTGAAATTCACTTACTTGAAACAGCCTAATCTTTTGAATGATACTGTAATTTCTTATCCTTCACGATTGCCAACAGAATTTGGTCTCGATGACTATATCGATTATGATTTACAATTTAATAAAGCATTCTTAGATCCAATTAAAATTATTCTTGATTGCATGAATTGGCAAGCTGAAAAAACAAACTCCTTAGATGATTTCTTCTAATATGACACACATACAATATACATGAAAGGTTATTATGAGCTTACTGGACAAAATTAAAAAGAACTCTACAATTAAAGATTCCGCAATTCTTTCAAAGTCTAAGTTTTTCAATGAGAAGGATATGATTTCAACATCTATTCCTATGATTAACGTAGCATTATCAGGAAGACTTGATGGTGGTCTAACACCAGGACTTACCATGTGGGCAGGTCCTTCTAAACACTTTAAGACTGCGTTTAGCTTGTTGATGGCTAAATCTTACATGGAGAAATATCCAGAATCTGTATTGTTGTTTTATGATTCTGAATTTGGTACTCCAAAATCATACTTTGAGACTTTCAACATTGATATGGAGAGAGTTTTACATACTCCATTAACCGATATTGAACAGTTGAAGTTTGATATTATGAAACAACTAGAAGGTATTGACCGTAGCGACCGAGTAATGATTTTGGTTGATTCTATTGGTAACTTGGCTTCTAAGAAAGAAGTAGAAGATGCACTTGAAGGTAAGTCTGTTGCTGATATGTCACGTGCAAAACAAGTAAAGAGTTTATTCCGTATGGTTACTCCACATCTATCACTTAAAGATATTCCAATGGTGGTTGTTAACCATACATATAAAACAATGGAATTATATTCAAAAGATGTTGTTGGTGGTGGAACAGGTTCTTATTACTCTGCTGATAATATTTTCATCTTGGGTCGCCAACAAGAAAAAGAAGGTACCGAAATTATTGGTTATAACTTTATTATCAACGTTGAGAAATCTCGTTATGTTAAAGAGAAGTCTAAGATTCCTGTTAATGTATTGTTTGATGGCGGCATTAGCAAATATTCTGGTTTGATGGATGTAGCACTCGAAGGTAAATTTGTTACTAAGCCTAGCAATGGTTGGTATGCTAAAGTTGATCAATCAACTGGTGAAGTTGGTGAAAAATATCGCCTTACTGATACACTGAGTCCTGAATTCTGGAACGATTTGCTGGCTGATAATGGATTTAAAGAATATGTGAGAAAAAAATATGAAATCGCTTATGGAAACATTATGGGAACTTCTGAAGTTTTGGAAGAAGTCGAAGAATAAACTTAAAGAAGGTATCGATTTTAAGTTCTACGATTTTGCTGATTCGGACTTGAGGGGTATAGTTTTTCTAACAGGAGAATATGCCGATGTTCTATTTTATTATACGAACGCAAGTATTGCTGAAGAAGGCATGGGTGCTAGACTGAAATTCGGCTACCAAGTCGTGAAATCGGGCAAATACACCAGAGAAGCATTGCAAACAGATGATAAATTTGTTACAATGCTAGGTGACTTGCTAACGGATATTATTTTAATGGATGGTAAATTTGAATCGCCTAGAACTTTCTATTCTGAAGAATCTAATCTATAATGAAGACTATACCCGTAAGGTATTACCCTTCATTCAATCGGAGTATTTTTCAGACAACACCGAAAAAAATGTATTCAATGAAATTAAAAACTTCATTGAGACCTACAACAACGTACCAACTTATGAAGCACTGACGATTAATTTCACAGAGAGTAAATCTCACACCGAAGAACAAGTTCGTGGTGCGATTGAAATTTTGAAAGATATTCGTGCAAACAAAGATGAACCGACTGATGAGAATTGGTTGATAACACAAACAGAAAAGTTTTGTCAAGATAAAGCAATTTACAATGCCATCATGGAATCAGTTTCCATTCTTGATGACAAGAAGAGTGTGAAAGGAAAAGGCGAAATTCCTAAGATTTTGTCTGATGCACTTGGTGTATCCTTTGACAATAATATTGGTCACGATTACATTACAGATTTTGAAAGCCGTTATGAATTCTACCACAGAAAAGAAGAACGTGTCCCTTTTGACTTGGATTACTTTAACAGAATCACAAAAGGTGGTTTACCTAATAAAACACTCAATATTGCTCTTGCCGGTACTGGTGTGGGAAAAAGTTTGTTTATGTGCCACGTGGCTGCTGGTTGTATTGCACAAGGTACTGATGTTCTTTACATTACCATGGAAATGGCTGAAGAAAAAATTGCAGAACGTATAGACGCAAATATGTTGAATATTCCAATCAATGACCTTCATGTTATTGGTAAAGAAGATTATGTCCGTAGGTTTGAAGCATTACAAAACAAAACTCATGGTAAATTAATTATCAAAGAATATCCAACTGCAGCCGCATCTTCAATGCACTTTAGAGCATTATTGAATGAGCTTCAATTAAAAAAGAACTTCCGACCAAAAATTATCTTTATAGATTATTTGAATATATGTTCATCTTCTCGTATGAAAATGGGTGCAAGTGTTAACTCATACACATATGTCAAGTCGATTGCGGAAGAATTGAGAGGTTTGGCAGTTGAGTTTAATGTTCCGATTGTATCTGCTACACAAACTACACGGTCTGGCTTCAGTAACTCTGATGTTGGTCTGGAAGATACCAGCGAATCTTTTGGTTTGCCAGCTACTGCTGATTTTATGTTTGCTTTGATTACTACTGAAGAATTACAACAATTGAATCAGATTATGGTTAAACAGTTGAAAAATAGATACAGTGATCCAACCATGAACAAGAAATTTGTTATTGGAGTTGACAAATCTAAAATGAGGTTGTATGATGTGGAAGACATAGCACAAAACTTAATCGATTCTGGTCAAGTTGCGGATGATAAACCTCTGAACACGTTTGGTAATCGTGAGCGTAAATTTATTTCAAAGTTTGATAATGTGCGTGTATAAATATCTAATAACTGGAGATTTTTATGGCAGGTGCATTAGCAGAACGACAAGAATCGGGTGTAGTTGAAAAAATTAATAGCGCATTCAAAGCGAACGGTAAAAATCCAATCACTTTAGTTGCCGGCAAAACTACAATTGTTGGTGTAGTTGGTGCTGAAAAATACACAGGTAGACAAGCTGGTGGTTCAGAACCATATACAGATGTTGTTATTAGCGCCATCGTCAAAGGTAAAAAGATTGATATTAATTGTTCCCTAAAAGGTGAATCTGCTCCATCTCTAGCAGGAGGCGGTTTAAAAGGTTTAGAACTTGCTGTGCCTGGTATTGCAAAAAAGTTTATGGAAGCTGCATTTAAAGAATTAACAGGTAGAAAAAAATTGCAAACGGGCGATAAAGTACCTGACGTATTTGGTAAAATTTCAGATAATGATAAAGTGAAAATTGTTGTTGGAAATAAAGCGATGGGCGGACCTATTGACTATATGTACATTGGTCCTATGAATGTTACTGGTAAATATGATAAAAATAGTAACACCTTGACTTTAAACGGAACATTAACTGAAGCTGTAAAATATGCAAAAACCCATGACTTATATTTCCGACTAAGAGCTAGAAGAGAAGATCAAAGATTTGATCCTGATTCGAAAGATAGAGATGGAACACCAAAGATTTATGGTGTTTCTCCTTCCCGTGGCGATAGTGCCGGTCGTATTGTTGTTACTGACAAAGTGGCCTCAACAGGCGTAATTGTAAAAATATGAAATTTACCGAATTTTTAACCGAAGGTGTCAAAAAAGAAGGTGCAAATCTTCACTTAGAACACATTGAGGACGAAGTATTAAACCGTGGTGTCTCTGGTGCTAGAGATGCTATTAACTTTTTGCGATCTCTTAGAGATATGTTAGCTGGTCATGCTGATTCCAAAGTAGCCACAACAACTAAATGGGATGGCGCACCTGCTGTCTTCTGCGGTATCAATCCTGACAATGGTAAGTTCTTTGTCGGTACCAAGGGAGTCTTTAACGTTAATCCGAAGCTGAATTATACAGATGCGGATATTGATACTAATCATCCAAGTGAAGGTCTAAATGCAAAATTAAAAGTTGCTTTGCGCTATTTGCCTAAACTTGGTATTGATGGTATTCTTCAGGGCGATATGATGTTTACTAAAGGTGATGTGCAGAAAAAAACAATTGATGGCGTTAAGTACATTATCTTTCAACCAAACACTATTGTTTATGCTGTGCCCGAAGATTCTGCACTTGCCAAAACGATGCTATCTGCACAAATGGGTATAGTATTTCATACTTCATACACAGGTAAGACCTTCTCTGATATGAAGGCTTCTTTTAACATTGATATTAATCACTTAAAGACAACAAAAGATGTTTGGTTCCGAGATGCTTACTTTATTGATGCATCAGGCACAGCATCGTTTACTGAGAAAGAGACAAAAGAAGTTACTTATGCACTTTCTGATGCAGGTACACTATTTCAAAAAATCAATTCTATGACACTGAATAGAATCAGCACTAACGAAACTTTACTAGTTCAAATTAAAACTTTCAATAATACAAAGGTTCGTGAAGGAAAAGCTATCACTGACACAGTTAAACATACACAAGAATTGATTAAGTGGGTTGAAGAGAAGCTGAATAAAGAAATCTTAGCTGCTAAAAAAGAAGACACTAAACTAAAACGTCAAGCTGAGAAGAATGAAATCATGCGTTTCTACCGAAACAATAATGGTGAACTCATTAAGATTTTCAATTTGATGAATGACTTAGTGATTGTTAAAAATATGATTGTGAATAAATTGCAACAAATGAAGCAAGTAACACATACTTTCTTACAAACTGATGATGGATATAAAATTACCAATCCTGAAGGTTTTGTTGCTGTAGATAAACTATCTGGTGGCGCTGTTAAATTAATTGATCGTTTAGAATTTGCTCATGCCAATTTTACGGCTGCAAAAAATTGGTCAAAATAAAAAATTAAAGAAGATAAAAAAATGAAAAAAATAATTCTACTTTTAGCTTTGCTATGTGCAAATTTTGCACATGCTCAACATTGGCATCATGGTTATCACCACGGCGGCGGTTATGGTGGTGGTTGGAATTGGGTAGTGCCTGCTATTATTGGTGGCGCCGTTGTTTATGGTGTCACACGACCACCAGAAAGACCAGTTGTAATTGAGCAACAAACTATTATTGCACCATATGCACCGCCTGCTGGTTTTCATTGGGAACAAATTGTTGATGCAAACTGTAATTGCAAAAGACTTGTACTGGTACAGAATCAATGATAAAATTCAGAAAATTTAAAGCACTACATAATAGTGTGAAAGAAGAAAAAGAGAAGAAGTCTCCTAATTCAGATATTCTTCCTGTCGCTGGTGCCGGACAATGGGGCACAAACAAATTGACCAACAAGTATAAGAAAGATACGCCAGGTCAGTAATTTATAATTTTTTTGGAGTATATTATGAGAGATTTAATTATAGGATGTTCTACTGGTTATTCTTGGGACACAATAAAGTATTGGGTTAATTCTATTAACCAATCAGGATTTGAGGGTGAAAAAGCCCTCATTCTTATGAATTGTGATATTCAAACCGCACAAAAAGTTGCTGATGCAGGTTTTATTATTATTGGTTTTGGTCAAGACGAACAGGGAAACCTAATCTTCCAGCACGGTAAGATTCCTGTTCACGTAGAGAGATTTCTACACATCTACAATCATCTTAATGATAACGAATATCGGTACGTTATTACTACCGATGTGAAAGATGTTATCTTTCAGAAAAATCCAATCGAATATATTGAAAGCAATCTACGTGATTGGGATAACTTGCTGTTTGCTTCTGAAAGTATCAAGTACAAAGATGAAGCATGGGGTAATCAGAATCTCTTGGAGACTTACGGTCCTTACATTCATGAACGTTTTAAAGACAATGAAATTTACAACGTTGGTGTTTTAGCTGGTCACGGTAAATCTATGCGTGATTTGTGCATTAACATTTTCACTGCGGCTATCAATCGTCCTATTCCAATTTGTGACCAGTCAACATTTAACTTTATGATTTCAATGTCTCCTTATTTGGAGACCAGCAAATATGCCAAGTCTGAAGATGGATGGGCAGCACAACTCGGCACAACTGGTGATCCAAGCAAAATGAATATTCACTTGCCTTATTTGCTAGAAGCAATTCCAAAAATGGAAGGTGATAAGGTACTAACCTCTACCGGCAAAGAGTTTACAATCGTACACCAGTATGATAGAGTGCCTGAATGGCGTAAGATTATTGAGGCAAAATATGGTTGATGGTGTATTTTTTATTAGTTCTGCTTTGAATGTTAAGCAGTTGTCGGTATTTAACAATGAAGAACGTTACAAACAGACGGCAGAAACGATTAAAAGTATTGACAAGTATTGTCCAAATAATGTAAAATACATGTTCGACACCTCATATGAAGAACCTAATCTTGAGTATATTGATAGTATGCAGAAGATGGGTGTAGAGTTCTTCTATACTGGTATACATCCCAGTGTTAAAGAGTTTTCTGATAAAGGTCAACGCAGTCTTGCTGAGACTCTTGGCTTTGCAATGATACTCCAACACTTTAAGTATAACAAGATTAATTGTAAAAGAATTTACAAAATGTCAGGTAGATACAAATTGAACGATAATTTCATTTTGAATAAAGAAGAGTTCAAAGATTCGTTTGTATTTTTACCTACAGTAGATTCTTGGATGTCAAAAGATATTCAAGAGATGGCAGGTGTCGATAAGATTTTTGAATTGAGACTTTGGCATATGGATGCTAATTTGTTTGATACCTTTTTTGCAGAGTTGCCTAACATCTTTCAGTGTATGGCACAAAACAATATTGATGTTGAACATTCATATTACAAATATCTGAATAAGTATAAGTGGACAACAGTAGAACCGATTGGATTGGAAGGTGCAATTGCACCAACAGGAGAAATTATTAATGAGTAAAAATGTTTTGATTACTGGTGGTGCTGGATTTATCGCTCATCATGCTATAGATAAAATGTTGAAAGAAACTGATTGGAATATTATCTGCCTCGACAGGCTTGATATTTCAGGCAACTTGAATCGGCTACATGATATGTTACAAGACCATGATCCTGTAATTGTATCTAAGAGGTTGCGGATCATTTTCCATGACCTTCGTGCAGAATTGAATAGTCAAATTGTTGCTGATATTGGTCACGTTGATATTATTTTGCACCTAGCCGCAGCAAGTCACGTTGACCGTTCTATCACATACCCTATGGAGTTTGTGCAAGACAACGTTATTGGTACAGTCAATATGCTCGACTATGCACGTAAGAACTTTCCGACTTTGGATCGTTTTGTTTATTTCTCGACTGATGAAATCTTTGGTGTAGCACCTCCCGGTGTTAGTTACAAAGAATATGACCGTTACAATAGCACTAATCCATATTCTGCAAGTAAAGCTGCTGCTGAAGAATTCTGTGTTGCTTATGAGAATACATATAAACTACCAATCGTAGTTACACATACCATGAATGTATTTGGTGAACGTCAACATCCAGAGAAGTTTATTCCTGCAACTATTCAGAAAGTACGTGATGGTCAAAAAGTTATCATTCATGCTGATCCTTCTCGTACAAAAGCCGGTACTCGTATGTACATCCATGCTAAAGATGTTGCAGAAGGATTGCTGTTCATTCTAAATCTAAAAGATTATAAACACACAGGCGATTATGGTCATGCACATTGTCCTAAGTTTAACTTAGTTGGTACTGAAGAGATTGATAACCTGACACTCGCACAATTGATTGCTGGTGGTGTTGACAAAGAACTCATTTATGAAATGACTGATTTCCACACTAGCAGACCAGGACACGATTTGCGTTATGCACTAGATGGTGGTTTATTAAAGAGTCTTGGATGGGAACCTAAAATTAAATTGAGTGAACGAATTAACGAAATGGTTAAATGGTCATTAGAGAACAATCGCTGGTTAAACAAGTGAGATTATTATGAACTGTGAAATTATTGAATCCTGTATTGCTTGTGGTAGCAATGACCTTGTTCCTGTATTGGACTTAGGTAATCAACCACTCGCAAACTCTTACAAGAAAACTGCTGATGAAGTTGAAGAATATTATCCTTTAGCTATCAATCGATGTGAACATTGTTATCATGTACAACTAACTCATCGTGTCAATCCTGATTTGATGTTTAAAGACTATGCATATGTTTCGGGTACAGCAAAAACTCAGCTAGACTACTTTGAGTGGTTTGCAGATTTTGTATCTGAAAAATATGGTACTCGTCCAATAAATGCGCTCGATATTGGTTGTAACGATGGCAGTATGTTGAATGCATTTCAGGATAGAGGTGCGGAAACTTATGGTGTTGATCCTGCTGAGAATTTGTATGCAACTTCATCAGAAAGACATAAAGTTCATTGTGGCTATTTTACTGGCGATGAGTGGTCTGATAAATTTGATGTGATTACTTGCATGAATGCATTTGCACATAACTTTGACCAACTTGAATTGTTGAAGAATATCTCTAAGAAGATGCACAAAGACAGTTTATTGTTTGCTACAACTTCTCAGTGTGATATGATTGTTAATGGTGAATTTGATACAATCTACCATGAACATTTGTCCTTCTACAATATCAAGTCAATTGATGCACTATGCAAGAGAGCAGGTCTAAATTTGATTGATGTTGAAAAGCATCCAATCCACGGCAACAGCTACATCTTTGTTATCAGCAAATACAAGAAAGCTCCTGCTACAATCAGTAATCTAATTACACAAGAGCAAGCACTTGGTCTCTATTCTGAATCGACATATTCTACTTATGCGGAAGATTGCTATAAAAACGTGAAGTTATTCAAAACTGTTATTGAAAATGCAAGTGAGCAAGGAAAAGTTATTGTTGGTTATGGTGCACCTGCCAAAGGTAATACATTAATGAACTTTGCTGGTATTGGTCCAGATTTTATTATTGATGACAATCCATTGAAGCAAGGTTTGTTTGCCCCTGGTGTAAACGTTCCAATCTATGGTTCCAATTATCTCGACAAATATGTAAACGATAAAGGTTTAGTTTTTATTCCTCTAGCTTGGAATTTCTTCAATGAAATTAAAAGTAAGATTAAATCTAAAAGACCTAATGGTGAAGACTATTTTATAAAATATTTTCCAACCTTTGTAGTCGAAAATCCTGAAGTAGCGCATCATCCTGTATGAAAATAGGTTTTGCTTTTTACGGTATCACTCATGGTACTGATAAGAAAACTGGTTACACAAGAGACTTTCGAGAGTGTTGGGATAACATCCAAACGCTTCTGATTGATCCTTTCAAAGAACTTGGACATGAAACTATAAATTATGCTTCCACATATCCGTTTGGAGATTTGGAAGTACGTGATGAATTTTATCGATTAGTTGCACCAAAGAAGGTAATCTATCCAGACTTTGAAGGTTCAAATGCATTCACTGCTAAATCTGCACTGCATGAAGTACTCATCGGAGAAGAATTAGATGCGGTAATCTTCACTCGTTTTGACATTTTATTTCACGATAAGATTGCTATTCATACTCAAATCGACTATAATAAGGTCAATGTTTTATTTCCTGAAGACCCTAATTGGTGGGCAAGTCATAGATTTGTTTGTGATTGTTTCTACATTTGGAACCACAAATTTAGTCCTCTAGTTAAAGACGCTATGCGTGAGACATATGGTTGGCCAAGAGGCACTGAATATCCTGATACACATGGTATTCTGAACTTTTTGGTACCTAAAATTGGTACTGAGAATGTGAATTTTCTAGACACCGAATGTCAGATAAGTAACGTAAACAAATATTATACACTATGCAGACCGGATGTTCCAGACCATCCAATGAAGCATTCTTATGTGAAAGCGAAATATGGCTAAGAATTTGATTATTTGTCCTGTTGGCATGGCGATGCCACACGATACTAGGTGGAAAGAAGAAGACCATTGGAGATGGACTCACAATGAACGCAACTATGAAACACTCGTAGTTGTCTACAATGATTTTGAGCCTGAGCCAGGTTCATATGACCATATTCTAAGAATGAAAGGTCACAAATGGCAAATCGTTCAAGAAGTTGCGAAATCTTTTCCCATTGAAGACTATGAATATATTGGTTGTGTTGATGATGATTTGATTACAGGTTATCAAGACTTCAATACAGGTCTATCACTTGCTCACCATTTTAATTTCCAATACTGGCAGTTGTCTATGCCATTAGACTCTAGTTTGATTTACCAATGCTTGTTCAATGATCCCACTTGCCATTTTTCTGAAACAAACTTCATTGAGATGGGTTCTTGTTTCTTTACACTAGAGAAGTTCAAGTTTCTAATGGAGTTTATTGGTCACTGGCCATTAGTAATTGCATGGGGAATAGACAAGACATTCTATGACTTGTTCCAATGTCCAGCAAACGTAGTTCATTGTGCCCAAATTCATCAACCAATTCGTGATAGTTACTATGATAAAACTGAAGCTATGATGGAAATGAATGATTACTTGAATTTCAGATACCCATCTATTTTACGTGACCACTATAATCGCAAGTCCAATTTTGTTGACCAACAACAAACCTTAAAGAAATTTATTTTAAATGTTGAAACTAGTAATACTTGATGTTGATGGTGTTCTTACTGATGGTAAGAAATATTATGATCGTGATGGAGCTGTCCGCCTAAAAACTTTCTGTGATAAAGATTGGACTGCTATCAAGCGTTTCAAAGCACTAGGAATTAAAGTTATCTTTTTAACTGGTGACCCATTCAACGTAACGATTGCTGAGAATAGAAATATTGATGTGATTGTCAATCGTCAGAATGGTACACACCGCGATAAATCAGACTATCTGCACGAAATTTGCCAAGAATATAATGTAGATGCAAAAGAGATTGTATTTGCTGGTGATGATATTTTTGATTATCATTTAATGGAATTGGTTGGTAAAGCATATTGTCCTACAGATTCGCCGCTTGAAATTAAATCTGTTGCTATACCTATTGCCAAAGGTGGAGAAAACTTTGTAATGCATATGTTTGACCACTTAGAGATGATGGGAGAAATTGTGGTTGGTAATTTTTCAGACCATCTAGCTAAAGTTTATGAGTTGGATTTATTGGAGAAATTCTGATGAAAGATATTACAATATACGGTCACCTAATTGGTGATACAGTAATGGATGGTGATTATGTTCTACCTCAAATTGGTGGCATGGCGAATGTATGGAGAGCATTATCTGATATTGATATTAATTTAAATCTAGCACTCTCACCTACTGCTTACGGACAAGCAACAATTAAAGTATACCGAGATACCTGCACACGAGAATCTTTTGCTAATCTCAATGAATTGTCATTTGAACCGCATATACAAGAAAGTAAAATTTCACATGTGATGTATATTAATGAGTTGCCTAATACTAGATTCATGCATTACTTGGATGGTATAATTACTGCTGATACTTGTAAAGGTGAAAAATTTCTGAATAAGTATTTACTTGGAAAGATTGATTATTTGTTTGTTGCAGATGAAGATTGCCAAGACTTGAATACATTACTAGCATACATAAAAGGTACAGTGATTTTACATTCTTCAACTGGAAGCAAAGTTTATCCACAAGATAAAGCACCTTGGTGTTTTGATATACCAGAAAGTCTGATTGTCAAAAATGCTAATGTTCTAGGAGCAGGTGATATTTTTGCTGCTAGTTTTCTTTATGGTATTCATAGAGGTATGGAAACTGAAGGTTGCATATCTTATGCACACTATAAAACGTCTGAATTGATTAGAAAATATAATGAATAATTTTAAAAAATATAATTTATTGTTGCCAATTGCTGGCAAAGCACAGAGATTCTTGGATGCTGGTTATATGATGCCAAAGCCTTTAATTCTAGCAAGAGATAAACATGTAATTGATTGGTCTATGGAATCAATAGATTATTCTGAATGTAATCTAATATTCATTGTTCGTCTGGATCATATTTACAATTTTAATATTGATAAGATTCTCAAACAAAAGTTTGGTGAAGATATTTCTATTGTAACTGTAGATCATGTAACCCGTGGTGCATTGGAAACTTGTACTCTTGCAAAAGAATACATTGACAATGATTTACCACTGTACATCTATACACCAGATGTTTACTTTGAGGAAATGTATAATAAAAAAACAGGAATTAAATTCTCACCCAATTCTATCCAAGGATGTGATGGATTTCTTTTAACCTTTTTAGCTAATAGTCCAGACCATAGTTATTGTGAGACTGATGATTTTGGTTTTGTTTCACGTGTAGTAGAAAAAGAAGTTATCAGCCAACACGCTAACGTTGGTCTTTACCAATTCGGTACAGGTAAGATGTTTCTGAAGTATGCTCAAGAAGCAATTGATAACAACATGCTAGTAAAAGGTGAATTCTATATTGCTCCAATCTACAATCTAATGATTCGTGATGGTTTAAAAGTTACATCCAAAGATACAGAAAAAATGCACATTCTAGGTACACCCGCTACCTTTGAATTCTTCTGTAAGAGAGTTTTGCCACGATTCGGTGACAAACCAATCGCTATTGCCGCAGACCATTCTGGGTATGAATTGAAAGAAATTTGTAAAAAATTATTGGATGTATATGAGATTCCTTATATTGATGTTGGTACTTACGTAAATAAATCATGTGATTATTTTGATTATGTCAGCCAATCGGCTCAACTAGTTGCTGATGGTCATTGTGATCATGCAATTTCGTTTTGTAGAACGGGTCAAGGTGTAAATATTGCAGCCAATCACTGTGCGCCATTCATTTCAGCATTATGTTTTGATGACTTCACTACACAAATGGCTGTTGAACATAATTGTGCAAACCACTTTGCCGTACCTTCTAAATATGTAAGCGCAACAGAAATGGAAAAAATGATTCTCACTTGGTTGAGTGCAACATTTGACGGAGGCAGACATTTTACCCGGCTAAACAAGGTTCTACAATGATTTTAATTTCTCATCGAGGCAATACTGAAGGCCCTAATATTCTATTAGAAAATACACCTAATTACATTCAGTCCGCAATCGACAGACAGTATATGGTTGAAGTTGATATATGGAAAAAAGATGATGTTTATTATATCGGTCACGATGCAAGTACAATGAATCCTGTTGACATTAATTGGCTAATTGATCGCCGGCAATGGCTCTGGATTCATTGTAAAAATAGAGAAGCATTAGACTCAATTTTAAGATTAAATCTTCATTGTTTTTGGCACAATGAAGATTCTTATACCATGACAAGCAAAGGATACGTTTGGTGTTATCCTGGTCAACCTGCAGTGGGTTGGTTATCTGTAGCAGTCATGCCAGAAAAAAGAATTGATTTAAAAGACTTTAAATCGAATGAATATTTTGCTGTTTGTAGTGACTTTGTGAGTTTGCTAAATACATAAATAATATGTAAAACTAACTTGCTGTAGAGGCATAAAATATGGATTTCAAGTCGTTTCTAGACGAACAAGCGCAAAAACATGCGGTCCTTGCTTTTGGACGTATGAACCCACCAACAACTGGTCATGCAAAGTTAGTTGATAAGGTCAAAGAAGTTGCTAAAGAAGTGGGTGGAACACATCACGTAGTTCTATCTCACAGCCAAGATGTTAGTAAGAATCCACTATCAGCCGAACAAAAGCTGAAACATGCACACAGATTCTTTCCAGATACCAATCTGAGCACCTCGGATAAAGAACATCCAACATTCTTACAACACGCAGCCAAATTACATAAAACTGGTGTCACACACTTACATATGGTTGCAGGTTCCGATCGGGTTGGCGAATATGAAAAGAAACTAGCACAATACAATGGCACACACAAAGGTGCTTTGTATAATTTCAAAAAAATCACAGTTCATTCTGCCGGAGAACGTGATCCTGATGCCGAAGGCACAGAAGGTATGTCTGCATCCAAGATGCGTGAACATGCTAAAAATAACAACCTAAAAGACTTTAAAAAAGGTGTTCCGTCCCATGTTTCACATGAACATGCTAAGGAATTGATGCAGGATGTTCGTAAAGGGATGAATGTTAAAGAAGATTTTAATTCAATCATCTTTAATATACTGACCGAAGGTGTGCATGATAAGAGTATTTTTAAAGCAGTTTTTCTATCCGGTGGACCAGGTTCAGGTAAAGATTATATCCTCGACAACACATTAGCTGGTCATGGATTGGTAGAAATCAACTCTGATAAAGCATTAGAGTTCTTGATGGATAAGAACAATCTTGATAAGAAGATGCCAGAGTCCGAAAAAGATATTCGCAACATCGTTCGTGGTAAAGCGAAAGATATGACAGAACTGAAACAACACCTTGCATTGTTAGGACGTAATGGTCTTATTATCAATGGTACAGGTGATGATCCAGCTAAGTATACAAAAATTAAAAAGAATCTAGAGTCTATTGGCTATGAAACTATGATGGTTTCAGTTAATACAAAAGATGAAGTTTCTTCACAAAGAAATATTGAGCGTGGTCAACGTGGCGGTCGTACAGTACCTGAAGATATTCGTAAAGAAAAATGGGATGCTGTAAACAATGCCAGACCTGAAATGGCAAAGTTGTTTGGTCACAATTACTATGAGATTGATAACTCTGAAGACTTACGTTCAGCGAAGCCAGATGTTGTCAAAGCTAAAAAAGACGAAATGTTGAACATTTTCAAAAAAGTTCAAGAATTTGTTAAAACAGCACCTAAGAACAATGAAGCTAAACAATGGGTTGCTGGCGAATTGAGTAAGAAAGATACATTACCAATCGATAAGAAAGGTGCAGAGTATTCTGGTCCTGCACCCGATGATGCTGCTCAAACTGAAGCAACCAGACTTGGTTTACAATATTATGGTTTTGGTCGTTACGGAAAAAATAGTAAAGTTACTCACCACTCTGTACATGGTAAATTGGTGCAAGATCCAACACATGCAGAACAACAAAAAGTTGCAGCCAAAGCTGCAAAAGTCAAACCAAATTTGGGTAGTGGTTCACCTGCATCCAAAAAAGTTTCTGAAAGTATCAATGAAGAATTTGAGAAACTTATAAGTGAAGTTGGAACTATTCATAATGGAAATTATGATGGTCCAAAAACTGCAAAAGGTCCTGAAGGACATACATATACTGCAACGGCTGGAAAGCCAAGAGTTTATGCAATACGTAATTCGGCAGCTAAAGACGCACACCGTATGAATGGTGAAGTTATTAAGACCGAAAAAGGTTACATGGTTAAATTAAAGGAGAATAAACATGTTGAAATTTCTAAAGAGCTTTTGGAGCAAAAAACAATCAGTATCAGCACCAGTGGTGACACCGGAGCCAGTCAAGGTACCAGAACCGGTGGAAGCAGTAAAGCCACCAGTGGTGACACCTACACCTGCACCAGAACCAGTGGTGGAAACACCATTAGTGAAGACGCCGGATGTGGATGTGACTCCTGCCAAACAACCGGCAGCCGCTATGACACCAGCCCCAAAGAAAAAAAGAAACTCTACCTCTCGCAAGCCAAAGACAAACTCGCCAAAAAAGTAAAAGAGTCTATCGACCAAGGTATTGAAACTGGAATGTCCATGGCAGCCGGAGGTGAATCCGGTAGCCGTGACATGGGTGAGAAATTGAGTAAAAAAGGTAAGGCTATACCTTTCACTAAAGATTCACTCAAAGAAATGGGTGGAGATGAAACTACCGCATCTATTGGTGACCAAAAAGAAGATGAGTTGAAGAAACAAGGTATTAGTTTAATTTCATTTAAAAAGAGAAACTACACATGAAATCATTCATTTCTTTTATTACTGAAGGTTCTCCTGCTTGGCAACGCAAAGAAGGTAAAAATCCTGAAGGTGGATTAAACCGTAAAGGTATTGCTTCTTATCGTTCCGAACATCCAGGGTCTAAACTCTCAATGGCTGTTACAACTAAGCCCTCAGAATTAAAACCTGGCTCTAAAGCTGCTAATCGTAGAAAATCGTTCTGTGCTAGAATGGGTGGTGTTGATGGACCAATGGAGAAACCAAATGGTGAACCAACACGTAAAGCACTAGCATTAAGAAAATGGAATTGCTAATTTAAAATAACAAAAAAGGAAAAAACATGTTTCAAGACAAATCATTACTCGCAGTTGCCGAAGCTGTTAAAAAAGTTTGGGCGGAAGGCTTAACAGATAAGCAAAAAAAGATTGATAAAAATCACAATAATAAAATTGATGGTCAAGACTTGGCTATTTTGCGTAAAGAAGGTTGGGATGATATGATGAAGGCCGTTAAAGATAGAGCGGCTCCACAACCAAATGGTGGTGCAGGTAAGAAGCAAGGTTCTGCTTACGGTGGTTCTAAGCAAAAAGATGAAAAGCCTTTGAAAGAAGAAGATGCATACAGCAAAGATCGCTATGCAGTTAAAGATGGTAAAGCTATGAAAGATAATCCTACACACAAGGGTCATCCTGACTATGCAGATAAGCCACATCACGTTTGGGCTACAAGTCCTGAAGAAGCGATGAAAAAAAAGAAGACTGTTAAAGAAGAAGCATCACAAGCTGAATTCACTGCTGAATTGAAGAAAGCTCAAGCAAAAGCTCAAGGCAAAGAAAAAGCTGATGTTGCAAAGCCTGCTGTGCAAGCTGTGCAAAATGAACAGACACACACGCAAATAGAAGTATTTAACTTGAATGACGCTAATGGTGTTAAGCGTTCAGTTATTGATTTGGAAGAAGCTAAATCTGGTTACGATTTGTATCACTCAATGTATTCTGGTGCAGTTCAACATGGATTAGCTCATCACGAAAAAAGTGGTTTGACAGTTGATCCTGATGATTATCATGATAAAGTAACTGTTGGTCCAAAAAAACCTTCAGAAGGTAAAACTGTTAGTCACAATATTAAAGCAACAAATGCTAAAGGTGAATCACATATGATTCATATGCAAGTCCACAATAAAGGTGGAAATAAACCTTACGAATTGAATACTTATTCTAGCAAAGTTCCAAAAAAACAAGTTAAAGAAGAACATACTGGTCTACATCCAGATGCACAAAAAGTATTGAAGCATATTAAGCCGGAACATCAATCTAAGTATCATGCCGATCTAACACCAAAAACATACAAGGGTGATTATGCTGATAGATCAGCAATCCTTGATGCTGCTGAAAGAGCAGGTCATTTAAAAGAAGAAGTTGAGCAAATTGATGAACGTCATTTAACTTCTGCTGAATCTGAAAAAATGGAAAAGAATGTTAAGTCTATGAAAAAAGGTTTATCTGGTTTTAAAGAACGTTATGGCAAAGATGCTAAATCTGTGATGTATGCGACGGCAACAAAACAGGCCAAGGGAGAGTGAAATGAGAAGTTTCAAGCAGATTGCAAGTCTTGTCCGAGGTGAGGACATTTCGGAAGAGGGTAAAAAGTCTCTCGGAACAGGATGGATGCTGAAGGCTGATCCAAAATTGGGAAAAGCCGTCAAAGATAAGATCGACCTTACTAAAAAACGTCAAGCAACTTATGGTGATAAATCGGCTGGCAAGTCCATCAAAGAAGATATTTCACTTGATGAAGTAATGTTCAAAAAAAGTCCTTATGGTAGAACTGCGGCAAGTCAACAACGAGCTAAAGATTTGCTGAACCCTCCAAAAGAATCAACCGAAACTAAAGCGGATGAAAAGAAAGAGGTTAAAGAAGCTGTTAAGCAACCAACAGGTAAATTGAAAGATGCCTGCTGGACTGGTTACACTGCTGTTGGTACAAAAATGAAGAACGGTAGAGAAGTTCCTAATTGTGTACCAGTCAAAGAAGATTTTGAGCAACTTGACGAAATGCCAGGTGCTAACATGGATACACGGGCTGTACATTCTCACCTAAAGAAAAAAGGTTGGTCTTTAAGTCGTACTTCTGGTGGGCATGATGTATTCACCCATCCTAATGCGGCTCATCATATTCCAGTTCCTCGTCACCGCCAGTTAAAAGCACCTCTGATTAAAGGTATTTTAAAATCCTCTCAGATTAGTGAAGAAACTAAAGATGTTGGTGAATATGACTATGAAGGTCAAATGGCTCGTACACAATTACAAACAACATTGCGTAATTGTGAAGATTTACTTGGAATGATTAACGATAATGATAATATGCCTGAGTGGGTACAATCTAAGATAACCTTAGCTCAAGACTATATCACAACTGTTAGAGATTATCTACAATCAAAAGAGGAACTCGGTGAAGAAGTTGATCCTGCACATAAAAAGATTCTAGATAAAGCGAAAACCAGTACACCTAAATCACCTAAAGGTGAATATGATCGCAAGGTTGAAAAGTATCTGAAGAAAAAGCATGGCATGAAAGAAGAAGTTGAGCAGATTGATGAGTTGTCTAAGAAAACTCTTGGCTCGTATGTCAATAAAGCACTGGACAGCGCAAGAGAAATGCCTGGCTCTGGCACGAATGCTGAAGCCAGCAAAAAGTCAAAACGTTTCGCTTCTGTTTCTGCGGCTGCATATCGCACACAAGGTCTTGCGCCAAGAAAAGGCACTGATATGTTTAAAAAGTACAAAGCTGAAAGTGTTGTGGCGGAAGGCTCATTAGAAGAAGATAAATATGATAAAATGCTAAGAGATTTGGTGAAGGCAAGACCTGACTTAAATAAAAAATATGCCAAAGATGTTAAAAGGTCAAAAGATATTGAAAGTGGCAAAGAGTTAAACAAACTTGTTAAAAAGAATCCTGGTGTATTGAAAACACACAGTGATGCTGTAAAGAGAGATAAGAAACTAGGTATGGCGGAAGGCCTATCAGAAATGGACAAATCACAAACTCCGCCAGGACGAGACGGTCACGTAAGTCATGGCACATACGGTTCTAGAGACAAGAAAGATCCGGATGCTGGTAAGAAACAAGTCTACGGCAAAATGGAGCGCCCTGAAAAAACAACCAAAACGGCATCGGATATTCTTAACAAAGCATTTAATAAAGGTGTGGCAGAAGCTGTGACATATGAGCCAAGTCCGGGTGCTCGTCCAAATAACGCTGGACATACGCTTGTTGGTTTCTCATTTCATTCCGATAACACAAAACATGCTAACATTATGAAGCATGGTGAGACTGGTAAGTATTATGCTGCAGGTGGCAGTTCTTCACATCCCGTTAAAAGTACCACATTTCACGATACACCCGAAGATGCTGTTAAAAGCAAAAAGTCTTATGTTAAAGAAGAAGTTGGTCAAGCAACAAATTCAAATGAAAATCCAAACAAGGGTCGTTTCATGTCTGCACCAGCTAAAAAAGTAATGAAGCCATCACCTATGGTAACTTCAGAGCAATCTGCTTCTGATATTGGTCAACCACAAAGAGAAATTCCTCTTGATACAGCTAAAACTGACCACTCCACCGCTATGAAGATAGCTAAGTTGGCTGCACGTAGACAAGCAGGAATCAAAGAGGACATGGAAGCAGACAACTCACTAGGTAAAAATGATACTCTTGCTAAACAAAGCCTTAGCAGAACTGCTGGCATTACAAAAGACCTTGCACTTACTGGCAAGAATAAAGAAAATGTGAAGAATAAGGAAAAGTTCGAGCCTGAACCAGAACTATCTTCACAAATCGTTAAACCTTAATTTCATAAATAGAATAATAACAAAAGGAGACACTAAATGTCACTATGGTCCGTTTCAGATTCAAGCAATGCCGCACCTAAATTTGCAGGTGTTGATGTAAGTATTGGTGCCAGCGCAACTGGTTCATCATTGTTTGGTAACACACAAATTGCCGCATTCCAGACTACTAAAAATATCACTGTTGGTGTTTTTGGTGTAGGTACAACTGAACAAGGTGTATCCGCTTCATCAAATATACATCCACAACATGCTGGTTGGGTTCTGGTTAAAAGTGGCACTGGCCCAGTTGTTAGCATTACAGCTAACGCATCGGCAGTTGCAACTAATACTTACTTGACTTTCACAGGTACAACAGGTTCTACTACTGCCAACGCAACTGTGACAGTTAATACTGCTGGTTATATCCAATCAGTTACTGTTAACTCTGGTGGTAACTACTTGAGAGCACCTGCTATTACTCAAGTTGGTAACGCTAACTTCACAATCACCATGGGTGGTCGTGCTGGTCGTGTACAAACAGAAACTCTTGTTGCTATGGCATCTATTGGCACACAAGGTGTTGCTGATGCAAGCGACAATGCTACTTTCCCAAATAGCTAATGATTGATTTTAAATTATTCTTGAGTGAAGAATTGGAAGACTCTGAAGTTAATTTGGTGTCTTCCTACAACAGTCAAGAACTAAATGATAGTTTGTTCAGAGATTTGAGTAGTCCTTTTCTTTCTGTACAAGCTGGATTTTCTTACTTAAGAAAAACTTTATTTTCTTATGGTATAGATATTCCACCTGTGTTTGATTTGGATCCAGAAGGTGACGAAATGTTGTTGGATGTTTCCGGGTATGGTGCAGAGCAGTCATCAATATTGTATGTTTTATATTCTCTAACCGATGATGGTTATTATGATTTCTATGCTGAACTCACTGATGAGTCTGGTGCGGATGAATTGCTGAAATCTGGTACAGAGGAGCAAGAAGAAGAAGTTTAATGTCCTTTGATGATTTGACCAGTGAAAATATTTTAATTTATGCAATGAAGGCTTATGATAGACCAGATTGCATAATGAGTGAATTTAAAGAGGACATGAAACGGTTCAATTACTTAAAAAGATTGTTTCGTAAATATCGCAAGTTGGGTGAAATTAAAGATCGATTGGTCATAAATCACTTAGTTGTTCTGTATAATGTTTTTGGTGTTGAAGTTGCAACTCGTTTGCTTTTTTATAAAGTATCAGAAGAAGATCATATCACATTAAAAACGTACCTTCTATTCTTGAATTATATGCCAAGTGTTATACCAAAAATTAATGGAAAAGATATATTATCTTCCGATATTGCTGTCGATATGAATATAGCTGAAGTATTGAGGCAAATTAAATGAACGAATATATTATTCAAAAGAGAGGATTTCAAGTGCATATGCATGAAGACGGTGAAGCTCCAATGAATTCTGTTGGTTCTGGTAACGTAGCGGGTATTGGTATTAATAATCCAAAACTTTCAGACCAAGCGCAGCCTGGTGTTAAACGTAAAAAGTTTGCAGGCTCAACGGTATTTAAAGTACCAACTAAATCTTTTGTTATGGCTAAAATGCTTAAACGCAAATACGCACGATTTGAATCTTACCTTGGTGATCCAGTTGTTTCTAAAGAAATTTCTGAATTTGCTAATTCTAATTGGAAAGAAGGTATTGTTTTAGAAGATGAACAAACTGGTGCAATGATGTATGTTCGTTATGGCAAAGGAAAATAATGTGGATATTAAAATTTCTTCCTGACTGGATTTTCCACGCAGTGTTTTTTTTGGGGTTAATTGGGCTTGTAGCAACATATTTGCTCAAACTAATTCCAATTCCATTTCTCTACGTCTACAAAACTCCCATACAATTAATCTCTATCGCATGTATCGTTATTGGCGTATACATGGCTGGCGCTATTGCTAATGAAGATGCATGGAATGCTAGAGTTGCTGAGTTACAAATAAAGGTAGCAGAAGCAGAAGCCAAATCTACACAGGTTAACACAGAGGTTGTTGAGAAAGTTGTTAATCGCACTCAAGTGATTAAAGAAAAAGGTGATGAAGTCATCAAGTATGTAGAAACAGAAGTTGTCAAATATGACACTAAATTTTTACCGGGTGGTCAATGTGAAATGCCTAAAGAATTTATTATAGCATTGAATAAAGCGGCTTTACCATGAGATATATAATTTTAACTCTATTATTGACAGGTTGTGCAAGCACTACAGTTCCAGTAACTGTTCCTTTTCCACAAGCACCACAAGTATTGATGCAAAGATGCCCACCTTTAAAACTGATGCCCGAGGATGCTAAATTGAGTGATGTTGCTCGGGTTATTACTGAAAATTATACTTTATATTATAATTGTGCTATCAAAAATGATGCGTGGATTGAGTGGTTTGATAAACAAAAACAAATTTATGGAGACTTCTAATGGAATTATCAAAAGAACAATTAAAACAATTGTTACCTAAAAATCCGTATATTGACCATTGGTACGATGCTCTGTCCAAATTACTACCCGATTACGAAATCAATACGCGCCAGCGTATAGCTGCATTTGTTGCACAATGTTCTCATGAATCTGGTGGTTTTACCGCACTAAAAGAAAATTTAAATTACAAAGCACAAACGCTTCGTAAGATTTTTCCAAAGTATTTTCCTACTGATGCTCTTGCTAATGAATATGTAAACAAGCCTAATAAACAAGAAGCTATTGCTAACAAAGTTTATGCTAATCGCATGGGTAATGGCAATGAAGCCTCGGGTGATGGATACAAATATTGTGGTCGCGGTTTAATTCAATTAACGGGTAAAGAAAACTATTCATGGTTTGCAGCATCTTTAGAAATTTCAGTTGAAGACGCTGCGGAATATTTACAAACATTTGAAGGTGCTGCACAGTCTGCATGTTGGTTTTGGGAAACAAATAACCTCAATCAGTGGGCAGACAAGGGTGATATTGTCACTCTAACTAAACGTATTAATGGTGGTACTATTGGTCTTGAGGACCGCATTAAACACTATGAACATGCGCTACATGTATTAGGAGCATAATATGTACGATGATAAAAAATTATTTAAATTGTTGGCTTTTTTAATTATTTTACCTGTAACTTTGGCTATATTTGGTGGAGATAAATTTCGTTATCCATGTCAAAATCCAGATAATTGGGATAAAAAAATATGTCAAAAACCAGCATGTGATGTGACCAGAAGTTGTCCTGAACATATTTTTAAAGGACAACACGACCCTAGATTAGGAATTCAAGATGATAAAGCGATTAATAACAATTCTACAACTTCATTTTCCGGTTCTAAACCAGATGCATGTAATGGACAAGGAGCAACCTGTGCAAAATAATAATATTTTTATATATTCAGACGAACAATTAATGTCTCGTCTAAAATTCTTCATTGGTGTATGTCTAGCAACTACACTAACTGGTATCGTATTTGTTGTTCTGTATTCAATTATTTTTGTTACACAACCATTGAATGCCATCAGTCCGATTGACCAAAAATTCTTTGAATTAATCATTCCTATTGCTACATTTTTAACAGGTACATTATCGGGCATCATGTTGTCGGGTGGTACAAAGGAAGAAAATGAAGCTAAATTGGCGGCAATGAAAATGGCTGGTGAAAATCAAGCGCAGGCAGCTAAAGCTGTACCATTCACACCACCTTCAGCGCCTGTGCCTGCAGCAGTTTTTGTACCTCAAGCAACTACTGATTTTGGTTCATTTAATGCCGCACCTATCACAGGTTTTGGTGGTAAATTAGCACCACCTCCAGCACCACAGCCTGAAAAATGATGAACGGATTGTTGCAAGACGGACATAATGGTTCTCTTAGTAGTAAGAGAGTCATTACTTTTCTTGCATTCATACTATGTGGCATATCTTTTATTGCTAATTTATTTTGGAACTTTAAAATAGAAGCTCACATGTATGATGGTATGATATACTTGACCATGGCAGGTCTTGGATTTACTGTAACAGAAAAATTTGCAACTATAAATAAAACAAATTCATTGGAGAAATAACATGTCTGTCGTATTTAAAACCCTAGTGATTGCACTTTTTCTGTCTATTGGTACTTTTGCTGTAGCTGAAATTAAAACTCAAAAGTCTTGTATAACTCAAAAAGATCCTAAAAATGGAAAAGAAAAAGAAGTATGCAAAACAATCAAGGTTCACAAGAAATTGGAAGGAACAAAAGTTCCTGACAAAAAATAATGGCTGATATAAATGATAATATTCAAATGAAGGTTGATGTTGGCGTCCTGAAAACGCAGGTCGCATCGATTACCAATTTGTGTGATAAAATGGATAAAGTTATTGAAAAATTAATAGATAACCATGACCGTATGGTTGAACAGATTTACACGGACATGGAAAAAAGAAAATCGGACACAATAATTGATATTAAAGAGATGCATTCTCGCATCACCACTATTGACAGAAGCCTATCTGATAAGATAGAATTGACAGAACGCCGTATTATGGAAGAAATTAAATCTCTCCGTGAAGATATTAGTGAACACAATAAAAGAGGAGATGACGAATTTAAAAAAATTCTTGAATGGAAATGGATGGCAGCTGGAGGTATAGTTGCCCTTGCTTGGATATTATCAAATGTAAAATTTGAGGCAATTAGTAAACTTTTTGGTTGACAATTCATGAAAAAGGTATATAATGATTGAATATGTCACTTCCTACAGACCTCAAATTTATTCTTCTAGTCTCACCTAAATTCGAAAAATTTCAGCGTAAATCTGATTACCTCTTCAATGTGAGGTGCCCGATCTGCGGAGATTCGCAGAAAAATAAATCTAAAATGCGCGGCTACATTTACCGCAAAGGTAATGATCTATTTTACCGCTGTCACAATTGTGGCGCAGGAATGGGTATCGGCAATCTTCTCAAACACATGGATGGTTCTCTACATAGAGAATATATCCTTGAGCGTTACAAAACTGGCGAAATCAATACCAGCAACAATAAAACTCACATGTTTGATATACCAGCACCTCGATTCGGCAAGGTTGATATACCCACATACGAAAATGCAGAACGGTGTGATATGTTACCAGATGAACACTTCTGTAAAAAATACATAAAAGCCCGTCAAATACCAGAGTGGGCATTCAAAAAGTTATATTTCACAGCTAACTTTAAAAAGTTTTGTGATGAAATTAATCCAAGTCATGGAAAAGAAGAACTTACACAAGACGCTAGGTTAATCATTCCTTTTTATGATGAATACAATTCTCTAATTGGTGTCTCTGGCAGAGCATTAGTTATAGCAGACTATAAGTTGCGGTATATCAAAATAAAAGCAAATGATAATATAAAAAAGCTAATCTATGGAATAGATCGTATAGATACTACTCTGGCTGTAAAAATTGTTGAGGGTGAAATTGATTCTCTATTTTTGACCAATGCTATTGCATCGGGAGATTCCAGTTTATCAATAACCGCTGATGCTATTACAGCAAAAGAAAAAATATTAATTTTTGACAATGAGCCTAGAAATAAAGAAATTGTCAAATTGATGAGTAATGCTATCCTAGATGGTCGTAACATTGTTATTTGGCCTAATACTGTAGAAGGTAAAGATATCAATGAAATGGTGTTGAATGGCTTTTCATGTGACGAAATTGAAAGTATCATAAGTAATAACACATTCAAGGGTATTGAAGCACAAATCAATTATAATTATTGGAAAAAAGTATAAAATGAAAGTAAAATTGATTAGTTCTAGCAAATCTTCAAGAGAGATGCATAGTGAGGGAATGTATGATGTTCAAGACCTTATTGCGTTTTGTGCAAGGGTTTCAAACCCAAGCAACCAATTCAATACAGAGACTGCTGAGAAGCTGATTCGCTATTTGATTAAGCACCAGCATTGGTCACCACTTGAAATGGTTTCAGCATGTTTGGAGATTGAAACCACCCGAGATATTGCAAGACAAATTCTCCGTCACCGTTCTTTTAGTTTCCAAGAGTTTAGCCAACGATATGCAGATCCAACTAAAGATTTGGATTTTGTTATTCGTGAGGCTAGGCTACAGGATACAAAGAACAGACAGAATAGTATTGTGACTGATGATGTAGTGTTGCAAGTATGGTGGAATGCGAAACAGCAATTTATTATTAATTATGTGAAAGAAACCTATGCTGAGGCAATGGCTAAAGGTATGGCTAAAGAACAAGCAAGGGTAATTTTACCAGAAGGTAATACTGTATCTCGCCTATACATGAATGGAACACTGCGTAGTTGGATCCATTTCATTGAGTTGCGTAGTGCTAATGGAACACAACAAGAACACAGAGAAGTTGCACGTGAGTGTGCAAGAGTCATTGCGGAGATTTTCCCAATGGCAGACGAATTCGTAGAAAAACAATAAACTGGAGTTAAAATGGAAAATATCGTACATGATATTGTGGTAGATTATTCGCGTGATAAATTATTTGATGAATTGGGTAGAATGCGTTTAAAAGAAAGTTACATGAAAGATGAAGAAATATCTCCACAAGAAAGATTTGCTTTCGTTTCTAAAACCTTCGGGAGCAATCAAGAACATTCTCAACGTTTATATGAGTATTCTTCTAAGCATTGGCTATCATATTCTACTCCCATTCTTTCTTTTGGTCGTAGCAAGCGGGGCTTACCTATTTCTTGCTTTCTACCATATCTCCACGATAGTGCAGAAGGTTTGGTCAATTGCCTTTCAGAGGTAAATTGGCTAAGTATGTTAGGAGGAGGAATTGGAATTGGACTTGGTATTCGATCTGCTGACGATAAGTCTACTGGTATTATGCCTCATCTTCGGACATATGATGCGTCAAGCCTCGCATACCGTCAAGGTCGTACTCGCCGTGGTTCTTATGCCGCTTATCTTGATATTAGTCATCCAGACATACCTATCTTTTTGGAGATGAGAAAGCCAACGGGTGATCCAAACATGAGAGCGATGAATTTACATCATGGAATTAATATTACTGATGATTTCATGCAATTGATTGAAAAGTCTATGATAAACCCGATGGCTGATGATACGTGGCAATTCAAAGACCCACATAATGGTGAAGTTCGTGATACTTGTTCAGCCCGTGATCTGTGGCAACAGATACTTGAAATGCGTATGCATACGGGTGAACCCTACATCCATTTTATTGATACTAGCAATCGAATGATGCCTCAGTATCAAAAAGATTTGGGTCTAAAAATTAACCAATCCAATTTGTGCAGTGAAATTATTTTGCCCACCAACAAAGACCGCACTGCGGTGTGTTGTTTATCCTCGGTTAATTTAGAATACTATGATGAATGGAAAAATGATCCATTATTTCTACGTGACATTGCAGAAATGTTGGACAATGTATTGCAGTATTTTATCGACCATGCAGAAGATAATATTTCTAGAGCAAAATTCAGCGCAACACAAGAACGTAGTATTGGCGTTGGTGCATTAGGTTTTCATGCTGCATTACAAAAAAGAGGTATTGCATTTGAAGGTGTTATGGCTAAAGTGACCAACAATCAAATGTTCAAACACATTAGAACTAAACTAAATGAAGCTAATTTAGAGTTGGGGGCTGAAAGAGGTTCTCCAGCAGATTGCGTGGGCACAGGATTACGTTTTGCTCATGTCATGGCTATTGCTCCTAATGCATCATCCTCTATCATTATGGGCAATACCAGTCCCTCTATTGAACCATATCGGGCCAATGCATATCGTCAAGATACACTCTCGGGATCACACCTGACTAAGAATAAATGGCTTGATAGAATCATACAAAAAGAAGCTGAAAATCACAAAGAAATCTGGTGGTCAGATGAAGTTTGGTCTTCAATCATTGCAAACGATGGTTCAGTTCAACATTTAACTTGGCTATCAGATATTGACAAAGAGGTGTTTAAAACTTCAATGGAAATTGACCAGCGTTGGATAATTGAACATGCGGCAGATCGTCAACAATATGTTGACCAAGCACAGTCATTGAATGTATTTTTCCGACCTGATGCTAACATTAAATATCTACATGCAGTTCATTTTCTTGCATGGAAAAAAGGTTTAAAAACATTATACTATTGCCGTTCCGAAAAGTTAGCTAAGGCTGACAAGGTATCTAAACGGATTGAGCGTGAAGTTATAAAAGAACTGGATATGTCATTGATTGTTCAGGGTAACGAATGTTTGGCTTGCGAAGGTTAATGGAAAAAAATATCAAAGCAAGAATCTCATAAACCATATGTTTGGTGGATTATGCGTATAATTGAAATGATAACGTGTTTACATATCATAGCGGGTGTTTGGAGACATTGGTAAAAAATTTAAGAAATAAAATGAAAACTATAGCATTATTCCAAGACGATAGAAATAAAGAATCAATATCTTGTGGGGATGGTGTGATTGAAGCACTATCTTCACATTATAATATCAAAATATTTAAGAAAGAAGAATGTACATTGGAAACATTTGAGAATGTTGATATGCTGGTATTTCCAGGAGGTGTTGGTGATGCTGATGATTATTTTCATATGTTTCCCAGAAAAAGAGCAAATGCAATAGTTGAATTTATTGAAAAAGGTGGTGCATATCTTGGCATATGCGTGGGTGCTTATTGGGCTGGTCCAGATTATTTTGATATACTAAAAGGTGCTGAACCTGTACAATATATAAAAAGACCAACCGCAGACATTACGAGAAGTTTTAATATTGCGGCTCATTGTATATGGGAAGGAGAAGAAGAACAAATATTCTTTCGTGATGGTTGTACATTTGTAGGAGACCTTAGTCATTCAGAAATAGTAAGCACATATTTTAATAGAGAACCAATGTGTATTGTTCAAGGTAAGATTGGTGTGATGGGTGCATGTTTAGATTCGTTAGAGTGGTGGTATGATAACAAAAAATTAAAACAATACTGGCATGAAGGTAGGCACCACAAATTGCTTTTAGATTTTGTAGACAAATTAATTAATTATAAAGAAAGTAGATAAAGAAATGGAAAAAATAATAACAACAATCCTATTGGCACTGTGTATCGCACCAGTATTTGCCCAAAAAGAAAAAAGTGGTGTAACTTATGATGTGGTATTGACAAGGGTTATAGATGGTGATACCGTAGCGTTTCAAGCCAGCTGGTTACCTGATCCATTGAAGAAGGAACTAAGCCTTCGTGTCTTTGGTGTTGACACTCCAGAAAAAGGATTCCGTGCAAAATGTCCAAGTGAAGATGCCCGCGGTCAAGCTGCATCCACTTTCACTAAAGCACAAATTAATGCATCACAGAAAAAACAGATTATCTTAATGGATTGGGACAAGTATGGTGGACGAGTATTGGGTGACTTGATACTTGATGGTAAGAGTTTAAGACAAATGTTAATAGCAAATGGTTTTGCCCGTGAATATTACGGTGAAGCCAAAACTTCATGGTGCGAATAATATGATTAAAAAAATAGCTTCTAAATTAACCGATGACAGAGATGCATTTAAGCCTTTCAATTATCCATGGGCATATGATGCATGGTTAAAACATGAACAAAGTCATTGGTTACACACTGAAGTGCCGATGCTTGAAGACGTTAAAGATTGGAAGAAACGCCTAACAGTTGAAGAGAAACAATTCTTAACCCATATCTTTCGATTCTTCACACAAGGTGATATTGATGTAGCCGGTGGTTATGTTAACAACTATCTTCCTTACTTTCCACAGCCTGAAGTTAGAATGATGTTGTTAGGTTTTGCAGCTAGAGAAGCATTACACGTAGCAGCTTATTCACACTTGATTGAAACTCTCGGTTTGCCTGAGACCATGTACAATGAATTCTTATCATACCAAGAAATGAAAGATAAGCACGATTATGTAATGGACATATCAGATAAAAATGGCACCAAAGAAAACACAGCCCGTCATATTGCAGTTTTTAGCGCATTCACTGAAGGTATGCAGTTGTTCTCTTCATTCATTATGTTGTTAAACTTCCCACGCCATGGCAAGATGAAAGGTATGGGTCAGATTGTTACTTGGTCTATCGTTGATGAAACAATGCACGCCGAGAATATGATGAAGTTGTTTAAAACTTACATCAATGAAAATCAGGAAATATGGACTGATGATTTGAAGAGTTCAATTTACACTATTGCTGAGAAAATGGTAGCACTTGAAGATAAATTTATTGATCTAGCATTTGGTATTAATGAAGGTGAAAACCTAACAAAAGAGGACGTGAAAAAATATATTCGGTATATTGCAGATCGTAGGCTGATTGGTTTGGGCATGAAGGGCATTTTTAAAGTCAAACGTAATCCATTGCCATGGGTTGAAGAAATGATTAATGCACCGACACACACAAACTTTTTTGAGAACCGAGCTACAGATTATGCAAAAGGTGCATTGTCTGGCACATGGGGTGATGTTTGGGGTAAAGCTGCATAACGGCAAACATCCAATATTCTATTGACATTTGACAGAAAGAGAGCTATAATAAGTTCTCTTTCTTATTGGAACATACCATGATTAAAATTACATTTATTTTCTTATTGATTCTTTTTGCCGTAGTATTCAGCCCACTCATATCAATTTGGTCATTGAATACAATATTCACAACAAATATTGCATATACCTTTGAAACTTGGGCAGCTACAGTTTGGTTGACTATATTAATTTTTGGTCGAATTAGCATGAAAACCAATGAAAAGTAAAAAACTAACAGAATTAGCCAAACAAGCAGGCTTTGTTTTCTGGGAAGAAGATGAAGGTGCACCTTGGCATGACGAGACTGATATCGATTGGTCTAGCGACTACACCAAAGAGGTTGAACGATTATATGGTATCATCTTGCTTGAAATATTAAAAACAATCGATGAGACAAATGTAAATTCCGTAGTATTTACATCATATGATGTTGACGTATGCAAGTATGTCAAGAATTTGATACGTAAGAACGTTGCTCAAAAATTTGGAGAATAACAATGAGACTAATTGATTTAATCCATTCATTTAACACAAAGGAAAATTAAAATGGCAGACGAAAAAGAAAAAACATCTAAAGCAAAAGCTGTGCAAATTGCAACAGCAACCACCAATACAGGTCAAGTTGTATTGTTTGCATTGCTTGATGATGGAACAATTCAGTCAATTCGACCAATGGCAGAGGAATCGGATTGGGTTGTAGTTAAAAAAGTAAAATGAACAAAACTCTAGTTGCATTTGGTGTTTTGTTGTATAATCTTGCCATTGTAGCCGGCACCGCATATATGTGTGCCGAATATGATTGGTCGCCTTGGACTTTTTTAGCTACATGGGTTTTTCTTATTACTTTTAAAGAGGATACGGATGATAAACATTGATACTGATAGAATAGATTTTTCGATCAAACACTATGCTATTGGTGGTAAAATGCTCATTGGTAAATATGAGTTAGCTTCAAACGAATTTGAAAACTTTAAATTTGAACCAAAATTAGTTGATTATATTAAAGAAAAACTAGCATACGAGTTGGCTAAAAAAATGATTGAAGATAGACTGATCGGATTCACCGAGTATAAAAATATAAGTACAGATTCATCAACAATAGCCTTTCGTTGCTACTTAGCCCCCGATGACCAAATCAAAATATTAAGGGCATATAATGTTTAGTAAAGCAGACAATGCTGAAATTTTATCAGTCAAAGCATTGATAAAAATTAAACTGAATACTGCATTAAAATCTTTGCCGCCAGAATTGAGTAAATTTATAAGTGATTTTGGTATCGTTTCAGGTGGTATTTCAGCATCAATTATTCATAATGAAAAAGTCAATGATATTGATATATACCTCAAAACTGAAAAAGCTATCGATACCTTTAATCAAGCGATTTTACACGATTCGGTTAAGGATCATATTTCTGATGTAGATGAAAATTATAGTAATGTCTTGGTAAAAGGTAAAATGGTTACATCATGTGCAGTTACTTTTGGCTGTAATATACAAGTTATTACCATGTATGCATCAATTGCAAGAACAACTTTTGATTTTATTCATACGATGCCATACTATGATATTTCAATGGATACATATTTTATCTCGCGGGCTGAATATGATTCTATTATTAGTAAAAAACTAATTGCAAATCCAAATGGGACAACCACACCAAAAAGAATAAAGAAATTCATAGACAGAGGATGGTCATATGATGAAAACCAGTGAATAAAAATAGAGCCGGCATTCTAGTAAATACTAGTGTTTATACTTAGTTTTTATTGCATTGCAGCATATATAATGTTATACTTATGCTCACTAAAGAGGTCACTATAATTTTATGTTAAAAAAACTAATCGAACTATTCAAACCAAAATCTTTCCACTGCCAAATGGAAGAGTATATCAATTCAAAAAATCCAACGTGTGAAGCTGATGTTGAACGACTGATGCGCCAATACACATTAAGAAGAGGTTCTCTATGATTGAAATACTCCGTGAAATTTTAGAACTAATGAAAAACCAACCAATCGCTTACCAATAAGGATAAACAATGACAAATTTTACCGACACAACCAAAATCTCCGACCTTGCACTAGCTATGATTACAGCTAATGACTCTGCTACAAAATCATATATTTCCGCACTGAACCAATTTGTAGGTTCTGAATATGCTACATATACGTATGGACTAACCTACATAGCATCAGAAATTACAAAAAATGCAAGAAAAATCGTTGAAGAATTCGCTACTCTTGCGCCAGCAGGAATTAAAGGCTAATACAAAATATCATAGACCTGTTGTAAGAAACGGGTGGATCATACAATTCTCAGTGTATAAAGACTCTGAGATTTTATTGTTTATGACCTCTCGATATACAGGTCAAACGATAGTTAGATTTTTCAGTGATGAAGATCCTGCTGTGAAGTTTATCAATATGCTGATGCATAGAGACTCAACAACAATTCAACGAATTTAACCCACATTCAGTGGGTTTTTTCATTATTGCCTGACATAAATCTATTTTTGGTGTATAATACATTAAGGAGCAAACTATGAGCATAATCCTATCGTGTCTACATGAAGTTGAAAACACATATGATGGACATACAATCATTACTAAAAATTATGATCGTAAGAGTAGGCGAGCTATATCTTACATGAGTGTATGCACAAAGTGTAAATTGCAATATGTAACGGATGATGCAATTTTTGCCAATGAAGATGAAGCTATTAACTGGATGTTTGGAGAATAATATGACAGTATTTGAATTGATTGAACGATTGAAAGAACTTGACCAAGAAGCTATGGTCGTAGTAAATGGCTACGAAGGTGGCGTAAACGAGGTCAAATATGCTACTGAATCAGAATTAGCATTGGATGTTAACACCGCTTGGTACTATGGCAAACACGAACTGGTGAGCCACAGTTACGAAGATATGAGTGAGTACAAAAAAATAAACTCGGTGCATCTTGGTGGACTTGGTGGATTAAGTGACTAATTATGGATCATAAACAATATATCAATTTTGAAGACTGGTTTGATGAACTTGAAAGTTATAGCATGAGGTCAGAAAGATTCTTTGAAAGCCTTGGTCAATTTAAAGAAGGCCAATTATACCAAAGAAACTTAATCTTGTGGTTAGAATCAGCATTCCAAGCTGGAAGAGAAAGCAAATAATGTTTGTATTTGATGTTGAGACCTTAGGTAAAAGGTCAAGTTCCGTGATATTATCCATGGCCGCTGTATATTTTAATCCAGATGAGAAGCCGGATCACATCCAGCTAAGACAAAACTCCTTCTTTATCAAGTTTGATGTACAAGACCAAATTAAGAGATTAAACCGTGAGGTAGGTAAATCCACCATAGATTGGTGGGCTAAACAATGCGAGAATGTCAAAAACAAATCATTTAAACCATCATCCAATGACGTACCATTTGAAACTGGGCATGAATTAATGCGTGAATGGGCTAAGTCAAAGAACGACAACAAATGTTGGGTATGGGCTAGAGGTAATCTAGATCAATTAGTGTTGGATGATATAGAAGAACAATTAGAGATAGAACCAATATGGGAATACAATCGTTGGAGAGATGTGAGAACAGCAGTAGATTTCCTGTATGGAACAACAACAGGCTACACCGAAGTCCACCATCCAGTATTTGATTCAAAGCTACATATAACGAAACACAATCCAGTAGATGATTGTATTTTTGATGCTATGATGTTAATGTATGGGAACAAAAATGAATGAACAAACCAAAGCCAAACTGTATGAGTTAGTAGAGTACTATATCAATGGAAAAGTCCAAGAATTCCATAGTACCTCATATTCCAGTATAACATTTAAGAACAATAGATTCCAAGAGCTACAAAAAGAACATAGTGACCTGATGAACATGGTAGATTCTATTGAGTAAATGGGTATAATAATCTAAAATAGTGTGGATAAGCTGTGGATAAGTAAGTACTCACTAACTTGTGAACGCACTACTGAGGATTTTGCACTATGAAACAATGCCCACGATGTGGTGTTGAACACCAAAAAAGAGGTCCGTTTTGTAGCCAATCTTGCGGTAATGTCCGAGAACAACCAGCGGAGCTACGACAAGCAAAAAGCGAAAAGCTGAGAGCCTATCATGCATCACCGGAAGGTGCAGCCACGCGGTCGATATCCAGCGATTTTGCATCACGCCTTAATAAGAACAGAGCATTAGAAAGGGCTGGCGAATACGTTTTGACCGATCCAGACTGGATGCTAGACGTTCCGCTATCAGTTGACCAGATGCATACATATGACGATGATGATAACTCATGGTTATAGGGCGATCAAAGCCCTCAAAGGATATGCATGAAAACACTAAAGAACCATTGCGAGAATTGCGAAAGCACCTATAAAATCGTATATGATGAAGAAACGATAACAGACGAACCACACTTTTGTCCAGTATGTGCTGAGTACATAACTGAAGATAGTGAGGACACGGATGAATTGGACCTATAGAGGCACAGAGATAACGCCAGAGGTCATTGGAGATTCATATGGATTCGTATACATCATAACCAATCTTAAGACCAATCGCCGATACATTGGTCGAAAGTATTTTACTAAAGCTGGTTACAAGACAGTAAAGGGTAAGAGAAAGAAGATTAGACTTTCCTCTGGATGGGAATCCTACTATGGATCCAATAAAGTATTGCTAGAAGACGTTGCTACACTTGGTGCAGACTATTTTGATAGGGAAATTATTCACCTGTGCCGTAACCGGTCAGAGTGTTCCTACTGGGAAACGCATTACATCTTCCAGTATGAAGCCTTACTAAGTGACAGATGGTACAATGAGTGGTGCTCATGTAAAGTGATGAAGCGGAACTTGGTGCCTAAGTAAATTCTTGGTTTTTTCTTGTTATAAATCAACAACTTACAGCCGGGTTTTTCAGGAGTTTGCTGTTATTGCATGGGCATGTAGGGTAGAAGCTAGGCTGTGGCTTAACCTGCATTGGAGCAAGGCATTTGGTAGACGCCCACTCCCACCGTCCACCCCCACACTGTTCGACCATTCTATTATACCAGGTTCTAGGTAATTGTCAAGTACAGTAAAAGTACTACACGGAGTTCCACTTATCACAATAGTATTTGGCATCCCGACGAAGGTCAAAGGCATCCGTCACGAAGTCTCCGTCCATGACATACCACACCACCTTTTCTAGACCGGTCTTGGTCATGGTGTAGGCTCGTTTGATGGTATATTTTGGCGTCATGAGTTAATTATACCATAGATACCGTGCGGTGTCAAGTCAGAAGAAAGTTCTCTTTTACCACAAGACGTGGTTATCGCCCCATTCCCTTATGTGAGCACCTCGTTCCCTCATTGAATCGATGGTTTCATCCGCTTCCTTATCCAGAAGGTCTTTAATATAATTGACCTCAGCATAGGATAATTCGAACCATTCGCCTTTAATTTTCCTCTTAGAGTAATTCTTATGTAAATACAATTCAACGTCATATGGTTCTGGAATTTGAGGTGAGATATATTCTATACCCAACTGCACCCAATTTCCAGTATTCAAAGTTGACAGGCGTTTGGCTACACCTTTATTGCTTTTGGAGACACCAATTTTGAATGGCCATGTTCCAGTTCCACTAGTCCAATCTTTGTGAGGTTTGATAGGTCCAATTAAGTATACGTGTCCAATGGCCATATCACTCCGACCAGTCGGAGATATACTCCTCAATGTTTTCAATCTCTGCACGAAGTACCTCAGGAGAAACCTTCTCCAATAGCTTTAGGATATCCGCTAGAGCATCTCCTAGGTCCATATCATACTGGTCTACCATATCAAGGTATTGTTGGGCTAATGTTTTCATACAGTCTCCATAAGTTCATCATTGTCCACCAGAAGGGAGGTTGCAGGCTCAGTGCGCCATGGACACCAAAGCGTCTTGGTATGGTTCTATTATACCAGGTTTTTGGCAATTGTCAATAGGCAATCATTCAAATAGTTGCAAAAAAACAACTTGACAACTTTGGACATACCAATTATAATCCATGTGTTGGGTGTTTAAATGATATTTTGTAGTAAATGGTTCTCAGTAATTTTACTATGGTATTCGTTGACACATTGGTAAAACTCTGGTATAATAGAGACATGATGAAACGAATTACTGAACTTTTTCAAGCCGCTGTAGTTGCGGTGGTGATGTTTTCACCTCTTTTTTACTACATTCTTTTTCAGATGGAACCTTAATTATGCGAACTAAAAGACTCTTTGTTGGTCTTAGGAACTCCCAGCGGATCCGAGTGATTATGGATGGTATAGGTTTTTATACCACCGTAGCCGGTACCAATGAACTTCCGTTTGTGAACCAACGGTTAGCTATCCAAATGAGCCTTATTCAGATTGGTAAAGAAAATATAAGTGGACTTGGCACCACTTATAATTACTATGATGAAAAAATGGTATATAAAAGTATTCAAGTACAGGTGAATTTAGTATGAAAAATAACGATTTAGCCAAACGGATTGGTCTTGCGGAAGACATTTTATATGAAGTTTGCTTGGAGATTGATGACCAAGCTACTGAGGAGCAATCCCGACTGATTGAGGAAGCTAAAGAAGCACTGGAAAATCTCTATTTTTCTCTCCGAGACTTAAAAATAGTCTAAAAACACTTGACAATTACCCGGAATCGTGTATAATAGAATCTTAGACAGTAAAGAAAAGGTTAGAAAATGTCAGAACTTACAGAATACACACTGGAAATCTACAAAGCAGATAAACGTACCAAAGAAGGTAAACGTTTGGTTGCAAAACAAGACTTTGCTCCTAGTACTAAAGCGTATATTAATATTGTAGCCGATGGTAAGCGTAAGTTGGGTTTCAGTGTTGAAGTGTTTGAGACCTTTGTTACCCGTAAAAATATTATGTCTGGTAAAGAGTTTCAGGAACGCTATGATACTCCGTATTACTGCTCTCCGTCCAGTGAATCTTTTTGGTCAATGTAAAGTTTTACAAATGAAATCAAAAATCTTTATTGTTCAACGTGACAACGACAAGTATTTTAAGCAGAAACTGCCTACATGGCGCAATGGTTTCTGTGAAATCGTCCGGAATGTCACTATTGAAAAGGACCCGCACGATATTTACCAAGATGGTGAATGGGGTTACATCACGGTCTATGGCCGTAAGATTTATGTCACACGGGCAGGCACTGAATTTGCATTTGAAATTCGTGGCTAAAAAGACTTGACAAGTACCCGGAATCGTGTATAATAGAGCCATAGAGAGAAAAAAATGAACGATTTAAATTCTATTTCAGTTGCTGATATGATGGCTGCCTTGGCTCGTTTGCCTGCGGATGCACGTTTGGTGGTTACTCATTCCGGTTATTACTGCTATGATGACTTTGCAGATATTTACGCACCTACTCCAGTGGATGCTAACGGTGACCGTGTTATGTATCCAGCGGATGCAGTTGCTTGGTCTATCGGTCATTCTCATCAGTCTTATTAATACCTGACTAAACCGGTCAGGTATTTCTTGCCATGGGTACGGAATCGTGTATAATAGAGCCATAGATTAGAGAAAAGGTTAGAAAATGTCATTCGAGAAAAATGTCCTGGAAGTTGTAGGTAATACTGTCGGTATTGAAGTTTTTGCTAAATTTGAGTACGGTACTTTGTTCGTTGAGTGTACACCGCGTGAAGCCTCTAAGATTGAAACTGCATTGCTCAAAGTGGTTAATTGTGGTGTTATCGTTTCACCTGTTGCTGGTGAATTTGCTTTTGATTTTACCTAAGGAATAAAATGTCCGTTATGTCTGACCTCTACATCCAGATTCAGGAAATGCTTGAATCTGATGAAAGTTTTTATTACATCTCCAAAAAACTTGACATTCCGGTGTCATGGGTCCTGCAAGTAAACCAAGATATGCAGGAAGATTATGTCCAAGATTAAATCTCAATTTGTAACTTCCGATGGTGTTAAAATCACCATTTATAAGCCTTCTGGACCTAGAGCTGGTGAAAAGACTTGGCGTAATAATAAGTACTCAGTTTATAACCTAGGTGCTCAAGCATGTAAGACTGGGCGGCGTAGCGTTTTTGCAACACCCGGTTAAATAATTGTTGACTATTTCCCGGGAACGTGTATAATAGGTACTGTTGAGTTGATAAATTGTTTGGAGTTTTTATGTTGACCTTTGTTTTGTGTGTTTTTACTGTTTGTGTCTTGGCTGGCGCTTTTGTTGGTGGTTCAGTCAAAACTTTGGGTTAATTTTTACACAGGAGAATAAAATGTCCTACTATTTTGCTATGTTTACTGATGCTGGTAATGCGGCTGTTTTAGATGTGTGCGTTTATGCTAAGACCAATGGTCTAAGTTGGAATAATGTCTGTGACCAATTAGAGGATTTGTCGAGACTTGAAGGTTTTGGTGAAGCTACGGATACAGAAGTCCGTGAATGTGTTTGGTTATATCTTGGCTACTAAGATAAGAGGACTCAAAAATGACTACAGAATTGAAATCTTGGGATAAGTTGACAGTGTTGGAACAGGCTCATTATACCTATTGGGAAATGCACAAGGATGCATACGGTTTCCGTCCCCGTGGTATTGATACTTCAACTTGGACCTTGGCCGAGTTTGAGGCTGAGTTCGTAGTCCTTGGCCAAGCTATTGAAGCTGGAGAAAAGGCTCGTCTAGAAGAAGAATCTCGTGCTATTGTGGAGTTTGAAAACCGTGTTACAAATTTAATGCACCCCGGTACTAACCGTGAGCGTGTTATTTCATGGTTGATGGATGCTGAAAGTGCTAACGGAGATTTTGAGTACTTTTGTTTCACACAGGGTTTACCCTATCAATACTTTCATAAGGTAGCATAACTTGCCAATAAATGGGTATTGTGCTATAATAGAATCATAGATTAGAGAAAAAGGAATTAAGATGCTTACAGATACAGACTTTCCTGCGGTACATGCTACTGCATCCATGGCCGCTAGAAAAACAACCGAAGACTTTTTAGCAAAAAATGGTGACCGTGATTGTTGCGGTTTTGCTTGGGTTAATGTGTACAAAGTGCGATCCAATAGCAAATTGGGTAAGGCTCTGGTAAAAGTTGGATTTTCAAAATCCTATGAAGGCGGTTTACAGTTGTGGAATCCAAGCGGTTCATTTACACAATGCATCACTGCTAAAGAGGAAGGCGCTAGAGCATATGCCTCCGAGTTGCGAAAATATGGTATTGAAGCCTATGCTGGTTCAAGAATGGATTAAATTATACAGTATGTTTAACCTGTTATAAGAAAGATCCAGATGAACGAACGAATTGAAGAACTTGCCATACAGTCTGGTTTACCAACTGCACTTGATTATCACCAAAAACGATACGAGAAGTTCGCCCACCTGTTGATGCGTGAAATTATGAGAGTTCAAGTCTCGTATCAAACAGGCATGGACTTAGAGAATAAAAAAATGGATAACCCAGCAAGAGAATTGACTTGGGCAGTGATTGAACATTTCGGAGTTGAAGAATGAACAAGCGTAAAATCACCACCCGAGTTATCCTTGACGGTGTTGTGGATAATACCTTTACACAGATGCGACAGGTTTACGTTGACGATAAAGGTGAGTATGTAAATTGCGACCGCAATCGGTATCACATTACTAATGATAGTTTTGACATTGTTTATACTACTGGTCGAGCATTTACATTCGCAGAAGTGTTAAAGGATTTGGTATGAACGAACGAATTAAAGAACTGGCTGAACAAGTGGATAAAGAGTTCAATAGTCCTTATGACAGGCATAAAGCGATTGAAAGATTCGCCCAGTTGATTGTTCGGGAATGTGCCCTTACTGCTGGTTTGATGGAACGTGAAGGTCGCATGGGTATTGGAGCACAAATATTAGATAATTTCGGAGTTGAAGAATGAACGAACGAATTAAAGAACTTGCTGAACAGGCTACTACTTACATTGAGCCAACATCAAACAGTGGTGAAGGTTGGATCTTTGATAAAGAAAAGTTCGCCGAGTTGATTGTGAAAGAAACGATGCAAGTTGTTGCTAACCAATTGCCAAGCAATCAATATCTTGATGTGGCACATGCAGTAATAGAACATTACAAGGAACATTGATGTTACTTGAAATTCTAGGATTTGTTATTGGAGTGATTGGTTTGCTTTTGCTTTTCCGTTGGGTAGACCGGGTTAGAACCGATCCTTTAGATTACCCTCAAGATTATTATTAAGAAACATTTTGGAGTTGAAGAATGATTGAATTAGATGATGAAATTGCTGATGGTATCACTAAGGCTTCCTTGAAGTGGCACCGAGACAATACAAAAGATATGGTGGAAAAACATCAAAGAGGTGAGTATGTCCATCCTGATGATGTTGTTTATAATATTGAGTTGCTAAGAGCATTGAATGTGGTTCTAGCGTATTTTGGAGAAAAATGATGCGTAAAATGGCTACTCTACGGAAGATTGATGCATTGCTGCCTATTGAAGGAGCTGATGCTATTGAGGCTGCTGTTGTTGGTGGCTGGAAAGTTGTAGTTAAAAAAGGTGAGTTTACAGTCGGTGATTTGGCTGTGTACTGTGAAATCGATTCTTGGATTCCTACTGAATTGGCTCCATTCCTCTCTAAAGGTAAAGAACCGCGAGAGTATGAGGGTATTAAAGGCGAAAGGCTCAAAACGGTTAAACTCCGTGGTCAATTGTCACAAGGTCTATTGCTGAATCTTGATAATGTTTTACAGGATACTAATTCGTTCCAAGAAGGTGATGATGTTTCCGAAGTATTGAATATTGTGAAGTGGGACCGCCCTATGCCAGCACAATTAGCTGGCATGGCTAAAGGTAACTTTCCATCATTGATTCCTAAGACGGATCAGGAACGTGTTCAAAACTTGACTAAGGAAATTGAAGCGGCTAAATCATTGCGGTTCGAGGTGACTGAAAAGCTGGAAGGCTCTTCTATGACCGTATACATGATTGATGGCGAATTCGGTGTTTGCTCACGTAATATGGACTTGAAGCGGGATGAAAATAACTCATTCTGGAAAGTTGCTATTCGTGATAACATTGAATTGAAGATTCGTTCTATGGACATGGACAATGTTGCTATTCAAGGTGAATTGATTGGTCCTGGTATTCAAGGCAATATCTATAAACTAGACTCACTGGAATTCTATGTTTTTGATATGTACAGCATTAAAGCTGGTCAGTACATTTCTCCAAAGATGCGGGAATATTATGCGAATCAACTTAGGATGAAACATGTTCCAGTGTTGATGGTGAACGAAGACCTTGGTACTGGTTCTATTGATGAACTTCTACAGTGGGCGGAAGGTAAATCTAAGTTGAACCCTAAACAGGAACGTGAAGGTATCGTTTTTAAACAGGTTGATGGTGGAATGACTTTTAAAGCTATTTCAAACAAGTACCTTCTTGGAGAAAAGTGATAATACTTGACCGGAGAGTGTGAATACTTTTTACTGACTTGACAACTGGCGTGGTTGTGTTAAACTGTACCTATGTTGAAAGTTATTGAGTTTGTTGGTGTTTTTTGTGGTATTCTTGGGTCATTCTTGGTGGCTCGGGGAGTACTTTCCATTGGTTTCTGTCTTTTCTTGGTCTCTTCTGTAGCATTATGTTACTCAGCTATTAAGCAAAAGAATTGGAATTTAACATTGTTGCAAAGTGCATTCTTATTTTCGAATGTACTTGGTGTTTCTAATTATGTTTTTGGAATTTAATCATGTTTAAAATTGAAACTCTGAAGGTAAAAGGTAGTGTTGCGGATTTTCTTACTGAAATTCAAAATATTATGGGTATGAAATATCTTGGTTCTGGTATTAATGGTCGTGCATTTGCAGTTGATAATACAGAAATTATCAAAGTTTTTTATAAAGATGATGCATATCGATATTTCATTAAGAAATTATCAAAATTAAAACAAGAAAATAGTTTTGCACCACGTATCAACTATGTCTTGAAATTAAAAGGTAATTTTGAAACCTGCTACATGGTTTCTATGGAACGTTTATTAGGTGTTAATGAATTGAAGAAACCAGAACGTGAGAAATTTTATGAATTTCAGCGTTTTATTGAGAGATATATTAGTGATGATTTGCCTTTTCCTAAAAAAATTATTGATCCAATCTTTCCAAAAGAATTGATTGATATTCTTGAGATTATCGAGACTGGTACAAAAAAACTTCGTTTTGCTTGTGATTTACATGCAGGTAATGTAATGGTCCGTGCAAATGGTGATTATGTTATTACCGATCCTATGGTTGGTGATTACGATTGATGTTGTATTTGTGCAACAATGCAAAAAAGTTGTTGACATGTTGGCTGGAACGTGTATAATAGATTATGTTGAGTTGAAAAGGAATTGATATGACTGTTTATTGCCTCTGGTCTTCTGGTTACAGCGTTTCCGCTTCTTTAGCGGTTTCTATTGTGAAGGAATCTGATAAAGCTATTCAGTTCCAGGTTCTGGACAATGAAAAATGTCTCTTCTGGTTGCCTAAAAAAGCGGTGAAGTTTGATACGAAAACTGAAGGTGTCATAAATCTGGCTTCTTGGTTTGCAAAAGATTCGTTTTTAGCTTCTATGTTCAATCGGTACGGCAATCACTACAAAAGGTAATATGATTCGCAAAAAAAACATTCATAGAGGTCCATTGATTATTGATTTGACTGGACCTGAAGGTAATGCATATTGTCTTATGGGTTATGCAACAAAATTTTCTAGGCAACTAGGGCTTGATTCTGAGTCTATCATTGATGAAATGAAGTCTGGCGACTATGAAAACTTAATTAAGGTTTTTGATAGTTATTTTGGTAATTATGTTATTTTGGAGAAGTGAAAATGGGTACTCGTTCTTTGACTTTTGTGTATGATGATTTGTCTCCTGTTATGTGTATGTACCGTCAATTTGATGGTTATCCTTCAGGTCATGGTCGTGAGCTTGCTACATTCTTGACTGGTTTTGATGCTATCGTAAATGGTATTCCTGTTGGTGATAAACGTAAAATCGCCAATGGTATGGGTTGCCTTGCTGCTCAATTGGTTGGTAATTTTAAAGTTGGAGTTGGTGGTTTTTATTTGTATCCTACCGATACCACTGATGTTGGTGAGGAATATGTGTATCACTTGTACTCCGATAAAATTGTCGTGAAAGATGGTGATGGTGCAAAACTGTTCACTGGTACTTGGTCCGAGTTTTCTAAATACTGCCAAGAATAATATATGTGGCTAAAACTTAAAATTTTATGTTGGAAAATGTCAATACAATCCGTTCTCATAGAGTGGATTGTGCTTGTGGCATTAGGAATATTGTTGCTAACTGCAATTGCAATTTGATTGGAAAAACTAAATGGCATATATTGACGTTGATTTATCTGAATTCAGTGATGAAGAATTGATGGAAGAATTAGAAGACCGGGGTTTATATGAATCTAAAGGCATAAACGTGTCAGAATTGGTTGATAAAATTTATCAACTACGTAGATTAGGAAAAAACTTCGATAAAGAATTGGACCTATTGCTTTATGATATGACGGGTCACACTCTATAAGGATTAAAAATGTTTAAGCCGAGGAATTTCATAGCAAAAGATTTACGCACACCAAAATATCGAATGCGGGTAATTCCTTTGGCAAAAATGTATGACAGAAAAAAAGAAGTTGCTAAATTCATTCGAGAATTAAAAGATGGAAACTAAAATGCAAGATTATGATGGCATGATGTTTCTGCCTATGGATACTGATAATGAAGATGAGGATGCGCTTGAGTTTAAGTTCATTACATTCAATGAAGATTTTGGTAAAAAGATAGAGGGTAATACTCTTGGTGAAAAATATCACGTGGCATTTTTTAAATGTGATGATGAAGGTGAATATACCTTCGATGAAACGTTTGAGGCTATCTTTATGGATCCTGTAGAGTATGCTAAAACATTTGTTGGTATGAATCTAGCCGGCACATTTATCAAAAAACGCGAAAAAACAACGGAATGGTTTAAAAATTACTTGCAAGGTATCTTAGATACGTGTAAAATACAGAATGTTTAATGAAAGGATTATTATGAATGTTTTTTCTGATGGTGTGAATGATGTTGCTGGTCGTGAATGGTTAATTGGTGCATTGACAAAAGGCACTTTGACTGTCAAGTTTGTAAAATTGGATGGTACAGTTCGGAGTATGACTTGTACTTTGGATCCTGCTTTACTTCCGAAATCTGTGAACACAGAAAAACCTAAAGTTGAACGAAAGAAATCACCAGATGTTCTTGCTGTGTATGATACGATTGAACAGGGTTGGCGATCATTTCGTTGGGATTCGGTTGAGTCTGTAATTTTTGATTCTAATAATTAAATTTTAAAAGGTAAAAAATGAAATATATTGTGGAAACTTTGAGTTTGTTTAAGCTGTATCATGTAGTAGAAGCCGAAAATGAGGCTGATGCTATGTTGATTGCAGAAAATGCTGATGATAATTATCAAGACTGGCTTGGTATTACTAAATGTGACATTGAAGAATGTACGGATATTAGACTTGAGAAATTAAAAGGTAAAGAATATTTTTTTGACGGTGTTTCCTTTATCAATGATGAAGGTTTTATTGCATATAAACATGCTGACGGAAATACTCGTACCATCGATAGTGTTAAAGTAAAGTAAAAAATATTTTCAAAAAGTCTATTGCCAAAAGAAAAAAAGCATATATACTAGTACTATGATGAATAAACATTCCTTTAAACAACCAACGCGAATTAATTCGTGGTTAGCCAACTATTGCCTTGAGGATTCAAGAGTAATTGGTGAAAGTGGAAAAGGGGTTAGTGAAGGTCGAGACAACTAAAAGAAGTCTAAACTAATTTGCAAACCCCTAGAATCCAAAGTTCTAGGGGTTTTTTCTTATGTGTTGTTTTTTTACAGCATATTAGAAAAAAGAGTTGACAGTTGCATCGCCATCTGTTACAATGAGGTAGTTCTTTAAAAATTTGTAGAGTAATATTTACCCGGTTAGCCAAGCGGAAAGGCAATGGACTTTGACTCCATGATGCGTAGGTTCGATCCCTCCACCGGGTGCCATATTAAAATTCATTTAATGAGTGAGTTTCAGTATGTCTGGAAAGTAATGCAGGTGGGTTGGTCCGCCGACCAGCCTTGAAAACTGGGTTCTCAGAAATGGGATGGGGTTCGACTCCTCTGCTTTCCGCCAATTTTTAAGGAGTGAATTATATGTTGTGTGTAAATTTTGAATCCCTATTAGGGAAAGTTTTAAAAGAAGTTGATGTTGATAATGATAACATCAAATTTGTTACTGTTGATGGTGAAGTGTACAACATGTACCATGACCAAGATTGTTGCGAGTCTGTTTCAGTTGAGTCCGTTGTTGGTGATGTTCAAGACCTGATCGGTGTTCCATTGCTTGTTGCTGAAGAGTCATCGAGCAATGAAAATCCAGAAGGTGCTGAAGTGCCAAATTACCAAGATTCGTTCACATGGACATTCTACAAGCTAGCCACTATCAAAGGTTATGTTGACATTCGTTGGTATGGTGAGTCTAATGGCTACTATTCCGAAAGCGTTTCATTGCATAAAGTGGTAAAAGGAGTTTGATATGCCATCAGTATTTCTCGTAAGTGACACACACTTTGGTCATGCCGGTGTATGTCGTTTCACAGATTCTAAAACAAATGAAAAGATTAGACCATGGACGGATCCAAATGAAATGGATGAAGAAATGGTCAAACGTTGGAATGAAACCGTTGGTCCAAAAGATAAAGTGTATCATCTGGGTGACGTTGTTATTAACCGTAAATCACTTAGCATTATGCATAGGCTGAATGGTGACAAAGTTCTCATCCGAGGTAACCATGATATTTTTCGTGATGATGAATATCGAGTACACTTTCGGGAACTCCGTGCATATCACGTAATGAACGGAATGATTCTTTCTCATATTCCACTTCACCCTGAAAGTCTTGGTCGATTTGGAGTTAACATTCATGGACACCTTCATACAGGACGTGTTATGAAGGATGAAAAGATTGATACAAGGTACCATTGTGTATGTGTAGAACAAACTGATTTTACTCCTATTCTTTTTGAAAATGTTATCAAACGAATCAAAGAAGAAGGTGGTGAAGTAGGATTTAGGAACGGTAACGGTCCTACAATGTAATTTGGAGAGTGGGCAGGACGGTAATGCAGTAGATTGCTAATCTATAGACTATAGTAATATGGTCACAGGGTTCGACTCCCTGACTCTCCACCAAAAAATGTAGGTGTGACCCGAAAGGCTAGGGAACAGATTGCAAATCTGTTTTATGCAGGTTCGATTCCTGTCACCTACTCCAGTTGTTAAAAAACAACAACATGCAAATAGATGTTGACAAAACCTCTGGTTGTGTTATACTCTATTCATGAGTTGAGAAATCAACATGTTCTTTAAAAATTTGTAGAGTTTAATTTACTCCGTTCGTCTATCGGTTAGGACACCGGGTTTTCAACCCGATAAGACCAGTTCGATTCTGGTACGGAGTACCATATTAAAACATATTACAGGTTGGGCAGTATTCGCGGTGCTGCTATTTGGGTATTATGAACTAGATAATTACTAGCATCGATACTAAGATACGTAGTATGTTTTAATATGGTAGAAATGCCTTGGTAGCTTAATGGTAAAGCAGGCGACTCATAATCGCTTGAGTGGGAGTTCAATTCTCTCTCAAGGCACCAAGATTCGGGGGTATAACTTAACGGCTAAAGTATCTGGCTTTTAACCAGGTAATCCGAGTTCGATTCTCGGTACCCCTACCAAAACAATTTTAGGAGATGATGCTCTAATGGTAGGGCAGCGGACTGTAACTCCGTGGCTTCGGCAAGTAGGTTCGATTCCTACCATCTCCACCAAGCCGAACAGTGTAGCAATACACTCAATGTTTGTTAGTTTTAATGGGTACGTATAGAAACTATCACAAATTTAGGTGCGTTCATATAATGGTCATTATCTCGGATTGTCTATCCGAAGACGGGGGTTCGATTCCCCCACGCATCGCCAATTTTGTGGCAAGGAAAGTAAAAGGAGAATGGGCAACGAAAAGGATTTGAAGCCTTTAGTGGATACCTCACCTGCCATAAATTTTTATTATTCCCCAATAGCTCAGTTGGTAGAGCGTTCCGCTGTTAACGGAAATGTCGGTGGGTCGGAGCCATCTTGGGGAGCCAAATTTTGTAAGTGTCAGCAAGTGAAGTCACGCTATTCAGTATTCTTCAAAGGTACTGTATAGTAGAAGGTTTTGGGTTCAACTCCCACCCGCGGGGAACTGCGGAGGTCTGTAAAGGAGACAAACTGGATGAATCCCAAGTGACGTACCGAGTCCCGGCCGGCTTAATTACACGGGTGAATGGTTGCTATAACGATGGGGCAACAACTTACAAATTCAACATTGCCCCGGTGACGGAATGGTATACGTGTTGGTCTTAGAAACCAAATTTTAGGAGTTCGAGTCTCCTCTGGGGCACCAAATATCGCCGTGACTGGTGGCGTACAATGAGATAAGTAATCAGTTAACCAAATTTGGGCTGTTAGTGATAATGGTAGCACAGTGGCTTTGCAAGCCTCGGGCAGGAGTTCGATTCTCCTACGGTCCACCAAATTTAGCTCTTAAAGCATTGCTGGCGATGCACGGGTCTTGTAAGCCTGAGAATACAGTTCGATTCTGTATGAGAGCACCAAGTTTTTCTCCGATTAGTGAAATGGCATCACCCGTGGTTTGGGACCATGAAGCGCAAGTTCGATTCTTGCATCGGAGACCAGTTTTTATTGCGGGTATTCAGGGTATCGGTAAGTCTCATAAGCTCTACCTAGTGGGTTCGAATCCCACACCCGCTACCAGTTTTGGTGATATAGTTCAATGGTAGAACACCACCTTCATACGGTGACTGTTGGGAGTTCAAGTCTCTCTATCACCACCAAATATGCGTCCTTAGTTCAACTGGATAGAGCACCGGGCTACGAACCCGTGAGGTTGGGAGTTCGAATCTCTCAGGACGCACCAAGACCCGTCAGAGTAACGTCTGGCTACTGTGACACGCAGGAAGTGAAGTGAGTTCGTTACTCAAGTGTGGTACTACTCTTACCGAAGTAGCGTTGGCAATACGAGAATTCTTTTTGGTTGGGAAGCGGGTGGAAGGTGTGTGTTACAAGGCGTTGAACCGAACGGGGAGCCGAAGTAACAACGGTGCGAGCTGACACACTAAATTACCGCCGCAGAAAGAAAGCATTATACCCTAATAGCTCAGCGGTAGCAGCACCGTCTTGATAAGGCGTAGGTCGGTGGTTCGAATCCACCTTAGGGTACCAGATTGCACAGTAGTTCTCAAGACTGATGTTATTATAAATATCCATAAAGGAGATTGTATGAAGACAATTACATCAGGAAAAAACTACCAAGGATTATTAAAGTTTAATAAGAGTAGAAAATTTCCAACAGAAGATATTCTTGTTGAAAACTCAAGTTATGCTAGACATAACTTAAAAAGAAGAATATTGGAAGAAAAATTAATTCAATATAAATGTGCATGTTGTAATCTTGATAATGAATGGAATGATAAGCCAATTGTTTTACAATTGGATCATATTAACGGTGTAAACAATGACCATAGATTGGAAAATTTAAGGTTTCTTTGTCCAAATTGCCATTCACAACAAGACACATATGCAGCTAAAAATAGGTTTAATCCGAAAAGAAAACCTAAAAAATATGTATAAAATCTCCGTAGTGTAATGGCAGCATAAGGATCTCCAAAATCTTTGGTGGGAGTTCGAATCTCTCCGGGGATGCCAAGTTTTTAAAGGTTATCAATATGAAAAAATTCGATATAAACGAAGTCAAAGAATTCCTTGCAAAACAAGGACCAAACACCAAAGTATATCTTGGTGCTGACTCTGAAAGAATCAGAGTGAATGAAGTTTGGTATGCTGACTACGCTTTAGCTGTTGTAGTTCATATTGATGGATGTCATGGCTGTAAGATTTTTGGTTTTGTTGACCGTGAATTAGATTACGACCATAAGAAAAGTAAACCTGCTATGCGTCTAATGACAGAAGTGTATAAGGTTTCGGAATTGTTTCAATCATTACAAGATGTGTTGGAAGATTATCATGTTGAAGTCCATTTGGATTTAAATAAATCAGATGAGTTCGGTAGTTCTTGTGTTGTTCAGCAAGCGATTGGTTATATCAAAGGTACATGTAACATGACACCAATGGTTAAACCTGATGCGCCTGCGGCTTCATTCTGTGCAGATCGTTTAAAACGGATTTTAGCAGAACAAGAATTAGCGACTACATAATATTATGCGGGATTAGTTTAGTGGTAAAACGTCATCCTTCCAAGTTGAAGTTGCGAGTTCGATTCTCGCATCCCGCTCCATATACAAACACATTTTGATGCCTATAAGATTGTAGATTTGATCGCCTACGATACGGTGCGTGATGAGTGTGTTTCTATATGCGGGTATGATGTAAAGGTAGCCTGTGACCTTGCCAAGGTTAGTGTGAGAGTTCGATTCTCTCTACCCGCTCCAATCAATTAAAGGTGGTTCATTATGGTTATTGTTCCTGTTTTTGCAACAAATATTTTTATGACAGAGTTAAAACCTGAAGACTATGAATTGGTCCAGGAAGAATTGCAAAGAGTGTATGATGATAATACACAAAATAAATTATTTAATGATCCGTGGAATAACGGACGTATGAGATTAAGTCACAATGCATTTGAAGGTGATATTATAAAAAAATATGACCTCAAAAATTTCAAACGAGTTCTGACTGATGCTGTTGCTTTCTTAAATGAAGATGGTAAAGTTAGAGCGTTTAATGTTGTGAATTCTTGGATGACAAGCCTGAAAAAAGGCATGTATGCTCATAATCATCAACATATTGCCCCGTATGGTTCGCATATTTCTGGTGTCTATTACTTTAAAACGGCAGAAGACGATTCACCAATTGTTTTTGAGAATCCAAATTTGTCTAATGTTTGTTTTAGTCCAGCATTAGGTTCTGAAGAAACACTATCATGTAAACCTATTCAAGGACACTTGCTGATGTTCCCATCTTGGTTGAGACACTATATTGAAACTCAACTTGATGACCGAGAAAGAGTTAGTGTTTCTTTTACTTTAGGTCTAGAAAATCCATATCTCGATAAATGGTAATTATGGAGTTGTTAGTTTAGTGGTAAAACCGCGGGTTGTGATTCCGCTATCACGGGTTCGATTCCCGTACTTCTCCCCAAGCGCCTTGTTAACTCAGCGGTAGAGTGTCTCCCTTACAAGGAGAAGGTCGGCGGTTCGATCCCGTCACAAGGTACCAATTTGCTCCCATAGTACAGTGATAGTACACGCCCTTGGTACGGGTGAGACCTGAGTTTGATTCTCGGTGAGAGCACCAATTTAGCAACTTTAGCTGATGTGGTCATAGCGGTGGTCTGAAGAACCATTGAAGTAGGTTCGATTCCTACAGGTTGCACCAAAATTCTGCGGATATAGCGCAAAGGTAGAGGCAAGGGACTTAAAATCCCTCAAGTCTGGGTTCGAATCCCAGTATCCGCACCATATGCCCTTGTAGCCCAATTGGTAGAGGCAATGGATTCAAAATCCATTCAGTGTCGGTTCGAATCTGACCAAGGGTACCACACAATGTCTCTATAGTTCAACGGACAGAATAGGGACCTCCTAAGTCCCGGATACAGGTTCGATTCCTGTTGGAGACACCAAATGGTAAACATGTAAATAATATATTAACTCTACAAATTTTTTATCTGGCGTTCGTTCAATGGATAGGACAAGATTCTTCTAAAGTCTTTATAGAGGTTCGATTCCTCTACGCCGGACCACCAATATAATATTTTTTTAAAACGGCATCAACTAAACTATCGATACTGTTTACGATTTGCACGCCATTACATTCGACTTCTCTAATCGCTAATGGTATCTCTGTGCAACCTAATACAATAGATTTTGCACCACGCTCTATTAAACTTTGTATTACAATCATCAATATTGAATGTGCTTGATCTATATTTCCACCCTTGATTAAATCTATTGCATGTTGAACTAGTGTGTCCATTTCTACTATAGAAGGCACAATACAATCCCATCCAAATTTATTCAACATGTATTGATACAACCCGAATTCGATTGTGCTTTGGGTTCCTATAATTCCTATGGTTGTATTACTGATGCCTATGGAATTTAATGTATCTGCAACACTATCTACAATGTGTATAATGGGAACCTCTAATTTAATTAGTTCCTGATACCAAAAATGTGCGGTGTTACATGGTATGACTATTAAATCACAACCTGTAAATTTCAATGCTTGTACACCTTCTATCAAGTAGGGTAATGGCTCATCATTGCCTTTTCGCATACTTGTGCTACGGTCTGGAATTCTTGGTTCATTCCAAAGAACAAATGGAATATGATCTTGATCTTTATTAGCAGGAGTTTTTTTAATTAATCTAGTTATAAACTCTGCACTTGCTGCTGGACCCATTCCACCCAAAACTCCCAACTTTTTCATAACAGTACAACCAGTAAAATAATTATTATGATGACACAGAATATAACAGAAGGAAGTCTCATCATTTTTTAAATAATAAACTACTAGCAACATGCATCACAGCTTGCTCATTAGCAACCTCATCTGGGTCAGGTTTTGATTTCCATCCAACTGAAATTTGTCCAATAAATGTACCGGGTTCCGCAGGTACACTTATACGACACATATATTTTACGCCTCTTTCAACATAAACGAATCCCATAAAACTTTGAGGTGTTAGGTAATCTTGACATGGTACTTTTCCTGACATCATTGAAATCACATCATTATTATTGTCGTAATTTTTAGTCAGTAGACCAACATCTGTGCCATAGTAATCTTTTTCAATTCCACCGCTGCGAGTAGTAAAATAAACTAGCTTGCGCGTGTTTAATATTGTATTGACTTGAAATACTGCAATCAATTCCGCTTGGCTATATTTCAATATAAAATTTGAGGCTTTTTCATACTCTCCGTTCATATGCGGTAATGCTTTTTCGGCACGATAACTTGCCATAAATGCATCTTTTTCGGAATATAAAAACCAACCACCGAATCCAAATACACATAAAATTATAACCGCAAATAGGCGAAATGGACTCTCGCCTATCCAAGTCAATAAACTAAGAAGTATTTCCTTAGCTTTGTCCACCGATAGCTACCTCTTTATCACAGACAAATGCTGTTACTGCAATATTACCGTGTACATGACTTGCTGTGCGAATCATATCCATTAATGGATCAACTGCAATTAGCAAAACTAATACAGCTTCACTTGGTAGTTTTAACAAGTCACAAACAACTGCCACGGTTGCAACAGTAAGGATACCTGTTGTACCTGCACTTGCCAAACCAGCCAATATACTACCAAACAGTACTACTAACAATCCCACAGCACCTAATGGTGAATCATAAATGTTAGCAATAAACACTGTAGCAATCGCATAATAAACAATACTGCCAATTCTGTTGACTGTAAAACTCAGCGGAACAGTTAGTTCAACACCACCTTTGTCAAAATGCAATCTGTGTAATGCTTCCTGTGCGTATGGAATACAAGCTAATGAACTGCGTGAACTAATAGCAACAATCAATGTTTCTTTAGTTTCTTTAATAACAGTCATCAAACTCAACCCACTACGCATCCATATTACCACAGTACCTGCAATAACCACTAATACTCCACCAACAAACTGTTGAAATACAAAATCAAACATGGTCATAAAGATGCCCACCCCAACTTTGCCAACTTGACTGCTAATCATTGCTAACAATGCGAATGGTAAGAAGTAGTTTAGGAATTTAAAGATACTGATACTTGCCTGTTGAACACTCTTTAATACTTCAACCAACATACGTTGACCTTCTGTTTGTAAATGCCCTAATGCAACACCAAAAATTAAACAGAAGATAACAATCTTCAAACTCTCACCATTGTTTAGTGTGTTGAAAATGTTTTCTGGAATAAATTTCTCTGCCATCTTACCTGCACTGATTGGAGGTGATGTTGGCATTGGCTCATGTAACGTGATGTTTAAATCAGTTCCTGTGTCCTTGTTGTTCACTAGTACACCAAATTCTGTTTTCTTTTGCGGAGTCATTTCTGTGCCTGTAACCAACACAGTTCCTACACCAATGACCGCGGCTAAGAACATACTTCCTATAAATCCAATAATAATTTTACGTATCAGTGTTTCACTACCTTCTTTTTGTAATAGTCCTATAATACCAACTAGAATAGTTGCCAACAAGAATGGTAGCACAACTACTTTTAATAAACTGATGTAGATACTACCAATGCTGTCAAGGTTCATACTAAACTCAGGGGTATAAACTCCACCAAGAATACCCAGTACAATTGAACCAAGAATAGTCCACGGACTAGTTAAGAAGGTTTTCAAGTGGGAGATCATTTTTTATCCTTTTTCTCTGCTTTATATCTGTCCATCAACTTTTTAGTGTCAATGTTGTTATATTCATTTCTAATAACATAATTAACCATACTTAGCAATTGAATTGCTTTTGGATTAACTGCCACTGCAATATAGTCCACACTGTCAGAAATTGTAATTGTCTTGGTGCTGATTGCAGCATCTGGCTTTTCAAAACTAATTTTCTTAATTTCAAACTCGTCACGGTAAGCAGCAGCAATATCTCCACGTGTGACTCTATCAATGATTACATCCCACTTTTCTTCAGGAAGAAATGTTGCATTAGGAAAATTAATTCGTGCAAATGTATCATAGCTGGAGTTTTTGATGAAACTTATTTTTCCATTGAAATCACGAATCACTTGATATGTTTCTTTACCCTGACTGTTTTGACTGAGCCATAACCTGTTGATAATTAAACTCTGTCTTAGTTTGATATACGGCTCACTAAATCTAACAACTTGTAAACGCGGACCAGTTACGGATAATTTACTAACCGCAATGTCTGCTCTACCGTCTCTAACTTGTTCCACAACCTCAGCAAAACTTTCTGCATCTCGTCTAAACTGAACAGGAACTCCAAGTAATACACCAATTCGTTGTGCAATTTCAACGTCAAGACCATGAATGTTATCTCCTTCTCCTGAAAAGAAAGGAGGAACATCTTTTTTGGTCATTGCCACAATAAGAACATTGGCTTTCTTAATTGCAGCGATATCTGGTGGCAAAGGAATAGTTGATGTGGGTAATTGTGCATACGTAGCCGCAATAAACAACAAAGCCAACAAAGCAAATAATTTTTTCATTGAAAATTTCCATTAAACTTGATAAAATTGATAAAATTATCATATTTTTAGTATTTATATTCCAAATACTTGACCAAAAATGTTGAGAACTTTTTTCTTATATTGACATTCTTGCAAATTTCTGTATAATAGGTCTTGTTGATTGATTGAAAAGGATTTAAAATGGCTTATATGAACCAAGAACGCAAAGCTAAAATTAAAGCGATGCTGGACAAAAACCTCAAAGGCACCGGCGTTAAATTTTCGTTGCGTTGCACCTCTCTTTCTATTACTTGTACAATTAAATCAGCACCAATTGATTTGATTGCTAATAGTAATGAAACTTGCTCCAAAGATTTCTATCAAGTAGCCCGTGGGTTTAAACCAAATACGACTGCATATGAACAAGTAAATCAGTATCATTATAAAAATCATTTTTCTGGTGAAGCACTAGATATTATGAATCGAATCGTAAAATCAATGTATGCCGCTGATTATTATGATAATTCGGATGCAATGACTGATTATTTTGATACTGCATACTATGTAAATATTCAAATTGGTCAATGGGATAAACCTTTTATTGTAAAATGAAAAGATGCATAGTTATTGCCGATAACCAAATTGTCGGCATCTTTATCGTTTTTGCTTGTGCCGAAATTTATGCCAGAGGCTTAAAAAACACTTGCATTGAAATTGTAGATATGTTATAATGGACTTATGATGAAAAATATTGAAACACTCCAAGATTTGTATGAAGATTCGCCAGCCTCTCCCGAGTTGACCGATGGTGAATTGTTAGCTATGGCTAAATATTATGGGTATGAGGATGAACCAGAATGTGAGTTTGGATAATGCGCGGAATTTATATACTAATGACTAGTGACGGTTTTCGTGTTGCTGGTATGGACAACTATGAAGATTTGTATGACGGTTATGCATGTGATATGAAACGTTACATCAATACTGAGGTATTAACAAAAACTTTTAATGATTGTGTGCCTTTATTAGAACTTGATGCCCGTGAAGTAGCAAACAATATGGCAAAAGCCTACCGCGAATTACCTGATGGCATTCGCACCGTAGTAACCTACCGTAATTATTCTTTTGAGGATTTAAAAAATGGCTCGGCTTCCAAAAATTGAAGAACCAAAATTTGTTGGTGAAATGTCCAATATTAATTTTATGAATGCATTAAATTGGTATCATCAAAATTTTGAGAACAAAGATGCCCAAAATTTTATTTTAGAATATGCCAAGAAAAATAAAATTTCTGGTCGCATTAATACTTCCGGCAGTTATTTAACTCTCGGTTGGATTTGTCGTCTTTTGACTAATGGAAATAACATTGGTGAAAAAGGCAATTTATTTATTACTAACCAATTAAAACAAGTATTGGTGGCTGAAGTACAGGCACCAACTGTTGTTACTGAAACAGTACCGACAATTTCAATCCAAGAACGTTTGCGTGAAAAGATTGGTGAAATTGCCGGAGAGTTAGAAGGCGCCATAGATGAGTATATTGAAAGTGATTTTAAGATTGAAAAATCGCCAATGGCTTTGATGCAAGAAAAAGCCAAAGGTATGCACGCCGCCAAATTAATTGAAATTTTCAGAAAACGCCGTATAGAATTTGATGAAGTCCTGAATACGGATGACAAACAAATAAAAGAAGGCTATAGTAATTTCACAAGACCTCAATTAAAAAAATTGATTGCTTATTGTGATAGTATTATTCTAGATGCAATGAAAATTGCAGGCGAAGCAAAGATTAATCGTAAGCCACGTAAAGTTAAGAAAAAAACACCCGAACAATTGGTGTCTAAAATGCTTTACTTGGATAAATTTGATGAGTTGAAATTGCAGTCGATTCCAGCTAAACAAATAATTGGTGCTACGCAACTTTGGGTGTACAATACCAAATACAAAAAACTTGGTGTTTATATTGCTGAGGATGCCGGTGGATTTACCGTAAAAGGTTCATGTTTGCTTAATTACAGTGAATCAAAATCCGTACAAAAAGCAATACGTAAACCTGCGGAGATTTTACCTGAAGCCATGAAAGCTGGCAAGATTGTTCTCCGTAATTTACTTGGTAAACTTACCACCAAAGAATCTTTGTTGGGTGGTCGTATCAATCGAGATACAATCCTTCTCCGTGTGTTATAATTGCCTACATTTTATACCTACCTGTGTTATACTTAACTTATGATAATTTTTGATTTTAACCAGGTTGTAATTGCCAACCTCATGGAGCAAATTGGTTCCAGTAAAAATGCAGTTGAAGAATCATTGGTTCGCCATATGGTTCTCAATACAATTCGGGCTAATGTTCGTAAATTTCGAGAATATGGTGAGGTTATTATTGCATGTGATAGTAAAAATTACTGGCGCCGTGAAGTATTTCCTGCTTATAAAGGATCACGTAAGAAAAATCGTGATGCATCAGGACATAATTGGTCATCTATTTTCGATTGTATGTCCAAGATTCGTGAAGAGTTAAAAGTTAATTCACCATATAAAGTAATTGAAATTTATGGTGCCGAAGCTGATGACGTTATTGGTGTACTTACTCAAACATATTGTCAACGAGAGAAGATTATGATTCTTTCAAGTGATAAAGATTTTGTTCAGCTACAAACCAATTCAAATGTTTTTCAATATTCTCCAAGTATGAAAAAGAATATTGGGACAGATGATGCCAAAAAACAACTTCTTGAATTGATTATTCGTGGAGATAGTGGTGATGGTGTTCCTAATGTATTATCGCCAGATAATTGTTTGATAGAAGGCATTCGGCAAAAACCTATTACTGAGAAGGCTATGAATACTATTATGGAACAAGTCCATGGTGAAATGTCGGAAAGTCTCAAACGCAATTGGTCACGCAATAAACAGTTGATTGATCTTTCATGCATTCCAAAAAATCTTTCCAAAAGCATCATAGATACATACGTAGAGATGAAGCCAGCTAATCGCCAACAATTTATGAATTATATGATTATAAATAAGCTAACAAATTTATTGGCTGTTATTGATGAATTTTAAAATGGAAATATATGAATAATTTAATGTATCATGAGATTTTTGATCTGTTTGAGAGAACAGAAAAACGAGTCGATAAAATTGAGGTATTGCGTAAAAATGCAGACAATAATTTTATTCAATTTTTAATTATGGCATTCAATCCGAATGTGAAATTTGATGTTGAAATTCCTGAATATAAATCATCGGTTGATCCTGCAGGACTAAATATTTTATATTTACACAATGAGGTTACAAAAATGTATCGTTTCATTGTGAATCATCCACGCCGGGCAGTAGGATTAACCTCAGAAAAACAAAAGAGTCTTCTAATTTCTGTTTTAGAAGCACTTCATAAAGATGAGGCTAATTTAATGGTTCGTTGCATTCAAAAAGATTTAAAAATTCCTTTCCTCACAAAGAAACTTATTGGTGAGGCTTTTCCCGATATTGACTTGGGAGAAAAATAATGAGTGACGGTGGAAAAGGAAGTAAGCCAAGACCATACAGTGTAACACATGCAGAATATGAAAGCCGGTGGGATGCAATTTTTGGTCGTGATAAATTCTCCGAGATTACAGAAAAAGCCAACCGTGAACGTGCATTGGATAAGATGGTGCGTGTTAACCAAGAATTAGGATTATATGATGAAAGTAGCGATAGTAACACCGACAATCGGAACTAAACATCTTTCCAAATGCATAGAATCGGTAGACAAACAAAGCTACCAAAACTTAACGCATTATTTGTTTGTTGATGGAAGAGATTCATTCACCGCTGTTCTACAGCAGAGCGAAGGTTCAACTAAAACAAAAATAAATTTATTGGAAGAGAATATTGGTAAAGGTTGGTATGGACACCGTGTTTATGCTGCATGTTCTTTTCTGGTAAATGCTGATGCTATCATCTATTTGGATGAAGATAATTGGATTGATGAAAACCATGTGCAAGATATGGTTGAGGTTTTACATAGAGGTAATGATTGGGCTTACTCGCTAAGGAAAATTTATGATAAAAATGGCAAAATGTTATGTGAAGACAATTGCGAATCTCTGGGAAAATGGCCTGTATTCTTTGATGAAAAAGTCCATCATATTGATACCTCTTGTTTTGCCATTCGGCGTGATATTGCTGTTCGTATTGGCCATGCTTGGTATGGTAAATGGGGAGCTGACCGACAGTTTTATCAAGCACTATCCACCCATTTTCCCAATTACGACTGCACAAAATCACATAGTCTATGTTATCGTTTAGATGGTAATGATAATTCGGTAAAATTTGAATTTTTCGAATCTGGTAATGCTATACAAGCAACAAAATATTTCGGTAAATTTCCTTGGTCTAAAATAACAAATATCTAAATATGATTAAACATATACCGTATCGCACAGCAAAAATTCGTAGTAGAGAAGACCTTGTGACAGAAAAAGAAATGATTTTTAGTATACAAGACCGCATGGAAAATGTTTTCTTGGACAACCATATTCACTTTTTGTATGGTGATATTGTAGAAGAAAACGTTCAGAGAGCTATCGAATGGATCATTTATGAAAATTCCATGGAATGTAGTAAAGAAACTGTTCTCCAATTGCATGTAAATTCTATTGGCGGTGATCTTTATCAAGCACTCGGTTTAATTGATGTTATGAGACTAAGTAAAATTCCTATTCGTACCATAGGACTCGGTGCAGTTATGTCCGCAGGCTTTCTTATTTTTGCATCGGGCACTCCTGGACAAAGATATATTACTAAAAATTGTGGTATCATGTGTCACCAATATTCAGACACATATGAAGGTAAACACCACGATTTAAAATCTTTTACTAAAGAAGCTGAATTAACCAATAGGCGTATGCTTCAAATTCTTCAAGATGCCAGTGGCATGACAGCTAAAGCCGTCAAAACTAAATTATTATCACCCAGTGACGTTTGGTTAACTGCGGAAGAATTAGTAAGTTTAGGTGTTGCGGATCAAATTCTTTAACGGAGGTTTATTTAAAAACAGATATGATTGGTGCAATTAAAATTGAGCGAACCGCGAAAACGAAGTTTCGAAAAAATAATGATGGTAATCGTGAACAACAAAACAAACAAAAACATCACGACAGGTCCTTTTATAGATTAATGAAAGAGGAACAAGAATATGCAAATGATCCAAAAAATTCAAAAAGAGATACGAGAGATTGAAGAACGAATCTCCGGAGAAAAAGGCGACCTCGATCAGTTGAAACGTTTATTGGAACGTTTGAAAATGCAAGAATTTGAGGAAGACCTTAGAGAATCCGACAATAGGCAATTACTCAAAGGTTAGTTGTTTTTTAACAACAAAATGGTTGCACAATCCTTTCATTGTGTTATAATAGAATTATCAATTCAGGAGATTTTATGAATGACTGGGATAAAGACAATTTAAATTTCATTATGTCGACCGATAAAAATACTTATATGGAATGGGTATTATCGTTGGATGAAGATGGTTTAGATTATGCAATTAAATTGGTTCACACATATAGAGCCACATTAATTGAACAGGATTTGGATTGGATGGAAAATGATTTAGAAGATTTCTCCGAATCATATTTTATTTTGAGTAAGTTTACATTAAAAGGTTGATTATGGATTCGTTTGCTATGATGGTTGATTATCTTGAGAAAAGATATATGCGGGTGTTTGATAATATTAATTACAACGATGAACAAATTGAAAATTCATCATTAGCATTGGTTGAAAGTGTGTTATTGAATGGCTACACGATTAATGATTGTGCTCAATATAAACCAATGAATAAAATTGTAAGAGTTAATTAAATATGACAGAGTTTTATTTTTATCTCGATGCGTGGAATTATTGTCAAAAAAATAATATTCCATTAAATTTTATTAGTCGTAGAGACTGGAAAACTTGGCAAATAGAAATTATATGATGATATATTGTCGTGATAAGGGCAAACGTAAAAACCCTACACAAAAACAAAAATCGGAATATCAGGCTTGGTTAGATTCGGTTAATAATATGCCAAACATATCTGGTCGTAAATTCAATTCGGTTAAACCAAAATCTGTTGCTGTTATTCCAGCATTAACTACACCAGCTGGTCGTATAACTACAAAGTATTCAAGTTTCTCAACTCCTGGCGGTCTTTGCACCAAACCAGTTGAAACTAAAGTCTACACAGGAACTGCCATGAAAGGCATCGGCACGCTACACAAAAGCAATGCTGTTCCAATATTCTCAGATGAAGAGGCCAGGGACCAGGCGATGATGCGGAGATAACATGTTACTTACCCTATCAACAGATACAATTTTCGTCCTAGGCGCGTTCCTAGGCGCTTTGGTGGGCAGAACTTTTACATTCTTTTTAATGTCCATTTGGCTCATATGTTTTTTAATACTAAAGTACTAGTGTTGTATTTTTGCACCTCTTGAAAAAAGTGTTGACTTTATTGCCTATTCGTGTATAATAGGTATTGTTGAGTTAATAAAGAGGTATGAAAATGAAATTACTTTCCACTGGTAACCCCAAAATTCTTAAAGGTATTAGTCAAGGCTTTAATACTTACATCTTACATCTTGCGCCCGCAAATGTGTCTGGTTATGAAACATGTCCAAAACGTACCGCTGGTTGTACGGCGGCATGTTTGAATACAGCCGGTCGTGGTGGTATGTTTAAGCGTGGAGAATCTACTAACGTTATCCAAGAGGCACGTAAACGTAAAACCCGTATGTTTTTTCAAAATCGTACCGAGTTTATGGCTCTATTGGTCAAAGATATCGAATTGGGTATTAAACAATCGGCTCGATTGAATTTAGTTCCTGTGTTTCGTTTGAATGGCACTTCCGATTTGTCGTTTGAAAAATATGAAGTAATTCGTAATGGCGTTACTTATTTTAATATTTTTCAAGCATTTCCTGAAGTTCAATTTTATGATTACACCAAGGTTCTTGGTCGTAAAGTAAAAAATATTTCAAATTATCAATTAACATTCTCCGCGGCTGATGGTAATGATGCGGATGTTTTCCGTGCTATTTCTGAAGGTTTGAATGTTGCTACTGTGTTTGGTTTGAAAAAAACTGAACCAATGCCTACAAAATATCTGGGTCGCCCAGTGTTTAACGGCGATGAATCCGACTTGCGTTTTCTTGATCCAAAAGGCGTTATTGTTGGTCTCTATGCAAAAGGTAAAGCTAAAAAAGATACTAGCGGTTTTGTTAAGTATCCTACCTTGTTATTGCTAGCCGCATGATTGCCGCTAAATGGTTGCCAAAAACCATTATTCATGTTACAATTGTTTATGTTTAATTTGATAGGAATTTACTATGGCTAAAGTCATTTCACCAGCTAAAATTACAAAAATCAAACCCTTTGAAAAAGTTTTGAATGTTTTGTTAACTGGCAAACCCACATCCAGAGAAGAAATTGATGCCTTGGTAGGCAAAGAAATCTATATGTATAGAATTTCCAATTATATCTATTGTTGCAAAATATTTGCTGATGCTGTCATTCGTGTGAATAAATCTGGACGAAAAGTTTCAAGCTATCAGCTAATGAATGTTGATACTGCTAAAAAATATTTGATTATGATGAATGCTCTCTTAGAACAATCAGTTGTTGCTAAACTTACAGACTTGGGCGCCGAACCTGGGGTGGTCGAAAACTGCTATGCAGAATCGGAAACCGCTTAATTTTTAATTCCTTTAATCTAGCCTGATTCGTCAGGCTTTTTGTGCTATGAATATTTTTTATCTCGACCATGATGTGCAAAAATGTGCAGAAATGCACAACGATAAACATGTTGTTAAAATGATCCTTGAATATGCTCAATTACTTTCTACTGCTCATCGGTATCTTGATGGTACTGAATCTGTTGGCCTCTCTAAAACTGGTCGAAAACAAACTCGATATGTTCTTCCTGACGGCCGTGAATCTAATTTGTATTTTGCTACTCATATCAACCATCCTTCCTCTGTTTGGGTAAGACAATCGCAAGCTAATTATGTTTGGCTTTATGAATTGTTTGGATGGCTATGTAATGAATACGCCTATCGTTATGGTAAACACCATGCAACCATACGATTAGATTCAGAATTAATGATTCCTCCAAAAAATATTCCAATTGGAGAATTTACCGAACCTACTCCTGCAATGCCCAATGAAGTGAAAATTCCTGGTAATTCTATTGCATCATATCGGAATTACTACATAAACAACAAAGCACATCTTGCAAATTGGAAAAAACGTCCAATTCCAGAATGGTTTTCGACTAAATAAGAGTATACATGCCAACATATGATTTTCTCAATAGTGAGACTGGCGAAGTATTTGAAACGTTTATGAAAATTTCAGAACGTGAAGAATATCTGAAAACCAATTCTCACATTCAACCTGTTATGACTGCACCTGCTATTGTGTCTGGTGTATCCACTTCAACTCAAACCAAAGTACCCACCGGCTTCCAAGAGGTTCTCTCTAAGGTAGCAGAGGCACATCCAGCAAGCACCGTAGGCGATAGATACGGTAAAAAGTCCATTAAACAAGTCAGAACCGAACAGGTTGTTAAGAAGCATGTAGAAAGGGTTACTGGCGTAAAAACTTAATGGAAGTTCCTCATGGCAAGAAAAACTGCAAACACCAAAATTAGAATTGTTGATGAAACTGATATCCAAATTCGTCCTACAAACGGATTAAAAATTAGAATAGATGATCTAAAAACTTTTGATCCTTTGACACAAAATCAAAAAATATTTTTTGATGCGTATAAGAGGGGAGATTATTTTGTAGCATTACATGGTGTTGCTGGCACAGGTAAAACCTTTTGTGCAGTATACAAAGCATTAGAAGAAGTTTTGGATAAAAATAATCCGTTCAAAAAAATTATCATTGTTCGTTCCGCTGTTCAATCCCGTGAAATTGGACATTTGCCTGGTGACGTAACAGAAAAAATGGAGATTTATCAACAACCTTATATTCAAATTTGCGATACACTTTTCGGAAGAAAAGATGCATATCAAAGACTTGAAGAGCAAGGTTACATAGAATTTATTTCCACGTCCTTCATTCGCGGTATGAGTTTTGATGATGCTATCATTATTGTTGATGAAATGCAAAATTTGACATTTGAAGAAATTGATACAGTTATGACTCGTGTAGGTTATCGTTCTAAAATTCTATGGTGTGGTGATTATCGCCAGACTGACCTGAATAAGAAACGTAATGACATGAGTGGTATCTTGAAATTCTTTGATATTGCCGAAAGAATGGGAGCATTCACTAAAATTGAATTTACTCCTGATGACATTGTGAGAAGTTCTTTGGTGAGAGATTACATTCTTGCCAAACTTGAATATGAAGATGAGATTAATTGATGTTCGAATTCGTAAAACTACCCGAGTTAGATTTCGATATGAAAGCCGTGACTACATACTTGGGTAGAGTTTACGTCACACCTTCTGGATTTAAATATCCTTCTGTAACAACGGTGCTATCACCATACGGAAAGAAGGCTCTATTTGAATGGAGAGAACGTGTGGGTGCGGAAGAAGCTAATCGTGTGGCTGCCAAGGCATCACGCCGTGGAACTGCATTGCATAAAGTTTGTGAAAAATACTTATTGAATGAAATGTCTAGCACAAAACTTGCTAGTATGCTTCCAACAACAAAAGAGCTATTCTACAAAATAAAACCACATATTGATACCAGTATTGGTAAAATTTATTCTCTTGAACAAGCATTGTATTCTGATGGTCTACGTATTGCTGGTCGTGTGGATTGTATTGCTGAATGGAATGGAAAACTATCCATCATCGACTTTAAATCTTCTACCCGACAAAAAGAAAAAAATGGAATAGCCAACTATTTTATGCAGTGTACAGCATATGCAGTTATGTTTGAAGAGTTGACTGGTAAGCCTATTGAACAAATTGTGGTTTTAATTGGCACAGAAAACGGACCAGGTCAGGTGTTCATTGAGGAAAAGACTAAATATTATGAGGAACTGAAGAGATATATCTCAAACCATTACTCAAAGCTATGATAGAAAATAAAAAATATCGCTCTATCTTTATTTCTGATGTACACCTTGGAACTAAAGATAGTCAAGCAGAAAAGTTAAATAATTTTCTTAAACACAATTCTTGTGATACTTTGTATCTTATAGGTGACATTATTGATGCATGGCGCATACAGCAAAATAAATGGCGATGGAAACAAAGTCATACCAATGTTGTCCGTAGAGTATTAGGTCATGCTAAACGTGGGACAAAAGTTATATACATAGCAGGCAATCATGATGAGTTTTTGAGACCAATGATACCGTATGGTTTTAGTTTTGGTTTAGTAGAAATACACAATCAGATAGAACACATAGGTGCTGACGGTAAACACTATCTCGTTGTGCATGGTGACCTATTTGATGGAATTACAAGACTAGCGCCATGGTTAAGTTTTTTAGGAGACAAAGCATATGATTTCATTTTATCTCTTAATAGCAAATTCAATTGGGTACGCCATCGCATGGGTTTTGGGTACTTTAGTCTTAGCCAATATCTTAAAAGAAAAGTAAAAAAAGCAGTAGACTTCATTTTTCATTTTGAAAAAAATTTAGCGGCTTATTGTAAGAAGCGTGGATTTGATGGTGTCATTTGTGGTCATATTCATCATGCTGAAATTAAAGAAATTGATGGAGTTGTTTACATGAATGACGGCGATTGGGTAGAGTCCTGCACAGCATTAGTTGAACATCATGATGGTCGTTGGGAAATCATAACTTGGACTAAAGATAATGACAAAGACAATATTAATAATAACGGATAACTTACCGGATCAAATTAATGGTGTGGTCACAACATATCAAAATATTGAGGCTTGTGCGATTCTGGATGGTTATAAGTTTGTGGTGTTGCATCCCGGGAGGTTCAGCTACATTGATTGCCCTCGCTACAACGAAGTCAAGATTGCCTATCCCCGGAACTTGGGCAAGAAGATTAAGGAGATCAATCCGGATTATATCCATATCGCCACAGAAGGTCCTTTGGGTTTGTGGGCTAGAAAGTATTTGTCATTATATAATATTAGGCACAATACCGCTTATCATACTAAGTTTCCTGAAGGGTTAAAAAAGCTGTTTGGCATTCCAGAATTTATAACTTGGAAATTTGTTAAGTGGTTTCACAAACATAGTGGAAAAGTTTTAACCACAACTGATAGTATGGTTAAGGAATTACAAGCACACGGTTTTGAAGGTGAAGTTGTTCCTTGGACACGTGGTGTTGACCGTGAAATTTTTAAACCTGACCTTAGAGAAGACACAACTGCTAAGTATCTTTTATGTGTTTCCCGTGTCAGTAAAGAAAAAAATCTAGAAGCATTTTTTGAGTTAGACTATCCTGGTTATCAAAAAATTATGGTGGGCGATGGTCCTATGCTTGAAACTTATAAGAAGAAATATCCAGAAGTAACATTTACAGGATTTAAGACAGGTATAAATTTGGCACGATACTATGCAAATGCAGAAGTATTTGTTTTCCCTAGCCGTTGGGAAACATTTGGACTTGTTATGATAGAAGCAATGGCTTGTGGAACTCCTGTTGCGGCTTATCCTTGTCAAGGACCAGAAGATGTAATTGAACAAGGTGTAACAGGATTTATGCATACAGATTTAAAGATTGCAGTAACGAATGCGCTAAATATGGATCGACAAAAAGTTTTAGAAGGTAGCAAACGCTGGACTTGGGAAGCCGCATGGCAAATATTTAAAAATAATCTTGTCTCTGTCACATCACTGTCACACAATTTATCATAAATAAGTATGTGCCAATTGGCATATAACCCCCAAGGAGTGATTTATGAGATTAGAAGACCTAGCCGTAAGATTAGTAGCAGTTGAAGCTAAGTTAGCATCCATAACTGGTACTACAGTTGATACAAACAGTGCCACAAGCATTGAAGAAATGGATGCAAGATTGTCGGTTGTTGAGGTGCAAGTTGACCAATTGATTGCTGAGAAAACTGCCAACCATATTGATTCTATTATTATTGCCGCAGCAAATGATGCTCCAGTTGACGTTTCCGAAGTTGTTGCTTTGTCCGCAAGTGTTTACAATGAAGAAGCTGCCAGCATCGTTGCTGATGTTGTAATAGCACAAACTGAAGCAGAAGCAATTGTTAATCCAGAAGTTGCAGATATTGTATCTGCTGCGGTTATGGCAGTTGTTACAGCCGAGCCAGAAGTTGTTTTAGATGCAGTAGCAATTACTGCCGCTATTACAGACGCAGTTGCTGAAATGCCAGTGCCATCACCAGAAGTTGCTGAACAAGTAGCTACCGCCATTGCGGAAGTAATTGCTACAGCTACAGGTGTTGATACAGTTTCTCCAGAAGTTCAACAACAAGTAGTTGATGCTGTCGCCGCGCCTTCTGATACTGCATTAGATAGTATTGAGAGTCGCCTAGATGTTGCTGAGGCGAAGGTTGATTTTTTGTTGGGAAAGTAATATCTGGCGTTAAACGCTGGTTCTCAAAACTTTTTTGAATAAAAGAAGGCAATAAAGAGGTCGCAAGACCTCTTTTTCATTGACAAATTGGTCAAATAAATATATAATGTAAGTTATTGCTGTATGAAGCGATGTAAAATAAGTTCAAGACGCGGGGGCAGTGCCCGCCAGGTCCACCATAAAATACATTGGAGAACATAGGCAGACCTATGGGGTCCTGAGCAAAAACTCAGGAGCGTGGTTTATCGTAAAACGCTAGTGTATTTTATAATGGGCCTGACACAGGATCGATTGGGCAAAGAGTAACAAAGTGGACAGCACGGGAAAGCAGAACCTGTAGGATTGGGGTAACTCGATCATAGAAGCAAAAAAAGTAAATGCAAACGACTCACGTTTCTTGATGGTAGCGTAAGCACCATCGGAGTTTTGCAAGTTGAACTTAGCAACAGAATCAACTTGCTTTTTTAACCTAGGAGAAAATATGAAAAAATTAATTATCGCTATTGCAGCATTTACAATTGCATCTTTTGCATCTGCTATTGAAATTGATGTGTCCAAAGCTCACGATTTTAAAGCAAAGGCCGATGGTGTACGAGTTGAAGCACAAGTTGATGTATTCAAAGTACCGGTAACGGCATCTTATACTACGATTGATAAGAAATATAATCGTTATGCAGTTGGCGCAGAATATGGTGTTGCTAAAATTGGACCTGTTGCTCTTGCAGTAACCGGTAGTGTTGTTTATCAAGATACATATCTTTCAACTAGTAAAGATGGATATGGTTTAACCGCTGGCGCAATTGCAACACTTCCGCTTGTAAAAAATATTAGTTTATTCGCAAGCACTGAAGTATTCGCTGGCCAGAAACGTATTAATGCATTTAATGGTAACACCGGAACTATTGGTCTAACGGCCAAGTTCTAATCTTTTGAAGGAACAGTAATGAATCGCTTATTAGCTTCACTATTTTTATTGAACGTATTGGTAGGTTGCGGCGGAGGTACTTCAACAGACGTATCAACACCACAAGTAGTAAAATTATCAACACAGTCACTTGCCGACATGCCTGCACCGTTTGTGGTTGGCCCACAACCACAAACACCCACTACGCCTCAGTTTGTTGTTGGACCTAGCGGAACTGTTCCCAGCCAGGTAGTTGTTGGACCTACACCACCTACTGTGACATTTGTAACAGGACCAGTAGTAGGACCAACGGTTACTATATCTCCGCCTGTAGTAATTGGACCCAGTGTTGTTCCACAACCTGTGATCAATTACTGCAGGGACGGTTTTATTGTTGGACCATGCACACCTTTGCCTACAACTTGTAGACCGGATGCCGGTGGGTTTGTAACGGGTCCATGCACACCGTAATAAATTTGACCACAAAGTTCTAATCACATGAGTTTGGTGGTTCTCACAAAACCATCACAGATAAAAAGGAGAAAAATGCGAAGTAAACTTATACTTCTCAGTTTAGTACTCTCTTCCCTCATAGTAGGTCTTGGTATGGTAAATATTAGTCCACCTAAATTACCGTACAAAATTTCTTATGCCGACCTCAATAAAGATAAACAGAAGCAAATTACTTGTTTAGCTGAAAATATTTATTTTGAAGCGGCACATGAGCCATTAGAGGGAAAGAAAGCGGTAGCATTTGTTACCATTAACCGAGTACAAACAGGCAACTATGCAAATACTATTTGTGAAGTTGTACAACAGAAAACGGGTACAGTATGTCAATTTTCTTGGTACTGTGTGAAAACAATTGCCGATAAACGCTTGACAATTAGAGACACTTCATTGTATAATAGCATCAGGCAGTTAGCAACAGACATAGTTGTTAATTATGAGTTCATGGTAGATGTGACAAACGGTTCAACATATTACCATGCAGATTATGTAAATCCTCATTGGAACTTAAAGAAGATTCACCAGATTGGTCAACATATCTTCTACAAGAACCACAAGGATAAAATTGATAAAACTAAGGAATTTATATGACTAAGAACTATGAAATCGTAACATTGATTATATGTTTATCAGTGATTATTGCGGGTTTAATTGCCGGCACTTTCATCTACAATATCAATGATAGAAACAACATGGCACAAAATATGGAATCGGCAATCGCAAAAGGTATTGATCCACTTTCAATCAAGTGTGCATATGAGACCAATGCCAATCCAGTTTGTATCACCATGGCAGCTTCACGCAAATGAGCAAAAATATAGATAGTCTTTTAGCCAGTCTAGGGGTATCTAGGCCAATTAGAACAATTAGAACGGTTGCTCGCGCAAGCCGTAGATCGAAAAAACAGTTTAAATCTTGGACATACGATTCGAGTGAAATTAATAATAAACTTATGAATAACGAAAAAATCTTTATTGGCGCATCCGATTATGGAGATTACATCTTTTCACAATTGATGGACCTCCGTACAACAAATGAAAAATCTACATTCAACCGTGAGGTAAAAATGTTGGGAAACAGAAATGTTTGGCAAACATTTATTGAATCTGATTTTCAAGATGAACATCTTATTGAATTTAATGAATCGACTGGCATCATCATTACAAATGAAGAAAACTTCATTCGGTATGATGTAAATTCAAATTCTATTACAGCAAGACTTTATGGTGATAAAGAATTTGTAGAGAAATTTTCCGAATACTTGTTGAATAAATTTGAAGAAGTTAAATCTTATATTGAATGGGTTTATTCAAGTGATGGTAATTCTGTAAATGTTCCTTTGAACACCGAAAGACTTCCTCTGGATGAAATGTATCCATTTTTAGGTACAGAGAAGTTGACCGAATACTATGACCGCTACCTTGCATCAAATGCAAATATTTTACTATTGATTGGACCACCAGGAACAGGAAAAACTACTTTTATTCGTGGTTTACTTGCACATAGTAATTCCTCTGCAATGGTTACATATGATGCAGCCATTCTAGAAAAAGACTACTTATTTGCTCGTTTTATTGAAGATGAAACTGGTGTAATGGTGCTGGAAGACTCTGATAACTTTCTAAAGGCTCGGAGTGATGGTAATACTATGATGCATCGTTTCCTGAACGTTGGAGACGGTTTGGTGACTACTAAAGGAAAAAAACTAATCTTCTCTACAAATCTTCCATCTATTCGTGATGTTGATCCTGCATTAATTCGACCTGGTCGTTGTTTTGATGTATTATCGTTTGACCAATTGAATGGTGAACAGGCAACTAAACTAGCCGAAAAACTTGGTGTTTCATATGAAACAAAAAATTCAGGCAAGTATAGCATTGCTGAAATTTTCAACAAAAAACTTGATGCCGATAATCCAAGAAAATTCGGTAGCAAAATGGGATTTATTTAAGGAGTATATTATGGCTGTGCAACAATTTTCAATCAATCAAATTTCAAATGAAGCTGACCGCAAGAAATTGCTAGATGCTATCAAAGAATGTTCCAATTCCATGGTCCGCATGGAAGGAGAAAAAGACTTTATTAAAGAAGCTATTAAGGCTGTATGTGAAGACTTGAAATTGCCTAAACGGATTGTGAATCGTTTAGTGAAAGTTTATCACAAACAAAATTATGATGAAGAAGTGGCAACACATGAACAGTTTGAACAACTGTATGAAACGATTGTTAAGTGATGCCAACCAAAGATGAAATGTATAAGTTTCAGATAGCAATTGAAGACCTTGTTATAGAAACATCTTTCAACTACATGGAAGCTATTTTGGAATATTGTGATAGAACTGGTATGGAAATTGAATTAGCTTCTTCTTTGGTAAATAAAGATTTGAAGGCAAAAATTCAAATCAACGCTCAGGAATTGAACATGTTACCAAAAACTACTCGACTTCCTATTTGATTTGTAATACAATTATATAATGACAGGATACGAAGCATTTTCAAATTATCATGTGCTTAAATTGCACTTTACAACCAGCTATGATTATTTCAAATATGGTGGTAAGTGCAATATCAACATTGAGTCTTTTGAAAAACGTAGAGACAAATACCACTTCTATAAATTATCACGTAAATATGAACTTGATGAATACCGAGAATTTGTAATTTCAAGTTTACTTACCAATGATAATTGTTGGGCAGGTACTTTGTTAGAAGATGATTCTCAATTAGCTCACACTAAAAGAATGTCCATCTTACAATCTCTTGGGTATAATTTCAAAAATGACTGTGTAATAATTTCTGATGCTGGCAATTTAAATTCACTATTGAAAACTGAAGGCTCTTATCCAACACTTTTAACAATGACGTTGCAGAAAGTATTAAACATTGAAACATTGTGCATACTGAATGCATTAATGAATTTTTTACCGATGTGGGAAAGAAAAATAAATGATGATATTCGATGGCCAAACATACACCGAAAAATTGTGAAGTACAGTCCGTTCATACAATTTCCCAAAGATATATTCCGCAAACACGCAATTGAGATTTTAAAATGATTGAAAAACTATATTTGGATATGGATGGCGTTCTCTGTAATTTTGAGCGCCGATACTTTGAACTGTATGGTGAATTGCCCGGTTCAATGCGAGATAGGAAAGAATTCTCGTTACATTGGGAAGATTTCATTATGACCAAACAGTTTGAAACTCTCGATATGTGGCCTGGTGGTGAAACATTAATTCTGTATGCAGAATCACTTAGCATTCCTGTTGAGATTCTTACATCTTCTGGTGGAAACAAACACCATGACAAAGTAGCTGAACAAAAAATGGTTTGGCTAAAAACAAAAGGAATTGAATTTCCTTGCAATGTGGTATCTGGTCGTAAGAACAAAGCGAACTATGCTACATCTAAAACTATTCTGGTTGATGATACTGCTGATGTTATTCAGGCATTTAATGCCGCTGGCGGAATAGGTATTCTTCATAAAGAAGCCGGCAATACTTTGATGATGCTGGAAAAGCTCTTGACTTGAGCATATATACATGATATAATGCATATTGTGGATAAAAATATACAACGTAATACAACTTATACAAGGAAAAACTATGTCTTTCGCAAATCTAAAGCGTAACCGCGACAGCCTCGATAAACTAACGAAGGCTATTGAGAGCACCTCACAAAATGCTGAAGCTGGCTCTAAAGATGATACTAGATTCTGGCAAGCAACTGTAGACAAATCAGGTAACGGGATGGCTACTATTCGCTTTCTGCCCGCTCCAAGTATCGATGGTGAAGATGGTCTCCCATGGGTTCGAAAATTCGACCACGGTTTCCAGGGGCCCGGTGGTTGGTTCATTGACAACTGCTTAACAACTCTTGGTGAGAAGTGTCCAGTATGTGAGCACAACAGCACACTATGGAATTCAGGTGTTGAAGCTAATAAAGAAATCGTTCGTAAACAAAAGCGCCGTTTGAGTTATATCGCAAACATTTATGTCGTTTCAGATTCTGCAAATTCTGAAAATGAAGGTACGGTTCGTCTATTCAAATTCGGTAAGAAAATCTTTGATAAAATTATTGAAGCAATGAATCCAGAATTTGCTGATGAAACACCATTGAATCCATTTGACTTTTGGGAAGGCGCTAACTTCAAATTGAAGATTCGTAATGTTGAAGGTTATCGCAACTATGATAAATCTGAGTTTGCTGGTATTTCAGCCCTATTTGATGATGATGCAAAATTGGAGAAAATTTACTCCGAGGAACACTCACTGAAAGAATTCACTGATAAGAAGAATTTCAAGCCATACGAACAATTGAAGGCTCGCCTAGATAAAGTTCTTGGCTTTGAAGGTGATATTGTTCCTGCAACACGGGCTGAAGATGTTGAATTGCCAACACCTGTTGCGAGAAGCGTAAAACCAACCGCACCTGTTGCGGCTAGTACTGATGATGACTTGGATTATTTCAAGTCTCTAGCAGAAGAGTAAAATAAGAAACCCACCTTTCGGTGGGTTTTTGTTACATAATAAAAGTTCTACTCATTACCTTTATGAATTCAGAATCAGAAGTATCCGCAAGTGCTATAGGAACACCAGAATTTTGTTTATTAACACCTTGTTGCACTGGTGTTTGAACAACTACAGTTTCCGGTTTTTTAGCTAGTACAGAATCTCTCGTACTTCTAACATCATTTGATGCTGTAGTTAGCGTTTGGCCTTTATTACTTGGTGTATTAGCAAAGTCTGCAATTTTTTTATCTGTGGAATTTGCAGGAGTCCTCATACGTTCTTCCATTAGAGGTATAAAATCTTTAACTTTTGTTTTGAAAAGTTCTGGATTATCTTTTTCGCGTCCAACAGAAAGTCGAGCGGCTTTTACTGCATCAGCAACTATCATATCTGGCGTGTTCTTAGCTGCTCTAAGAACAGCCATTGCTCCACCCGCACCAAGATAATGTGCCATCTTTAAATTTCCCGGCGTCAATTCAAAACCAGCCTTGGTTAAAGATTTTTTATTATCACCAAGCAACATATCCTGAAGTCTCTCTTGTATTTTTGGATCAAATTTAGTAGTTTCAGGATTTAATGTTGTATCTTCTTTTAGTAATCGTGGTACTAGTCCTGGTTTATTTGGATATCCAAATAATGTTTCATTTGTAACTTGATATTTACCGACCGCGCTCGGGATACTGTTTTTTAATCTTCCTTCTTGATATTTCCGAACTTCTTCTAGTGTCATGTCGGTAAGAGATTTTCCTGTTGCAGTTGCTGCCTGATTTATGTACTTACCTTTATCTTTACCTTCTGTAATACGATAATCTCCATAAGATACATTATAATTACCCGCAGATTCTGTCATAGCGATTCTTTGATTTTCATCTGAAACTTTTGGTATAGCTATAGGAGCCGGTGCCGTTGGTTTTGAAACGGGTGCTGAAATTGGTGCTGGTGCAGGAACTGCCGTTGGTTTTGAAACGGGTGCTGGCGCATTGGATGGTGCTGGCGCATTGGATGGTGCTGGCGCAGAGGATCCATCGTCCCAATCACTGCCAGAGCCGGCGTCAAATCCGCCCAAGTCTGGGGCAGCTGGCGCATTGGATGGCGCTGGCGCATTGGATGGTGCTGGTGCAGGAACTGCCGGTGGTTTTGAAGCTGGCGGTGAGGCTGTGGCTTGCGATTCTCTATATGCAGCAAGTTCTTCTGCTGTTGCACCTCCCTGTCCACCTCTTCCACTTCCTTCACCTAGTACGGGTGGCGAAATTACCATCTCTTTAGTTGGTTCTTTTTCGCCAGCAGCAACTGCTTTTAATTGCTTTTCTGTATATCCTTCTTCTTCATAAACTGCTGGGCCCTTAACAAGAAGCTCTTCTGCATACTTTTTAGTCAGTTGCTTTTTTGATTCTTCTCTTTGTTCTTGGGCTATTTTTTCTGTTGATGGTTTATCGGTTCTTAATACATTTTTTATTGGATCATAACCCGTTTCATTTATAGTTGCAGAACGTATAGCCGGATTATTCAATTTTTTTAATCTTTCTTCTTCTTCTTTAGATAATGATCCTGTGGCTTTTTTCTTTTCGGCTAAGGCCTGATATTCTTTTTTATCTTCATCATAGCTGCCGCGCATGTAAGATAACATTGCAGCTGCCGTTCCTAGTGCGAGTAAGCCTAAGAATACAGGATTTGCAACAACTAGGGCAGCAACTCTAAAAATTCCAGATAAAGCATTTGAAGCAATACCCATAACTGACATAATATTTTTAATGCTAAAAATTTCGGTAATAGATTTAAGAGCGCCACTAAGAATAGAACCTAACATATCTGGAATTTTTGATATTATGCCTTTTAGACCAGCAAATAAGATAGTTCCATATTCTAACAATTTACCAATAAAACCTTTTTTATCTTTTTCATCATTTGGTTTTTCACCAATTTTTGTAGGCTTATTTTTCTCCATAGCACTCTCATATTGTGCTTCACGTTCTTTAGCTTTACTAAAAAACATATCGGCTTTAGTGGATGGAGTGCCACCTTGCAACTTTACCAATTTAACAATATTTTGGCGCATCACATTCATATCACGGCTCATCATAGGAATACCCATAGTATTCTTGGCGGTGATGGTTGCGTTTTGGTTAATGGATTCTAATATTGTATTGTCAACAGCAGGTGTGGGTGTTACGGAAGCAGTTTGATTTGAGCTTAAATTTTTTGAAGGAGTAGCGGAATATCCTTTACCGAACACTTTTTGTCCAATAATAGAGCCAAGACCAGAACCACCAAACAACGCATTACGTATGTCTAGTTTTTCCCGTACTTTCTTGCCAATAGCACTGGCTGCACCGGAAACAAGTCCTTTGGATTTATACTCGTTTTTTAAGATATCTGCTAATTTACTCATTTTGTCCTCTGCATTGCTTTTATACGTTCTCGTTCTTCTTCAAGATGCCTCAGTAACATATTTACATAAAGCTCTTTTTCCCACGGTATCATGGTTTCCAGTTCTGTCAGACTATACTTGTGGTGTTGCATTAATGCAAAGTTAGTCTGGTAATGATTTCCCAGATTATCGTGACAGAACATTACCCGAAAAAATTTTGAATTCCTTCTAACTCAATTTTATCTTCATGTTGGCATTTAAAACATTTGAAATCCAAGGTCTTTTTTAATTTTGGCATTGTGTCAAAGAATTGTTTTATTTTTTCAATGTCACTCATTTGTAACTGTTCAATAAAATCTTGCAATTCTTCATCGGAGAAATCTTTTGCATAGTAGACATTTTCAGCATCATAAACATAGTCAATACATTTAATCGTTATGTTCAATATTGCAGAAATATCATCTTTTGAATTGGCACTGTTCATTATAGTCAAGTCTGGATACTTCATAACAACACCAAATTTGTCAGTAATTTGAATTTTCTTATCGTGTTCTGATTCAAACTCTGGCTCAATCTCAGTCAACTTCAAATCAATTTCGACTACATTTCCACAAGTTTTGGTTTCTTGGTTTTCATCCATAACTTGATTATTGCATTTGTATTTTAGATTGACAACTTCTCCAACAGACACGGCTCTCAAATTTAAAAATAAATATTCAATATCAAACAGTGGTAATTTGTCAACGTCAAAACCTTCAGTCAAAACACAATTATTTAAAATCTGTTTAATGGTGTTGATAACCGCTTCAATGTCTTCACTTTCATTTGCCATTAGGAATAGTTTTTCCTCTTTGACAGTGAAAGGACGATATTTCAATTTTTGACCATTTGATTTTAAGGTAATCGTGTAGGTCGGCACATCAATTCTTGGTAATCCCATAATAACTCCAGTAAATTATAAAAGTATGTTTTTCAATGTCAAACTAGCAATCTGATTTTTCAATACACCTAAAGGTATTCCGTTGAGTAATGCTTCAGCAAGAACTGCATCAGCATTATAAACACCTTCATAAATTGTTCTATATTTTTTGTATGTAAATTGTACAGTTAATCTATGAAAATTGTCTTCACTCCAACTCAAAGGTTGTGGAGATATACTAATTGGATAAGCATCAATCAATTCAATTGCATAAATCTGTTTAATAAATTCATCGTATTGAATAATTTTAATATTGGTCAAATAACGAGTTGCATCATCATCGGGATAACGTAGGTTATTCGTATCGGTTGGCATAATTGATTCTAACCAACGATCAAACAATTTTCTCTCATAGAAATCATTTGTACAGAGAAATGTTAAATTGGTTCCTTCACCGTATTGTGTTTGATAAGGAACTTTATATATTGGTCCATAAACTTTAGCGTCATGTGTTATTAAAGATTTTCCTGGTAATTCGGCCGCTTCACACTGCAAAGATAGATATCTTGAAATCGAAGGATTACTGGTCTTTGATTGTTCATCAGTAACATCACGGTTAAAAACATCAGTAATATCTGAAATGAATGTATTTTTTATATTGACTAATTGTTCAAGAAAAGATTGTCCAATAAACTTATTGATATAAGTTGGAATAGGCAATATAACTTGGAAACGGTTAGGTTTAGCCAGACCATTTTTTGCATTGATATTGGAAATAAACGATTGAGGTAAAAATGGCATTAGAATTTCTTTCTGGAGTCTGCCCAGACTTTTCCTGTGCTTGCTTTTTGAAATTGTTCAACGGGTAACAAAGCAGCAATGTCCCATTCATCAGCAAAAATTTCAACAAATCTTGACTTTACATGAGAACCGAGATATCTTTTGATACATGGAGTTGCTTCAAATGCTTTTGAGAACGCAGCAAGCATCTGATAATTCAGTCTAAGTCTTGTCTGCATATCAAATCTATTGTCTGTTGCATGTTCGCTCAATTTATCCAAAAGAATGATTCGTTGTTTTGGATGAATATAATGTAAATTTAATCCTAAAAATCCATCAGGATATGGTTGAATTGGTATTACCAATGGAAATCTATCATAGTATGGCAAATTATCTTTTGTTTTTGGATCATAGTAGAAAAAGTACATATGACCAACGAAATGAGAATCTGTTTGTCGTTCTTTATCGCGCATTATTTTTTGAGGAGTTGGGTTTAAATCCCCCATTTTTAAACGTAACCAGTCTCTAGCTTGGCGAGTACGTGCCTCGTAGCCAGTTTTAGTTAACTGTTGATTGATTCTGTCCATTAGATAAGCCATGATCTATTTATTACCTTTTTTGTGTTAAGTTTTCATTTAATGCCTAATTCCTTTTCCGTTAGTATTTGGAATTTCCAGCCGTGGGTATGACAGAACTCCTCGGCTGCTCTCCATTTCATTTGATTGACAGCATAAGTTTTAACTTCTGTTAAGAATCTTTGTGTTCTTCTTTTACCCTGTATTGGTTTCTGTGTCTGGGCAAACGGTTTAACCTCGATAACATAAGTCATTACAGTATCATCTTTACGTTTAACTTTAATTATGAAATCTGGGAAGTATCTATGCCTCTTGTTATCAACTGGACTAATGTAAGGAATTGCTAATTCCTCTGAAGACCACCAGATAATTCCTGGATGTCCATCAAAGTATTTCATACAACGTAATTCCCAAGATGACCGAAAAACTATATTTTCAGCATTTCCGTTGTATTTTTCTGGATGAACTGGTTTAAACCAGCCCTTATAGGTATTCTTGCCATAACTCATATAAATATGTAGTCAATCAAGGATCAACATGGCACTATTTAACCTAACAGACATTGAAATAAAACCTTTTTCTAGAACTGGAGTATATGATTCCCAGTCTAGAGTTTCGGGCACAAATAATGATGAAAAATACAATTTAAATCAACATCGTTATCCTTCTGATTTGGGTCAAATGGATAAAGGTCATTATATGATGATCTTCATTAATGAACAAGTACATACACAAGTTAATTTAGTCGATGCAATGTTGGATGATCCTACGGTTATTGCTAATGCCAAAGAATATGGAATAAGAAAACTTAATCAAGCAATCGGAGATACTTTAACTCCCATCGTTAATGCTGGAGCTAATCTAGTATCGACAATAGCATCTTCAGAAAAAGTAGCTGAAGCTGTAAAAATAACAAAAGATGCGTTTAAAAGGATAACAGACACGGTTGGTGTTCGCACAATCCGTAGAACCGCAGAAACTATTGCACTTTATATGCCAGATAGTTTGGTTTTTAGTCAACAACAAGGATATTCAGACTTGGAACTCGTTGGTGATTTAACAAAACTTGCTTCAGGAACTGCATCTGTAGTAGATGGAATGAAACGAGGAATAGATACAACAGAAAGCCTTAAAAATGGTGCAGTGAACTTATCACCTTTTCTTGCAAGTATGTTACCTGGTAAATTAGGACAGGCTGCATTTGCTGTAGGATTTGGTTTGGTTAATAATCCAATGTTAGAATTACTATACTCGGCTCCAGTATTAAGAGAATTTAATTTTGACTTTATGTTCTATCCTCGTTCAGAAAAAGAAGGTAAAGAAGTTCAACAAATCTTAAAAACTCTAAAATTTCACCAAGCTCCGGAAATAAGAAAAGACAGTTATTCCAATTTTTTGATTCCACCTTCCGAATTCGATATAAAATTTTACTATAACGGATATGAAAATCCAAATATTCCTGAAATTTCAACTTGTATTCTAACTAGTATCGATGTTAATTATGCTCCAAATGGATTTTCTACTTATGAAGTTCCTCGTGATTTTAAACCAAAGTCTGGTGGAACTGGTATGCCAGTTGCTATTGGTTTATCTCTAAAATTTAGAGAAACAGAATTTATGACTAAAGATCATTATACTGACAAAAAGGAAAAAGGAATAGATTTTTATGGCGTCTATTAATCTGTTTATGATACTAACACTTTAAATACCAATAAACAATGTCAAAATATTTTAACTATTTCAACCAAGTCTTTTATGACATTTCTGGTGACAACAAAACGTATGACACCATTACTAATCTGACAACTAAATTCTCCTTTAGTTCCGCAATAAAAGATAACTCCGTGCTTTTCTATAAATATTCAGTAATTGATGGAGAGACTCCAGAAGTTTTAGCTCATAAATTATATGGATCATCCGAAAAACATTGGATTTTATTATCTGTCAATAATATTACCGATCCAAGATTAGAATGGCCAATTGAACAAAGAAGTCTTATAGACTTGATAGAAAAAAATTATGTACAATATGCAGCTAACGGTCAATCCGGTTTGCAATGGGCGCAATCAAATATTCATTCTCGTTATATTGTAGAAAAACAATTAAATCCAATAACTTCAGATATTACATCACGAACATATACGGTTGATTCCAATACATATAACACCACAGAAATTAGTACAACAAATATAAACTTGCCAGGTAGTGGCTTTGTAACGAACTCGACCGAAAAATTTACACAAACTTTTTATGAATATGAAGTTGAAAAAAATGATGATAAAAGAATAATTAAAATTTTAAAACCTGAATATGCTCCTGCACTTGAGCAAGAATTTAGAAATATTTTTAAATAATGAATACACCAACACTTGGCTTTGAAATAGTAAGTCTCACACTTGAGACCATAGATGGTAAAGGTGGAATAGACATTCGTAATATTTACGATGAGATAAACATCTTTGAAAATATAATGTTACCTTGCATGTCCGGAAATATTTTAATTCGTGATGCTATAGGTTTAGCAAATAAATTAAATTTTGATGGCAGTGAATATATCCGTGTAAATATCATTAAAGACTCAAAACTTTTAGATGCAGACTTTCAGATGAGTTTTAATAGAAGATTTGTAATCTATAAGATGAGTAATCGTAGCTCTGTTACTCAAAACTCAGAAACATATGTTTTACATTTTGTATCAGAAGAATTTTTACTTTCACAACAAAAGAAAGTTAGAATAAACTTCAAAGGCACTCATTCGGATATGGTTGTTTCCATATTAAAAGATTATTTGGGATTAGAATATACCACTCCACAAATTGGTTCTATTCAACCTTCCACTGGAGTTTATGAATGGGTAAGTCCTAATATTTCACCATTTGAAGCAATCGATTATTTGACAACAAGAGCAATCAGTACGGATGGTTTATCCGACTATGTTTTTTGGCAATCTCCGATAGGATATAATTTTAGACCACTTTCAGAATTGATGAAACAAGATGGGTATGTCAATATTACATTTGGTGCAAAAAATTTACCAGAAAATAGTTATGATTCCAGCAAAAGCAGGTATGTTTCAGAACTTTATGGCGCTAGAGATTTAAAAATTGTTTCACAGTTTAATCATTCTGAAAATATTCGTTCAGGAGTTTATGCTGGAAAATTTATTGGATTTGATACTCTGACTCGTACTATACACAATCGTAAAATTAATTATAGCGACATTTATAAATTAAGTTCCGACCATGCTAATAAATTTCCTAACAACTATAAAATTCTAAACAAAGAATATAATACATCAGATCAACAGTATGATTCCAGAATTACTTTATATCCATTTGAAACACCTAGGGCAAATAATCAATATTTAAAAAGCTCAAATGATTCTGAAACAACAAATTATATTGATGATACTGAAAATTACATTTTACAGCGTAGATTGATATTTGCAAATTTAATGCAAAAGCGACTTAAAATTTCAATGCCAGGCAATTTTCAGTATAGTGTAGGAATGATGTTAAATTTGAATATACCAAAAAATAATAATATTGATAATTTACAAACTGGTGGAGATAAAACTTTAAATGGTAAATATATTTTGATTTCTTTGAGGCATGTTATCAGATTTGATAGACATGAAACTCTATTGGAAGTTGCAACAGATTCTACAAATTATGGAGCAAATTAATGCAAGAAGATTTCGCAGGTAAAAACGGTTTTGTTTGGTTCACGGGCGTAATAATGGCAAGAGATGATTCGGCAAAAGTCGGACGCTTACGTGTACGTATTTTAGGTTGGCATGATTCGGACGCTAAAATTGAAGATTTGCCTTTAGCTGAAGTATTGCTTCCAGTTAATGCATCTAGAACATTTTCTCTTCCTGCTGAAGGTGAATGGGTCCACGGTTTCTTCAAGGACGGAGAAAAAGGACAATATCCTGTGATTATGGGTGTTTATCCGGGTATTATTCCATCATCAGAAGTTACATATGTTGATAAAGGTTATCAAGACTGTAGAGCACCAAAAGACAAACTGAACGATCCAAAAACTCCTGTGGGTGTAGTTACTACGGAAGCTGGAAAACCAAACATTCCATTCTTATCCCAAGAAAGTATTTCACAAACTGGCATTGACATAATGAATTCTATTCGTTCACATAAATGTCCAGATTCAGATTACGTCAGAAGAAGTATGGGTTATGCTAAAGGATTAACTTTACAGATTGCAACAGCAATTAGAACAGGCATTCAAGCATTATTGAAAGCTCTTGGTATTGCACCAGCAGCCGGAGGTATGGCTGCAATGATTAAAAGTTTAGCTCAACAAATTAAGAAAATTACAAAATTTATTAAAGATATTAATGATGCTATTGGTGTTTTTGTTACGTATGTTGCTAAAATTAAAGCTGTCATACAGTTTCTGTTAAATTTGCCTAAAGACCTTTTGGCGATGTTAAAAGATTGTTTGAAAAAAGCATATGCAGAATTGGCCGCAGGATTTATGGAAATTGCAAAAGATTTTAATTTGGATGGTGTTATAGATAATACTTCCGAAATCGTTAATAATGCAAAAAATGCACTTAATGATGTTAAAGCATTAGCAGTTGAAACAGGAAATTTATTGACTTCTCCCGGTAAAGTTTTAAATGCTGTTGCGAATCCCTCCAAATTAACTGAAACACAAGCTGCAACACTTGTACAGGATTTTTTTCCTGGTGCTAAAAAATATGATCCTAAAGATTCAGAAAGACCTTAATTATGGCTAAAGTAGAAGTTCCTAGCGATGCAATGTGGATAGAACCGGAATCGGACTATAAAGCACAGTATCCTTATAATCAAGTTATGCAATCGGAATCCGGACATTTTCTGGAATTCGATGATACACTAGATGCTGAAAGAGTTAGATTACAGCATAGAACCGGTACATTCACCGAATTACAATCTGATGGTTCTCGCATCAACAAGATTATGGGTGATAATTATGAAATTGTTGCAAAAGACAATAATGTAATTATAAGTGGTCAATGTAATATAACGGTTCAAGGCAATTCATATCTAACTGTAAATGGTGATTGTGTACAAAGAATTAGTGGAGACTTTTTACAAGAAGTTGAAGGTAATTATCAACAAGTTGTAAAAGGTGACATTTCAATTAGTGGAGCAAATGATATTGATATTAATGCTGGCTCAACATTAGGTTCAGTAAATATTACTGCACCAATGGTAATTCAACTTAACAGTGATGTAGAAATTGATGGTGGTGTAGCCGCAGAATCTGTTTTATCTAGAGGTGAAGTTACTGCTGGTACAGGCATTCATGCTGGTCTTTTGGGTTCAGTTAATCCTATGGCAGGTATTTCTACTCTTGGTGGTGTTTCTGCTGGATTTCCCGCTGCAACTGCCCCAGGTATAATTACTGGTCTTGTTTTAGCACAAGCGCCATTAGTGCAAGGCATTGTTGTCCAAGATATTTTGGGATCAATGATGATGATGAGATTGCAGTATGACTTACATACTCACATACACGTTGGCCTTTTTGGTATCACTTCCATGCCATTGATTTTGATGTAAATAAATATGACAATATACATGGAGCTTATATTATGACACAAAACGTTTTTAGTAGATTACAATACAGTTTTGACACCACAAAATTTGGTGATGCGGTAAACTTAAATCCTAAGGTTCTCAAATTTCTAGAACAAGCTGCTATGCCTGTTCCAGAATGGCAGGCTAAAGATTTAAATGATAATGTTATTGCACCTAGCCGATATTATAAAAATCCTGCGGCTAATATAGTGACTTCTCTCATCTCTAACGCTTCTAGTATTTCAGGAAGCACTAGCTCACCAAATGTATTTACCTATGCTTCCACTGAAGCTGCACAATTGAGTGCTGCGGTTGGAGGGTTTATTATTGAATTGGGCCATTTTAGAAGACACACAGATAATATGTCAGGTCTTGGAATTATGGGCACAGATGCTAATATTCCAAGTTTAGATATTGCAACTGCGGTAGGCAATAAAGTGTTGGAAGTGGTGTACAAAACAGATTATGCTGTACCACCAACACAAGTAGCTACATCAGGTACAATTTTTGACCCAGCTAACAACGTAATAACGACAGCAAATACTCCGAAACCAAATGCAACAGCCATGTTAGGATCTTTTACCAGTTTATATGTTGTTCCAGATTTAACTTATTACGATTCAATCATTACACCAAGCGCATATGCAATAGCAAATTCTTTAACATATGTTTCTGGTGGCGAAGGTTTTCCTGATTATTATGTTTCAAACGTTGCATTGAGTTTTGTAACTTCTGCATTGAGTGCAGTAACTGCGGCAAATACTTTGATTGCAACCCGAAGAACTCACGATTGGAATTTTTTCAAAAAATCTAAAAAGCTAATTGAAGATAATAACTATCTTGGAAGATTTAATGCTATGGGTAATACACAAAAATCTCTAGTTAACACACTAATTGGTACCGACCTATTGAAGAATAATTTAGCTAATGTGGCAAACTCTACTTCTGGGTAAATAAATAAACAATGGCAACAGTAATAGCAAATCTACAAAGAAGATATACGGACCTCGACTTGAATTTTATGCCACATCCAGTAAAAAAAGATGTGAATAAAGTTGTTGATGAGATGGCAGTAATCAATTCAGTCAAAAACCTGATTTTGACGAACCACTATGAGCGACTGTTCCATCCTGAAATTGGCTCAAATGTACAAAAGTTATTGTTCGATAACATGGATAGCATAACTTCCGCAACTTTGGAACGTGAAATAACTGATGTTATTCGAAATTTTGAACCTAGAATTTCTGTAGACTACATTAATATTTCACCAGATTTTGATGATAATACATATCAAATTTCCATGCAGTTCAGAATATTGAATAAAACTGAACCAGTATCAATTAAATTTTTCTTAAATCGAGCAAGATAATATGGCTAACCGTTTAAATGTAACCGAATTGGATTTTGATGCAATCAAAACCAACCTAAAGGACTTTTTGAGACAACAAACGGAGTTTCAAGATTATGATTTTGAAGGTTCTGGCATGAATATCCTGATGGATGTTCTCGCATACAACACTCATTACAATGCATATTACTTGAACATGGTTGCGAATGAATCGTTTTTAGAATCCGCATCTCTACGAAACTCAGTAGTTTCTCATGCAAAATCTTTAGGATATACTCCCAGATCAGTTACTGCTCCACAAGCAGTGGTGAATTTAACTGTTCTTACAGGAAATTCTAATTCCGAAACATTGACACTTCCAAAAGGATTTATTTTTGTTTGTGAGCAAATTAATAATCGTGCATACACCTTTGTGAATTTAGAATCTTACACCGTAAGTAAAGTTGGAACAAATTTTACATTTAATGGTGTAAAGATTTATGAGGGTAAATCATTAACATACACATACACACATAGTACAGCATCTAATCCTAAACAAATCTTTACTATTCCAGATGCATTCATTGATACCACAACTTTAGTAGTTACTGTAAAAAGTTCTTCTGGTTCCACAGATACCGCAGTTTATTCCAAAAGTGGAACAGACCTTACAATAAATTCTTTATCTGAAATTTATTTCCTACAAGAAGGTATTGCCGGAAATTATCAAATTTATTTTGGTGATGGAGTTTTAGGTAAAAAATTACCTGATGGTGCTATTGTAACTGTTTCTTATTTGGTCACAGGTTATACCCAAGCTAATGGAGCGAGCCAATTTAGAATCAATTCTGCTATTGGAGGATATACTAATATTACAGTATCCACAGTTTCATCCGCATCTAGAGGCGCTGATAGAGAATCTATTGATGAGATTAAGTTTGGTGCACCATTGAATTTGCTTTCTCAAAATCGTGCAGTTACAAAAAATGATTATATTCGTCTTATTCAACAAAAGTATCCTTCATTTCAAGCTGTAAACGTTTGGGGCGGAGAAGAAAATGATCCACCAGTTTATGGCAAAGTATATATCTCTGCAAAACCAAGATTAGGATTTGAAGTTAGTGATACAGAAAAAGAATATGTAAAGACCAATATTTTAAAACCTATTAGTATGTTGACTGTATCTCCTGAAATTGTAGATGTTGACTATAATTATTTAAAAATTTCATCTAGTGTTTTTTATGATAAAGCTAAAACAACTTTGGCTGATGCAGAATTGAAAGCAAATATACGAACAGTAATTGCAAACTATTGTGACACCAATCTAAATCAATTTAATAGTTACTTTAAATATTCTGGACTTGAAACTGCAATCGATTCGTACAGTAGAGGTATTATCTCAAATGAAATTTCTTTATTTGTTGGTAAAAAATTTAGGCCATCGCTAAATGTTTCTGACAACTATACATTAGATTTTGGATTTGAACTTGTTCGCGGAACAACTAATGATAATTTCTATTCATCACCCACATTTAGAGTTCCGGGTGCAGGAACAAAAGAATGTAATTTTGAAGAAATACCATCTTCATTCACTGGTGTAGAAAGTATCACTGTGTTAACTGGTGGATATGGTTATAAGAGTACTCCGACTGTATTAATAAATGGAGATGGAACTGGTGCTACAGCAAATGCGGTGATTGTTAATGGAAAATTATCCGAAATTATTGTAACGAATCCCGGATTCGGTTATACTTCAGCATCTATATCGATTGTCAAAGTATCAACAGATACTGGCGTTGGTGCTACGGCTGAAGCAGTTCTTCAGGGTCGTTATGGCAAATTGAGAATTGCATATTATGATGATAACAGTACAAAAGTCATTATCAATTCCGATATTGGAGTTATTGATTATAAGTTAGGAAAAATTACACTGACAAAATTCCAACCAACCTTTATCAATAATGATTTTGGTGATATCACTTTACACATGAAACCCACAATAAATATTATCCAATCAAAATTGAATAAAATGTTGGTCCTTGATGCTAATGATCCTACTAGTATTATTGTTAAAACTACACAAATATAATGGAAAAAGTTTTAAATTCCAGTCTAATACGAAATCAAGTTCCTGATTTTGTACGTAGCGAATATCCAAAATTTGTAACATTCTTAGAGAAATATTATGAATGGTTGGAAACCACAGATATGGTTTCTGACGGGTTGTATCAAATTAAAAATTCTTATGATATTGACAATGCGGACGAATATTACTTAGAACAACTCAAACGACAATTACTGCCATATTTTCCAAATGAAATCGTAGCAGACAAAAGATTATTTCTAAAATTAGTTGCTGAGTTTTATCGCACCAATGGCACCCAACAGTCAATTAAATTTTTATTCAAAGCACTTTTTAATGAAAATATTGACATTTATTATCCCAAAGATGATATCTTAAAAACTTCCGATGGCAAATGGGTTCTGCCTCTTGCACTAAGAATTGATACGGCAGACTCAAATATTATGAATATTGAGAAAACTCTATTAACGGGTCAAACTTCAAAAGCTACAGCGGTGGTTGAAAAAGTTTTACGTTCAGTTGACCGTCAATTGGGTATCACGTACACAGAAGTTTATATTTCAAATATTACCAGATTGTTTACTACGGGCGAAACGGTCACTGCAACTTATAATAATGGAACAAATAATGTAACAGTTTCTGGTCGTTTAGTTGGCGCTTTATCAGAAATTAAAATTGATTCTTCTAATAGAGGTTTATATTACAATGGTTATGATACAACAACTGGTTATTCTGGCGATCCATTAACTATAGTTGGAGGTTTAAATCCTCTTGCTAACAATCCAATCGGCGCTATAGCATATGTTGGACAAACAACAACTGGTGGCATTACAGACATTGCGGTCGATAATGGTGGGTTTGGTTTTAGAAAACAAGACGTTTCACCAAATAGTGTAATTTTAGATTTTACTGGTGGTTTTGAAGGTGCAGCCTTTGGAACAGAAGCTAAAGCTGAATTGTTATTGCTTGATGAAAATACACCCAGAACAATTAATGTGTCTAATCTATCAATTGCAACATTAAATACTCTATATGCAAATATCGCAGTTGTAGAAAATAATGTAATTCGTACAATTTCAACAAGCACTTCATTTAATGTTTATCCAATGGCATTTGTAACTCTAACCGGTTCTGGTGGTGGTTATAGAAATAAACCCATATTAAATGCTTATAGCTTATACAATGAGAATAAGGATGATACTCTAGTTTCTTCATCCGTAAACATTGTTAAAAACACCAGGATAATAACAGATAATACAATAAATTTTGGCTACTTTTTCCAAAACGGAGATTATGTCAGATTGTTTCTAAACAACCGATATGAACAAATTTTGGTAATTGAAGATGTGTCAACGAACACTCTTAGATTTGCTGATTTATTTCCCAATGACATTTCCGGTGTTTCTATCTATAAATTAAATCGTAATGATTTATATAATATTGGATCTATTGGCAGAATAAATGTTATCAATGGTGGTAATGGATATGCATTGAATGATATTATCATATTCCAAGGTGGTTCTGGTTATGGAGCTAACGCGGTTGTGTCTCAGTTATATACAGGAAATAATGGAATTAAAAAAGTCACAGTAAATAATCATTCGTCTGGTGCATATATTATTGGTGGTGAAGGATATATGAGAGATTCTTTGCCTACACTAAGTGTACAATCGGTTTCTGGTGCAAATGCTTCTTTGATAGTGAGTGAAGTTACTGGTGACGGCGAGCAGTTCAGTTTAGACACCTCAAGAATTGGTGCAATTTCTAGTATAAGAGTTTTTAGTTATGGTTATGATTATGTTTCGTCTCCTACTATTTCTTTACGTAATGCTGATATTATATTGAGTAATGTTACTACGGGACAACTTTTTGTTTCAAACACTGTAATATATCAAGGATCATCAAACGTATCAACAACATTTAAAGCAACAGTTGATGCATTTAATCCTGCAACTGGTTTGTTAAGAGTATTTAATTATAGAGGGACAGTTACTATTGGACAATCATTAAAATCAGATGATAATTCTATATCTTCAATTGTAAATTCAGTAACATATTATGGTGATGGTCGTGCTAAAGCTACCGCGAAATTTGAGAATGGATTGATTCGTTATCCTGGAATTTATTTAAATACTGACGGACAAATTAGTGCAGACAAAAAACTTCAAGACGGTGAAAAATATCACAACTTCTCTTACATTATTAAAACAAAAACTGACTATGTTAAGTTCAAGAAGCCATTGAATGATATTTCGCACCCTATAGGTACAAAGAGTTTTATTACCAGAATTGATGACAATCGAGAAAATATAAATTTCATCAACAGTCTGATTGATACAAGCAGTCTATTCCCATTGAATTACACATACAGTATAGCAAATGGTGCTAATACAATTTATACCTCCAATGTTTCTGCTAATCTTGCAGCCTCAGTTAATGTTGCAGATTTCGTTATTGTTTATGGTGTTAATAAACGCCTTGCAAATACTGTAAATGTAGTTTCTGGGTCAAATGTCTTGTTTGGTTCTTCAAATAGCGTCAACTTTATTAATGACCTGTTGGAAGGTGATACGATCTATCTTTCAACAGGAAATACAGTTTCAATTAAAGAAGTCAGTAATTCTTACTATGCAGTCTTAAACACGACAATAAATGTAACTTCAACTTCAGCAACCATAAATGTTGTATATGACTTGATTAAAAAAGTTGTTTCAGTAAATGCTAATACAATTATTGTAGATACTAATTTTAAACAAAATGGTAGTTCTTTATTGGCAACCGTTCAAAAAAGTAGATAAATAGAATTATGTCAGCATTACTTACAAAAAATTTCAAAATCTTGATGGCTAAACAGGTATACGATTTGCTTGATTTAACATCAAATTCTTACTTGCCAGATGCGAAAAAAACATATATCTATGCTACTATCGGCAAACCTCTTCCATGGAACTCCGGTGCTGAAATTCCTCCTACTCCAAAAGAAGATGATGGAGCTATAAATGAATATTATAGAAGAGGAATTTACGCCAAACAGTTATCTTTGGAGAATGCATCACTTGTTGTTCCAAGAATAAATTGGGTAGCAAATACTGTATACTCCACATATCTTTCTACAGGAAACTTTTATGTTCTAAACAAGAGTGACCAAGTTTTTAAATGTTTATCTAACGTTTCTTCAAATGTTGCATCCACTGTAGAACCAACATTGACATTATCCACAACTTCACTAGAAGAGCCATACATTCTAACTTCCGATAATTATAAGTGGAAGTATATGAACACACTAACTTCACTACAAAAACAAAAATTTCTGAGTGATGAATGGATGCCGGTAACTTACAATAAATTTGTTCGTGCTGCTGCGGTTGGTGGTTCGATTGATATTGTTAAAATTACCAACGCGGGTAATAACTATACTAATGGAACAGTACAAAGTATTATTTCAGTTACTGGTGACGGTACCGGAGCTATTTTAAAAGCTAACGTTTCTAGTGGGCATATACAAGACATAATTATTCAAAATAGAGGTTTCGATTATACATATGCTAATGTTGCATTTACTGATGTAACTGGTGGTGTTGGCACAGGTGCAACCGCTACAATTTCAATTGCTCCACATGATGGACATGGTTATGATCCAGTCTATGAATTGGGAGCATCAACAATCATTTTTAACGTAGAATTTACTGGTGATGAATCTGGTAAATTGCCTACAGAAAATGATTTTAGAGAAATCACACTGTTACAAAATCCTTTCAATCGAGGAACTACTACACTAGCCACAGATACATTTTACACAATGTATACACGTATCAAAACTTCTCCTGGTGTAGGTGACTATAATAATGATGAGACCGTTTTTCAAGGCACAACATTTGCAGATGCAACTTTTACTGCTGAAGTTATTTCTTTTGATGAAGTACAAAATTATCTGTATCTAAATAACATACGTGGTACCTTACAGAATAATCAAGCGATTAAAGGACTCAACTCAGGATCAATAAGAGTTGTAAACTCAATCGTTCAACCAACACTGGATCTTTTCTCTGGAAAAATTTTATATGTAGCAGATAAGCTACCAATTGCAAGAGATCCCTCACAAACGGAAAGAATCCGTTTCATAATGAGTTTCTAAAAGAGGAATAAATGACAACGCTTTTTAATTACGATCCATATTACGATGACTTTGATGAAGACAAAAACTTTTTGCGAGTTTTGTTTCGTCCAGGCTATTCGGTCCAAGCTAGAGAACTAACGCAATTACAGACAATTTTCGCTAATCAAGTTCAGAAATTTGGTAACAATATTTTTAAGAATGGTAGTCCTGTTCTTGGAGGTAGAGTTTCTTTAGATGACAAAGCAAATTATGTCATTTTAGAGCCACAATATGGAAATCAAGATATTTCCGTTACTGACTTCCTCAATCAAATTGTTATTACGTATGATCCTAATAATATTACAGGAAAAGAAGTTGTCGCTAAAGTTATTGCCGTAGATACAACATCGGGTAATCCAGTACTTGTTTTGAAATATCAAAGTGGTGATAGATTTGCTGAAGGCGAAACATTACAAATTACAGGTAAAAATACATTTGCGACTGCGGTAGCAACTAATGCAACCGGCGGTTCTTATGTTGCTTACATTCAAGAAGGTGTTTATTATTTCAAAGGACAATTTGTTAAAGTTGTTCCTCAGTATGGTATCGTTGAACTATTTTATCGTTTAGGTAGTAGCGCCACAATCAATAAACTTCCATCATATAAAATTGGTTTGGAATTTACTGAAAATATTATTGATGAAATTGACGATACTTCACTATTGGATCCAGCACAAGGCGCATTTAACTATCAAGCTCCAGGCGCAAACCGTTACCAAATTGTACCATCATTAGCAACAAGAACACTTGATTCCGCTGATGTTTCTTCGTTCTTTGAAATTGTACGTTTGGTTAATGGTATTCGCACAAAGGAAATTAATTATCCTATTTACAGCGAAATTGAGACTATGTTGGCTCGCCGTACATATGATGAATCTGGTAACTATACAGTTAATCCATTTATCATAACGTTGGAAGAAGGTGATAGTGCTAATGGATTGTTTAATGTTGTTCTTGATCCTGGTAAAGCATACATTAATGGTTATGAATTTGAAACTATTGCTCCAACTACAATTGAATTGAATAGAGGTAGAGAATATTCGGCAGTTTCCGATTATGATCTTCCAACAAACTATGATAGTTCATTGATTTTGGATAGCGTAAGAGGAACTTTGAATATTACAACTTTTCCTAGTTT